>Ga0209814_10000625_pt1 | contig 11862 bp, 12 predicted proteins | sample SoiMetdeltSBSDD1_FD_187597 | JGI IMG/M metagenome (GOLD analysis project Ga0209814, IMG submission 187597) | Bulk soil microbial communities from a Populus tree surrounding site in Tennessee, USA - Soil MetaG P. deltoides SBSDD1 (SPAdes) (version 2) | ecosystem: Environmental > Terrestrial >... | reverse complement strand
GGAGTGGGCCGGCGTGGCGTGCCATGGTCTCGGGGTGGATTCCAGGGTGCGGGTCATCGGGCGACGGGTCGCGGTGGTGCTGGTGGTCGTGGCCCAGCTGGCCCTGGTGGCGCGGAGCTACCGGTCGGACCACAAGGAGTTCGGCTTCCAGATGTTCCCCGAGTCGAGCACCTGGTCGGCCGAGGTGGTCCGGGTGACCGCGGACGGGGCGCGGGTGCCGGTGAGCGAGCCGTGGTTCGGCTACCGGTGGGACGAGCTGGTGACGAGCCGGGGACTGGCTCACCCTTCCGCCCGGCACCACGCCGACGCCGGCCTCGACAACCAGGTGGCGTTCCTGGCCGCCGCGCTCGACTACGTTGCCGGCCACACGCCCCGCGACCGCGAGACCCGCTACCTCGAGGCCACCGTGACGACCTGGCACAACACCGACGGCCCCGAGGTGACGGTGCTGCGCAGCCGCGAGCGGCGCGCCGCGGCGGACGGCGGACCGGCATGACCGCGACCTCGCTCGCCGTGCCCTCGGCGACCGCGCTCGGCCGCCTCGACGAGCTGCTCGGCCGCCGGGTCAGCATGCGCGCCCTCGCCCTGCTCCGGATCATGGCCGGGCCGATCGCGCTCGCGCACCTGTGGCCCTTCGTAGCTGACGCGAGGGCGGGGGTGATCTACCGGGATGCCTTCTACGAGCCGTACGCGGCCTGGTACCCGGAGCTTCCCCGCCCGCTCTACATGGGCCTCCTGGCCCTCGGCGTGGTCGCCGCCGTGGCCATGTCGCTCGGACTGCTGACCCGGGTGGCGACCGCCGCCACGTTCGGGGTCGTCACCTACAACCTGTTCCTGTCGACGACGCACTTCCACTCGAACCGGGCGTACCTGGTGATCGTGCTGGCCGCGCTGGCGGTGGCGCCGTGCGGGCGCGAGCTGTCGGTCGACGCCTGGCTGCGGGCGCGGCGCGGCTGGCCCGCGCTGGACCCTCGCTCTCCGGCCTGGCCCCTGTGGCTGCTGCGGTTCGAGGCGGCCGCGGTCTACGGCGCCTCCGGGCTGAGCAAGCTGGTCGACGGCGACTGGTTCGGCGGCACCGTCACGTGGCACCGGATGGTCCAGGTGCGTGACCAGCTCGAGGCGTCACCCCTGCCGGGCTGGGCGGTGTCGCTGCTGGCAGACCGGTCCTTCCACACATACGCGGCCAAGGTGATCGTGCTCACCGAGCTGTTCATCGCGGTCGGGCTGTGGTGGCAGGGCACCCGCTACGCGGCCGTGTGGGTGGCGGTCGCCTTCCACCTGGCGATCCAGCTCACGGCCTCGGTGCAGATCTTCTCGTTCCTGGGCATCGCCGCCCTGGTCATCTGGGCGGTGCCGTCGACCCGTGACCGGGTGGTCGGGTTCGACCCTGCCGATACGGGGCAGCGCCGCCTGGCCGAGGCGGTGGCCGCTCTCGACTGGCTGGCCCGGTTCCGATTGGTGGAGGGCGGCCGCGGCTCGCCGCTCACGCTCACCGACCGCGACGGAACCGTGTCGACCGGCCGGGCCGCCCGCGTGCGGGTGCTGAGCCGGCTGCCGCTGACTGCGTGGTTCGCGCTCCCCGTCCTGCTCCTGCCCGTCATGCGTCCCGTTCCCGCGAGGACCGGCTGAGGTGGCCCGCTGGGACCGGCCCTGGGCGCGCGCGGGCCTGGGGCTCCTGTCGGTGGTGGTGACCGGAGTCCTGGTCTTCACCGTGCTGTCCCCTCCCGAGCGCTGCCCGGCCGTGAGCACCGAGGATCTGCGGGCTTCGGCCGGTGAGGTCGTTCGGTGGTTCACCCACAACCAGCACCCGGACGGCACCTGGCTCTACCTCTACGAGCCCGGCCCCGACCGGGTGGTCCCGGACTACAACATCGTGCGGCACGCCGGGGTGACGATGGGCCTCTACCAGGCCGCCGCCGCCGGGATCCCGGGGGCGAGGGAATCCGCCGACCGTGGTGTCGAGTGGGCGCTGGACAAGTTGGTGGTGCGCGACGGCTGGGCCGCCGTGCCGTCCCAGGGATCGCTCCCGTCCGGGTCTACCGCGCTCCTGCTGGCCGGGCTCGTCGAGCGGCGCCTCGACACCGGCGACGAGCGCTACGACGAGCGGATGGAGCAGCTGGGCCGCTTCCTGCTGGCCCAGACCGAGCCGTCGGGCGCGGTGCTCGCCCGCTACGACCTCCGCGCCGGGCGCCCGGTGGCGGGCGAGTACTCGAAGTACTACACGGGTGAGGCCTACTGGGCCCTGGCGCGCATGCACCGCCTGTTCCCCGCCGGGCCGTGGGGCGAGGCGGCCGACCGGATCGGCGCCTACCTCGCCACCCGGCGCGATTCTGCCGAGGACCACTGGCCGCCGGTGCCGGACCACTGGGCCGCCTACGGACTGGCCGAGACGGTCGCCTTCGAGGACCGGGACGGTGACCGCCCCCTGACCGAGGACGAGGTGGCCTACGCCCGTAGCCAGGCGGGCCTGTTCGGCGCCCAGGTGCGGTGGGTGAGCCAGCGCTTCGGCCCGTGGGGCCTGCTGGTCCGGGGCCCGCAGACGCCCCGGGGCGGCGGCTACGGCGTGATGGGGGAGGCGCTCACCGGCCTGTGGCGCGCGGCCCGGGTCGACCCGCGCCTGGCCGACATCCGAGAACCGCTGGCCGAACGCGCGAGGTGCACGGCCGGGCTCGCCATCCGCCAGCAGTCCGACGAGGCCGACGCGGCCACGGCTCGGGCCCCCGACCGGGTGCGGGGCGCGTGGTTCCACCGGGGCGAGACCCGCATGGACGACCAGCAGCACGCGCTGGCCGCCCTGCTGCGCACGGTCGCCATCGTCGAGGCGGGGGAGGGCGCGGCCGGCCCGAGAGAGCCTGCCCCTTCGGCCTGGCTGTGGCTGGCGGCGCTGGTCGCCGCCTTCAACCCGTGCTGGGTCGCCCTCGGCGTACCCCGGGAAGGCCGGTCCCGTCGGGATGTGGTCTCCATCGCCGCGCTCGGCGGGCTGGCTGGGGCGGTGGTCGTGCTGGGGATCTCGTTGCTGAGCGGTCCGCTGCTCGATGCGCTGGACGTCAGCCAGCCCGCGTTCCGCATCGCGGTCGGCATCGTGGCGGCGGTGGCAGGTGCGGTCACTCTCGTGCGTCCGGCCCCGACGCCCGGCCCCGCGCTGGAGGGCCGCCGCGCCGCGCTGGTGCCGGTGGCGGTCCCGCTCGTGGTCCGCCCGGCCCTGGTGTTCCTGGCGCTGAGCGCCCATGCCGACCGGGGCGTCCCGGTGGTCGCGGGCGCGCTGGCGCTGGCGGTCGCCATCCTGGCCGCCGTGGCGGCTCAGGGCCCGGGCGGCCGGGCGGTCACCTGGGCGGCCCGCGGCACCGCCGCGGTGCTGCTCGCGACGAGCGTGCTCCTCGTCATCGACGGGGTCTTCGCCGTATGACCCCGGAGCCGGCCGCCCGGCGTGGTAGGTGTAGACCCCGACCGGGCCTGTAGCTCAGTGGTCAGAGCAGGCGACTCATAATCGCTTGGTCGTGGGTTCGATCCCCACCGGGCCCACGTCGAAGTAGCGGTCAGTGCGGCTACTTGTCCAAGGCCGGCCGAGAGACGCACCAGATCCGGCGCCTGAAAGCATCCACTCTGGGGGATGCTTCAGGGTCGGGTTCGGGTGGACAGTTGGCGTGTGTGGGGCTGCGCGAGCCCCCTGGAGGAGATCAGATCATGAGCATCGGACCCGTGGAGTACGTGATCCTCGGCTTTCCCGACAACAACTTCACCGGTCAGATCGCTCCGGAGCTCGTCAAGCTCGTCGATGACGGCCTGGTCAACATCATCGATCTCACATTCATCAGCAAGGACGTCGACGGCAACGTGACCGTCGTCGAATTCGACGCCGTCGAGGAGCTGGCTGCGTTCGCCGGCCTCGACGCCGAGATCGGCGGGATCCTCACCGACGAGGACATTGAGCACGCCGCGCTGAGCCTCGAGCCGAACACCTCGGCGGCGTTGCTCATCTGGGAGGACGTGTGGGCCGCGCCCTTCGCGGAGGCGGTACGCGGTGCGAACGGCGTCATCCTCGAGGGGGCCCGCATCCCGCACGAGCTCGTCCAGGCCGCGGTCGACGCCTTGAGCGACGCCGTCGCCTCATCCGGTTGATCGAACCCGAAAGGAAGGCTCGACATGCTCCGTCGTCGTAGGCCCGTCGCTCGAATGGCAACCACCGCGGTCGTCGCGGGAACCGCAGCCCACATGGGGGCCAAGTCTGCTCAACGCAGCGCCGCGGCGGCTCAGGCGCCGGCTCAGGCGCCGGCTGCCCCACCCACCCAGGCTCCAGAGGCTGCACCGCCCGCGCCCCAAGCTGTGGGCAGCGCACAGATCGAAGAGCTCAAGCAGTTCGCCGACCTCAAGGACCAGGGCATCCTCACCGAGGAAGAGTTCGCCGCCAAGAAGGCACAGATACTGGGGCTCTGATCCCACCGGCCGGAGGCACGGTGCACAGCAACTGCCCCAGGCGGGCCATTCGTTGATCTCACCCACCGCGCCTTGCGACGTGCAAGGCCCGTCGGCCCGCCGCCCTGATCGTGGAATCGCACCGCGAGCCGTCAGCTGGGCAACAGAGCACCCGTCAGCGCGTATGTTGTCGACCTAGTCCGCGAACACATCTCGGCTGTGCTGCACGAAGAAGGTGTGATCGTGGCCCTTGTTGGGATCTTCCGCGTTGTACTTCGCGCTCGTCGCCGATCCATCGGGGAGATGCTCTTCGGAGTAGATCGCACCCACAGGACAGACGTCGGGCTGGTAGCACGCAGTGCAGGACGTGCATTCTTCGAGGTTCACGTACAGGATGCTGTCTCCGAAGACCGCAATAGCGTCGGGATCCGCGGCGTGGATGGTCTCGATTGTCCCGCTGCCCGCTTCGTCCTCGGAGAACAGCACGTTCTGCTGCGGATCGAACTCATAGATGCACTGCACTGGGCAGACGTCTACGCAGGCACGATCCTTCACATCGATGCATGCCTCAGTGATGATCGCGAGACCAGCCATGGGTCAGATCCTATGGGTCTTCAGTACGTGAACTCGCCGAGAACGCCACGGGAGGAGGGCGCGACGCGTGGCGCGGTCGCTCGGTGAGGACGGTGATGTCGGTCACTCTGCGCGGGGTGCTTGTACCGTGCCGGGCGATGGCGATCACGGACCGGCGGGACGCGCGTGTCGAGCGCACGGTGGCCAAGGTGCTCGATGCCGTACAGCGGTTGCTCAGGACCGAGGGCCTGGGGAGCGTGACGTTCGGTCGGGTGAGTAGGGAGACCGGGGTGTCGCGCACGACGCTCTACCGACACTGGTCGAACCCGTCGGAGCTGATCTCCGAGGCGTGGGGGAGGGTGGCGCCGTCGAACCGGGTGCCGCACACCGACGACCTGGCCGAGGACCTGGTCGGGCTGTTCGTGGCTGTGCGCGACGTGGTGGAGTCGGCGACGATGCGGCGCTCGCTGCCGGCGTTGTTGGTGGCAGCGCAGCGTGACCCCGTGATCTCGGGGCTGCACGCGGCGTTCGTGGCGGATCGGCGTGCGCCGATCGTCGAGCGGCTGGAGGTGGCCATCGCCGAGGGTCAGATCTCGCCGGACGCTGACGCCGGCCTCATGGTCGACCTGTTGTCGGGGCCGATCTTCTACCGCCAGCTGCTGCGCCGTGCCCGCACGTCGGACGCCGATGTTCGGGCGATCGTGTCGTCCGTGCTGGCCAGCGTGCGCGTCGGCCGCTGACGACCCGGGGGATCCACCGTCGCGTTGCAGCACACCGGTGTACTGTTTGGTCGAGAGGGGGACGACGGGATGGTGCGAACGACCGGGCGACGGCTGATGACGGTGGGCGCAGCGCTGGTGTTGGTGGCCGGCGCCTGCGGCGGGGACGATGACAGCGGGGATGACGATCGGCCTGCACAGCCACCGGTTGGTGATGACGACGGCGCGACGGGTGCCGAGACCTCTGGTCCGGAGGTGCGGGTCGAGACGGTGGAGGTCGCGGCCGGGCCCGGGCCCGCCGAGTACAACCGGGTGAGGGTCATCGAGCATGGCCCGGCCGAGGCCGAGAACGTGCTGGTGCTGGTGCCCGGCACGTCGGCGGGCGCCGCCTATTTCACTCCGGTCGCGCTCGACATGGTCGACGCGCTCGACGGTTGGCAGGTGTGGGCGGTCGACCGCCGCGAGAACCTGCTCGAAGACCACAGCACGTTGGAGGACCGGGTGGCCGGCGACGCCACCACGCAGGAGACTTTCGACTACTACCTCGGCTGGCTCGGCGACGACAGCATCACCGAGCACTTCGAGCCGATCGGTGGCCCCGGCGGGGACGAGGCGTCAGCAGACTTCGCCCGCGACTGGGGCATGGCGGTCGCGATCGAGGACCTCCACGCCGTCATCGAGGAGGCGGCGCGCCTGGGCGGTCAGGTGGTGCTGGGCGGGCACTCGCTGGGCGGGTCGATCACGGTGGCCTACGCCACCTGGGATTTCGACGGCCGCGCGGGTGCGGAGGACCTGGCGGGCATCGCGCTCATCGACGGGGGCAGCGGCGCGGGCCAGGCGCCCACGGTCGACGAGGCGCAGGCCGAGCTCACCGAGCTGGAGACCGGCTCGGCGTTCAACGACATCGTCGGGTTGGGCCTGCCGTGGGCCGCGGGGGTGTTCAACGCGCTGGGAGCGACGGCCACTGTGGTCGAGCCCGACGCGCCGTCGATCGGCTACGCATCGCCGCTCATCCCGCAGAACCTCAAGCCACCGGTGACGCCCACCAACGCCGCCCAGTACGGCTACGCGCTCGACACCGACACCAGCCCCGACGGTCTCGAACTGGTCCAGATGCACATGGGTCGCCTGGCCGACAGCGGCGATCCCCGCGGCTGGGTCGACGACGAGTTGGTTCCGGTCGAGCGCGCCGCCCGCATGTTCTCGGGCCTGGTCGAGGGCACCGACGGCGACGAGAGCCTCGGCATCGACGGCACCGCCTGGTACCACCCGCGGCGCCTGTCGATCGACAGCGCCGCCGTCAACGGCGGAATCGAGAACCTGGCCCAGGAGCTGCTGGGCGTGCGGGCGATCCACGGCACCGAACTGGACCTACCGATCTACGCGCTGGAGACGACCTTCGGAGCGGGCCGGGTGCTGAACGGCGCCCGCCTGTTGGCCCAGCAGTCGGGCATCCCCGACCGCGAGCTCACGCTGGTCGACGAGAGCGACCGGCTCACCCACACCGACCCGATGGGGGTCGAGACAGCGCAGAACCCGCTGGTCGAAACCATGGTGCCGTACCTGCGCACCATCGGATGAGCACCATGTCTCCAGTGCTGCCAGCGAGGGGACCGCTCGCCATGCCATCGTCGTGCTGCGGGGACTCGCGTCGGCCCGACGAGTCAGGTGTCTACGCGGGAGTCAGACTCCGGACGGTAGGAGCCGGATCGGCATGCGACGGGAGTGATCATGAACGAGCCAGTCGCCCAGCTCGACGTGCGCTTCAGCGACCCTGACGCGCACTCAACACCATGGGTGACCGTCAAGGGGGAGTTGGAAGCGGCGCAGCTGTCGTGGATCACGACGGTGCGCACCGATGGCCGTCCGCACGTGACGCCGCTCGTCGCAGTGTGGGTCAACGAGACGCTCCACTTCTGCACAGGTCCGGAGGAACAGAAGGCCCGGAACCTCGCCGGCAATCCTGCGGTCGTGGTGAGCACCGGCTGCAACCGGTGGGACCATGGACTCGACGTCGTCGTCGAGGGCGAGGCCGAACGGATCACCGATCACGCCACGCTCGAACGGCTCGCCGCCGCGTGGGCTGCCACCTGGGACGGCCGATGGAAGTACCGGGTGACCGACGAAGGCTTCGCCCTTCCCGACGGCGGCGGCCGGGTGCTCGTCTTCGCCGTGCGAGCCACCAAGATCATCGCCTTCGCCAAGGGTGCCTTCAGCCAGACCCGCTACCTGCCCGCACCGGAGTGATGCGCCGCTGCGCCCACCAAGGCGGCCGGACCAGGCGCGCTGGCACGAGCCCGTCCTCGAGGTCGCCGACCCCCAGATCACCCTCGCGTCGGTGGCAGTCGCGACCGAACGAATCCGGCTCGGTCTCGATGACCGGAGGCGCGCGCACTCAATTGCTCTGGCGGTCGCTGCAGTTCGGTGCGCCTCCCTACGCCAACTGTCCCTAGCCGGATCGTCAGCCGTCCGGCGTGAGGGCGCTGCGGCCTTCGAGCACGGCGTCGAGGATCTGGCGGGTGCGGTCGGTCATGCCGAGGCCGTCGGTGCGGGGCCAGCTGTGGATCTCCTCGCGGGCGAACTCGGCCCAGCGTTCGACCAGGTGCAGGTAGTCGGCGACGAACGCGGCGACGAGGGCGGCGATGTGGCGGCGCTCGGGGAACGGCGCGTCGTCATCGGTCACATAGGGGCGCAGGAGCCGCTCGATGGCGTCGTCGAACAGGTGGCGGGCGCCGGCGGCCGTCTCCTCGAGGCACCGGTCGAGGGTGGCCTTGTCGGTCTGGTCGGCGAACAGCAGGCGCAGGAGGGCCTCGAAGTCGAGCTGGGGCGGGCGCGGCGGGGTCGCGAACCAGTCCTGGAGCGCTAGGCGGCCGTCGCCGGTGATCGTGTAGATGGTCCGGGTCCGGCGCCCGTGATGCTCGGTGCTGGTCGTCGCCCAACCCAGGCGCAGCAGTCGCTTCGCCTCCTCGTAGAGGTGGCTCTCCGTGCGCGGGTGGGTGTAGCGGAGGCTGCGGGTCGCTTGCTGGGCGAGCTCGTAGGCGCTCCAAGGTCGCAGGGCGAGGAGGCCTAGGAGGGCGTAGCTGCTGGTCGTCGGGCGCGGTGGCACGGGCTTGCAATTTACTCCAGTCTTGAGTTAGTAGTTACACAAGACTGGAGTATTGGGAGGCATGCGATGCACAGCGCAGCTGAGGCGGTCGAGCGATCGGTCACGGTCACCGACGCCCGGACGGATGAGGTGGCTGCGGTCGTCGAGCCGCTGTTCCAGGAGTACGGCGAGTGGGTCGCCGACCGCCTGGGGCAGGACCTCGGGGTCACCTTCACCGAGGCCGACCAGGCCCGCCACCACGATGCGTTCCGCAGCGAGCTGTCGCGGCTGCTCGGCTCGCGTGGGCGGCTGCTCGTGGCCCGGCTCGACGGCCACCCGGTCGGTGTGGGCTCGCTCAAGCCCATCGACGGCACCACGGCCGAGCTCAAGCGGATGTACGTCCGTCCCGCAGCCCAGTGCCTCGGCGTCGGTCGTGCGCTCCTCGCCCGCCTCCTGCAGGAGGCCAGAGCCGAGGGCTACGCGACCGTCAGGCTCGAGACCCTTCGGATCATGACTGCCGCCCGGGCGCTGTACCGCGCCACCGGCTTCGTCGAAACCGAGCCCTTCGACGGCTCCGAGGTCGCCGGCACGCCGCTCGAACCGTACATCCACTTCATGGAGCTTCGGCTGGCCTGAACCTGCTGGTCACAATGTGCTTGGTGCCCGGTTACGGGGGTAGACGACGGGCATGACCACCAGCATCCGAAGCCTGATGACGACCAACCTGGTGTCCGTCGACGAGGCCGCCACCCTCAGGGAAGTCGCAACCCTGATGCGGGACAAGAACATCGGTGACGTGATCGTGCGGCGAGACGACGAGGTCTTCGGGATCGTGACCGACCGCGACCTCGTGGTGCGATCCGTGGCCGACGGCAACGACCCGACCAAGGCCAAGGCCGGTGATGTCTGCACCAGCTCCCTCATCACGCTCCCGGCCGACGAGTCCGTCGACGAGGCGGCGCGCAAGATGGCCGAAGCCGCGGTTCGCCGCCTCCCCGTCGTGGACGGCCAGGATGTGGTCGGCATCATCTCGCTCGGCGATCTGGCCCGCGACCAGGACCCTCGTTCCGTCCTCGGGAAGCTGAGCGCAGAGCCGCCGACCGACTGACGCCGGCACCGGGCGGGAAGGGAGCGGCCGAAGGCGAGGTCGTTTACCGCGGCCGAGCCCGGAGCCTGGCGCTAGGGTCCTGCGCCCATGGACGTCGGACTGTTCGTGCCCATCGCCAGCGCCAATGCCACGCCCGAGCTCGTGGGCGCGGTCGGCCGGGAGGCGGAGGAGCGGGGCTTCGAGTCGATCTGGGTGGCCGAGCATGTCGTGCTGTTCGACGAGTACGACTCGGCCTACCCGTACGACCCGAGCGGCCGGTTCCCCGCCGGCGGCGACGCCGGGATGGTGGAGCCGTTCACGGCCCTGACCTATCTGGCGGCCGTGACCGAGCGGATCCGGCTGGGCACCGGCATCTGCCTGGTGCCGCAGCGGAACCCGGTGTACACCGCCAAGGCCGTCACCGACGTCGACGCCCTGTCGGCGGGCCGGGTCGACTTCGGCGTGGGGGTGGGGTGGCTGCGCGAGGAGTTCGAGGCCCTGGGCGTGCCCTTCGAGCGCCGCGGGCAGCGCACCGACGAGTACCTGGCCGCCATGCGCAGCCTTTGGTGCGACGAGGTGTCCGAGTTCCACGGCGAGCTGTACGACCTGCGACCGTGCCGGATGTACCCCAAGCCGGTGCAGCTCCCGCACCCGCCCATCCACGTCGGGGGTGAGAGCGATGCCGCCCTGCGCCGCGTGGCCCGGCTGGGCCAGGGCTGGTTCACGTTCGGCCGACTGCCCGAGGACCTGCCGCCTGCGCTCGAACGGCTCGACGCGGCGCTGGCGGCCGAGGGCCGGACACGCGCCGACATCACGCTGAGCGTGTCGCCGTACATGCACCCGGTCACGCCCGAATCAGTCGGCCGGTACGCCGAGCTGGGCGTGGACCGGCTGGTGGTGCTGTGCCTGGCCTTCACCGTCGACATGCTGCGAACCCAGCTCGACCTGCTGGAGGAATCCGCGCTCCGGCCGGCCCGAGGTTGAGGCCTGCTGCCCTAGGGTGAGGGCAGCGGTGGACGCGGTCGCGCTCCCCGCCTGAGGGGGAGCAGGTGACCGGATCGTTCCGTCACGCGCCGACCGGATCGAAGGACCCGCAGTTCGGGACGCCCTTCATCGACGCCGACGAATGGCGTGACGAGCCGGTGCGCCACCGGCACGTCCATGGCGGCTTCGAGGGCACCGACGCCAAGTTCACCTTCTACTTCCCGCCTCCGGAGCGGTACGAAGGACGGTTCCTCCAGCCGGTGCTGCCCATGTCGGGCATCGAGTTCGCGGCGTCGATCGGGGTGCTGTACGGGATCGCGGGGTCGATCGAGTTCGCGGTCGACAGCGGCGCCTACCTCGTCGAGTCGAACCTCGGCCGCACCAGCCCGTTCCCCGGCGAGGATTGGACCGTCGCCGGCTACCGGGCCAGCGCCGCGGTGGCCCGCTATGGCCGGCAGCTCGCCGCCGAGATGTACGGCGACCACCGCGCCTACGGTTACATCTACGGCGGCAGCGGTGGGTCGATGAAGACCATCGCCGGGTTCGAGGCCGCGCCCGACGTATGGGACGGCGCGGTGCCCTTCGTCATGGGCATCCCGCAGAGCATGCCCAACACGTTCTCCAGCCAGGCGCTCGCCCTACGGGTCCTGCGGGACCGGTTCCCCCAGATCGTGGACGCCACCGAGCCCGGCGGCAGCGGCGACATCTACGCCGGCCTCACGGTCGAGCAGCGCCAGGTGCTGGCAGAGGTCACGCGGCTCGGGTTCCCGCCCGCCTCGTGGTTCGACGCCGACCGCCTGGCGCAGGGCTACACCGGCGTGTGGGCCGTGTTGGCCGACAACATCCTGCGCTTCGACCCCGGCTACTTCGAGGACTTCTGGACCGTCCCCGGCTACCTCGGCTACGACGCCCCGCAGTCGCTGCTCGACGCCCGGGTCCAGCACCGGACCACGGTGGCCGAGGTCATCTTCGGCGAGCAGGCCCGGGAGATGGGGTTGCCG
>Ga0209814_10000622_pt1 | contig 11874 bp, 15 predicted proteins | sample SoiMetdeltSBSDD1_FD_187597 | JGI IMG/M metagenome (GOLD analysis project Ga0209814, IMG submission 187597) | Bulk soil microbial communities from a Populus tree surrounding site in Tennessee, USA - Soil MetaG P. deltoides SBSDD1 (SPAdes) (version 2) | ecosystem: Environmental > Terrestrial >... | reverse complement strand
GGGGGCCCCTGAACCCGTCTCATCGACTTGCTCATGCGACCGTAACTCGCGTCACAAAAAATCGCATCGGTATATGTCAACGAAGAGCCTTAGTATTACCAACACAGATGAAAAGGACTTTCTTAAACAGCCAGTCACTGCCTGGCCAAGATGCTTAGAGTGTCGGTGGACGTGGACGCTGTTGATGTTATTATCTTTATCGTTGTGGCAATCGCTATCTGGTGTGCCATTAAGATACTTGACTAGGTAAGGGAGGCTATTTGTATTGCCCTCAACGAAATGCCGTGTATCGTAAGTTTTGCCAACAATGTCCAATACTTAATGCAACAAGCCCCGGATTACTCTCGCGCTGAGGTTAGTACTCAAGTAGCTAATTACGATCTACAGATTTACACTTTCGCTCGCGGTAGACCGCAGCAACCTTCCTCGCGCACGCACCGGCAGCAGAGTACCGCAACGAGTGCTCCCAGGACCGGAGCGATCAGGTAAATCCACAGCGGGTGAAAATGAAATGACACCAGTGCCGGAGCCAAAGACCGCGCGGGATTCATGGATGCGCCGGAAATTGGGCCGGCGAACAGCGCCTCCAATCCAACCACGGACCCAACGGCCATGCCTGCGGTGATACCCTTCTCCTTCGCGCCGGTGGACACGTTGAGAATCACGAACATTAAAATGTATGTCAGAATCATTTCCAGCACAAAAGATTGAAGCACCGGACCCGCAGGCAAAGTAGCTCCAAGAGTTGCGTGCTCCGGAAACAGAAAACTTAAGGTCATGCTTGCCAGCAACGCGCCCATGCATTGGCTGCCGACGTACGGCAAGAGTAACCTTCCCTCAATTCTGCGTGCCGCGAAAAACCCAAGAGTGACCGCCGGATTTAAGTGAGCGCCTGAGACATCGCCAACGGCATGAATCATCGCCACCACAATGAGACCGAAAGTCAGCGCGACACCAACGTGGGTCACCACGCCGCCGCTGACATCGTTTGTGATGATGGCGCCTGTGCCGGTAAACACCAGCGCAAAGGTGCCGATGAATTCCGCAGCAAGTCTTCTCATGGCTGCGTGTTTTCCGCAGGCGCAGGCTTAGGCGCTCGTCGAAGTTGAGGAGGAGGCTTTGGGGAGCAGCACATCCCCACCAGCCGCTGGCGATCCGACTGCATCCCTTTGTCATTCGCCAACCAGGCGCGTATTTCCCGGAATATCACTGCGGCGTGCGGATTGTCCGGAGTGACGACGCGATAATGCATCCACTTTCCCTCGCGACGCGTGACAACAACACCCGCTCGTCGCAAGTACGCCAAGTGACGAGATATCTTAGGCTGGGATAAGTTCAATGCTTCGACCAGATAGCAAACGCAGATCTCACCGTCCCCCATAAGATTCAGCAGCCGTAACCGAGTCGGATCGGCCAGCGCCCGGAACAAAAGTTCCATCTCATCTGTCTTAGTCTTCGTCGTCCTCATAACGGTTACTCCTAACACATTTCAATGAATATGTCTTGACATATATGTTTCGCACGTTATATTCGGATAAACACATATGATGAAGGGAGCTTTGATGGCTAAAGAGCAAGGTCGGCGCAAAATTCTCTTTCTCTGCACCGGCAACTCTGCACGCAGCATCTTCGCCGAATACTTCATGAACAGGACCGGCAAGAATCGATTCGAAGCCTATAGCGCGGGCAGCCAGCCGGCAGGAACGGTAAATCCTTTCGCGCTACGAATCTTGCAGCACATGTACAATATCGACCCTAGCCAGGCACGCAGCAAATCATGGGATGAATTCAAAGATCTATCATTCGATTTCGTTATTACCGTCTGTGACAGCGCCCGTGAGTCCTGCCCGATTTTTCCGGGCCAGCCGATTGTTGCCCATTGGGGGATTCCCGATCCGGCGCTGGCGACGGGCAACGACGAAGAAAAGCTGCGCCACTTCAAGGATGCCGCGCTGCAGATCCAGCGCCGGATCGATTTGTTTTGCGCGCTGCCGATCGAAAAACTCGAGCGCCTTAAGCTCATCAAATTGGTGCAAGAAATCGGAGACCACGAAAGTAAGAAGGAGAAGGAAAATCATGGCCGGACAAATTAAAGTCCACTTGGCACTTAACGTCGGCAGGCTTGAAGAATCGGTAAAGTTCTATCGTGCGATGTTTGGAACAGATCCCGTAAAGTGGAAGCCGGGATACGCCAAATTCGATATCGCGGAACCGCCTCTCAATCTCACTCTAAACTACAGCAGCGAGGTCACGAGCCAGGGCGCGCTCAATCACCTTGGTATAGAGGTTCACGACACTGCCGAGGTCTTGGCGGTAAAAAAACGATTCGCTGACGCGGGACTTCTAACTCTCGATGAAATGAACGTTGATTGCTGTTTCGCCCTGCAAGACAAAGTGTGGATCGCCGATCCCGACGGCAATCGCTGGGAAGTCTTCACGGTCAAAATCGGAGACACCAAGCCTGAGCTCAAGATGACCGGCAGTCAGTCAAACTCTGGTCAGCCACCAAGGTGTTGCCAGGCTTCATAGTGTAACCTTATCTTCACATCTTCCTGACACGCTGTTAACTCTCTCATCATAAACTGACCCTGGCGATTTATCCAAAGACGTTATCTCCCCCGCCGGCTCTTCACTGTGGCAGCAACCTCATTTCTCGGGGCATAAGTTTTGCGCAGAATTAACTTATTTGTCATCGCCGATTAACCAAGGTCACGTTAGAGTTGCGTCCAAACTCATAAAAGGAGGAAACCATGGAGCGTGTCAATTTAGGATCGGTGATTGAGCAAGCGATCTCACGGTTCAGCCAAAATCGCATCGGCGACAAGCCTCCCCTATTTGTAATGATCTCACCCGCCTTAACTCCGATTCCCTGGTACGATCGAAGCCTAAAAGAATTCGTGCGGATGTTTCTCTATGAAGCCCTGCTGACGAATGATCCCGACGCCATCATAGAGGTCACACTTCGGCGCAAAGTAGAGCTCAAAGACCTCAATGCCTTTGTCGGCGTCCGTCCGTCGTGCTGGGTGCAACTTAGAGTTGCCGGACGAGGCCTGAAAGTCATGGAGCATTTGATCAACGAGTTGTTTGGCGAAGTCGGCTATCGCTGCGAAGAATGGGTAGGTGTTCAGGATTCGCAGGCGCGCCTCGGGATCTTTGGCAACGAGAATAAGCCTGACATGAAAATGGTTTTCTGCGTCGAGTCAAGCCGTAGTATCCTCAAATGCGACTTGCTGCTACCCGTATCCGTCCCGCTTTCCTACCTAGCGGCCGACGAGAGCAAGCGTGCAGCGCCGCGAACTTAACTGACTCATCACGCGCATGTCATTACACCCTAACAATCAGCAACTAAATTACCTCCTAGATTAATATAGAGGAGGCTTTATGAAGAGCATTCAGAAAGTTTTAGTGACAACGGATCTTTCGGAAAACTCGCGGCGCGGCTTGGTTTACGCGTGTTCCCTGGCCGCGGAAAATAAGGGTGTTTTGACTATCTTACACGTCGCCAATGAATTTGGCGCCTGGGAGCTCTATTCCGATGAATTCAGTTTTCTGGAACCCACCACCAGACGAGCATGGCCCTCAGATCGGGTACTATCCGAAGCTAACCTCGACCTCAATCATTTCCTCGAACAGCATCTTGAAGCCATGAAAAAACTCTCCTGTGTCACCAAAAGAGTTGTTCTGGGGTCCATAACGGAGCAAATCGTTACTGTGGCAGAAGAAGAAAAAGCCGACCTGGTCGTAATGTCACCGCGACGCCACAGGGGGCTGAGGCATATCTTTAGAGGCGGTATCACGGACAGAGTGAGTCGAATGAGCCCCTGCCCGGTTCTGTCGGTGACACCCCCGCTGCCCTCTCGAGCATGGAGAGGCACGCTACGCCCAGCGTTTTTTGGCTGGCCAAGACAAAAGACGGCGACAGTTTGAACGGTTTCCTCTAAAGAAAGAAGTAAACGATATGAACATGACGTTGACCCCTGCAAGAAATAGTCGTGAAGAAACGCGAAAGGAAACAAACAAAATTCAGCCTTCAGTCGTTGACCACATCACCCACGATATCGTAAATCAACTCAGCGTCATTAGCCTTTGTTGTTGCGAGCTGCGTAACTCAGTTGCCGAGAAGCTCGAATCGGATCAACTAAAAGAATTTAAAAGGATAGAAATCGCTGTCCAGAACGCCGCCGATATGATCCAACACCTTAAGGCAGTTGTAGAAGACCACGGCCCTACGCGTACCGATAGAAGTTCGGAATCCGCCTTGAATCGAGCAGAGGCAGGAGACAACTTTTACGCCGCTTTGTCTCGCTTTCTCTTACGCCGATAAGATCGCTGGCGCAGTCTCTTTGCTTTCGCCTTCACTTCGGGTTAACTCTGGCCTAGCCACGTCTAAATTTTAGACAACGCATCTTCTGTTCCAAAAACCAAAAGTTGACAAAAATTCACAAAAATTTAATCAAATTGTAATAAGCGGCTTTGTTATTTTTGTGATATGGAGTGAACCCTAATGGCTGAACATTTCGCAGTCGTGGACGTCGGCAGCAACGCCATGCGGTTTCAAGTGGCATCGGTAATGGACCGCGGCAGACACTATCGAATCATCCATCAGGATCGTAAACCGGTGCGCCTGGGCCATCGGGTCTTTCAGACCGGCAAGCTTGATCCCAAGGTCACCGAGTCGGCGCTCAAGGCCCTAACAGAGTTCAAATCCATCGCGGATCGCCATGGGGTAGCGGCGATGCATTCCGTCGCGACGGCGGCCCTACGGGAGGCGACCGATGCCCGGTCATTCCTCGCGCGCTGCAAGAAAATTGGCATGCCTCTAGAAGTTCTATCCGAGGAGGAGGAGGCCCGACTCATTAGTCTCGGAATCATCAGCGGTCTGCGGTTTCACCTCCCCTTGGGTCTATTCCTGGACATCGGCGGCGGTAGCTTAGAAATGGCTGTCGCCAATTCGACTAATAATTACTGCCTCTTTAGCCTCCCCTTGGGTGCCGTACGGTTGACAGAGAAATACTTTACTTCCGACCCGCCGCGCAACAAAGAACTCAAGAGTATGAGCTGTTTTGTCGAGAGCGAACTGAAGAGAGTAGTCAGGCGCATCAGAAAAGAAAAATTCACCATGGTGTTCGGCAGCGCCGGAACGATAACTACTTTAGCAGATACCGATACCCGTCTGACCGGCGAGACCAAAGTCGGATCGCTTACCGTATTGCGCCGACCGCGGCTAAAGGCATTGCTTGACGTATTAAAAACGGAACCCGTTACACGACGGGCTTCTTTAATCAGCGGCGATCCCAAGCGAGCCGACATTATCGTGGCCGGCGGACTGGTCTTGCTGCAGGTCATGACTCAGCTGGAGCTCGACTACATTTTCGTTTCTCAACGCGGGTTGCGCGACGGTTTGATGATCGATCTTCTCCATAAACACTACGCCCACGCCGCGCCCGGCCAGCAGGACGCGGAACACACCGAGTCGTTGGAGCAAATCGGCCAGAAATACAATTTCGACGCGCCCCACGGGCGTCAGGTTGCCCAGCTTGCGCTGAGCATTTTCTACCAGCTACAGAAGCTTCACCAACTCGACGAAAAACATGCCGGCATCCTGCGCGCCGCGGCGATGTTACATGACATCGGATCGTTTATCGCCTTGCCCAAGCACCACAAGCACTCTTATTATTTGATCAAGAGCTCAAGGCCCAGCTCATTCAATAAAGAGGACGTGGATTTAATCGCCAACGTGGCTCGCTACCACCGCAAAGCCCACCCGAGCCCGAAGCATCTCGGCTTCAGCCAACTTTCTCCAGGAAACCAGGACGTCGTGCGCAAGCTCAGCGCGATTCTGCGCGTAGCCGATGGACTCGACTACAAGCGCGAACAAAATGTTCGAGAAGTGAAGTGCGCGCTGTCGGCACCCAAGAGCCTTTGCATCGAAGCCATCGCATCCGCAAAACTGAAAGGAGAAATCGAGCGCGCGTTGGAAAAAGGAGTGTTGATGGAAGAAGTTTTCAATGTTAAGTTGTCGATTCGTCAGGCCAAGGGAATCCGTTCAAACCAAATGAAAGGAAGTCAGCATGCGGCGAACCAAACTTGAAAAAAGCATTCTCTTTCTAGACGAGGACAATGCTTGCCTAAGCGTGATGGCCGAGTCTATGGCGAAGCATAGAAGCCTGCCTAAAATACGCATCTTCAGTGCCGGCATCAGGCCCGGCAAGATACCCCCGGAAGTACGCCGAGTATTGCAGGAAATCGGTGTCGAACAGTCAGGTAGCACGACCAAAAGCATGGATCAGATTCCCACCAACGACATCGATCTCGTGGTTTCCTTTGGAGACGCCCATGAACAGTGCCGCTCTTTGCCCAGCAAAGCCAAGGTGGAAAAGTGGTCGATTCCAAACCCGATGCGGGTTCCGGGCGAAAGTTCCGCTGTTCTCTCCGCCTATCGCCACGGCCGAGACGAAATCGACAAAAGAGTCGCAGCCCTGTTCCTGGACCACTGGCGCCATTTGGTGTAGGAGTCGATAGAGCCTTGCGTAAACGGTTGTACGCCAATGAATCTTTATTTGATGCGCCATGGAATCGCCGTCGCCGCGGATCAACCCGGGATAGAGTCTGACAGTGGGCGACCGCTTACTGCGAAAGGCACCAAACGAATGCGGCAAGCGGCGCGAGGATTACGCCGCTTGGGCGTATCCTTTGATACGGTACTCACCAGCCCTTTCGTTCGAGCGCGTCAAACCGCGGAGATTGTTGCCGAGTCTCTTGGCTTGGAAGACCGGCTCGAGGAGATCTCCGAACTCACTCCCCAAAGCTCGGTCGACCATCTTATCTCCGGTCTCATCCGTTTTCAGGATAGGGAACATGTACTCCTCGTCGGCCACAATCCCCTCCTCGGTAATGCAGCTTCTTTCTTGATCGCCGGTAAGAAAGAGATAAGCCTCGAAATCGAGCTGAAAAAAGGCGGGCTCTGCCGCATCGAAATCGACGGTTTGCCGCCCGGTACCCGGGGCACTCTCCATTGGTTCTTGACTCCGAAACAGCTGCGCCAACTGGGCGGTTGAATGAATCATGAGCGCAATCGACTCCGATATTGAATCCGACTCGAACCACAAGAGACTTCTCGCGGTTACTCAACGCCGGCTCGAGAAATTCGTTTCACTGTTCGCCAAGGTGCTGGTCAGCGACCATCCGGATACCATTCATGATGCTCGCGTTTGGAGCCGGCGCCTTCAAGAAGCCCTCCGAGTCTTTTTCCCCAAACCGCGAATCGGCAAAAGTCGCAAGCTAGTTCGCACGCTGCGGCAGGTTCGTCGCATTCTGAGCGACTGCAGAAACATCGATGTGACTCTCGCCTTGATCGAGGACAAATTCAATTCGGCACCCGCTTCCACACTTCATGAATCATGGGAGCTGATAAGAAATTATTTGCTCGAAAAGCGGACTCGTCAAGCCGCCCGGGCGGGTGAGGAACTGACCCGGCACGACATTACGCAGTTTGTGACGCGGACACGGAGCCTGCTTCACGTCAATGGGGTGCAGAAAGAACCGGAGGCGCTCCTGGAGCAAAGCGTCGAAGAGGCGCTTGCGGTTTGGAATAAAGCTCTTCGAGACGCCCAGGAGAATCCGCAAGTCGATCATATCCACGCGCTCCGCATTGCCGGAAAGCGCTTACGTTATCGAGCGGAGCTGCTCGCCGAGTTGGGTCATCCCTCTGTCAAGCCAAGGATCAAAGCCTTAAAGCTGCTGCAAGATGAGCTGGGCAACTGGCATGACCGCCATGTTTTGCTGCAGTTTATCGCGGAGTTTATCGGCCGACCCGATTTCCTCGTCGACCATCCGGAGACCGCGCATGCTTTGCTTGCCGAAATGGAACGAGAGCGACAAACAAACGAGATTGCGGTAGGCTCCATACTGAAGAGCGCCGAGAAAACGCGGGATGCGTGGGGCAGGTCAAAATCGGGCGTCGTCCAGTAAATAACCTAGAAGGAATTCAAGAATGGCGGCCGTTTTTGGCCACCGCTCGCTCGACCCGGGAACGCAGATCTTCAAATACCTCCTCGATGGTCCCGGAGGCATCCACGACCTGAAAGCCGTAGTTCTCGACCATTTTGTCAAACTCTGCGAGCAGCCATTTCTGGTAGCGCATGAAGCTTTCGTACATGTCTTCGCCCATGTGCAGGTCCATCCCCGACTCCCAATAGTCGAAACCCGTGCTCTGCAGCACCCGCGTAACTAGGTCGTCGATCTTGACTCGCAGATAAAAAATCGCGTCCGGCTTCAGCGCAAATCCATAAACCTCACGAAGCCATTCCGGGTCGGCGCCACGAACGACCGCCCGCGCCATGAGCGAGTAGATATAGCGATCGGTAAGAACAATGAAGCCCGCGCGCAGCGCCGGAATGATTTCGTTCTCCAACCGGTCGGCGAAATCCGTGGCGTAAAACAGGCTCATGGTGATTCCGCCCAGGGTGTGTCCCTCCTTAGCTTGTTTAAGCCGTTTACCGGCTAAGGCAGAGCGGGTCATCCCAGTGTCCAACACGGCGTGACCGTTATTTTCCAACCATTGCTTCAGCAGACCGATATGCGTGGAACGGCCCACGCCATCGGTCCCTTCCAGAACAATGAGTCTTCCCTTTAGCTCTTCCAGATCTATATCTGGGAGGGCCTCGCCAAAGAAGCCAAATCGAGCCATCGTCTAATCCTGGTTTTTTTTGTGCCGGTCAAAGCCTCGGTGACGATCCTGCGCACCTCAGCCTGTTGCTCCTCGATGGAGCGGGTGGCGTCAATCACAACGAGACCGAATTCGTCTACCATCTTCTCGTATTCCTCGATAATCCGCCCTTGGAAAACGCGGAAACTCTCTTCAAGATCATCGCTCAACCCGAGATCCATACCTGCTTCATAATATTTGATCGCGTCCCTACCGCCGAGAATCCTTTTCATCGCGACATCCAGTGGGGTGCGAAAATAAAATGAAATAGTCGGCTTCACCGCAAAGGCGTAGAGATCCCGAACCCACTTGGGGCTTACACCTCTGACAACGTCACGGGCAAAGGCGGTGTAGATATAGCGATCGGCTAGAACCACGGCGCCCGCCTTGAGGGGAGGAATAATGTGGTGTTCGGTGCGATCGGCAAAATCGGTGGCGTGAATCAGGCTGAAAGTCATGGGGGTAAGCATCTTTTTCTTCTTGCCGCGTTTGGTGACATCCTGCACCAGTGGCGACGAATTCCACTCGCTGAAATAGACTACATAACCTTCGGATTCGAGCCACTTGTTCAACAGCATTAGCTGCGTGCTCTTACCTGACCCGTCGATGCCCTCAACGACAAACAGCCGTCCAGGCAAACGGTGCTTTCCGTACATTTTCATGCCGCCAGCCACGAATCCCTCTCGGTTGTTCAACCTATCAAAGACTAGACTGCTAGATCTAGCACAAATCCACGCTGCTAGGTTAAATTTTTGTTACGAATAGGTTAAGCCGCTGTATTTGATCCTGCCCTTTTAACCGTTTCTTCATCTCCGCTTCACAAAGCCGTCAAGTTCGGTGCCCATATTCCACGTCCAACAAGCAGGAATTCCTTACGAAGGAAAAGATGGAATCCCATTGTAGAAGTCCTTGTAGTACTTCATGAAACCTTAAAAGATTTGTAACAGATCCGTAACATTAAATCGATAATAGACTAATAAAAAAGGAGAAACTTATGCCGCAGCAAAAATATAAGGCTATTTTGCTTTTTCTAACGTTAGTGGGGATCTGGGGAATCTTTCCCAAAAGCGCCAAGGCGCAGGTCGTTCAAGTCGACGGTTCGAGCACGGTTTTCCCCATCACCGAAGCAGTGGCAGAGGAATTCCAAAAGGCAAAAAAGGGCAAGGTCAAAGTCACCGTGGGTATTGCGGGGACCGGTGGCGGTTTTAAGAAGTTTTGCCGCGGCGAGACGGACATCAGCGATGCCTCGCGACCAATCCTCAAACAAGAGATGGAGGCCTGCAAGGGCGCGGGGATTGAATACTTCGAACTTCCCATCGCGTACGACGCGCTTACTGTCATCGTCAACCCGAAGAATGACTGGGTGAAAGCGCTGACCGTTCCTGAGCTAAAAAAGATGTGGGAGCCATCAGCTCAAGGCAAGGTTACAAACTGGAACCAAGTCCGTTCGGAATGGCCCAACGCGCCACTAAAACTCTTCGGTCCGGGGGCTGATTCCGGCACCTTCGACTACTTTACCGAAGCAATCGTCGGTAAGGCCAAATCCAGCCGAGGAGACTTCACTGCTAGCGAGGATGACAACGTCCTGGTTCAGGGTATCGCCAACGATCGAAATGCTTTGGGTTATTTTGGCTTCTCATACTACGTCGAAAACCAGAACAAGCTCAAAGCTGTACCGATCGATGTAGGCAAGGGACCCGTCGCTCCCTCGCCAAAGACAGTCGAGGACGGAACCTATCAACCCCTGTCGCGTCCAATCTTCATATACGTAAGCAAAAAGTCGATGGATAAACCGGAAGTGAAGGAGTTCGTGGAATTTTATCTGAAAAACGCTCCCACCCTCGTAAAACAGGTAAAGTATGTTCCGCTTCCTCAAAGCGTCTACACAACAGGAGCCGAGCACCTGAAAAAAGGTAAGATCGGTACCATGTTCGGCGGTGAGGCCGAAGTGGGTGTCAAAATCGAAGATCTCATGAAACGGGAAGCTAAGTTCTAATACCCGCGCCGCGACGGGGTACCTGGAAGGTACCCCGTCGGTGTGTTTCACATACTCCAAATCCAAGGACTACCCTGTGGAAACGAATCACGCGGAAACCGGTTACCTCAGAACGCAAGACCAGGTCCGGTTTCTTGCAACGAATAAGACAATCCAAAAAGTACGCGAGCGAACTATTGAATTTTTGATGTTCCTCTGCGCCCTGTCATCGATTGCCATCACATTGGGAATCGTAGGGATTCTTCTTTTCGAGTCTTGGAACTTTTTCAAACACGTGTCCCTATTCGATTTTCTGACCGACACCCAGTGGACCGTGTTATTCGAAAATCCCCGATACGGTATCATGCCGTTGGTCACGGGCACGGTTGTAACCTCAGCCGTGGCTCTCTTTGTCGCCCTGCCCCTGGGCACGACCATCGCGATTTATCTCAGCGAATATGCCAACAACAAGGTTAGAGAGATTTTAAAACCTGTTCTGGAATTATTGAGCGCGGTTCCAACCGTCGTCTTTGGCTACTTTGCTCTATTATTTGTGACGCCGCTGCTGCAGCAGGTTCTGCCCGACCTGCCTGGTTTCAATATGCTGAGCGCCGGGATCGTCATCGGCATTATGATCATACCCTACGTTAGCTCTTTGAGTGAAGATGCGATGAAGGCGGTCCCCGTTCATATACGAGAGGGGTCTTACGCCATGGGCGCAACCCGCTTCCAAACGGCTGTCCGAGTCCTCTTCCCTGCTGCATTCTCCGGCATCGCTTCAGCCTATGTCTTGGGTTTTTCCCGGGCGGTGGGTGAAACCATGGTTGTAGCTATCGCCGCCGGCCAGCAACCGAATCTGACTTTAAACCCGATGGAGGGAGCCGCGACAATCACAGCTTACATCGTCCAGGTCAGCTTGGGAGATCTTCCCCACGGCAGCATCGCTTATGAGAGCATATTCGCCGCCGGCCTGACTTTGATGTGCATGACACTGCTGTTCAATATCGGCGGCTATCTGCTCCGCAAACGTTTCCGGGAGATCTACTAAAATGATTGACGTAGCGAACAAGGTCGCTCGTAATAGGAGATTCGACGGACTATTCGCGATCATCGGCCTGTTATCGACATTGATCGGCATGATCACCCTTGCCGCCTTAATTCTCGATTTAGCAACAGCCGGCCTTTCCCGTCT
>Ga0209814_10000617_pt1 | contig 11923 bp, 12 predicted proteins | sample SoiMetdeltSBSDD1_FD_187597 | JGI IMG/M metagenome (GOLD analysis project Ga0209814, IMG submission 187597) | Bulk soil microbial communities from a Populus tree surrounding site in Tennessee, USA - Soil MetaG P. deltoides SBSDD1 (SPAdes) (version 2) | ecosystem: Environmental > Terrestrial >... | reverse complement strand
CTACCGGCCTTCGGTGGCGCTTGCGGTCGGGCTCAAGCGCTGGTTCGAGGACCCGGTCATCGGCGGCTCGATCAAGGAGTTCGCGACGGGCATGCGCGACCTCGCTCTCGGGACACGGCGCATCCAGACCGGCCTTGTCCGCACCTACGTGCTCGCGATCGCCGCGAGCCTCGTCGTCCTCATGGTCGTCTTCGTGGCGGTGCGCTAGATGGGCTGGCTCACGACAGCACTGATCCTGCTGCCGCTCGGCGCCGCGATGCTGGTCTGGGTCTTCCCGTGGGATCCGTTCACCGCCGGCGCGATCGCCCTGCTGGCCGCGCTCGGGGAGGTCGGCCTCTGGATCGAGTGCGTCTTCCGCTTCAACTTCGACAAGGGCGGCCTCCAGCTCGACCAGCAAACGAGCTGGTTCAGCGACCTCCACGTCTCCTACCACGTGGGCATGTACGGATTCTCGCTCTGGCTCGTCGGGCTGACCGCCGTCGTGCAGGCGGCGGCGATCATCTACGCCTTCTGGGCCGGACGTACCGGCGCCCGCGCGTACTTCGGGCTGATGCTGCTGCTGACGGCGGCGATCGCCGGGGTCTTCACCGCCCAGGACCTGCTGCTCTTCTACGTCTTCTGGGAGGCGATGCTGATCCCGCTCTACGTCCTGATCGGTGTTTGGGGGGGTCCGGGGCGCCTGGGCGCGACGCTCAAGTTCTTCATCTACACGATGGCGGGCTCGCTCCTGATGCTCGCCTCGATCATCGTGCTCGGGATCTCGCAGGGCACGTTCGACCTGACCGCAACCTGGCAGAGCTCGAGCGACTGGATCTTCCTTGGGTTCGTGGCGGCGTTCGCCGTCAAGGCGCCGCTGTTCCCGTTCCACGGCTGGCTGCCCGACGCCTACCGCGAATCTCCGCCCGAGGTCTCCGCTGTGCTCAGCGGTCTCGTCTCGAAGGCGGCGATCTACGGATTCATCCGGATCGCGATCACGAAGTTCCCCGAGCCGACCAAGGACTTCCGGACGGTGATCCTCGTGCTCGCTGCGATCGGGCTCGTCTACGGGTCGCTGCTCGCCTTCCGGGCGCCGGACATCCGCGGGGTGATCGCCTACTCCTCGCTGGCGCAGCTCGGGCTGATCACGTTCGGCGTGTTCGCCGTCAACGACCTCGGCCTGAACGGCTCCGTCCTGCAGATGGTCAACCACGGACTGATCTCGGCGGCCCTCTTCCTGCTCGCCGGGGGCATCGAGCGGCGCGCCACCACCGGTGACTTCGCGCGCCTCGGCGGCTTCGCGAGGGGCCGTCCCGTGCTCGCGACCGTCCTAATGACCACCGGGATCATCGGCCTCGCCGTGCCCGGCTCCTCCGCGTTCGCGGGTGAGTTCGAGATCCTGGCGGGAGTCTTCTCGGTCGGGTGGGGCTACGCCGTCGTGGGCGCCGTCGCGATCGTGCTCGCGGCGATGTACATGCTGCGGCTGATCTCGGCCGTGTTGCACGAGTCGCCGGGGCCGGCGGTCTCGCCGGAGGCGCTAGACCTGCGCCCGGCCGAACTGAGCGCGGTCGTTCCGCTGGTCGCCTGCCTGCTGGCGCTATCGGTCTGGCCCGCTGCGATCACGGAGCGGTCGTTCACGAACGACCGCGGGTCGACGGACGTGAGCGCGCAGTTCGAGGCGGCGAAGTGATCAAGACGCCTCACGTCGACTGGTTCGCGCTCGCGCCGGAGCTGTTCCTGCTCGGCGCGGCGGGCCTCGCCCTGATGGCGGCCGTCCTGCTCCCGCGACGGTGGCGGCGCGACTTCGGCGCGCTCGTGGCCGCGCTCGGCTTCGCGGGCGCGTTCGTCTTCGCGATCCTGATCTACATCCACACGCCGGAGGTGCAAAGCGTCATCGCAGACTCCGTGCGCCGCGATCGTCTCGGGGCGCTCGCGCAGGTGATCGTCTGCGGCGCCGGCCTGCTCACCGTCGGCGTCGCCTTCGACAACCGAATGCGCGACGAGCACATCGCCGAGTTCTATGCACTGCTGGCCGCCGCCGGGGCGGGCATGTGCTTCATCGTCACTGCGAACAACCTGATGACGCTCTTCCTCGGGCTCGAGTGGTTCTCGATCTCGCTCTACATCCTCTGCGCGATCGACCGCCGGCTCGAGGGCTCGCTCGAGGCGGGGCTCAAGTACCTGATCATCGGCAGCTTCGGCTCGGCGGTGCTCCTGTTCGGCTCGGCGCTGGTCTACGGCGCGACGGGTGAGATCGCGTTCAATCGGATCGCCGAAGCGATCTCGGCCCAGCACCTGACAGGTGACGCCCTGCTCGTTGCCGGTCTGGCGATGATGATCGTCGGGCTCGGCTTCAAAGCCTCGTTGGCGCCGTTCCACCAGTGGACGCCGGACGTCTACGAGGGCGCTCCGACGCCGGTGACCGGCTTCATGTCGGCGGCGACGAAGACGGCGGCGCTCGTGGTGACGCTGCGGATCCTCCAGGTCGCCTTCCCCCAGGAGGCGCACCTCTGGACGATCGCGCTCGCGGTGATCGCCTGCGTGTCGCTGGCGATCGGGAACCTCGCCGCGCTTACGCAACGCGGCGTCAAACGAATGCTCGCGTACTCGTCGATCTCGCAAGCCGGCTTCATGCTGATCGCGATCGCCTCGGACAACGCGATCGGCGCCCGCGCGCTCCTCTACTACCTGATCCCGTACTCGGCGCTCTCGATCGGTGCATTCGCGGTCGTCGCCGCGCGGGAGCGGGAGCTCGCAGCTCCGGTCACGCTGGACAACCTCGCCGGGATGGGCTGGGAACGGCCGCTGCTCGGGATCTCGATGTGCACCTTCATGTTCGGATTTGCCGGCCTGCCGCCGACGGGTGGTTTCGTCGGCAAGTTCTACGCCTTCTCGGCCGCGTATGAGCACGGCTGGACATGGCTCGTGATCGTCGGCGTCGTGGCGACGGCGGTCAGCCTCTACTACTACCTCGCGGTCGTCCGGGCTATGTACATGCGCCCGGCGGCGGAGCTGCAGCTCGGTGCGGCGGCGCCGGTCGCAGGCGGCGCGCCGCCGCGGGACGCCCTGCTCCAGACATCGGTCGTGCTCTCGCTCGCCGTTGTCGTCGGCTCGTTCATCGCCGTGCAGCCGCTGATCCACATCGCCAAGCTCGCGGCCGAGTCGCTGCCGTTCTAGCCGCGAGAGCCTGGGCCGGTTAGTTCCTGCGCAGTTCGGCGGCGAGCGCTCCCAGCGCCTGCACGCAGAAGACGACTACGCAGGCGACCAGGGCTGACCGCGCCACGGCGGGCACGGACGGGTCGCCGACGGCAGGCGCGCGTACGGCGGTGGCGATGAGCAGCAACCCGAGCACGACCGCCCAGCCGTAGGGATGCGCCGGGTTGCTCTTGCCGTCAAGACGCTCGGAGACGCTCCGGAGCCCGGCGATAGCCGTCACCGGCACGGCAAGGAGCAGGAAGTCGAAGGCGATCGTATGAGCGCCGAAATGGTCGGCGAGGGCCGCCGCGAGAACGAGGGCGATCGGGGCCAGTCGATTGATGCTCGCCGGTTCGTCGGACGGCGCAGGTTTCCTGCGTCGTTCGTTACCCTCGCGCCACCCAACGAGGAGGATGTGAATGCCGGATGTTTCCGTCACGTGGCTCGGCCACGCCGCCTTCCGCGTCGACAGCCCGAACGGGAAACGGATCTATGTGGACCCCTGGCTCGACAACCCGAAAGCCCCCGACGGGGAGAAGGAGCCCGAGCGCGTCGACATCGTCGCCGTCACGCACGGCCACGACGATCACGTCGGCAGCGCGGTGGACATCTCGAAGAAGTTCTCGCCGGAGATCATCGCCTTGATCGAGCTGAAAAGCTGGCTCGGCGACCAGGGCGCGAACATCGGCGAGATGCCTGGCCCGAACAAGGGCGGCACGGTCGACGTCGACAGGATCAAGTTCACGATCGTGAACGCCTTCCATTCGGGCGCGACGCCCGACGGGAGCTACGGGGGCGAGCCGTGCGGCATCGTGATCACCTTCGAGAACGGCACGGCGGTCTACTTCGCCGGCGACACGTGCGTGTTCGGCGACATGCAGTTGATCGGGCGGATCTACCAGCCGGACGTCGCGGTACTGCCGATCGGCGGCCACTTCACGATGGATCCGCGTGAAGCCGGCGTTGCGCTCGAGCTGCTCGGCGTGAGGCAGTGCATCCCCTGCCACTACGGCACGTTTCCGCTACTCGCCGGCACCCCCGACGAGCTGCGGCAGCATGCACCCGACGGCGTCGAGATCCTCGAGATGCAGCCGGGAGAGACGGTCACGGTATGAGAGAGCGCTGGTTCGGCTCGACCGGCAGGCGCGTGCCGGAACTGGTTCTCGAGGGCGACCCGCTCGTGCCGCTCGACGAGGCGCTCGTGCTCGACGACGTCGCCGACGATGACGCGCTTCACCGGGCCCACGAGGAGGGAACGCCGGTAGTCGTGCGCGCCGACTCGGTGGAGCAGATCATCGCGGCGCTGAAGCGGCCGGAGGTGGCATCCGTGCTCCTTCCGACGGACAAGCCCGAGCTGCTCGAGCTGGACCTGCGGGAGCTCACCTATGGCTGAGTCCGTCGTCGCGACGTATTCGATCGCGGCCTGCGACCTCGAGGCCGGCCAGTGGGGCGTCGCGACCCAGTCGAAGTTCCTCGCCGTCGGCTCGGTCGTTCCCTGGGCCGAGCCGCGCGTCGGCGCGATTGCGACTCAGGCCTACGCGAACCCGCGCTACGGCTCGGAGGGCCTGGTCCTCCTCCGCGAGGGCCTGACCGCGGAGCAGGTCGTCGACCGGCTGACGTCGGCGGACGAAGGGCGCGATCACCGTCAGCTCGGCGTGGTGGACAGCGAGGGACGCAGCGCTAGCTTCACCGGCGAGGAGTGTCTCGATTGGGCAGGCGGCAGGACCGGTCCCTGCTATGCGGCGCAGGGCAACATCCTGGTCTCGGCCGCGACCGTGGACGCGATCGCGGAGACGTTCGAGGGCTCTTCCGGCGCCCTGGCCGACCGGTTGCTCGACTGCCTGGATGCCGCGCAAGCGGCGGGCGGCGACCGGCGCGGCCAGCAGTCTGCCGCGATCCTGGTCGTCGAGAAGGACGGCGGCTACGCGAAGCTTTCCGACGTCGTCGTCGAGCTACGCGTCGAGGACCACGAGCGCCCGCTCGAGGAGCTGCGCCGGCTCTACCGGCTCCACCACGCACTCTTCGGCGAGACGCCGCGCGACGAGTGGCTGACGGTCGACGCGTCTCTCGCCGACGAGCTGCGCGATCGGCTCGGGAAGCTCGGGTACGAAGGCGATCTCGAGGACGCCTTCAACCGGTGGGCCGGCAACATGAACCTCGAGGAGCGTGTGGACGGCGTCGAAGAGATCGACCCGGTCGTGCTCGAGGAGCTACGGGAGCTGTCGTGAGCGGCTACGAGGTGGTGCACGTCGACGAGCTAGAAGAGCTGCCGATCAGTAATCCCAACGGCGCGTTTGTCCTCCGGCCGGTCCGCCGGCGGTTCGGGATCACCGCCTTCGGCACCAACGCGTACACCGGTGACGCCGGACAGCGTGTGATCGAAGAGCACTTCGAGCGCGATAACCACCAGGAGATGTACGTCGTTCTCCGCGGCCGCGCGACCTTCACGCTCGGAGACGACGAAGTCGACGCGCCCGCCGGGACGATCGTCTACGCGCAGCCCGGGACGAGGCGTGGCGCGATCGCGGCCGAGGACGGAACGGCGGTGCTCGCGGTCGGGGCGAAGCCCGGAGTCGTCTTCGAGCCGTCGCCGTGGGAGGACATCTTCGTAGCGAACGCCTACGCGGACAAGGGAGACCTCGAGGGCGCTCGCGCCCTGATGGCGAGCGCGCTCGAAAAGCACCCAGATGCCTGGCAGGGCTACTTCAACGCCGCCTGCCTCGAGGCTCGCGCCGGCGACCCTGAGCGTGCGTTCGACTACCTCAAGAAGTCGGTCGAGCTCGAGCCGGAGGCGGGCGAGTACGCCCAGAAGGACTCCGACTTCGACTCGATCCGCGACGACGAGCGCTTCAGGTCACTTGTCGCCGGGCAGCCGGAGTCCGGCGGCTAGCTCGCGCAGCGCCGGAACCGGGTCGCCTTCCGGCCGCGCAACGAAGAGCACGGCACCGTAGCCGTCGGCGCCGGTCAGCGAGTCCACGAGCAGCTGCAGCCCCAGGGCGAGCGCGAATCCCTTATGCGCCTGCTCACCCCCGAACGGGACGAGCTCCTCGGGTCCCGCCGCGCCGGTCAGGACATCGCCGTAGGTCACCGCGCCCATCGAGACGTCGGCGACGATCGGGCTACCGTCGGAGCTCGGGATCGCAATCGCGAGCGGGTTCGTGCCGGCGAGCTTCGGGCCGCCGTCGGGATGGCCCAGCCGCGCGGGCGACGTCGCGGTCAGCGCCGCGACGAGACCGCCCTCGGCGAGCGCCCGCACCCAGTAGCCGAGCATCCCGGTCGGGAAGGTGTGTGCGGCGACGATCAGCCTGCCCCGCTCCGGCGGGTCGGCGACCTGCGCCTCGACGATCGCGGCGAGGACGAGGTAGCCGAGTGCCCCGCGGCCGTCCCAGCGCTCGTAGGCGCCCTCCGCGACCTCGATTTCCGGCTGGGCGTGCGGGTCGAGGTCGGGGAGGGTCGCGAGCCAGTCGACGCGCGACAGGCCGTGGCCTGTCTTCCCGCGGCGCTCCGCCTCGAGAAAGTGGCCGGCCAGCGTCGCCGCGTCCTCGGCCGAGAAGCCGAGCGCGCGAAGCTTGGCGGGAACGTCGGTCAGGAGAGGACCGGCAGCGCCTTCACGAATCCGACGCCCTGCTCGCGCCGGGTCTCCGCGACGGCCTCGGCGACCTTGGTGATCGCCGCTGCTGAGGGAGCGTCCGGATCCGTGCTGACGAGCGGCTCGCCCGCATCGCCGGCCTCTCTGAGCGCCGGGTCGAGCGGGATCGAGCCGAGCAGCGCCACATGCAGGTCGTCGGCGAGCTCACGGCCGCCGCCCGAGCCGAACACGTCGCCGCTCATGTTCTCGATCACGCCGAGCAGGCGCATGTTCGTCTTCTGCGCCATCAGCGCTGCGCGGGCGGCGATCTCCTGCGCGAGCGGCTGCGGGGTGGTCACGATGAGCGCCTCTGCGCGCGGCAGGAGCTGGCCGAGTGAGATCGAGACGTCACCGGTCCCCGGTGGCATGTCGACGACGAGCGTGTCCAGCTCGCCCCAGTGAACGTCGGAGAGGAACTGCTCGAGCGCCCGGTGCAGCATCGGCCCCCGCCACATCACCGGGGAGTTGTCGTCGAGGAAGAAGCCGATCGACATCAGTTTGAGTCCGTCCTTGACCGGCGGAACGATCATCTTGTCGACCACGACGGGGCGCTGGCGAATCCCGAGCAAGTGGGGGATCGAATGGCCGTAGACGTCGGCGTCGAGGATTCCGACGCGTTGGCCGAGTGCGCCGAGCGCCGCCGCGAGGTTCACGGTCAGCGACGACTTGCCGACGCCGCCCTTTCCGCTCGCAACGGCGATCACACGCGTCGAGCGGTCGAGAGAGATGCCCTTCGTGCGCTCCGTGACGCCGCCGCGCAGCTTCGCGCTCAACGCCGCCTTCTCGTCGGGCGACATGACGTCGAAGTCGAGCGCGACCCGCTCGACGCCCTCTACGGGGGCGAGCGCCTGCGCGACCTGCTGCTCGAAGCTCGAGCGGAGCGGGCACCCGGCGACCGTGAGCGCGATCGTGACGGTGACGTCTCCCCCTTGGATGCGAACGTCACGGACCATGTCGAGCTCGGTCACCGGCCTGCGCAGCTCGGGATCGATGACCTGCTCGAGCGCCTTCAGGATTTCAGTGCGGTTGGCCTCCACGCGGCTGAGCCTAGCAACGGCCCGCTCACGGCCCGAGCCGCTCCCTGAGCCACAGTCCGTTCCGGACCGCGAACCCCTCCCAGTCGTTGTTGAAGTACGCATAGACGTCGACCTTGCGGCGCCAGCCTTCGATCCGTCGCGCCCACTGCTCGAGCTCCGACTCCGAGTAGTTGCCGCGCCGACCGCGGGAGCCGTGGTGGAAACGAAGGTACGTCCAGTCGGCAGTCAGCTCGTGCGTCTGGAACGGCCGCCGGGGATCGTCGCCGATCACGAGCGCGGCGCCGGCAGTCCGCAGCAGCTCGTAGACCTCGGGCACGAACCAGCTCTCGTGCCTGAACTCGAAGCAGTGGCGGCCGCGCGGCAGGCGCGCCAGCGCCTCGGCGAGCCGCTCGTCGTCCCGGCGGAAGTTTCCGGGAAGCTGCCATAGCACCGGGCCCAGGTTTGGGGTGCGAACCAGCGGCGTGATCCGGTCGTAGAACGTCCTAACTCCCGCGCCCAGGTCGCGCAGCCGTCGGATGTGGGTGATGTAGCGGCTCATCTTCACCGCGAAGAGAAACCCCGGCGGGCTCGTACGCACCCAGTTCGCGACGACCTCGCGTCGCGGCAGGCGATAGAAGGTCGCGTTCACCTCGACGGTGTCGAAGTGGCGCGCGTAGTAGTCCAGCCACTCCCGCGGCGGACAGCGCGGGGGGTAGAAAACGCCGTTCCGCCAGTGGTCGTAGTTCCAGCCGGAACAGCCGATGCGGACGGGCTTCACCAGTAGAAGTCGTGCACGGTCGCAAGTGGGCAGTACTCCGCGGCGAGCCGGCGGAAGTCCTCGACGGCCTCGTTCACCGCGACAGCGCCGCGAACAGCTCCCTGCACAGCTCGGTTGTGCCCGCCGCGACCACGCGTGAGCGCCCCTCGGTGTCGAGCGGGGCCTGACCGAACGGCGGTGCCTCCGGCAGGTCGATCGCAAGGCTGCATTCGCGGACGAGCAGCTGGGCGGCGGCGATGTCGACCGACCGCGCGCCCTTCAGCGAGCAAACCGCGTCGACGCGTCCCGCGGCGAGGTGACACAGGGAGAGCGCGAGGGAGCCCATGATCCGCAGGCGGTAGGCGATGCCGACCATCTGCGCGGCCTTCTCGGCGACCGACGACGTGAGCGTCGCCTCGAACGAGAGGATCTCGATGCGTTCCTTCGGCTTCACCGCGCCCAGGCGCTCGCCGTCCAGGAACGCGCCGCCACCCCGCTCGGCGGTCCACTCCTCGCCGGTGCCGAAGTCGTAGACGTAGCCGAAGTGGACGTCGTCCATCGTCCCTCCGTCCGCGACGGCCACGGACAGCGCAAAGAAGGGGATCCCGCGTTTGGCGTTCAGGGAGCCGTCGATCGGGTCGACGACCACATGCGTTCCCCCGCCCGAGCCGAAGGCACGCTCCCCCAGCTCCTCCGAGATCAGCGTGAAGTCGCCGCCCGTCGCCTCGAGCCGCCGGACGATCGCGGACTCCGCGGCGGCGTCGATCGCGACGGTCTCGTCGCCTCCCTTGCCTGCGCCGACGACCGGCTCGCGCTCGACGCGCGTCGGCAGCTCGAGGAGCACGCCGCGCACGTCTTCGACCGCCGCCCTGCAGATCGCCAGCCACTCAGTCAAGCGGTTCTGAGGCGGTCAGCCGCCAGCATCAAGCGGTTGAAACAGCAGGCCTGAGGTGAGCTTCGGGAAGAAGTAGGTCGTCTTCTGCGGCAGCACCCGTCCCTCGCGAGCGCGCGTGAACACAGCATCGATCGGCGTCGGCCTGAGCAGGAACGCGGCAGCCGCCTCGCCACGGTCGACGGCCGCGACTGCGTCGCGCCGCTGCGCGGTGTACGTGATGCCCTGCGGGCTCAACTCATCGACCACCTCGACGTCGAGCCCCTCGCCGTCGACGAGCTCGTAGCCGCCGTCGCGGTAGAGGACGACTCCCGGCAGCTCCTCGCCGGGCTCGTCGATCGGCGTCCCGCGAACGCCGTTCACCGACTGCGCCAGCCGGTGCGTCGGGAAGATGGTCAAACCCTCCTCGCGCGTCGCCACGAGCACGACCATCATCCAGGCGCTCGCCTCGGTTCCGTCCTCGGCATGAAAAGCGAGCGCGGTCTCGTAGCGGTGATGGCCGTCGGCGATCAGCAGCTGCGCGTCTGCAAACCGCTCACCCGCATCGTCCTCGAGGCGCCAGAGCCGGTCGCCGCCGATCGCCAGGTCGGGCTCGCGGTCGGGAAGCTCGACAGGATCGCCGTCGTGGAGCAGAAAGATCGGTTCCAGCTGTGTGCGCGTCGCGCGGAGCAGCCGCAGGCGGCCCTGCTTGGGGCCCTCGTGCGTACGCTCGTGCGGCAGCACGACGCGGTTCTCGTACGGCTCGAGCCTCAACGCGACGACGATCCCGTTGCGCGTCCGCTCAACACCGTCCGGCCCGACGTACGTCTGCGACAAAGCCCAGGCGGCCGGGTCGGCCTCACGCTCGAGGACGCCCTCGGCCTGCCACCCGGCCAGGTCGCGCCCGGCCTGCTCCTCGGAGTCCGGCAGCGTCAGGTGGACGACGTTGTGCGGATCGAGTGCGAGGTAGCGCGCCCGCTCCTCCGGCGAGATCACGTCGTACGGAGGCGCGACGAGCCGCTCGAGCGGCCCGGCGGAGGACGAATACCGAAGCGCCCGGAACGCCCGAACCTGAGCCATCGTTGGGACGCTACCAGCCGCTTCAGGACCTAGACTCGCGTCGTGAACGCGATCGCCGAGCTTGCCGAGGACCGGGTCGTCGAGGGTATTTATGCGGTCGCGAGGAAGCAGCGCCTGCGAACGCGGAACGGCTCCGCGTATCTGGCGCTCGAGCTCTCCGACCCGAGTGGGCGGATCGAAGCGCGCGTCTGGAACGACGTCGATCTGCTCGACGGCCGCTTCGCCGAAGGGGACGCGGTGCACGTGCTCGGTCGCGTCGAGCGCTTCCGCGACCGCCTCCAGCTCGAGGTGCGATCGCTGGAAGCCGCACCCGACCAGGACGCCGCCGCGCTGACGCCGACCCTCCGCCGCGACCGCGACGAGCTGGACGGCTTCCTCGAGTTCCTGGCCGGCGAAATCGCGCACCCCGGGCTGAAGGCAACCGTCACGCGGCTGTTCGCCGACGACGCCCTCCGCAGTTCGTTGCGTTCGCTTCCCGCCGCCCCCGATGGGCACCACGGCTATGCGGGAGGCCTGCTCGAGCACACCGTCGGAGTCGCCACGATCGCCCGCGAGACCGCACAGCTGCACCCTCGTCTGCGCTCCGACCTTTTGCTCGCGGGTGCGCTGCTCCATGACCTCGGCCGTACGCTTGAGCTGGGCCCGGCGCCGATGTTCAAGCAGACCGAGGAGGGTCGCCTCCTGGGGCACGTCCACCTCGGCCTGCGCCTGATCGAAAACCGAGCCGCTGCTCTCGAAACCGAAGTGCGCGCGGAGCTCCTGCACGCCGTCGCGGTCCATCACGAGCTCCGTTCGGCGAGAACGGCAGAGGCGGCCGTGCTCTACCACGCGAACCAGCTCGACGCGGTCGCCGCCACCCGGCCGGTCGACTAGCCCCTTCTAATGTTTGCCGCCGCGCTCGCCCTCGCGGCCGCCGTGTCGTGGGGAATCGGCGACTTCCTCGGCGGCCTCAAGAGCAGAACGCTGCGCCCGATCGCCGTGCTCATCGTCGCGCAGCCGATCGGCGGCGCGCTGCTCGCGATCTGGGTCGCGCTCCGCGGCGAAGCACCGCCGGGAACCGAGGTGTTCTGGGCCTCGCTCGCGGCCATCTTCGGCACCACAGGACTGATTGCGTTCTACCGCGGCATGGCGGCCGGCGCGCTCAGCATCGTCGCGCCGATCGCGGGCGCAGGCGCCGCGATCCCGGTCCTCTGGGGGCTGGCGCACGGCGACAACCCGAGCGCCTACCAGGAACTCGGGTTCGTGGTGGCCCTGGTCGGAGTCGTGCTCGCGTCCTTCGAGCGCAGGCCCGAGGCCGCGCGCCTCGCGGCCGGAGTCGGCTGGGCCGCGATTGCGATGGTCGCCTTCGGCGCCTACTACGTGCCGATGCACACAGCGAGCCAGGGCGATTTCCTCTGGGC
>Ga0209814_10000615_pt1 | contig 11940 bp, 8 predicted proteins | sample SoiMetdeltSBSDD1_FD_187597 | JGI IMG/M metagenome (GOLD analysis project Ga0209814, IMG submission 187597) | Bulk soil microbial communities from a Populus tree surrounding site in Tennessee, USA - Soil MetaG P. deltoides SBSDD1 (SPAdes) (version 2) | ecosystem: Environmental > Terrestrial >... | reverse complement strand
GTCGACGAGCCCGCCTCCGACGCCCTCCGGACCGCCCGCCGGGCCGCCCGCAGCGGCCGCGAGCCGTTCTTCGACCGCGGCCCCGGCTATGCCATGCTGGCCGGGCAGCCATCCGCTGATATCGATCAACCTGACGGACCGACAGCCGGATAGACGGGGTAGGGTGACGTCGTGACTGCTCTGGCGGCTGAAGCCGACAGCTTCTCAGGCGACCTGCGCCTGACCAGAGCCCAGCCCGGCCCTGGTCGCGATGTTGCATGCCCCGTTACGGTCGGCGTCCCGCTCGCCGCAGTTGGGACAGATGACGATGTCCTGCCGTGGCCTGGCGCACCGAGAACCGCAGGCGTGACAGTCGAGGCTGGTGTAGCCGGGTTTCACACGGACCACTCGTCGTCCGGCGCTCTCAGCCTTGGCGACGAGGATGCTGGTGAACTGTCCCCAGCCGGCGTCCAGGATCGACCGGTTGAGCCCGGCCTTCTGCGCCAGGTTCCGCCCGGGTCCTTCGGCGGTGCCACGAGCAGAGGCGGTCAGGCCGCCGATGTGCAGGTCCTCCAGTGCCAGCACGTCATAGGTGTCGACCAGGGCGCGGGCGGTCTTGTGGTGGAAGTCGCGCCGCTGATTGCGGACCTTGCGCCATTCCCTGGCAAGCGTCCGCCGGAGCCGCCTGCGGTTGCCCGAGCCGAGCCTGGCGCGTTCCTTCCTGCGTTGCAGACGGGCGATTCGTGGTTGTGCGCTGTCGAGGAATCTCGGGTTTGCGACGACGACACCGTCGCTGGTGGTGAGGAACCGTGCCACCCCGACGTCGACGCCGGCCGTTCGGCCACTGGGTGGGAGCGGTTCAGCGTCAGCTTCAATGACAACGATCACGTACCACCGGCGGCACTCCCGCTTGAGTTGCAACATCTTTACCCGGCCATCGACCGGGCGATGTTGCCTGACCTTGAGGTGTCCGACGGCCTGAAAGCTCGCGCGCGCCCAGCGGCCAGCGCCGGCCGGCATCCATCTGGCGCCGTCCCCGGCGACAAACCGGACCTGGTCGAACCGCTGGTACGGCTTGAACCGCGGGTAGCCGACCCGGTGGCGCTTCGCCTTGGCGCGTCTGAAGAAGGCACGGAAGGTTGCCTCGAGGCAGCGGAGGGTCTGTTGCTGGGCAGTGCAGGAATGCCGTCCCTGCCCCGTCGGGTCGTTCTTCCGGATCTCCTTGAGCTGCGCGCACTGGTCGGTGAAGCCGACCGAGACGTTGCGCTTGCGCCAGGCGTCGCGCCGCTCCTCGAGGGCGGCGTTGTACAGATCGCAGTGGTCGCGCAGCAGTCGGACCGCGCGACCCTCCTGCGACACCGTCGGGTAGGCACGGAACTTGTAGGCGCGTCTCACGACACTCCGCCCCTCAGACCAAACGCCGGCTCAACAGAGAGTCTGCCTTCGCCGGCCGCTCTCCTGCCCTCAGCGTGCAGGGGGCATGTGACAATCAGCTCTGGCGCTGCGCCGATGCCCCGGTCCGTTCAGTCCGGCCTGCCGGGAGGTCATTGATGGAGCGCAACGTCTACCTGACCGCGATCGAGCCGGGCAGCGGCAAGTCGGCGGTCGCCCTGGGTGTCATGGAGGCGCTGGCCTCCCTGGGCCGGGTGGGCTACTTCCGGCCGATCGTGGCCGGCGGCGACCGGCCCGACAACGACATCGAGCTGATCCGGCACCGCTACCGGCTGCCCCAGACCTACGAGGAGTCCTACGGGGCGGTGGTCGACGACCTGCGGGCGATGAGCGACCGCGGCCACTACGAGACGCTGCTCAAGCGGATCCTGGACGCCTACAAGCGCCTCGACGACAGCACCGACCTCCTCCTGGTCGAGGGGAGCGACTTCACCGAGGCCTCGCGGGCCCTGGAGTTCGACTTCAACGCCGACGTCGCCCTCAACCTGGGCTGCCCGGTGCTGCTGGTGGTGCGGGGCAGCGACCGGACGGTGGAGCGGGTGCTGGAGGTCGTCCAGCTGGCCCGGGGCTCGCTCACCGGCAGGGGCTGCACCATCCTGGCCACCATCTGCAACCGGGTCGCCCCGGCGATCCTCGACGAGCTGCGCGAACGGGTCGCCGAGGTGGCGGGCGACGAGCCGGCCTACGTCCTGCCCGAGGTGCCGGGGCTGGCCGCCCCCACCGTGGCCGAGGTCGCCCAGGCGCTGGCCGCCGAGTTCCTGCGGCCGCTGCGCGGGGCCGAGGAGCCGAGCACCCGCCGCGAGGTCGGCCACGTGATCGTGGGGGCGATGAGCCTGCCCCACTTCCTGGAGCACATCAGCGACGGCGACATGATCATCACCCCCGGCGACCGGGCCGACCTGATCGTGGGCAGCCTGGCCTCCCGGTTCTCCGGCACCTACCCGAACATCGCCGGCCTGGTCCTCACCGGCGCCCTGCTGCCGGAGCCGTCGGTGCTCAGGCTGATCGACGGGCTGGGCGGGGCCGACCTGCCGGTGCTGGCCGTCGCCGCCGACACCTACCGGACCGCGGCCACCGTGGCCGGGGTGCGGGGGGTGCTCACCACCGAGAGCGAGCGCAAGATCGCCGCCGCCCTCGGGGTGTTCGGCGAGCACGTGGACCGCCAGGGGCTGCTGAGCCGGCTCGAGGTCGCCCGCACCGAGCGGGTCACCCCGCTGATGTTCGAGCAGCGGCTGGTCGAGCGGGCCAAGGCCGACCGCCGCCACATCGTGCTCCCCGAGGGCGGCGACGACCGGGTCCTGGAGGCGGCCGAGCAGGTGCTGCTGCGCGGCATCGCCGACCTGACCGTCCTCGGCGACCCCGACGGGGTCAGGAGCCGGGCCGCCTCCCTGGGGCTGGAGCTGGACGGCCTCCAGGTGGTCGACCCGCAGCGGTCGCAGTGGCGCCAGGACTTCGCCGACACCTACTACGAGCTGCGCCGCCACAAGGGGGTGGCCCGCCCGGTGGCCGAGGACCTGATCGTCGACGTCTCCTACTTCGGCACCATGATGGTCTACAAGGGACTGGCCGACGGGATGGTGTCGGGGGCCGCCCACACCACCGCCCACACCATCCGGCCGGCGTTCGAGTTCATCCGCACCGTCCCCGGCACCTCGATCGTGTCCAGCGTGTTCCTCATGCTGCTGACCGACCGGGTGCTGGTCTACGGCGACTGCGCGGTCGTGCCCAACCCCAACGCCGAGCAGCTGGCCGACATCGCGGTCGCCTCGGCGGGCACGGCCGCCCAGTTCGGCATCGACCCGCGGGTGGCCATGCTGTCCTACTCGACCGGGGAGTCGGGCGCGGGCAGCGACGTCGACAAGGTCCGCCAGGCGACCGCGATCGCCCGCCAGCGCCGGCCCGACCTGCTCATCGAGGGGCCGATCCAGTACGACGCGGCCATCGACCCCGAGGTCGCCCGGTCCAAGCTGCCCGACAGCCGGGTCGCCGGCCGGGCCACCGTGTTCGTGTTCCCCGACCTCAACACCGGCAACAACACCTACAAGGCGGTGCAGCGCTCGGCCCACGCGGTCGCCGTCGGCCCGGTGCTCCAGGGCCTGCGCAAGCCGGTCAACGACCTGTCCCGCGGCGCCCTGGTCGCCGACATCGTCAACACGGTGGCCATCACCGCCATCCAGGCCCAGGGGCCGCAGGGGTCCGGGGAACCCCAAGGGGGTGCCCCGGTGGATCGGGCCGAGCATGCCTAGGGTGCTGGTCCTCAACACCGGGTCGTCGTCGATCAAGTACCAGCTGTTCGACATGCCCGAGGGGTCTGGCGAGCCCCAGCAGGGTGACCCGGTCGACCGGGGGCACAAGGTGCTGGCCTCGGGAGTGGTCGAGCGGATCGGGGAGGCGGGGGCTCGGCTGACCCACCGGGCCGGCGACGCCGACCCGCTGGTGGTGGAGGACCGGGTGGCCGACCACTCCGAGGGCTTCGAGCGGGTCTTCGGGGCGTTCGAGGCCGCCGGCGAGCCGATCGGCGAGCTGGCCGGCATCGGCCACCGGGTGGTCCACGGCGGCGACCGGCTGACCGCCCCGACCCTGGTCGACGAGGGCACCATCCGGGCCATCGCCGACCAGGTCCCGCTGGCCCCGCTGCACAACCCGAGCAACCTGCTCGGCATCCGCATCGCCATGGCCAGCTTCCCCGACACCCCCCAGGTGGCGGTGTTCGACACCGCCTTCCACCAGACCATGCCGCCGCGCGCCTGGCGCTACGCCCTGCCCGCCGACCTGGCCGCCGAGCTGCGCATCCGCCGCTACGGCTTCCACGGCACCTCCCATGCCTATGTGTCCCGCAAGGCGGCCGAGCACCTGGGCCGCCCGGCCGCCGAGCTGAACCTGATCACCCTGCACCTGGGCAACGGGGCCAGCGTGGCCGCGGTCGCCGGGGGCCGCTGCATCGACACCTCGATGGGCATGACCCCGCTGGAGGGCCTGGTCATGGGCACCCGCAGCGGCGACCTGGACCCGGCGGTCGTGTTCTACCTGCACCGCGAGGCCGGCCTGTCGGTCGACGACATCGACGACCTGCTCAACAAGCGCAGCGGCATGCTGGGGCTGGCCGGGGCCAACGACCTGCGCGAGGTCGGCCGCCGGGCCGCCGACGGCGACCAGGCGGCCACCGAGGCCCTGGACGTCTACTGCTACCGCATCCGCAAGTACGTCGGCGCCTACGCCGCCGCCCTGGGCCGGCTGGACGCGCTGGTGTTCACCGCCGGGGTGGGGGAGAACAACGACGGCGTCCGGGCCGGCGTCTGCCAGGACCTGGAGGGCCTCGGGGTCACGCTCAACCCCAAACGCAACCGGGCCCGCTCCGGCCGCCCCCGGACCATCTCGGCCGATGACGCCCCGGTGGCCGTGCTGGTCGTGCCAACCAACGAGGAGCTCGAGATCGCCGAGCAGACCCTGGCCGTGGTCGGCGGCTAAGGCGTCCCTCTCGGACTCGCGCAATCAGTGCGCAACATACGTACATTCACCTCTTGAAACAGTTGCCCTCTGCCATTAACTTCTTGCGGGTTGCAAGCGTTCTGCCTGTTCGGGGTGCCATCCGGTTCTGACACCTCGACACGCTCGGACAGGCCTTCTTGGGGGGAGGAGGAGCTCCGGTCCACGCTGCGACGCCCGCACGCCATCCACCGACGGCGTGACCAGGGCGGCAGAAACAGCTTCACGCTCACAACAACGACACTCGGTCGTGGCTGCTTGCCGCCGGGGGCGACCGTGCTGCTGGCGTGCCCGCGTGCCGCCAGGTCCGCCGCGAGCATGGTAAGCCGCCACTTCCTGGTCGAGGGGGTCCAGTTGGCGCGCATACAGGGTCGGCATATCAGTACCAACGCCCTCTACTACAACGCATCCAACACCGCCAAGAAACTCGACGAGGATGACCGGGCCGGCGAGGCCCGGCTCCACACCGCCCCCGGGTCGGCCGGCACCTCGTCCGGGCCGGCGACGGTCCCGGCCGGCGCCGGCGCGCTGCAGCGCTACCGCCAGGTCGCCCTGGGCCTCGCTCTCTCGGACGCCGCCTGCGTGGTGCTCGCCCTGCTGGCCTCCTATGCCCTGCGCTACCCGGGCGATCTCGTGTCCGCCCGTGAGGCCCTCGTCGTCGCCCTCGCCCCGCTGGTCTGGATCGTCGTATTCCATACCTTCGACCTGTACTCCCCGCAGCACCTGTCGGCGCCCGAGGAGCTGCGCCGGGTCATCGGCGCCTCCGGGGTGGGGGTCGTCCTGCTGGTCATGGGGAGCTACTGGTCCAAGGCGTCGTTCTCGCGGGCCTGGGTCGGCCTCACCTTCGCGCTGGTCCTGGCGCTGGAGCTGCTGCCGCGGCGGTGGTGGCGGGCCTACCAGTGGCGGCTGCGGATGGACGGACGGCTGGCGCTGCGGACCCTGGTCGTCGGCACCTCGGCCGAGGCGAGCCGGCTGGTGGAGATCCTGCGGGTCGCGGCCTCGGGGTTCCTGCCCCTCGGCCATGTGCAGGCCTCCGAGGCGACTGTGGCCGCCAACCGGCTGCCTGTCCTGGGCCGGATCGGCGAGCTCGACCGCCTGGTCCGCGACAACGCCGCGGAGTGCCTGTTCGTCGCGTCCAACGGGATCGCCGAGGCCGACATGTCCCGGGTCACCCAGGTGGCTCGGCAGGCGGAGGTCGAGGTCAGGGTGCTGGCCAACCTGCCCCAGATGCTCACCTCGCGGCTGGCCCTCCTGAAGGTGGGGCCGGCGGTCGCGGTGGCGTTACGGCCCGTGCGCCTGTCCGGGCCGCAGGCGGCCATGAAGCGGGCCATCGACCTCGCCGTGGCCTCGGTGGCCCTGCTGGTCTCCCTGCCCCTGTGGGCGGTCATCGCCCTGGCCATCCGCCTCGACTCCCGCGGCCCGGTCCTGTTCCACCAGCAGCGGGTGACCAAGGACGGCCGCATCTTCCGGATGCACAAGTTCCGCACCATGCGCACCGGCGACCCCGCCTTCGACACCACCCGGCCGTTCTTCAAGCTGGAGTCCGACCCCCGGCTGACCCGCGTCGGCGGGTTCCTGCGCCGCTACAGCCTCGACGAGCTGCCCCAGCTGTGGAACGTCCTCACCGGCGAGATGAGCATCGTCGGCCCCCGCCCGCTGCCCGCCGAGCAGGTGGCCGCCCACGCCGACCTGCTGACCCCGCGGCAGGCGGTACCCGCCGGGGTCACCGGCTGGTGGCAGATCAACGGCCGCAGCCGGGTCACGGCCGAGGAGGCGCTGCGGCTGGACCTGTTCTACATCGAGAACTGGTCGCCCACCCTCGACCTGTACATCCTGCTGAAGACGTTCGGCGCCGTCGTCCGGCGGCAGGGGGCCTTCTGAGCTGCGCCGGCCCTGCCACCAGCTCGGACTGTAGACTGCCGGGCATGGCGGTCAGACGCATCGGGATCGTGGGGGGCGGCATCGTCGGCGTCGCCCTGGCCCACCGCATCGCCGGCATGGGCCGCGACGTGGACGTGACCGTGCTGGAGAAGGAGCCGGCCCTGGCCCAGCACCAGACGGGCCGCAACAGCGGGGTCGTCCACGCCGGCCTCTACTACGTGCCCGGGTCGCTCAAGGCCCGGCTGTGCCGGCGCGGCGTGGAGCTGCTGCGTGCGTTCTGCGCCGGCCACGGCCTGGCCTACGACGAGTGCGGCAAGGTGGTGGTCGCCCTCGACGACGGCGAGCTGGGCCGGCTGGGGGCCATCCACGAGCGGGCCCTGGCCAACGGGGTGCCGGGGGTGCGGATGGTCGGCCGCGAGGAGCTGGCTGAGCTGGAGCCGCACGTGCAGGGGATCGCCGCCCTGCACTCGCCCCACACCGCGGTGGTCGACTTCGGCGAGGTCACCCGGCGGCTGGCCGCCGACGCGGCCGCCCACGGGGCCGAGATCCGCACCGGCGTCCCGGTCCGGCGCATCACCCAGGACGCCGGTGGGGTGGCCGTGGAGGCCGACGGCGACCGGCTGGCCTTCGACCAGCTGGTGATCTGCGGCGGGCTGCACACCGACCGGCTGGCCCGCCTGGCCGGCCACGAGGGCGACCCGCGGGTGGTGCCGTTCCGGGGCGAGTACTACGAGCTCGCCCCCGACCGCCGCGGCCTGGTCAACGGGCTCGTCTACCCGGTCCCGGACCCGCGCTACCCGTTCCTGGGGGTGCACCTGACCCGGCGGGTCGACGGCGGGGTGCTGGTCGGCCCCAACGCCGTGCTCGCCCTGGCCAGGGAGGGCTACCGCTGGGCCGACCTGCGCCTGGGCGACCTCACCGAGACCCTGGCCTGGCCGGGGTTCCGGCGCATGGCCGCCCGCCACTGGCGCACCGGGGTCCGGGAGGTGGTGGGGTCGCTCAGCCGGCGGGCGTTCTGCGACGCCGCCCGCCGCTACGTCCCCGAGCTGCGGCCCGCCGACCTGCTGCGGGCCCGCAGCGGGGTCAGGGCCCAGGCGGTCGCCCGCGACGGCACCCTGGTCGACGACTTCCGGGTCAGCCGCCAGGGCCGGGTGGTGGCCATCCGCAACGCCCCCTCCCCGGCCGCCACCTCCTCCATGGCCATCGCCGAGCACATCACGGGCCTGCTGTTCGAGGGCGGCCCTGCCTGAGCCGGCGGCCGGTCAGCGGCCGGGCCGGAAGACCCAGGGGTCGTAGTCGACCTCCAGCGCCTCCTGGGGGGGCCGGCGGTCCTCGGGCACGTTGCGGAGGTTCAGCCGGATCCGGTACCAGACGGTGCTGCGGCCGCGCATGGAGTCGACCAGCACGTCGGTCGGGCCGAGCAGCGGCCACACCTCGCCGTGGCGGGCCTTCCAGCGCTCCAGGCCCTCGCGGGCCTCGGCCTCGGTGGCCGCCCTGGCCACCTCGATCAGCGGCATGGTGGTGCGCCGGCGGCCGGTGGGCCCGGCGGTCTTGCCCGGGGCCGGCGGGGGCACGAACCCCTCGCGGACGGCCGGTTCGGGCATGCGGCGCTTGGACGGCTGGGCCCGGGCCGGCTCGCCCTCGGCCTTGACGAAATGCGGCGGCCAGGGGGCGTCTCCGAACCCGGCCGCCTCGTGCTGGTCGGCCAGCTCCAGCAGGGCGGCCAGCGACCCGGCCTGGTCGTCGATGCCCTCGGAGGCGTCGCCGGCCTGGGCGACCAGGGCGGGCACGGTGTCGAGGGTGAACGCCTCGGGCCGGCAGTCGGGGACCTGGTCCCAGGCCAGCGGCATCGACACCCGCAGGTCGGGGGTGGGGCGGACCGAGTAGGCGGAGGCGACCGTGCGGTCCTTGGCGTTCTGGTTGTAGTCGAGGAACACCCCGTGGCGCTCCTCCTTCCACCACTTGCTGGAGGCGATCTCGGGGGCGCGCCGCTCGACCTCGCGGGCCAGGGCGACCGCGGCCCGCCGGACCTCGGGGAAGGTCCACTGGCGCCGGATACGGCAGTAGACGTGGAAGCCGCGCGAGCCCGAGGTCTTGGGCCACCCGACCAGCCCGAAGTCCTGCAGGACCTCCCGGGTCACGAGCGCCACCTGGAGGATGTCGGCCCACGGCACCCCCGGCATCGGGTCGAGGTCGACCCGCAGCTCGTCGGGATGGTCGAGGTCGTCGGCCCGCACCGGGTGCGGGTTGAGGTCGATGCAGCCCAGGTTGACCACCCAGGCCAGCTGGGCCGCGTCCCGGACCACGATCTCGTGGGCGCTGCGCCCGGACGGGAACTTGAGCTCGACGGTCCCGACCCACTCGGGCCGTTTCTCGGGCGCCCGCTTCTGGAAGAAGAACTCGCCCTCGGCCCCGTTCACGAACCGCTTGAGGGCCATGGGCCGCTCCGCCACCCCCCGCAGCGCCCCCTCGGCCACGGCCAGGTAGTAGCGGATCAGGTCGAGCTTGGTATGCCCGGTCCGGGGGAAATACACCTTCTCCGGGTTGCTGACGGTCACCTCTCGACCAGCGACATCCAGGACCATCTTGCGGGTGGCCATGCCCCAAGGGTACAACGGCCCAGCCGGCGACCCCGTGGGTCCTGCCAGGGAGGCTGGGGTCGGGTCGGCGCGCGGGCGGCGAGGGACCCGAGCGCCACACGTGTCAGGGGTCGAGCGCCTCGACCCCGAAGCTGCCCTGGTCCTCGGTGATCAGGACCCCGGCGCCCTTGGCCAGGGGGGCGACCAGCCGGCCGGTGAGGCCGAGGACGGCGGCCTCGTTGGTGGGGCTGTGGCCGACGGCCAGGGCGCGGTCGTCGTCGCCGAGCCGGCCCAGGACCCGGGCCAGCGCCGCCCCGAGGGCGGCCGCCTCCTCGGAGACGAAGGCGGGGTCGGCCGACCGCATCGCCTCCAGCTCGCCGCTGCCGGCCTCCTGGTAGAGGGCCCGCCAGCGGTCCTCGCGCTGTGACCGCAGCCCGGGCTCGACCACCACCCCGTCCGGGACCGGCTGCCCGAGGGCGGCCAGCAGGCACCCGACCGTCTGGGTGGCCCGCTGGGCGCCGGTCGACACCGCCACCCGGTACCCTCCCGCCAGCCTCGTCCCGAGCCGGAGCGCCGCCGCCACCCCGTCGGGGGTCAGCACGTCGCCGTCGTTGTCGGTGTGCCGCCGCAGCTCCACGAACCGTGCCATCGTCCCTCCCGCTACAGCTCGATCAGGCCTGGCGTCGGTCGGGGTGAACCAGCAGGCGTCGAAGTAGAAGCCGCGCAGATGGTCTCGACCTGCCCGCGCCAGTCCCACACTAGGAGACGGTCATCGCGGCCAATCATAGGGGGACCGGAGAAGCGGATTCCAAGGAGCCGGCATGGGCGACCTGTTCTCGGTGGAGGGCAAGACGGCGGTGGTCACCGGGGGGAGCCGGGGCATCGGGCTGATGATCGCCCGCGGCCTGGTGGAGGGTGGGGCGCGGGTCTATGTGAGCTCGCGCAAGGCCGAGGCGTGCCGGCAGGCGGCCGAGGAGCTGTCGCGGGCCGGGGAGTGCCTGGCCCTGCCGGCGGACCTGTCGGACGAGCAGGGGTGCCGGCGGCTGGCCGCCGAGGTGGGGGAGCGCCAGGGGCGGCTGCAGGTGCTGGTCAACAACGCCGGGGCGACCTGGGGGGCGCCGCTGGAGGACCACCCGGCGGCCGCCTGGGACAAGGTGCTGGACCTGAACCTCAAGGCGCCGTTCTTCCTGATCAGGGCGATGCTGCCGCTGCTGGAGGCGGGGGCGGCGCCGGACGACCCGGCCCGGGTGATCAACGTGGGCTCGATCGACGGGCTGCGGGTCCCGCCCATGCCGACCTACGCCTACTCGGCCAGCAAGGCCGGGCTGCACCACCTGACCCGGGTACTGGCCCGGGAGCTGGGGCCACGGGGGATCACCGTGAACGCGATCGCCCCGGGGCCGTTCGAGTCCAGAATGATGGCCGAGACGCTGCGGCGCTTCGGCGACCAGATCGCGGCCGCGGCCCCGCTGGGCCGCATCGGGCGGCCCGAGGACATGGCCGGGGCGGCCCTGTACCTGGCCAGCCGGGCCGGCGCCTATGTCACCGGGGCCGTCCTGCCGGTCGACGGTGGCCTCACCACCCTGTAGCGGGTGTCACCCGGCGGCACGGCCGAGGCCGCGGACGGTCTGGCGGACGTCGCCCCCGACCGGCAGCAGGGCCAGGATCGGGGTCGCCACCCCGGCCTCCACGTACTGCTGGAGCCGCTCCCGGCAGGCCTCCGGGGGGCCGTGGACGACCAGGTCGTCGACCACCTCGTCGGGGATGGCGGCCAGCGCGGCCCGGCGGTCGCCGGCCGCCCAGGCGTCCCACATCGGGGCCAGGCGCTCGCCCCGGCCCAGCCACTCGTGGAAGGCCCGGTACACGGGCACGTTGAGGTAGGCGGTCAGGGCCCGCCGGCCGATCCCACGGGCCTGGTCGAGGTCGGCGGTGGCGGCCACGAAGATGCGGGCCGCGATCTCCCGGCCCGGGCCGGCCGCGTGCACGTACGGGGTGACGGTGGCGAGGTCGCCGGGGGCGAGCCAGTTGAGGATCGCGCCGTCGCTCTCGCGGCCGGCCAGCCGCAGCATCCCCGGGCGCAGGGCGGCGACCAGCAGCCGCGGCGGCGGGTCGGGGACCAGGCCCAGCCGGAAGCCGTCGACGGCGAAGGTCTCGTAGCGCTCGGTCACCCTGGCCCCGGCCAGGGCGGCGCGCAGGAACCGGGCCGTGTCCCGGACCCGCTGCAGCGGCCGGTCGAATGCGGTTCCGTTCCAGTGTTCGACGATCACGTCGGAGGAGGCGCCGATCCCGATCGCCACCCGGCCGGGGGCGGCCGCGGCCAGGCTGGCCGCGCACTGGGCCAGGGTGGCCGGGCCGCGGGTGAACACGGGCGCGATGGCCGTGCCGAGCCGCAGCGTCGGCGCCCACGCACTGGCCAGGACCAGCGGCGTGAAGGCGTCGGCGCCGTCGACCTCCGAGGACCACACGTCGGTGTAGCCGAGGTCGGGCAGCTCGGCGAACAGGTCGCGCTGGTCGGCCAGGGGGATGCCGTCGAAGGGGACGGTGATGCCGTAGCGTTGCATGC
>Ga0209814_10000614_pt1 | contig 11944 bp, 12 predicted proteins | sample SoiMetdeltSBSDD1_FD_187597 | JGI IMG/M metagenome (GOLD analysis project Ga0209814, IMG submission 187597) | Bulk soil microbial communities from a Populus tree surrounding site in Tennessee, USA - Soil MetaG P. deltoides SBSDD1 (SPAdes) (version 2) | ecosystem: Environmental > Terrestrial >... | reverse complement strand
GGAACTGGCAACAGGTCGGCGAGGTCGACCTCGACGACCTGCCCTCGACCGTCGAGGTCGGGCTCTTCGTGGCGTCGCCAGACGCGGTGGTGATCACGCGGCAGTACGGCAGCAACTCTGTCAACGAGACGCCCACCCGCGGCGAGGCGGTGTTCGACAACGTCAGCGTCGAGGCTGACGGCAGCTCGCCCTCTCCGGCGGACGGGGAATGGAGCGACTACGACAGCGCGGACGAGCCGGTCTTCAGGGGCTCCTCCACCGAGTCGGATGGCGTCTTCACGGTGATGGGCTCCGGTGACATCGCCGAGGTGAGGCGTCCCTTCGGAGACGACCTGGTGGAGCTGAGCCTGAGCGGGGCCGCGGTCGGCATGCTGGCCGCGGCGGCGCTCGGAGCCCTGTTCATGACGGCCGAGTTCAAGCGGGGCATGATCCGCACCACGTTCGCCGCCAGCCCGGGCCGGGGCCGGGTGCTGGCGGCCAAGGCGATCGTGCTCGGCGGGGCCACGTTCGCGGCCGGGCTGGTCGCCAGCGTCATCGCGTTCCTGGTGTCCGAGGCGACCCTCCGCCACACGTCCCGGGACCCCGGCCTCCCCGAGCTGTCGCTGGCCAACCTGACCGTCCTGCGAGCGGTGGTCGGCACAGCAGTCCTCATCGCCCTCGTGGCGGTGTTGAGCCTCGCCGTCGCCACGATCGTCCGCCACACCGCCCTGGCCATCCCCCTGGTCGTCCTGCCGCTGCTCGTGCCGTCGCTCGTCGAGGGCGGGCTCCCGCTGTCCGTCGAAAACTGGCTCACCCGCCTCACCCCGGCCGCCGGCTTCGCCGTGCAACAGACCATCACGCGCTACGACACCGCCATCGCCCCCCTGGTGGGCCTCGGCGTCCTGGCCGCGTACGTCGCGGTCGCCCTCGCCGTCGCGACATTGCTGCTCCGGCGGCGGGACGCGTGATGCCGCGGCGAGCGCCGCGCCTGCGTCGAGCCGTCCAGGCCGAATGGACCAAGCTGCGCACTGTCCCGAGCCTGCCGTGGTTGCTGGCGGTCGCGGTCGGCCTGACGGTGTTGGGCAGCGCCGGCGCACTGGCTTCCGTCGACACGTCGCAGTGCCCGACGCCGTCCGAGTGCTTCGAGGACACCACCAAGCTCAGCCTCACCGGCATCTGGTTGGGGCAGGCGGCAGTCGTCGTGCTCGGCGTGCTGGCGATGGGCAGCGAGTACGGCACCGGGACGATCGGCTCGACCCTGGCGGCGACTCCGTCCCGCCGCCTGGTCCTGCTGGCCAAAGCAGTGGCCGTGAGCGCCGTGGCGCTGGTGGCCGGCGTGCTCGGGGTGCTCGGATCGCTGGCCGCCGGCCGGGCGATTCTCCCCGGCAACGGGTTCACGAGCGCCAACGGCTACGAGCCCCTGTCGCTCGCCGACGGACCGACGCTGCGGGCGGCGGCGGGCACCGTGCTGTACCTCGGGCTCGTGGCACTGCTCAGCCTCGGTGTCGCCACCGCGGTCCGGGACACCGCGGGAGCGATCACCGGCGTGTTGCTGTTGCTCTACGCCTTCCCCATCGTCGCGGGGCTCGTGTCCGACCCGGCTTGGCAGCGCCGGCTCGCGCGCTACGGGCCGATGGAGGCCGGCCTTTCCATCCAGAACACGACGCGGCTCGACGACTTGCCGATCGCCCCGTGGCCCGGCCTGGGCGTGCTCGCCACCTACGCGGGAGTGGCGCTGCTCTCAGGCCTGATGCTCTTCCAGGTCCGCGACGCGTGACACGTAGCCTGCCCTCATGACCACCGAGCCCATCGACCTCGTCCGGGAGTTCTGCGCCGCCTTCGGTGAGGCCGAGCTCGACCTCGACCGCATCGTCGGCTACTTCACCGACGACGCCGTGTACCACAACATCCCGGTGGACCCGGTGGTGGGGCCCGAGGCCATCCGAGCAACGCTGGCCAGCTTCACGACCGGGGTGTCCTCGATCGAGTTCCGCGTTGGGGCCATCGCCGCCGACGGTGGGACGGTCCTCACCGAGCGGGTGGATGTCTTCCGCTTCCCGGGCAAGGAGATCTCACTGCCGGTGATGGGCGCCTTCGAGGTCGCCGGCGGGAAGATCGCGGCCTGGCGCGACTACTTCGACATGAATCAATTCATGTCACAGCTCTAGCTGTCCTCGTACTTGAACGACACCGACAGCTTGGTCCGGTAGGTGAGGGAGCCGTTGTCGCCGACGTCGAGGTCCTGCTTGACGACCTCGGCCACCCGCAGGTCGCGCAGGGTCTCGCGGGCCTTCGACACCGCGACGGACGCGGCGTCTTCCCAGGATGTGGTGCTGGTGCCGATGATCTCGATGACCTTGTAGACGCTCATCGCTGCTCCCTCCGGACGGCTACCGTGCGTGCCGACCATACGCCCCTACCCGGGACGGTGGGGAAGGAGTCCCCATGGCGGAGCGCCCGAACCCCAGCGAGGGCATCGTCCTCACCCACTTCATCGTGTCCGACGACGTGGCGCGCTCGACCGCCTTCTACCGCGACGTGCTGGGCGGTGAGGTGGTCCGGACCGGCGAACCGTCGGTCGTCCAGCTCGCCAACTCGTGGATCATCATCAACGTCGGCGGCGGGCCGACGGTCGACAAGCCCGACGTGATCCTGGAGACGCCGCCCGACCCGACCCGCTCCAGCAGCTTCCTCAACATCCGGGTGGCCGACATCCACCAGGTCTACGAGGACTGGCGCTCGCGGGGAGCGGAGTTCATCACCCCGCCCCAGGACATGGCCAACGAGATCCGCTGCTACATCCGGGACCCCGACGGCCATCTGATCGAGGTCGGGCAGTCGACCCAGCCGTGAGCCGGGCGGCCGCACCGGCCGCTATGTGACCGGCTGCAGCAGCATCTCCTGGGCCATCGACGCGACGATGAGGCCGTGCCGGTCGCGGATCACGCCGCGCAAGGTGCCGCGGCCGCCGGCGTTGACGAGGCTCTCCACGTCCTGGAGCAGCCAGTCGTCGGCCCGGGCGGGCCGGTGGAACCAGGCGGCGTGGTCGAGGCTGATCATGCCCGTGACGTCGCCTTCGAGGTGGTGGGGCCGGCCACCCAGCCCCGTCCAGTCGGTGGCGTAGCCCACTATCGCGGTGTGCAGGTGGGGGTCGTCGCCGAGCGGCCGGGCCATGCGAAACCAGTGGCGGTGCGTCGCCTCGCGGGTGCCGTCGGGTCGCAGCGGACTGGGCCCGAGCCAGCGCACGTCCCAGGCGCCGACCTCGTCCTCGGTGAGGTCAGGCTCCGGGAGGTCCTCGGGCCGGGGCACGCCCTCGGGGACCCCTGACAGGTCGTACACGTACCCGTCCGTGTCGCAGGTGAACGAGCAGGTCATGGTGATGACCGGCTTGCCATCCTGGGTGGCCGTGACCTGATGCAGGTTGAACGTGCGCCCGGGTTTCATCACGTCGGTGCGGAAGACGGTCTCCTGGCCGCCCTTCACCGGGCGCAGGAAGTGGGCGTGGAGCGAGTGGAGCCGGGTGCCTTCCGGGGCGTCACGGCAGGCCGCACCGATCGTGACGGCGAGCCCGATGCCGCCGAACACCACGGGCCCGTACCCGTCGGGGGTTCGTCCCACCCATGTGTCCCCTCGCCGTTCGTGCTCCAGCAGGGCGAGGAAGTCGTCGATCGCGGCCTGCTGCCGGGCGTCCCGATCGGTCACGTCACCGGCCGCGGAACTCGGGCGTGCGCTTCTCGAGGATGGCCCGCACCGCCTCCTGCCCGTCCTCGCTGTTCAGGCCGGCGAGCGCGTTGCGGATCTCTTCGCCCATGCGCCGGTCGACGTCGTCGATCAGCGGCGTGCGGGCCACCAGGTGCTTGGTGCGCCGGACCGCCAGCGGGGCCTGGGCCGCGATCGCTCCGCAGAACTCCAGCAGCCGGTCGTCGAGCCGCTCCCGCGGGACGACCTCGGACACCAGCCCGAGGCGGAGTGCCTCATCGGCCCCCACGAAGCGCGAATCGAGCAGGAAGCGCAGCGCGGTCTCGTGCCCGACGAGGCTGGGCAAGGACCACGTGAGCCCGCCGTCCGGCGACGTGCCCGCCCGCAGGTAGCCGGGGTGCAGGCGGGCGGAGTCGGCCGCGATGCGGATGTCGGCGGCCATCGCCAGCGAGAGTCCGGCCCCGACGGCCGCCCCGTTGATCCCGGCGACCACCGGCTTGTCGGTCTCGAACCGCAGCGCCAGCAGGAACCGTCCGACCCACCCCTTCTCGTCGAGCAGCTGCTCCTGGTCCGACAGGCCGGTCTCGACCGGGGTCTCGTCGTTGCCCCCGAGGTCGAGGCCCGAACAGAAGGCGTCGCCGTTGCCGGTCAGGGCCACGACCCGGACGTGGTCGTCGTGGTGGGCGTCGCTGACCGCCCGCACGATGCTCCATCCCAGGGAGGCGGTGAGCGCGTTCTTCCGCTCGGGGCGATCGAGCCGCAACACCCGCACGTGCCCGACGGTCTCGGCGGCTAGCTGGGCCATCGCTCAGCCCACCGCCTCGAGCCGCCAGCGACCGTCGTCGCGGGCGACGGTCCCGGCGCCGGGAGCCTCGAACAGCGGCCCGATCAGCAGCAGCCCCTCGCGTTCGCAGCGCTCGAGCAGGGCTCGTCGCGTGGCCCGCAGCGTGGCCGGGTCGTGGTCCGCCAGGACGCTGTCGGGATTGGCGATCTGGGCCGGATGCAGGAACAGGTGCCCGACGATCACCGCCGCCGCGGGCTCGCCCACATAGACGCCGTAGTGACCCGGGTTGTGCCCCGGGAGGGGGTCGACCACGATCCCGGCCGCGGGCTCGATGCGGTCGTCATACCGGTCGAGCACCCCGGCCCACTCGACGTCCAGCAGCCCCTCGGCCCCCGGGCGACGGCCCTCGGCCAGCTCGGTCATCTCCACGCCCGGCACGAGGTAGCGCGCCTCGGGGAACGCCGGAGCGCCCGTCGCCGGATCGGCGTTGGCGCCCGCCCCGTCGATGTGGGAGTTGACCACGAGGTCGATCTGGTCGGCGGCCCAGCCGGCAGCCGCGAGCGCCTCCAGGCGCGGCCCGAACCGGGCGGGATCGTCGAACGCCAGCCAGGGATCGACGAGCACGGTCGTCTCGCCGTCGGCCACCACGATGGCGCTCGACCCGACCCGCAGCGCCCAGTCGTCGGTGACGAACCTCGGGTGCAGCCAGGACGAGCGTTGCAGCGCGGCCCGGGTGGCGTCGTCCTGGGCCAGCACGAGCTCGAAGCCCGGATCCGCTACGCGGGTGACCGTCCAGCCCCCTACCTGCCACTGCTGCACGGCCCCACGCTACGGGGAACCGGGGTCGGGGGACGACGGAATACGTGGTTTCGACGATGTTCGCGGCCCGGCGCCGGTCGATCATCCCGGCATGGACGGGAACCAGCCGATGGTGGTCCGGGACGGCGACGCCCCACTGCTGGTGCGGGTCCTGGCCGCCTCGCTCGGCCGCGCCGCGGCCCAGCCGAAGGTGGCCCGGGACCTGCGCCGGCTCCGCGGTCGGGTCGGCCTGCGGTCGACGGTCGGACCGCAGGCGGCGACGATCGACTTCGCCGGCCGCGTCGTACGGGTCACGCACGGCGCCGGCCCGGACGTCGACGTGCTCATCGAGGGTGATCTGGAGACGATGGGCCGCCCCGGAGCGGCCAAGCCCAAGGTCAGCGGGGCGGTCCGCCATCCGCGGCTGGCGCTGGGGGCGGGCAGGGTCCTCGACGCCGGTCCCCCCGGCGGCTGGCGGGGCGCGGTGGACATGCTGTGGGACTGGGCGCAGGGCGACGACGGGCGCCCGGAGCTGCTCCGGGTGGTGTGCCAGGACGACGGCGGCGAGCACGCCGTCGGCCGGCGCGGCGGCACGCGAGTGGAGGTGCACGGCCCCGACTGGGCGCTGGTGGCGGTGTTCACCGGGGCCGATCACCTCGGGGCCGCGCTCCTCGAGGGGCGGGTGCAGGTGCTGGGCGACCTCCCGGAGTTGAGCCGGTTCGTCGGACTGCTGACCAGGTTCATGCTCGGCGAGGACGGGGGCCGGTGATGCTGGCCGACGGCACGCGGCTGGTCCGGATCGAGGCCGCCTCGCTGGACGGACCGATGGTCGGCAAGTTCGTGTCGGCCGAGAAGTTCGAGCGCAGCCTGCCCGTGGGGGTGTCGCTCGCGGACTTCGTGCTGGCGTCCGACCTGGCGGGGACGCCCCAGCTCGGCTGGTGGGGCGACTGGCGCCGGCCGGCACTGGGCGACATGGTGCTGCGACCGGACCCCGCCACTGCGGTCGTCGAGCCCGGCGGCACGGTCAGCGTGCTCGGGTCCTTCACCGACCGGGAGGGCACGCCGCTCCCGGTCTGCCCGCGCTCGCTGCTGGCGGCGCAGGTCGCACGGCTGGCGGCGCTCGGCTACGACGTCCGGTGCGCCTTCGAGCTGGAGCTCTTCGTCGTGGAGGAGTCCATCGCCGAGGCCCGGGCGTGCGGGTTCAGGGGCCTGACGCCCCTGGGCGGTCACGACCCCAAGCCGCTCTATGTCACGCAGCGGGCCCCGGAGTACCTCCCGCTGCTGCGGACGGCCACCGAGCGGCTGGAGCAGCTGGGCATCACCTGGGAGGCATTCAACGACGAGGCGGCTCCGGGCCAGTTCGAGCTCAACCTGGCTCCCACCGACCCGATGACCGCCGCCGACTGGACCGTGCGGGCCAAGCGGGCCGTGCGCGAAGCGGCCTACGCGCACGGCCACGCGGTGACCTTCATGGCCAAGCCGTTCGCGGCCTTCGGCAGCGGGCTGCACCTGCACCTGTCCTTGTGGCGCGACGGCACCCCCCTCTTCGACCGCGGCGACGACGCGCAGGGGCACTGGGTCGGCGGGTTGCTCGCGACGCTGGCGGGAGCGACCTCCATCCTCGTCCCGACGATCAACTCGTACCGCCGGCAGGTCGACTTCGCCGCCGTGCCGACCACTGCCACCTGGGGTGAGGACAACCGGGGCGTGGCGGTGCGGACGATCCGGCCGGCGGTGGGGGGCGCCCGCGTCGAGCACCGCCTGGCCGCGGCGGACGCCAACCCGTACCTGGTCCTGGCCACCGTCCTGGCCGGCGGGCTCGCCGGGCTGGAGGAGCGCATCGACCCGCCCGATCCGGTGACCAACCTGCCGTGGGGGACGCCGGAGGGTCATCCCCGGCTCCCGGCGTCCATCACCGCCGCCGCCGACGCGCTGGCCGCCGACGAACGGCTGGCGAAGGCGCTCGGTGATGGCTTCGTGGAGCACTGGGCGGAGAGCCGCCGGTGGGAGTGGCTGATGTTCCACAGCGAGGGGGCCGATCCCGACGCCCGTGACGCCACCGACTGGGAGCTGCGCCGCTACTTCGAGTGGGTGTGATGGGCCACACTGGCACCCGCATGGGCGGTGAACGGGCCCCGGTGTTGCCGGCGGGGACGGTGACGTTCCTCATGACCGACGTCGAGGGATCGACTGCGGGCTGGATCCGCTCGCCTGAGAACCTCGCCGTCGTGATCCCCCGGCACTACCAGATCCTCGACGCGGCCATCGAGGCCCACGGCGGGGTGCGACCGGTCGAGCAGGGAGAGGGCGACAGCACCGTGGCCGCGTTCAGCCGGCCGTCGGCCGCGCTCGCCGCGGCGGTCGACGCCCAGCGGTCGCTCGCCGCCGAGCCCTGGCCCGACGGCGCCGCGGTCCGCGTTCGCATGGGGGTGCACACCGGGGAGGCGCAGCTGCGCGACGAGGGCAACTACGTCGGCCTGGCGCTCGCCCGCTGCGCCCGCATCCGGTCGTGTGGGCATGGCGGCCAGGTGCTCGTGTCCGAGGCGACCGCCGCGCTGGTCGGCGAGGCGCCGCCACCCGATGCCACGCTGCGGGACCTCGGGACGCACCGGCTGAAGGACCTCGGGCGGCCGGAGCGAGTGTGGCAGCTCGTCCACCCCGACCTGGAGCCGGACTTCCCCCCGCTGCACACGCTCGACGCCCACCGTCACAACCTGCCGGTGCAGCTGACGAGCTTCGTGGGCCGGGAGGCCGAGCTCGCCGTCCTCGACAAGCTGCTCCCGGGGACCCGGGTCCTGACCCTGACCGGGGCCGGCGGGTGCGGCAAGACCCGCCTGGCCCTCGAGCTGGCCGTGCTCGTGGTCGACCACTACCCGGACGGGGTCTGGGTGATCGAGCTGGCGCCCGTGAACGACGGGGAGCTGGTCGCCTCGACCGTCCTGAGCGCGCTCGGCCTCCGGGAGGAGCCGGGCCGCCCGCCCGAGAAGACCCTGGAGAGCCATTTCCGCAGCCGTCGAGCGATGCTGATCCTCGACAATTGCGAGCACCTGGTGCCGGCGTGCGCCGACCTGGCCGACGCCCTCGTGCGGTCGTGCCCGTCCGTGCAGGTGCTGGCGACCAGCCGCGCGCCGCTGGCGGTCGAAGGTGAGGTGCCCTGGCGGGTGCCGAACCTGTCGGCACCGGCCAGCCCCGAGCCCGCCGGCCTCGACACGCTGGACAGCTACGAGGCCGTCCGGCTGTTCATCGAGCGCGCCCGGCAGGCCCGGCCCAACTTCGAGGTGACCAACGAGACCGCGCCCGCGGTCGCCGAGATCTGCCACCGGCTCGACGGGATCCCGCTGGCCATCGAGCTGGCCGCGGCCCGGGCCCGGATGCTCACGCCGCAGCAGATCTGCGACGGGCTGGCCGATCGCTTCCGGCTGCTCGTCGGACCGGCCCGCGCCACCAGCCGCCACCACCAGACCCTCCAGGCGTCGGTCGACTGGAGCTACCAGCTGCTGGACGACGACGAGCGCGTGCTGCTCCACCGCCTCTCGGTGTTCGCGGGCGCCGCCGGCCTCGACACCGTGGAGGCGGTGTGCGAGGGCGACGGCCTGGAGCGACTCGCCATCCTCGACGTCCTCGCCGGCCTCATCGACAAGTCGCTCGTCGTGGTGGACGACGAAGGTGCGACGGCCCGCTATCGCCTGCTCGAGACCATCCGCGAGTACGCCGATGCCCGGCTGGCGGAGTCCGGTGAGCGGGCCCGGGTGCACACCCGCCACCGTGATCACTTCGTCGACGAGGCCGAGCGGCTCGGTCCCCAGCTGGAGGGGGCGTACCAGGAGGGCGCGACCGCGGCGCTGGCGGACGCCTACCCCAACCTGGCGGCGGCGTTCGAGTGGAGCCGGGACCAAGGCGACACCGACGCCATGTTGCGCCTCGCCGGCGCGCTGTTCTACTTCTTCATCATCCGGGGGATGTTCTACGGGCGGCGCTGGTCGCAAGCCGCCCTCGCGGCGGGCGACGGCTCCGCGTCGTGGCGGGTCCGGGCCCTGGTGGCCGACGGCCACCTCGCGGTGTTCGGCGGTGACGTCATGAGCCACCCGCCCGCCATCGCCGAGGCCGTCGAGCTCGCCCGCGACCTGGCCGACGAAGCCGCGTCGGTGCGATCGGAAGGGCTGGCCGCCGAGCTGACCGCCTTCACCGATCCGGAGGCGGGCGTTCCCCTGCTGAAGGCCAACCTGGCGCAGGCCCGCCGGCAGGACGACGTCTGGTGGTCGACCGAGGGGCTCTGCAACCTCGCCATCGTCCATGGCCTCGCCGGCGACTTCGGCCAGGCTCGCAGCATCAGCGGGGACGCGCTCACCCTGGCCGTCGCGTCAGGCGACCGGTTCGAGCGACGTCAAGCGCTCGGCATCAAGGCGTGGGCCGAGGTCTGCCAGGGAGACCTCGCCGCGGCCCTGGACGGGGCCACGCCGCTGCTGGCCGAGGCCCGCACCACGCATGACACCCACACGCTCATCCTCGCCCTGGCCATCCTCGGGGTCGCTCGGGCCTTCCAGGGCGATCTGGCCTCGGCCCGACCGCTGACCGACGAGGCAGTCCAGATCGCCGAGGAGTCGGGCGGCGCGTGGACACCGTTCGCCCTCTTCGCCCGGGCGGTTCTCGCCCTCCACGAGGGAGACCTGGCCACGCTGACGCACGCCTGCGAGACGTTCCGGCACGCGGCCGTCGCGTTGGGGCTCCCGGGGGACGCCATCCAGCCCTGGCTCGCCTGGGGTCACGTGGTCGGCGGGGACGTCGGGACAGCCCGGCGGCTGCTCGACCCGGTCCGGCTCGGGCACCACCGGTTCTTCGAGTCGACCCGGTTGGCCGTGCAAGCGCTGGTCGAACGCGCTTCCGGCGAGCCCGAGCGCGCCGAGGACGCCGCCCACCGGGCCCTGGCGCTCGCCCACAGCCACGGCCACTTCATCGGCGAGGTGGACGCGGTGGAGACGCTGGCCGGGGTGGCGATCGACCTCGAGAGCCACGACCAGGCGGCCCGGCTGCTGGGCGCGGCGACCGCCCGCCGCGAGGCCCTCGGCTACGCCCGGCCGTCGGCCGCGCGGCCCGCCCACGACGCCGACGTCGCCGCCGTCATCGCGGCCCTCGGCGCGGAACGGTACGAGGCCGTCGCCGCCGAGGGCGCGGACATGGCCTGGGACGAGGCCGTCGACTACGTCACACGCGGTCGGGGCGAGAGGAAGCGGCCGGCGAGCGGGTGGGCCAGCCTGACCCCCGCCGAGCTGTCCGTCGTCAAGCTCGTGGCCGAGGGCCTGTCGAACCAGCAGGTGGCCGAGCGGCTGTTCGTCGCCCCCCGCACGGTCGGCACCCATCTCACCCACGTGTACGCCAAGCTCGGCATCTCCACCCGCACGGAGCTGGCGGTCGCCGCGCTACGACGCAGCTGAGCCGGCCGGGATGCCGAATGGTCCTCCCGATCGACCCTTGACTATCGAAGTTCGATATATCAGGATTCGAGCATGCCTCGCTCGAAGCCGCTCCCGGCGGCGTCGTTGCACGTCGTGCTGGCCCTCCTTGACGGTGAGCTGCACGGCTACGCCCTCATGCGCCGGGTCGAGGAGCTGAGCGGCGGCGCCGTCCGTATGGGCCCCGGCACCCTCTACGGCACGCTCAACCGCCTGGTCGAGGGCGGGCTGATCGAGGAGACCACCGACCGGTCACCCCGCACCGACAACGAACGGCGCCGCTACTACGACCTCACACCCGCCGGACGCGCCGTCGCCCTCGACGAGCTCAGGCGGCTCCAGACCCTCGTGCACCGGACCGCCGGTCACCTGCCGGGCGCGGCACCCGCATGAGCGCACGCCAACGCACGCTCGGGGCCTACCGGCTGGCCGTCCGCCTCTACCCGCGGCGGTTCCGCGAGGAGTACGGGCCCGACCTCGTCGCCCTCGTCACCGACCAGATCCGCGACGAGCCCACCTGGCGCGTGCTCGCTCGCACCGCCATCGATCTCGCTCTCACCGTTCCGTCCCGACACCTGGAGGCCCACATGTCCCGCAGCGCCACGACCGTCGTCCCCGTGATCTTCGGTGCGGTCGCGCTCAGCGCGGTCGTCGTCGGCGTCACCGTCGGGTCCATCGGTGTCCTCCTGCCCTGCCTCGCGGTCGCCGTCATCGCAGTCTCCCTGGCGCTCGTCTCCGCCCACCGGGCCCGTCCGCTCACCGAGCGCCGCCCCACGACCGGCAACTGGTGGAAGCTCCTCGACGGCGGCAGCGTCGTCCTGGCGGTCCTCATCGGCACCACGAACGCCACCGGCGAGCTCCCCGAGGGCGCGTGGTTCGTCGCCATGGTCACCGGGCTCACCGGCCTGACCCTCATCGGCGCCGGGATCGTCCTCGGCATCGCCCACCTCTCCTCGCGAGCCAACCGGAGCACCACCGGCTAACGGGGGCGCCGCCTCGGGTCCCGCCGTGCGGCGTAGGCGCCGATGAGGCGGTGGAGGTAGGAGTCGGGCACCTCGGCCACGCGGGGCGGAAGCTCGACCTCGATGCGGGCGACGCCCGGCTCGGCCGGGGTGATCCGGCACGGTTCGTCGGTGAGCAGCTCGATGGCGGCGGCGTTGTCCCAGTGCACGTAGTTGACGAACCGGTGAATGCCGTTGCGGGCCGCGACCTCGCCCAGCGTGCGGGTCAGCAG
>Ga0209814_10000613_pt1 | contig 11952 bp, 12 predicted proteins | sample SoiMetdeltSBSDD1_FD_187597 | JGI IMG/M metagenome (GOLD analysis project Ga0209814, IMG submission 187597) | Bulk soil microbial communities from a Populus tree surrounding site in Tennessee, USA - Soil MetaG P. deltoides SBSDD1 (SPAdes) (version 2) | ecosystem: Environmental > Terrestrial >... | reverse complement strand
GGTGGACCACCCGGGCGCGGTGCCCGAGGGCGTCGGTGTCGTGTCGCTGGTCGACCGCTTCGGTGAGGAGCGCGCCCATCACGACACCGTCGCTTGCATCGAAGAGGCGGCTACGGAGATCCTCGGGTCAGCCGGTACGATGCGCCGCGCTGCCCCCGAGCAAGGACCTGAGCAATGAGTGTCTCCGTTCGCATCCCGACCACGCTGCGCACCCTCACCGGCGGTCAGTCCCAGCTGTCGCTCGAAGGCGCGAACGTGCGTGACGTGCTGGCCAGCCTCGACGGTGCCCATCCCGGCTTCGCCGACCGGCTGCTGGACGACGACGGCAACCTGCGCCGGTTCGTCAACGTGTTCGTGGCGGACGACGACATCCGCTTCCTGGACGGCCTGGACACGCCCGTCCCCGACGGCGAGACGGTCTCCATCATCCCTGCTGTCGCCGGGGGCTAGCCGGTTAGCACTCGTATGTTGCGAGTGCTGAAACGGCGTGCTTGACTGGCTAGCACTCACATTCGACGAGTGCTAACCCCGTGCCCAACGGAGGGATTCAGGGATGCCGAAGATCATCGCTTTCGACACCGAGGCGCGCCGTGCCCTCGAGGCCGGAATGAACAAGCTGGCCGACGCCGTTCGGGTCACGCTGGGGCCCAAGGGCCGCAACGTGGTGCTCGACAAGAAGTGGGGCGCCCCCACCATCACCAACGACGGTGTGTCGATCGCCAAGGAGATCGAGCTCGAGGACCCCTACGAGAAGATCGGGGCCGAGCTGGTCAAGGAGGTCGCCAAGAAGACCGACGACGTAGCCGGTGACGGCACGACGACGGCGACCGTCCTGGCCTGGTCGATGGTGCGCGAGGGCCTGCGCAACGTGGCCGCCGGCGCCAACCCCATGTCGCTCAAGCGGGGCATCGAGGTGGCCGTGGCCGCCGCGGTCGACTCCATCAAGGCCCAGGCCGTCGAGGTTGACTCCAAGGACCAGATCGCCCAGGTGGCCGGCATCTCCGCCGCTGATCCCGAGATCGGCGAGATGATCGCCGAGGCCATCGACAAGGTCGGCAAGGACGGCGTCATCACCGTCGAGGAGTCGCAGACCTTCGGCATGGAGATGGACCTGGTCGAGGGCATGCGCTTCGACAAGGGCTACATCTCGCCCTACTTCGTCACCGACTCCGACCGCATGGAGGCCGTGCTCGAGGATCCCTACGTGCTGCTGGTCAGCGGCAAGATCTCGACCGTGCGGGACATGCTCCCCGTGCTGGAGAAGGTCATGCAGTCGGCCAAGCCGCTCGTGATCGTCGCCGAGGACGTCGAGGGCGAGGCCCTGGCCACCCTGGTCGTCAACAAGATCCGCGGCACCTTCCGCTCGGTGGCGATCAAGGCCCCCGGCTTCGGCGAGCGCCGCAAGGCCATGCTGGCCGACATCGCCGTGCTCACCGGCGGCCAGGTCATCAGCGAGGACGTGGGCCTCAAGCTCGAGAACACCACGCTCGACCTGCTGGGCTCGGCCAAGAAGGTCATCGTCACCAAGGACGAGACCACCATCGTCGAGGGTGCCGGCGCCGAGGACGACATCCAGGGCCGCATCAAGCAGATCAAGAACGAGATCGAGAACACCGACTCCGACTACGACCGCGAGAAGCTGCAGGAGCGGCTGGCCAAGCTGTCAGGTGGCGTGGCGGTGCTCAAGGTCGGCGCGGCCACCGAGGTCGAGCTCAAGGAGAAGAAGCACCGCATCGAGGACGCGGTGTCCACCACCAAGGCCGCCATCGAGGAGGGTGTCGTCGCCGGCGGCGGCGCCACGCTGCTCCGGGCCCAGGCCAAGGTGCTCGACTCCGCCAGCGGCCTGCAGCCCGACGAGGCCACCGGCGTCCGCATCGTGGCTCGCTCGCTGGAGGAGCCGCTCAAGCAGATCGCGGTCAACGCCGGCATGGAGGGCGGCGTCGTGGTCGAGCGGGTGCGCGGCCTCGAAAGCCCGAGCGAGGGCCTCAACGCTGACACGGGCGAGTACGAGGACCTAACCAAGGCCGGCATCATCGACGCCGCCAAGGTGACCCGTTCGGCGCTGCAGAACGCGGCGTCGATCGCGGCCCTGTTCCTCACCACCGAGGCCGTGATCGCCGACAAGCCCGAGGATGCCCCCGCCGGGATGCCCGGCGGTGGGATGGAGGACTTCTAGGCAAAGCCCCAACCAGGGTTCCCCAGCCGTCCGAACTGCCTTCGGGCGGCTGGGGGAGCCCCAGTAGGTTGAGGATATGGAAGAGGGCACGCGCATCGTGATGGTCCGCCACGGCGAGTCGCGGGCTCAGCAACTGCGGATCGTCGGTGGGCACAAGGGTTGTACCGGGCTGTCGGAGCTGGGCCTGAGCCAGGTCGGCGCCCTGCGGGACCGGCTGGCCGAGACCGGCGAGCTCGGCGACGACGTGGTGCTGTACTCCAGCCTGATGCCCCGAGCGGTGCAGACGGCCGAGATCCTGGCGCCGGCCTTCGGAGGCGTCGAGGTCCACCGGGAGTGCGGCGTGTGCGAGCACCACCCCGGCGAGGGCGACGGAATGGCCTGGGACGAGTTCGACGCTCGCTATCCGGCGCCGCCGAGCGGCTGGGACCCCGACTACCGCCGGGTGCCCGACTCCGAGACCTGGAACGAGATGGCCGCCCGCGTCGGCGGTGCGGTCGACGACCTGGTCGAGCGCCACCCCGGCCGCACGATCGTGATCGCCTGCCATGGCGGGCCCATCGTCCAGATCATGGTCCGCTTCCTGGCCATCGACCTGGCCGGCTCGCGTGAGCAGCGGGCGTGGTTCAGCCCCGAGAACACCTCGATCACCGAGTTCCGCTTCGCCGTCAACCCCTATCGCGGCACCACCGAGCCCAGCTGGGAGCTGGTGCGGTTCAACGACTTCGCCCACCTGGCCAGGGAGCGCTCAGGCCTCGTGGCGTGACGCGGGCGGGATCCAGCGCGGGTCCACGTCGTCTTCGGGCTCCAGGGGCCGCATGGCGAGGTCGATGGCACTCCACAGCGTCTTCGACACTGGGAAGAACAGCAGGGGCACGATGATGGCCGTGGCCACGATGCCGATGACCGCCGCCGTGGTCGAGCCGTCCGGGTAGGTGAGCGCAACACCGACGATCACGGCGACGAGCACGGCCGCGAAGCTGACCGTGGTGTTCATCCCCAGGGCTCCGAGCCAGTGCCCCTCGATGCGCTCCAGGCGGAAGCCGCAGCGGGGGCAGCGCTCGACGATGGTGAACCAGTGGCGGAACAGGCCTCCGCTCCCGCACAGCGGGCAGCGCAACGCCAGCCCCCGGCGGAGCAGCAGGGGGATGGTGAGCGGCTGAGGCTCGTCGGACGGGTCGGCCACCACCGACATCCTTCCCCAAGAGCGAATGCGGGTGGGCACGTCGACTCGGCGAACGATCGCAGTGTTGCTTGGAGTCCTCGCTGTGGAGCTGCGGCCCGGCCGCCAAATCGCGGTCTCTTGGGCTGTGGCGAACGCCCCATCGCTCGGCCTCTGAATGCGAGCGACCGGAGGGCAGGTACCCTCGATCGCGTGTCACGGGGACGCACCGCCCGGGTTCTCACGCACCGTTACGACGGCACCCGCCTGCGGCGGCACCCCGACCGGCTCATCGTGGAGGAGCCGCTGGAGATCCACCTCGACGGCACGCTGGTGGCCACCACCATGCGCACGCCGGGCCACGACTTCGAGCTGGCGGCCGGGTTCTGCCACAGCGAGGGCCTGCTGGACGGCGCGCCGGTCCTGCGCTGCCGCTACTGCGGCACCGGATCGGCGGTGGAGAGCGAGTTCAACGTGGTGAGCGTGGACACCGGCGGCCAGGCCCCGCCGCCCCGGCCCCGGCTGACCGCGACCACCTCGGCCTGCGGCATGTGCGGCACGGCGGCGATCGACGAGCTCACCGAGCGGCTGCACCCGTTGCCGGCCCAGGTGCCGTTCCCGCTCGACGTGCTGGCCGGCGTTCCCGACGACATGGCCGCCGAGGCCGAGCTGTTCTCCGAGACCGGCGCGGTGCACGCGGCCGTGGCCTTCGACCGGGCCGGGCAGCCCGTGCTCGCCCGCGAGGACATCGGGCGCCACAACGCGGTCGACAAGGTGGTGGGCCGCCTGGTCCTGGACGGCGGACTGCCGGCGGCCGACCTGGGCCTGTACGTGAGCGGCCGGGCCAGCTTCGAGATCGTGCAGAAGGCGTGGGCCGCGGGCATCGGCACGGTCATCGCGGTGAGCGCTCCGTCCTCGCTGGCGGTGTCGGCGGCGCGGCTGGCAGGCCTGACGCTGTGCGGGTTCGCCCGCGGCGGCCGCTTCAACGTCTACACGCCGGTGGAGGCCTGACATGAGCCTGCGCGAGCAGTTCGGGGGCTGGCGCCCGGGGCTCTGGGCCGGCTGGCGGCCGAACGGCGTGGGCGAGCAGAAGCCCAACCACTACCGGGACATGGCCAAGGCGGCGTGGGCCAACCGCGCCCATCCGGTCTACGCCTGGGAGGTCCTGACCAAGGGGGCCTGCGACGGCTGCGCCCTCGGCGTGGCCGGCCTGCACGACTGGACCATCGAGGGCGTCCACCTCTGCACCACGCGGCTCAACCTGCTGGAGCTCAACACCGCCGACGCCATCGACCCCCTCGTGCTCTCCGACCTGGCGCCCCTGGCGGGGCGCTCCGGGGCCCAGCTGCGGGCGTTGGGGCGACTCGGCCACCCGATGCGCCGGCGGCGGGGCGAGCCCGGGTTCCGCCGGGTGTCCTGGGACGAGGCGCTGGCGGTGGTGGCGGCCGGGCTGCGGGCCACCGACCCCGAGCGGGTGGCCCTCTACCTGACCAGCCGGGGCCTCACCAACGAGACCTACTACGTGGCGGCCAAGGCGGCCCGCGCCCTGGGGATCGCCAGCATCGACTCGGCGGCCCGGGTGTGCCACGCCCCCTCCACCGTCGGCTTGCGCCAGACCGTCGGCGTGGCGGCCACCACCTGCTCGTTCCAGGACGTGATCGAGGCGCCGCTGGTGGTGCTGTGGGGCGCCAACCCGGCCAACAACCAGCCGGTGTTCATGAAGTACCTCTACCTGGCGCGCCGCCGGGGCTGCCGGGTCGTGGTGGTCAACCCGTACCTGGAGCCCGGGCTGGAGCGTTACTGGGTGCCGTCGAACGTCGAGTCGGCCGTGTTCGGCACCAAGATGTGCGACCTGCACGTGCCGGTGCGGCCGGGCGCCGACGTGGCCCTGGCCAACGCCGCGCTCAAGTTGCTGCTGGCCCGCGACGCGGTGGACAAGGCGTTCGTGGCCGAGCACACCGAGGGCCTCGAGGAGGCGGCGGCCGCGCTCGACCGCCAGTCCTTCGACGACCTGCTGGCCCGGGCGGGCGTGGCTCGGGAGGTGCTCGACGCCTTCGTGGACGAGCTGGTGCGGGCGGGCGGCGCCGTCCACGTCTGGTCCATGGGCGTCACCCAGCACACCGGCGCGGCCGACACCGTCCGGAGCATCGTGAACCTGGCGCTGGCCCAGGGGGGCGTCGGCCGCGACGGGGTGGGGCTCATGCCCATCCGGGGTCACTCGGGTGTGCAGGGCGGGGCCGAGATGGGCGCCTATGCCACCTCCCTACCGGGCGGCGCACCCGTCGATCCCGAGCACGCGGCCGCACTGGCCGAGGTGTGGGGCTTCCCCGTGCCCGACCGGCCGGGGCTGACCGCGCCGGAGATGGTGGAAGCCGCGGCCCGGGGCGACCTCGACGTGCTGTGGATGTCGGGCGGCAACTTCCTGGACGTGCTGCCCGACCCGCCCGCGGTCCGGGCCGCGCTGGGCCGGGTGCCGCTGCGGGTCCACCAGGACGTGGTGCTGACGAGCCAGATGCTGGTGGAGGGCGAGGACGTGGTGCTGCTGCCGGTGGCGACCCGCTACGAGCAGGAGGGCGGCGGCACCGAGACGACCACCGAGCGCCGGATCATCTTCAGCCCCGAGCTGCCTCGCCAGGTGGGGGAGGCCCGCAGCGAGTGGCGGCTGTTCGCCGACGTGGTCAACCGCAGCCGCCCGGAGCGCCGCGAGCAGTTCTCGTGGCCGAGCAACGCCGACGTGCGAGCCGAGATCGCCCGGGTGGTGCCGTTCTACGCCGGGATCGAGACCCTGGCGGAGGTGGGCGATGCCGTCCAGTGGGGCGGCCGCCACCTGTGCGCCGGCGGCGAGTTCCCCACCCCGAGCGGCAAGGGCCGCTTCAGCGCGCTGGACCCGCCCGACCCCGGCGTGCCCGAGGGCGCCTTCGTGGTCACGACCCGCCGGGGCAAGCAGTTCAACTCGATGGTCCAGGCCTCGGTCGATCCCCTCACGGGCGCGGCGCGGGACGCGGTTCTCATGGATCCGGCCGACGCCGAGGCCCTGGGCCTGGCGGACGGCGACCGGGTCGTCCTGCGCTCGGCCACCGGCACGTTCGAGGGCACCGTCACCCCGGCCCGTCTCCCCGCCCGCACGCTGCAGGTCCACTGGCCCGAGGGCAACGTCCTCATCGCCGCCGGCCCCGACCGCCGCGAGCCGGCCTCCAAGGTCCCCGACTACAACGCCGTGGTCACGGTCGAACCAGGGTGACGGGGTGTCGCGACGACGGCTGCGCTTACGGGCTCTCGACGGGCTGCACGACGTGCTCGCAGCCCTCGTCGGCCGCGAACGCCAAGGCCAGCTCGCCGTCGTAGCGTGCGGCCGACGGCTCGAGCACGGAGGTCGCCCGCTCGACGCCCACCGAGGCGCCGCCGATGGCTCCGACCTGTTCGTCGATGGCGATGGGCGGCAGGTCGGCGGCCTCGTCCCGCTCGTCCTCCAGCACGGCCAGCGACGCCTCGGCACCCGCCCTCAGCTCGGCCCGCAGATCGTCTCTCCAGACCGTGCGGGGCAGCTCGAGCTCCCGCGCCTCCTCCACGTGCGCCTCGGCGACGCTGATCATCTCGTCGAAGCCCGCCACCAGCACGTCGCCGGCGGTGGCGGGGTCGTCCTCGTCGGTGATCTGCTGGGACGCGGCGTTGAACACGTCGGTCAGCTCGTTGTTCCACCGGCGCAGGGTGGTGCACACCGTGTCGGCTGTCTCGGCCGCCGCCGCCTCGACCGAGGTCGGTTCGCTGGCACCACAGCCGGCCGTCGCCACCACCATGCTGACGCCCACCGCCAGAGCCATCGTTCTTCCCCAGATGTGCACACCCTGCCGTGCCATGGGCCGAGTGTGTCACGGCCGGCGCCCGGCCCGAACCGAGGCGGTGAGCGGTGGGCGGTTGGGCCGCGGCCACTACCCTCTGCCTCATGTCGCCGCCGCTGACACCCACCGTTGGATGGAACGTCCTGCACCTGTTCTGCCAGGTCACGCCCCTGGCGGACGGGGCCGCCCTCGCGTCGGCGGTCAAGGCGATCGAGGCCGACGACCACCAGGTGGTGCCCGTGGCGCTGGTGGGGCACAGGGGTGACGTGTGCCTGCTGGCCCTGGGCCCCGACCTGTGGCGCTTGCGGCGGTTCCAGACCGAGGTGGTCGAGGCCGGCTTCGACGTGGTCGACAGCTACGTGTCGCTCACCGAGGTGTCCGAGTACGCCGAGGGCATGCCCGAGGCCCGCAAGCAGGCCCGCCTGTACCCCCAGCTCCCACCCGAGGGGAAGACGGCGTTCTGCTTCTATCCCATGTCCAAGCGCCGGGGCGACAAGCACAACTGGTACGAGCTGCCCTACGACGAGCGAGAGTCCCTGATGATGGGCCACGGGGCCACCGGCCGCACCTTTGCCGGCCGGGTGCTCCAGCTCGTCACGGGCTCGACCGGGCTGGACGACTACGAGTGGGGGGGTCACGCTCTTCGGCGTGCACCCTGACGACCTGAAGGCGTGCGTGTACCAGATGCGCTACGACGAGGCGTCGGCCCGCTTCGCCGAGTTCGGCCCGTTCGTGACCGGCGCGGTGGGCACGCTGGACGAGGTGCTGGCGGCCGTGGGCGTCCGCAACTGAACCCGCATCTCTCGCAGCGTACGGTAGGCGATTGGTCGGGTGAGCACGGAGATCGGCGAACAATCCGGTTACGGATCGACCGCTCCGGCCAGGAAAACGACGTGCGCTCGCCGCCGGCCCTACACTCCCCGAATTCTCCGAGAGGAGCATGGATGAGGAGAGTCCTCGTGGCACTGGTCGCGCTGGCGGCCGTGCCGGGGTGGGTTCCCGCGGCGGGCGCGAGCACCGGGGCACCAGCGCCCGCGGCGCCCCAGCAACAGGAACCGACGACAACCACCACCACTGCCACCACCACTACGCTGCCCGCGGACGCGCAGACGATCGGTGGCTTTCTGCGCTACGACGACGAGAACGGCGAGCCCGTGGGCGCCGAGGGCATCTCGGTGACGATCGAGTCGGCCGACGGCAGCTTCAGCCAGACCGTCGAGTCCGACGCGGACGGCGACTACCTGGTGGCGGTGCCGGGGCCCGGCGCCTACACCGTCACCCTCGACCCCGACACGCTGCCCGACGAGGTCGTGCTGCGCAATGCCGACCGGACGTCGCTCGACGTCGTGCTGCGCCCCGGCCAGTCCCGCGACGTGCTGTTCCCGCTCGACTTCGGCGAGGCCGCGAAGCGCAACGTGTCGACGACCGCCGACCGAGCCGCCCGCCTGGCCTTCCAGGGCATCCGGTTCGGGCTCATCATCGCGATGGCCGCCATCGGGCTGTCGCTGATCTTCGGCACCACCGGCCTGGTCAACTTCTCCCATGGCGAGATGGTGACGTTCGGGGCCCTGGTGGCGTACTTCTTCAACGTCACGATCGGGTGGCATCTCTACATCGCCGCGCCGCTGGCCATCGCCGTGGGTGCGCTGGCGGGCGCGATCGTCGACCGGCTGTTGTGGCGGCCGCTGCGCGAGCGGGGCACGGGCCTGATCGCCATGCTGGTGGTCAGCATCGGCCTCAGCATCGTGCTGCGCTACACCTTCAACTTCCAGTTCGGCGGCCGGACCCGGCCCTATGCCGACTTCACGCTGCAGCGTCAAGGCATCGAGTTCGGCCCGCTCAACATCGTCCCGCGCGACCTGATCGGCATGATCATCTCGGTCGTGGCGCTGGTGGCCGTGGCGGTCTTCCTCCAGCGCACCCGCATGGGCAAGGCCATGCGGGCGGTGTCGGACAACCGCGACCTGGCCGAGTCGTCCGGCATCAACGTCAACCGGGTCATCACGTTCGTCTGGACGGCGGGCGCGGGGCTCGCCGCGCTCGGGGGCATCCTCTACGGGCTGTCCGAGCAGGTGAGCTTCCAGATGGGCTTCCAGCTGTTGCTGCTGATGTTCGCCGGGGTGACGCTCGGCGGGCTCGGCACCGCTTACGGCGCCCTGGTGGGCAGCATGGTCGTGGGCATGGTCATGGAGGTCTCGACGATCTACATCGCGCCCGAGTTCAAGACCGTCACCGCGCTCTTCATCCTCATCGTCATCCTGCTGGTGCGACCGCAGGGCATCCTCGGCCAGGCCGAACGGATCGGATAGGGGGACCGCCATGCATTGGTCTGCCATCATCGAGGACACGCTCCGGGCGGGGGTCGGTCGCGAGGCCATCATCTACGCCCTGGCCGCCATCGGCCTGAACGTTCACTTCGGCTACACCGGGCTGCTCAACTTCGGGCAGGTGGGCTTCATGGCCATCGGCGGCTACGGCGTGGCCATCAGCGTGCTCGAGTTCGACCTGCCCCTGTTCGTCGGCGTGCTGGTTGGCATCGGCTGCGCGGTCCTGCTGGCGCTCGTCCTCGGCCTGCCGACGCTGCGCCTGCGGGCCGACTACCTCGCCATCGTCACCATCGCGGCCTCCGAGATCTTCCGGCTCATGATCAGCGCGCCCAGTTGGCGCGACTTCACCGGCGGATCGGACGGCCTGACCGGGTTCAGCAGCGGCTTCTACGACGTCAACCCCATCCCTGACGGCGTCTACGGGTTCGGGCCGTGGCGCTACAACGAGCGCACGCTCTGGGCCCTGCTGGTGGGCTGGACGCTCGTGCTGCTGGCCACGCTGCTGGTGTGGCTGGTCATCCGCAGCCCGTGGGGCCGAGTGGTCAAGGCCATCCGCGAGGACGAGGACGCGGTGCGCTCGCTGGGCAAGAACGTGTACGGCTACAAGATGCAGAGCCTGATCCTGGGCGGCTGCATCGGGGCCGTGGGCGGCATGTTCTGGGTGATCGCCCAGGCGTCGATCGTCCCCGGCAACTTCAGCCCCATCCCCACGTTCTACGCCTACGCCGCGCTGATCCTCGGCGGCATGGCACGCATCTGGGGACCTGTCGTGGGCTCGATGATCTTCTGGGCGCTGCTGTCGTTCACCCAGGGGGTCGTCAACCAGGCGGTGAACGAGGGGATCATCCCCTCGTGGCTGATGGACGCCAACCAGGCGGGCAACGTGCGGTTCATCCTCGTCGGCGTCGGCCTGATGCTGCTGCTGATCTTCCGGCCGCAAGGCATCTTCGGCGACCGGCGCGAGATCGCGCTGCAGGACAGGTAGGTGGGGCAGATGACGGCACAACGGGGCGGTTTCGCCAAGGTTCACCTCGACCCCTTCGACGGGGTCGAAGAGCAGCCCGGCGTGGCCAAGCCCGACGCCATCCTCGTGTCCGACAGCATCACGCGGCGCTTCGGTGGCCTCACCGCGGTGAGCGTCGACCACTGCGAGGTGCAGCGGGGGGCGATCACGGCCCTGATCGGACCCAACGGCGCCGGCAAGACCACGTTCTTCAACCTGCTCACCGGCTTCGACAAGCCCGACACGGGCATGTGGACGTTCGAGGGCACCCCGCTCCGCGGGCTGACGTCGTACCGCGTCGCCCGCCTGGGCATGGTGCGCACCTTCCAGCTCACCAAGTCGCTGGCCCGGCTCAGCGTGATGGACAACATGAAGCTGGGCGCGACCGGCCAGACGGGCGAGGGGTTCTTCCGGGCGCTGTTCAAGCCAGGCTGGCGCGAGCAGGAGGAGGAGATCACCGTGCGCGCCGACGGCCTGTTGGAGCGGTTCAACCTCGCTCACATGCGCGAGGAGTACGCGGGTGAGCTGTCGGGCGGCCAGCGCAAGCTGCTCGAGATGGCCCGGGCGCTCATGGCTCAACCCCAGCTGCTCATGCTGGACGAGCCCATGGCGGGCGTGAATCCCGCGCTGGCCCAGACGATCATCGGCCACGTGCAGCAGCTACGGGAGGACGGCTTGACGGTGGTGTTCGTCGAGCACGACATGGACGTGGTCCGCACCATCAGCGACTGGGTGGTGGTGATGTCGGAGGGCGAGATCATCGCCGAAGGCCGGCACAGCTCGATCGTGGCGAACCCCCGGGTGATCGACGCCTATCTGGGCGCCCACCATGGCACCCCGCTCGACCGCGAAGAGCAGGATCGCCAGCTGGCCGAGGCGCAGGCGGAGCTCGAAGAGGGGGCGTCATGAGCGAGCGCGACGACGGCGTGGCTCCCTCCGAGGAGCGCGACATCGTGCTGGAGGCGGAGGAGATCGTCGCCGGGTACGTGCCCGAGGTGAACATCCTCTCGGGCACCAACCTGACGCTCTACGACGGCGAGCTCGTGGGCATCATCGGCCCCAACGGGGCCGGCAAGTCGACGCTCATCAAGGCCCTGTTCGGCCTGATCCCCGTCCGCTCGGGCGCGGTGCGGCTGCGCGGCAAGGAGGTGACCGGACTGAAGGCGCACGAGCTCGTGGCCCAGGGCATCGGCTACGTGCCGCAGCTCGACAACGTGTTCCCGCGCCTGACGATCGAGGAGAACCTGCAGATGGGCGTCTACCAGACGCCCAAGGCGTTCGACGCCCGCTTCGGGGTCATCGCGGGCATGTTCCCGCGGCTGGCCGAGCGTCGGAAGCAGCGGGCGGGCTCGCTGTCGGGCGGCGAGCGGCAGATGTTGTCGATGGGGCGGGCCTTGATGGCCGATCCCCAGGTGCTGTTGCTCGACGAGCCTTCCGCCGGCCTCTCG
>Ga0209814_10000611_pt1 | contig 11972 bp, 15 predicted proteins | sample SoiMetdeltSBSDD1_FD_187597 | JGI IMG/M metagenome (GOLD analysis project Ga0209814, IMG submission 187597) | Bulk soil microbial communities from a Populus tree surrounding site in Tennessee, USA - Soil MetaG P. deltoides SBSDD1 (SPAdes) (version 2) | ecosystem: Environmental > Terrestrial >... | reverse complement strand
GCCTCATTTGCTTTGAATTAGTCGCTCACGAACTGAACGTGTCAGATCAGAAAAAAGCGGTTGCTTGGAGGTGCCGAAGTGAATCTCTTGCTCAAGGAAATTCGGCATAATCCCCTGCTGTGGCTGCTAGCCATCGTGCCGGTTTCATTGATCGCCGCAAAACTGGTCCCCGATGCGCACACGCTGCTGTTTGTCCTTTCAGTGCTCGCGATCGTGCCGCTTGCAGGCTTGCTTAGTCACGCCACCGAATCAGTTGCGGAAAAGACGGGCGATGCTGCGGGCGGGCTGCTCAATGCTACGCTTGGAAACCTGACCGAGCTGGTCATTGCAGCGGCGGCCCTCCGCGCGGGGGAGTATGCGCTGGTGAAAGGTTCTATAGCCGGCGCCATTGTGACCAACACGCTTTTCATGCTTGGGGCTTCTTTTCTTCTCGGAGGTCTCAAGCACCATCTCCAAGAGTACAATCGCGCTACCGCCCGTCTGCACGCAGCTTTGCTCTTTCTCGCTACGATTGCGCTCGTCAGTCCTTCGGCGATCGCCAAAGCTGACTTGCTGCCGGGCGCCGCTTTGACCCAGAAACTTAGCGTCGCTTTGGCCGTGCTGCTGATTGTCGGATACGGATTGGGCTTGCTTTTCTCGCTGAAGACCCATCGCGAAATTTTTTCCGGCGCGGAGCACGCGGAAGCAGGCGAACCTGCGTGGCCGATCGGGCTAGCCCTGGTCACGTTGGCCGTAGTCACGGTTCTCGTTGCGCTAGTGAGCGAGATTTTCGTCGAGTCGGTACAGAAGGCGGCTGAGACATTTGGGATGAGCCAGGCGTTCGTCGGCTTTATCGTCGTAGCACTCGTAGGGGCTGCTGCCGAAATGGCGGTAGCGTTTTCCGCAGCGCGCAAGAACCGGCTTGACCTGAGTGTGGGTATTGCGCTTGGGAGTGCTTCTCAGATTGCGCTATTCGTCGGCCCCGTGCTCGTCCTTCTTAGTTACGTCATCGGACCGACGCCGATGGACCTGCAATTCTGGCCCGGCGCAGTAGTGATGGTCTTTATTGCCACACTTGTCGCAGCTTTCATTACAAGCGGCGGGCGTTCGGCATGGTTCGTTGGCGTTCTGTTGATATTCGTCTACGCGGTCTTTGCGATCACTCTCTATATGCTGCCGCCGCAAGTGCCGTGACTGTGCCAGTAGATATTGGGAGACGACATGTTACGGCAACTTTTGGTGGGCGGCGGTGTCAGTGTTGTTAACATCGCTATCCACGCATTGGTAATGACGATACTGGTGTGGGTCGCGCGGGCTGTTAGCGCGAAGAATAAATCGCATCCTGCTGTATTTTTGATGGCTATTATGATTTCGACCGTGTCGGTGTTGATGGCTGCACATGCGGTTGAAGTAATCGTTTGGTCTTTGGCGTATTTGATAGTCCATGCCGTGCCTGCCGGTGGCAATCTCATTTATTTTGCATTCGTGAATTATACGACACTCGGCTACGGCGACATTGTTCCAGTGGAACGTTGGCGCCTGCTTGGCCCGATTACCGCGCTGAATGGTGTGTTGCTAATTGGGTGGTCGACCGCGGTTATCTTTGAAGTACTACGGAGAACATTGGAACGCACCGAGACACAGAGGTGACCAGCCGACTTGTTGCTGCTGAGTGGTCAGCGCAAGAAAAAAAGCTTCGTCTGCTTTCGCAGATGATTGATGCAGGTCAAATGGAGAGGCTATTCGCTGCTTCACATTAGCTCTCCAGGTAGACCTGAACACCTCTAGAAAGTCCACGACCAGCGTTAATGCCATCGTTGTATCGATTCATCAGAACGCGAGTTACCGGCGCCCTGCTGATGGCGTTGGGCATCATCGCGCTGTTGATGCCGCAAGTTGCGGGCCGGTGGTCGCTAGCGATCCTCGGTGTTTTGTTGGTCGGTGTGGGTATTGCTGAGACCTATGCCGCGTTTAGGTCCGGGCGGAGCGGTGAGGCAAGCTCGTACCTGGAGGGCCTCTTTGCATTGCTCGCTGGGACCGTTCTGTTGCTGAGTTCGGCCCTTGTGCTCGACGGATTGCTGATCCTGCTGATCGGCATCCTACTTGCTGATGGACTAGCGAAACTCTTCAACGCTTGGCGCAAGCCGCGGTCTGACCGGTTTCCGTTGATGCTCAATGGATTCCTCGATTTCGGATGCGCGGCAACAATTTGGTATCTGAGCCGCTTCGTTGGGGTCGCTTCGGCCATCGGTATCGCCATCGGCCTCTATATCGTCGCTGCGGGCTGGCGGATGGTTCTAGCGCCGGCCAAAACTGCGCAGACCGATGCGGCCGTTTTAGCGCTGGACCGTCACTCTGACCCCGGGCTCCGCATGCCGGGGAACGAAATGTTCGGTCGGCTAAGATCTAAGGCAGATACTGGGACTCAGTTCGCTCTCGCAGCTGATCTGTTTTGGATGTCAACAATCGCAGTCGTATTCCTCGCCATCCATACCGGACGAATGCCGTTATCCGATGATCTGCTCGGCGTCGTCTCGCCGTTTGTCGCGACAGCGGGAGATCTATTGATGACGCTTGTGTTCGCCATGGCACTGGTATTGCCGGTGCGGCTTGCATGGCGACGAGCAACGAGACCGATCGAGCGTTTGGCCTGGGCCCTCAGATTCAAGGCAAAGGCCGCTCCTATGAATAAGGCGGCGGAGTGGCTGATGAACCGATGGCTTGATAAACGCTTCAGTTTCAGTCTGCGCTTGAGTCAGAGCCGCATCTCGCTGCCGTCGGGGCTTATGCTGCTGTTGCGGCTTGGTCTGCCAATCACGGCATTCTTCGTTGCGTTCAATCCGATCTGGGGTTTCAGCTGGTATTTCAACACAGAAAGCTGGGCGACCGGCATCTATCAAAAGCTGACAGAGCTGCGGGTCGACACGTGGCGTGCCAACATGATCGATGCGGTAACTCGAACTTATGGGGGCGGTGATGAACTTTTTCGGATTGAACCAGCGGGCGTTTCAGGAGATGGCGACTTCAGCTTCCTCGTCATTGGTGATCCCGGTGAGGGCGACGCCTCGCAGTATTCGCTGGCTTCGCGTTACCTCAGGCTGGGACAGAATGATGATGTGAAGTTCCTCGTGGTGTCTTCAGATGTAATCTATCCGGCCGGAGCGATCGAAGACTACGAAGCAAAGTTCTATCTTCCATTCCAGGGGTTTGCAAAACCTGTTTATGCGATTCCCGGCAATCACGACTGGTTCGATGCGCTCGAAGGATTCAACGCCAATTTCCTCGAACCCAAGGCCGCACGCGCTGCCATCGAAGCGCGGGTCGACGCAGATCTGAAATTAACGAGCACAGATGCGCGCCGCATCGACAGGCTTACGGCGTATGCCGAGCGCATGCGCCGCTTGTACGCCGTCAATACCGGAAGCCAGCGGGCGCCTTTCTTTGAATTGCAGACCGACGACTTTGCATTAATTGCAATAGATACGGGCATCCTGCGCTCGGTGGACGACCGACAGCGCAGGTGGATCGAGCGTGCGCTCGAACGTAGCCGGGGCAAGTTCGTCATTGCAATTGTCGGTCATCCACGTTTCGCAGGCGGCCACGATATTCCGCCGACTGCCGAAGGCCAGAATGTCTCTGAATCCTCGGAAAAGTTCGCTGCGCTCTATCGCCTACTGGCGACTCACAACGTCAGCATCGCCATGGCCGGAGATACGCATGACTTTGAATATTACCGGGAAAATATCACCACCGGCGACGGCCCCGCGCGCGTGATGCACCACTTCGTCAATGGCGGCGGCGGAGCCTACCTCAGCATCGGCACGGCCCTCGACTTTCCGGAGCAACCTGCTGCAGTGGACTGGTCGTTCTACCCGAGGACCGACCACCTTCGCGCAAAGATGGATGCCGAGATGCCACTATGGAAAGAGCCGTTCTGGTACTGGATAAAGTGGTTTAATGCGTGGCCGTTCAGCGTTGAGACCTTTTCCGGCATCTTCGACTTCAACCGCGCACCCTTCTTCCAGAGCTTCATGGAAGTGCGGGTCGAAAGATCGAAGAAGCGCGTTGTCCTCATCCTCAACGGCGTCCACGGTCCGCTGCGGTGGCGTGACCTGCAGACCGGTGGCGCAGTGATCCCACCCGGGGTCACACTCGATGATCCAGTTGAATTTGTTGTCTCGATGGACCGTCAATGATCGCCTAATGTCCGCTGTTGGCCCTTAGCGACCATTGTTCGGACATGACGGAATGTCCGCTTTCGGGGGTAAAGCGGACACGACGTTATGCACTGCAAATGTCCGCTAATGACCCAAAGCGGACATGACCGTTTGCGGAATCCGCTTTCGTGGTCGCTATTGGGGGCAAAGCGGACGTGCCCTTTTGCACTGCATATGTGCTAATGACCCAAAGCGGACATGTCAGGGCCAACGCAGCTAAGGATGGCCTATCGTCTCAATCGCGCTTGGTGGGCTCGCCTTTTTTGCCTGGTCCGAGGTTGCGCCTCATTGCTCTTAAGCGCTGCGTCTCTTTATCGAGAGCATCAATTTTCTCATCGAGCCGCGTCATCTTGGATTTTGGATCATCAGTGCCGCGCAACTTTTCGAGCGCTTTGCCAACAGAGAGTTTAGTGGTGTCAGCCATCACAAACCTCACACTCCGAGAGGGGGCCAAGGTCCGACTTACGCAATGGCCATCCCGCAGCGCCAGATATTAGCAGAGAATGTTGGCCCAAGGTCCAACTTCGTACACTCCCCATAAATCCTTAACCTCTTTTTTATCAGTAAAAGACGTTTGGTGCGCACCGATGACGGATTTCACGCTTGCGGATACGCTTCCGGCAGGAAGCTTAATTCCTGAGTGCGCTTCGCCAAGCACTACGGAAGCTTTCGCGGGGCTTATTGGAGACAAATACAAAAGTATATCGCACACGATTTTCGCGCTTCGGCGTGGCCCTATTCGTTACGGTCGCGACCAAACAATCGTCATTGAGGGTGAGCCTTCCGAGTACATTGTTCTGGTGATCAGTGGGGTTATCCGTAGTTTTAGATCGTTTCAGAACGGTACTCGCAGCGTCGTAGCTTTTTATCTTCCAACAGAATTTTCTGGCTTGCGGTTGCGCGTTTAGTTTTTCCGCAATGGAACCAGCGCGGCTAACACTGATTTGCATAGCCCGCAGATGAACGCTTCTTCACTCTGTTCGTTACCAGACACATCCGTCATGTGGAGAGATAGGTGGCGACGCCCACTGAATGGAACTTGCTGAAACACCAGTTTGATGCGCTGGTGCATGATGAAATTGTGGACGCCGATAGCATTGAAAAGATCTTCGATGAACAAGTTCGTCGCCGTTTCGCTGAAATAATAAATCGAGCTGTCGAAGGCCGGACGTCTGGCCGGGTATTGCGAGGAGTTGAGAGATGAACCAACGTGACTTGGAACTTTTAGATAAGGAACTATGGGGAGTTGGTCCAAATCCCCGATTGGAACGCGGTGCGTTGGGTTTAATGGTTATTGTGGCATTTGTCGGCGGCTTGCTTATGGGCGGCAATCTGTTTGCGCACAAATACGAGAAGACGCAAATGACGTCGTATGACGCGGCTAGTGTGCTTTCACTATTGAGTGAATCGCCGCCAGCCCGGCAGTAATGTTATCGGTAACTTATGGGATCCTGACGCCTAGATTTGGCGCACGTCCCGTCGGCCACTTCAGTCCCATAGAAACGAGCGCCTCACTCGTTAATCCTCGATGACCGTACGAGCCTTTCGAACGCGATAAGCCCGTCCATGCGCGCCAATTCCGGTGTCTCGAATGAGTCCCCCGATGTCGAGACTGGCTTACCGTTCGCGGTAATGACCCAACGATAACGTCCTGCGTGAATTGTGCAGGGTCTAGTCGTCAATTCGTATGCCGGAGGAAATGTTGTGGCCATGCTCGCAATATGAGGCCGACTCTGTACGACTGCTAGGGCTCTTGGTTGCCTTAATTGAGTTGACCCATCCAGGAGGGCACGCGGACATCCGCAATTGACGAGAGGCAATGTCCGCTATTGGCCCAAAGCGGACATGGACGAGTGCACTGCAAATGTCCGCTTTCGGGGGTAAAGCAGACATCGGTACTGGCACAGATTATGTCCGCAAAGTCCTCAGCGTGCGCTCTGATACCGTCTCACGATATCTTTTTCGTAAAAAAGATATCGCGTGTTCGTTGATACGTTGCGTCAGTTCAGACGGTTGGCAACACTGTTTGTCCCGCAACCGAAACATGGGAGCGATCCATGACCCGGCGCTCACTTGGGACATTTGGTTTTTCTCTGACTCTTTTGATGATGCCGGTCCTGTCTAATGCGCAAGGTGTCGTCGCTCCCGCTTCCGAGAACCGCATCACAATTCTCTACGATGCGTTTGGCAAAGATGCGTCAATGCGAAAGGACTGGGGCTTCTCGGCGCTCGTTGAGGTTGCCGGCAAACGCATACTGTTCGATACAGGCGACAATCGCGACATTTTCGCAGCGAACGTGAAAGCAAAAAACGTTGATCTAACCAAGCTGGATTTCGTCGTTCTGTCGCACCGGCACGGAGATCACATGGCCGGGCTGGCCCACGTATTGAGCGTCAATCCAAGGGTGAAAATCTACGCGCCCAAGGAGAGTTTCGGCATCTACGGCTCATCGCTGCCGTCGAGCTTCTACCGCAAGGCTGAGGCATTGCCGCCGGACATGCGCTACTTTGATGGCAAGCCACCCGAGGTAATAGCCTTCGGTTCAGCTTGGCAGGGCGCAAACTTCGAGCTCATCGACAAGACGACCGAAATTGCCCCCGGCATCACCTTGATCGCCCTTGTGTCGGAAGCTCCGGGCACCCGAGAACTCAAGGAATTGTCGCTCGCCATCAACACACCTGATGGAATTGTACTGGTGGTCGGTTGCTCGCACCCAGGAATCGATAAGATCGTCGAGGCTGCTGCAACCATAAATCCCAGAATTCACTTGATCGCCGGCGGCTTCCATCTGGTTGCCGCGTCGGATGTAGTCATTTCTAAAATCGTGGCGACCCTCAAGGATACTTTCAAGGTGGAGAACATCGCGCCCGGACATTGCACTGGCGAGCCGACGTTTGCCGCATTAATGCAGGCCTTCGGCGATCACTACATCTATGCCGGCGTGGGCACATCGCTCGCGACGGGATTAACGGCAGGCACGCAACAACGTCGCGGCGAGGCACCCGCACTCGACACCGACGATCTCGTCAGTTATCGCAGGTTGGCTGCTCGTGAAGATCCGTTCGGGCTCGCTACATGGCGAAGGCGACTTGCAAATAGCGGGGCGGTGGTGCCGCACGCGGACGTGCCGCCGATATCCGCTATTGGCCCTTAGCAGACATCCGAAGCAAGGCGTCAGATGATTAGTCCCACTGTCGCGCCGACGGGGTGATCGAGTGATCGAGCGGAATGTCCGCTTTTGGGGGTAAGCAAACATGACGTTTTGCGGCGCACATGTCTGCTTTTGACCCAAAGCGGACATCGCGAGTGCAATGCAAAATGTTCACTACCGGACTTTTACTCAATTTACAGCGTTGACGATCTTAAAGACGTTTGCGGATTGACTCTTGCGGTTAGTCGGACGTCAGATGCCAACATGACCGACCGAGGTCTTGCCCGCAGGTGGCTGAGAGACCAATTACCTGTATCAGTGGGGGGAATGCGCGCCATGCCGCAGCCACATAATTTCAATCCGACAGCACCACCAATAGGGAAACGGCGATGCCCGATGTGCGGGTTACCGATGTTCCTTTCGCTCATCGCGCCTTCTGATGAAATAGATCGCGACGAGAGGACCTTCGAATGCTCGACGTGTGCTTACGCCGAGACCATAACCGTTAATTTCCGCTAACCGACAATCAGCGCCGTTGGAGGTCCCATGGCCATTTATAAGTTAATCGCCAATGGTTCTTTCGGGCCGCAGGAGATTGAGGTTATGAGCGCGGCTTATGAAAGCGCTTTGATCGATCTCGGCATAACCAATCGTGACGATTTGGTCACTCATCTGATTGCTAAATCGATCGTCAATGTAATATCCACCGGTGAACGCAATCCTGAACTAATAAAGGAGCGCGCGATTAACGCGCTGGGTCTTCGCAAGAGCGATGCCGCATAGGGCTGCCGCTCCGTTGGCCTTTTTCTTTTTACTCTTTGCTGCGATGTTTGCTATTGGCCCAAAGCAGACATGAGCTTGTGCGCTGCACATGTCTGCTTTTGACCCAAAGCGGACATGCGGTCTGAACAAACGGAGAAAGTCAGAAACCCGACTTAGTCGGCCTCAGGCAATTCCTGTTTCGTTCAGGTTCATGGAACTTGGGTTCCCACTCATGACCAACCGGTGTTGAACGAATTTTTTCCGGACAGGACGAAAAATAGGAGGGAACAAACTCCCGAGCCTCGGGTCATTCGAGGTGTCATTCGACATAGCCGAGAAAATAGTCGACTCCAGCACATCGCCTTCGGCGTAAGGTCAATCATCACCGACCATTCGCCAACAGGCGTCGGTGCCTGAGAGACAGCGCGTGCTCCCGCCTGAGGCTGGAGCGCGCTGTGCCACGAGAACGCAATCTGCTGCTCGCGTCCCTTTCGGTTGCCGATTTCAAACTTCTTGAGCCACATCTCAGGCCGCTCGAACTCCAGCAGCACAAGATTTTGTTCGAGGCCGGGCAATCCGTATCGACACTGTATTTTCCCTATGACGCGGTCGTATCGCTGGTCGTTACGCTCTCGACGGGGGATGTGATCGAAGCGGCCATGGTCGGCCGGGACGGGGTGATCGGAGCTTTGGCGGCGCTTGATGGAAGGATTTCGCTCAGTCGCGCGGTCGTCCAGATCAGCGGGCACGGGGCGATATGCGACGTCGAGGTGCTAAAACGGGCGACCATGCAGAGCGCCACGTTGCAGTCTCTCCTGATCCGCCATGAACAAGTTGTCTATGCACAGGCGCAGCAGAGTGCGGCGTGCAACGCGATACACACCATCGAGGAGCGGCTTGCCCGCTGGCTTTTGCGGGCACGCGACCTCTCGCAGAGCGATACCCTTCCCTTTACGCAAGAATTTTTGGCCGAGATGCTGGGTGTACGCCGCACCAGTGTGTCTACGGTCGCGCATACGCTCCAACAAGCCGGGCTATTGAAGTACGCCCGTGGCCGAATCCAGATCACAGACCTGGACGGGCTGCGAGAAAGCGCGTGTGAGTGCCACGAGACTGTCAGCAAGCACTACGCCGCGCTGCTGGGCATCGCGCCGAACGATTAAGTCGGCCTGTTCGCGTGTCGCTGATCGGGTCGCTAGAAAACCTGGATCAAGATCAAAAACCCGAAAGCACCGGTTGCGACAAGAGCAATCGACGGAACATTTTAGACACGGCACACTGATCAGTAAGCGGAATTGGGGGGCGGCAGTTCTATCGGCTTAGAATAGTTGCTATTGGCTTCTGAGTTGGTTCGCGGATTATTAGAAACACTTCGTTTGGCCGCAACCTTAGCTCGCTGCGGCGGATGGCGCTTTATAGCGTGCGCGGGTTTGTCTGGTTCGTAGGCAGCTATGGGAAATTCTATAGCTAACGATTGGTCGATATCGATAGATCCGGCGGCACTAGACGTTGGGATAGGTGCACTTCCGGTTATGTCTGTCTGGTTCTGACTGTGTTGATCAAAGTCATCAGTGACCTGTGGCGGGAAGTCTATGACCTCGAAATTATGTTCAGCATCGATTTGTTTATTCCAATCATCCGACTTGGACGTTTCAACAGCCGACGATCTAACGTCCGCGATTTGAATATTGGGCGCTTTGAACAACGGAGTCAGCGTCCGCTCAACACGCTCAGGCTCTATGATTGCCAATCCAATGAACGCCACAGCCACAGCAGAGCCGAGCAAATGCAGAGCGACTTCTAAATTCGCGAGCATGTCGCTTCCGGAATTGTCTGCCTCTACTTCATTGGTGCCAGCGAACACGGAGTTGAGAATCCCGTTTGTGCGTCTGAGACGTCGTTTCGATGTAGCTCGTCTTCGTCCCTCGTACTCAAATCGCATACTAAAAAAGGAACCGCAGCAGATGGTGGTACTGCGGTCCAACTCACAGGGAAACGATTTCACAAAAATTCGCCCAGCAATGATGCGTCAAAAGACAAAGGAACCGCGGGTTTTTAGTGCCCCTGAGGCAGCCCTATGGCCATCGCGCTTCAATGGCGAGAGCCAGCGGAGCAAGTCAAGCGCTACAAATTTGAAAAATAGGAGAGGGCCTCGCAGCCAAGTTTTGCGAGGCCCTCTCTGCGGTTTGCCAGCGGCGCGTCGGCTCCGCCTAATCAAACTGCAACAGACTAATCAGCCCGGCTATAAATTTTGACATAGGAACTTCTCTGGCATTCTTTGTTCCTGTGTCGGGTACGAGACTCGACCGCGATACTGTAAACGGTTATATCAATTCAGCGACCGTCCAGCTTGGTCTCTGGATGGAAGCGCCGAGTGAAAGAGCTGCAGTTCCTCTGTGGCTCTTTCTTTTTTGATCGTCGACCAAATCATTTTTAATACTCAGGATATGCCCTGCTTGATAATTTTCCCCTTGCGGTAGCCTGTTTTCCGATTGCCTCGGACAGGTCGCTGCATCGGGGGCCGTAGCTCACCCTGCGGTCCCTAATTTATTTTGAAATTGGATTAGGGACGCTTCTTTTGTCGTCGAATTTATGCACGGAACAAGTTGGAGGAGGGATACTTGACGGCTGGCCTAACTCTTCCCCGGTCAGCCACGCGAGTAGGGACCGCCGTCATTCGTCGTCAGGGCGTCGGTCCCCACTTTGTTTTGAAATTGGAGTACGGAGTGTTTGGTATTGTCAGAGCGTTTTCACTTCCCCGAACGACTCTGGCCGCCGACGCTCCAGAGCTGCCAGTACCGTTCGTCGTGCACCGTGCCGACGGAATAGCAGGGCGGAGCGATACTGTCGGAGCGGGAGACTGACCTTCCGGGCCAGTCTTCTAGTGGCAAAAGAGCCGCAGCAGCTGGCAACTGCGGCTCTTTTTTCTCATAAGTCACAGTGGCCCTAAGTACAGAGATTTTTCGTTTATGCGCGCAATACAGGAACGTCGAATGATTTTCGCAGATATATTTTTCGAAGCGTCATATACGGGAACCTATGTTGTACGCCTATCTCGGGCAACCATTGCCGCAAAAGCTGCGTAGGGACGCAGGAAACTGGCTCCGTGCGTTGAGGGAGAGACGCGGTTTGTCTCAGCGAGAACTGGCGCAGCGCGTCGGCATTGCCTACTACACCCTGATCGCTCAGCTTGAGCACGGAAGAGGTCGCATCCCATCGAGCCAGTACCTGGTTTGGGCGCAGGCCTTGGGGATCGAACCCGATGAATTCATTCGCGGACTGACATCCTTCTTCGGACCCGGGACGTCCCTGTTTTTATGAGTCTGCAAGCCATCGGGTGGCGAGGCCTCACTCAGTTCAGAGACCGCCCAGAGCAGTTTGGCTGTAATTTCCCCGAACATGATGTCTGCTTTTTGGCCCAAGCGGACATTCCTCAAAAGACGTCGTCTGCAATCCAAGCGCCGCTCTGGCTCCACTCCGTAGCACGTAGTAGAAAGGATAGATGGGCAGACAGGTTACCGTCGTGCTTTACGTGCTCGCGCTGATAGGCGTCGTGGTCGGCGTGGACGTCCTGTTCTTCAGGAACCAGTTCTGGGCGCGGCTGATGGTGAACGTCGGAATTGTCTTGGTGTTCGCGGCGTTCTATCTGAGGTTCGTTAAAGCGTAGCCGCCGTAATGTCCGCTTCTGGCCCTTAGCGGACACCCGTAGCTGCACCGCACATGTCCGCTTTCGGGAGTAAAGCGGACATGACGATTGCATTGCAAAATGTCTGCGTCGCCGAGAGGCGACAGCACGACTTGGCTGTAGCGGCGCGAGTTGTGACAGGGGGCTCGCTGAATTTCGGCCCGGGGCGCGGCGGCA
>Ga0209814_10000610_pt1 | contig 11977 bp, 7 predicted proteins | sample SoiMetdeltSBSDD1_FD_187597 | JGI IMG/M metagenome (GOLD analysis project Ga0209814, IMG submission 187597) | Bulk soil microbial communities from a Populus tree surrounding site in Tennessee, USA - Soil MetaG P. deltoides SBSDD1 (SPAdes) (version 2) | ecosystem: Environmental > Terrestrial >... | reverse complement strand
GTAAGCTGCAGGACGCCGCACGGCGATAGCTTTTTGCTATTGCCCCTGAGGCCCCCTTTGGATCACGGCATCCCTGAAGATGACGTGCTCGAGTTTGACATGGAGGGGAAGTTGATCTCCGGGCAGAGGGACCCTCCCGAGGAAATTTTTTTCTACACGTGTATGTATAAGGCGAAAAAGGATGCGGGTGCTGTGATTCACTGCCACCCACCGGTTGCGGTTTCTTTGGTAGCGACGGGCAAGAAGATTGTTCCCATCCACCAGCACTCGATCAAGTTCGGCAAAGGAATTCCGACCAGCCCCTGGCTCTACGGCACTTGGCAAGAGGACGGTGAAAAAGCGGCCAAGATGATAGCGAATAATTGCGCGCTCATGATCAAGGGGCATGGGGCGAACGTGACGGGAAATACGATCCAGGAGGCGTGCCTTAACGCTGTTCACTTAGAGCGCACGGCCAAGATGATTTTGTGGGCGCAGAGCGTCGGCAAGGTGAGTCCGTTCCCCGCAGCTGTGGTAAAGAAGTATGAACGTGTAGAAGCGGAGAGAGTGACCCGCAGGGGATCACGGCCACCCCGCTCGCCAGAGTGGAATTATTACGAATGGATGATCAAGCGCGGCGAGCGCTGGAACACCTGGTAGAGGGAGGAGCAAAAGACATGAGGCGAAGCAAAGTCACGCTAACGTTAGCGATCCTTTTGGTTCTCGTCCCGCTCACGCTTGTGCGAGGAGCCGAGTGGCAATCTGAATGGGAAACAGTATTGAAGGGCGCCAAAAAAGAAGGAAAGCTTGTCCTGGCCATACCTCCCAGCGCTGAGCTGAGAAAAGAACTGGAGCCTTTGTTAAAGCAGAAGTTTGGCATCGAAGCCGAGCTGGTGGTTTCCAGGGGGGCGGATTCGGCCAATCGAATCGCCTCGGAGTTTAGAGCGGGGGTCCGCACTTTTGACGGTCTGATCCAGGGAACCACGACGGCGATGTCGCTTCAAGACGATGGCATGTTGGATCCGGTGAGCTCCTACATGATTCTACCCGAGGTCAAAGATCCCAAGTATTGGTGGGGCGGACACATCTGGAACGACAACATCAAGACCAACCGGTTTCTTTATTCCTTTGTTGCCAACGCGGGGACGGAAGGTCTTTTTTACAATGCCGAGCTGGCGAAGGCGGAAGAATTGCGTTCTTTTGACGATCTTCTCAATCCCAAATGGAAGGGTAAGATCGGCTTGAATGATCCGCGCATTGGCGGGTCGGGCATATCGCTGTGGTCTTTTATGTGGGAAACCAAGGGTGAAGAATACTTGCGAAAACTCGTGCAGCAAGATCTTTTTCTAAGCCGTAATCTCCGGCAGATCGCCGACGCGCTGGCAAAAGGCAAGCTGGCGATTACTATCGGACTGGGTCGTGCCGAATACGAACCATTCATGAGCGCGGGTCTTCCGGTCAAGGAAGTGCCGACACCAAAGGAAGGCTTGCCTGCCAGCAGCGGCTACGGTGTCCTTGGGATTGTCAAGGATCCGCCTCATCCGAATACGACCAAGGTCTTTGTCAATTGGTTTCTAGGCAAAGAAGGCCAAGAGTTTTACGCCAAGGTGATGAAACAGGGTACTCGCCGCCTGGATGTCGACACTAAATGGATGAGGGCAGAAGGCGTAGATGCCGCTAAGGATGTGATGACAATCGCGGAGTATAACCGGGTACGAAATCACCTTGAAGACAAAGTCATCAATGTCCGTAGGCCGGCAGCGAAATTCGCCGAGAAAGTGCTGCAGTAGGCCCACATTCCGCGCCGGTTCAGCTCTCCGTGGTCAAGGGCTTTAGTTCCCGCTTGCCGAGTCGCACGACACCGCTTGTAGTCACCAATACATGTTCGCCGATCTGGACGACGCGGTTTTCTTTCCTGACATCTTGGACTGTGCTTTGCTGCAGGCGCAGGGCAGGTTTAAGGTTAAAGGTCATGCCTGGGGAAAGGATGATGTCCGAATCTCCTCTGGAATTTGCCGGTCCCAAGCGTGGGCGAGAGAGATTAGCAATGCCGCTCGAATGGAGCACGACGCCCGAGCGATCTTCCGCACCAAGCTTCTCGGTCAGCTTTGCGTAGTAATCCACGAGCTCGCCACAAGTGGTCTTGCCGGGAACGATGAAGACGATGCATTCGTAGAACAGTTTGATCGCTATCTCCATGGCGGCCCGGTAATAGTCGTAACCGGGGCTTTTCGTCCCGCCGACGAAGATCGAATGGTTCACCTGCGCCCGATAGCCCTGAACAGTAGCGTCGATTTCCTCGCTGATGATCTGCCCCTCTTTTAACGGGTCGTCGGTGGGAGCGCCCAGAGTGGCATTGGCCTCAGCGTCGAGAGCTATCGAAAGACGAGTGGGATCTTCGCCTGTCTCGCCAAACATTGTAACAAAGGTCGGCAGCCAAATGTCGCCTTGGTGCCTGGACGGAGGCCGCGCCGCACGCCGGATCACGTCGATCGCTTTTTCTCCTGCCGCCACGGTACGCCGAATCACATCGTGTTCCTCGGCGCTCTTGATCATAGCTGCTTCATCGATCGGGCCGGAATCAGCTCCCCATTTCTCTATCGGCGGGAACTGGAGTCCTGGGATAGCAGCCTTGAGATGTTCTAAAAAAGTAGTAGCAACCAGCCCTTCAGGGTCAAAGCGGCTCCCGCTGAGCTTCGCTACGCCGATACGCGTTCCCGACCGATTTAAGCCGAGATTGTTGATCTGCTCAGCGACCGATTTCGAGCCTTCTCCTTGACTGAGAATGAGCTTGCCGTCGGAGCGCCACGCATCGAGTCTTTTCTCCCAAAAGGTGCGGTTGCGCGCGGTTCCGACGATAGCGTGCACTGGCTTGGAGTCATCTCGTGGGAAGACAACGTCGGCGCTGCCGCCCCGGCCACCAATCTGCGTGAGATAACGCGGATAGGCCGTGTCACCGCTCGCCGGCGCGAGGATCGCGTCGAGACTCCACTGTGGCTTCACCATGATGCCGCGAATTACCGCCCACCGGCGGTCCCGCTCCGCGCGTGAGAAAGAAGGATTCGCGACCTGGATTTGTCCCGCGGCCTCTGCCGCGGGCAATTCGTTAAGCGCTGAATCCAGACCTGGCAGGAGCGGAAGGGCAATACTCGTCGCCGCGATTTTCTGTAGAAAAGAGCGCCTTGAGCTTCGTACAGAATCGCAGGTCACGGTCTTCCTCCTCCTATCAGATCGGACTACCATCTCCTCGGTGCTCTACGGGTTCTTGCCCTGTGAGATGTCCATGATCATCCGCGCGAGTAGATAGAGGCGCGGCTCGATCGAATCGAGGAGAACGTATTCCGCATCGGCGGAATGGGCTCCATAACCCTGCAGGCCGAAGCGCTCGATAACAGGCGCCTTGGTGCTGAGTGCGGCGAAGGCGGCATCGGTACCGCCGCCCTCTGGCATGTCATCCAATACGAGTTCCTTGCCGAGCTCACGGTAAATCTGCTGCGCGTGCTTGGCGAGGGTCCGCGAGGCGGCTGTTGCCTCCAAGGGAGGTCGGCGGCGTTCGAAATTCATTTCGACCTTGGCTTCCGGCAACAGTTGGTTATTTATACGCTCCTGCACTTTTTTCTCGATGTCGTCGTAATCCGCGACGCGCACCACGCGCACGTCCGCAATCGCCTGGGCACCGGGCGGAATCATGTTTCGTGCAGTGCCGGCATTCGCTATTGTCCAGTTCATCTTGAGCCCGACCGATGGTTGGGAGAGGTCACGTGTTTGCAGTACTTGGTGGGCGAGCTCATACAGCGCGTTGATACCCGCCTCGGGCCTCACGCCTGCGTGCGACGCCCGTCCTTTCACAGTAAGCGTGATGGACGCGATGCCACTGGTGGCCAGCGATAATTTGTCGGATTCCGCGCGGGAGGATTCGACTGAGAAGGTTACGTCGTGCTCGGAACCGAGCTTGGTGATCAAGCTGCGCGAACCCGGCGAACTGAGCTCCTCGTCGGCATTGACGAGGACAGTGAGTGCGCCGTATTCCCGAAAGTTGATCGCCTTCAGAATCGCCAACGTGTGGAGGATGACCGCTATTCCCTGCTTGTCGTCTGCGATTCCTAGGCCGTAAGCGCGATCGCCTTCGATTCGGAAGGGTTGCTGTGCGAGCATGCCGCGCGGATACACTGTGTCCATGTGCGCGATGAGCAGGATTTTCTTTGTGCCTGCGCCGGCAAAAGTTGCCCGCACCATCTTGCCGATTTTCTCGGGCGTGTCCTCCATCTTGTAGACGTCACTTGGCTCGACGAGTTCGACCTCGCCACCTAAACTTTTCAGGCGGCTAGCAATGAGGTTTGCGATTTTGTCGAGCCCCTCGTTGTCGCGGCTGCCGGATTCGACTGACACCAGGTCTTTCAAAGTTTCGAGTAGGACTGGCTTTTCCTTCTTGGTCAGGGACAATATTTGCTCGACAGGCTGGCTAAATGCATGCGTCGGGATAACCGCAAATATTAGAAACAGAATGGCTTGGAAATAACCGAATCTTTTCTCAGATTTCACGGAATCACCCCCCATAAATTGCGGCAGAACGACGAGAATATGGAGCAAGGAAATCATCCAGAAAGATCACTGAGACCTACATCTTATTACTTGCCGAGTAATCAAAGAAATTTGCTTTTGAGTTGCAGCCGCCGAAAACTCGAGAATCGCGCCTACGATCGGATTTCAGCCAGTCTTCACATCTCGAAACGGTAACTAGAGGCGGGAGACTGCCTCGCCAGTCATTTGCCGGGACAGTACCCAATTACAGAGGTTTGTGTCAACTTATGCAGTGGTTGACATAAGTCCTTTTGGATCTTGTCAGCTAATTGTTGCGTGGATTGATTGCCGCTTAGTTACTGATTGCCAGGTATGTCAAAATTCAGATTCCGGCGTACCATTCGTAGCCTTGATCTTCCCAGTAACCACCTTTACCCGAAGCGATGTTATCGTAGCTCGCCACGAAGTCGATCTTGCGGATGTATTTGGCGTGTTTGTAGCCGAGCTGCGTCTCGATTCGGAGACGCAGCGGAGCGCCATGTTCGACGGGCAGGGCGCGATCGTTCATCTCGTAAGCCAAGATCGTCTGCGGCTGATTGGCGTCTAGGAAATCGATACTCTCGTAGTAGTGAGCGCCGCTGTCATCGGTATCCATGCAGTAAAAGACGACGTATTTGGCTTCCGGGCTCGGCTGCACCCGTTGCATGATCTCCGTTAAAGGAACTCCTTTCCATTTCGCAATCGCACTCCAGCCTTCGACGCAATCATGGCGGGTAATTTGAGTTCGCGAAGGCATCGATCTTAGTTCGGGCAACGAAAACCGAGCCGGTTGCTTTACCGAGCCGGAGATTTCCAATCGCCACGCCGACCATTGTTTTGCCGCATCCGTCGCATAATCCATCGTAATCGGCGGCGGATTGCCGTTAGGCTTGAAATAGCGCGAGATATCTTGCTCGGTGAATTCTTGGGCGAGTTTATTCTTACCGGTGACCAATCGTTGCAGGCGCTGATTGGCGCCCTCCGCCGATTCCAACAACGAGAGGAATTTCCTGTTTTGCTGAAGGCTGTTAAAAGCCTTTTCGCAGCCGGATAGCAACAACAAGCCCGCGCCTTGAAAGGCGCCGAGAAGCAAATTGCGTCGTGATAGATTCATATGACTTACTCCACGATATCTTTTTTTGCCTCATTGTTATGGGTTGACAAGGTTTGTTGAGAACTCTCCGGTGAAATTTGCGCGTCTTCGGTTGCGGATTTCGAGATATCGTTGTCTTGCTGTGCTGGTTCGACGCGAGCGGGCAGCGTCTCCTGCTTCGGAATAATCTCCTCAACCTCTGGCGACGTTAACTGGTGCGACACCGGCAATTTGGCGGGTTTTTGAATCATTTCCTCTTTGAAACCCTGAAGCCATACTGGTTCTGGGAGGTTGGAACCCTTTTCCTTATACCAGCCGCTAACGATTGAGCGCATGTTGTTGAGGACGCCGGTCGCCAGCACCATGAAGACATGACCGAAGGTAAAACCAACGAAGAGAAATGTGAGGATGAAGTGAATGCTACGTGCTGATTGCCGACCGCCGAACATCGCCGGAAGCGAATGGAACGCCGTATCCAGCTGCGGTGACATGGCCATTCCCGAGAGCATGATGAGCGGAGTCAGGACTAAGAAGACGCTGGTATACGCCATCTTTTGCAGCGGATTATACTCGCCTTCTTGGGGGGATTTGTTGCGGATTCGAAGGTAATAAAGAATCATGGCCGGCACGCGTGCGGCTTCTTTCGGCGTAAGCAAAAACTTCCGCATGTGGCCATTGGCGATGTTATAGATGACGTAGAGAAGTCCGTTCAGCGCAAATAGCCAGGCAAAGAAAAAATGCCATCGTCTCCCGCCCGCCAACCAAAAGTAGCCCGGAACGGTCAGCCAGCTTGGAAAGGCGCGCGGCGCCGGACCCATCTCTGTGTTCTGCACGCCGAGAACACCTGTCGTGTCGAACTGCCAGCCATAGATCCGGAAGAAACCGCGAACGTCTCCGTCCTCGTTTACTGCCGCAATGGAAAGAAACGCTTCGTCAGGCTCCGAAGTGCTGCCCCAATAGAGATGAGGGTGAGCGTTGAAGATTTGGAAACCGCTCATGACGAGAATCACGAGAGCCAACGCGTTAACCCAATGCGTTGTGCGCGTGATGCGATTGTGGCGGTAAACCAGTTTTTCCATTGCGCTACGTAGCGGATTAAGCGATCCCTTTTCCCAACTCTGTCGTGCACGGACACTGGTCGGGAAAACGCTCGCATTCGACGTCCCGGGCTGGAATGACCTTCGCTTCTCCGACTTCTTTCTTAACCTGGATTCTAAGCTTCTGGGTGATCACAAGCCAGATCGCAACGGTCGCCAGGGTGAACCAAACCATCCAGCTTGTATCGAGCGGCATGGGAAGCGCTCCTTTTGACGCGGCTTGCTTGAACCAAAGAAGAATAGCGACGGCGCCTACTATCTCTGCGATCCTGGCCCCAATGCCGTCCACGGCGAGCTTTACGGCAGGGCGTTCCGTGGAGTCCAGCGGGATGAAAGCCTGCTCCCAAATCGACCGGTGCACCGACGAGCGCAGACCTCCTTCCGTCACTCGCAAAACGGACCGGCTGAGCGCGGTCGCCGCAGCGGTCACGAAACCGGCTGCGCCGATGAGGGCCAAGGGCAGCACCATAAGACCGCCTCGTAATCCGACCTTATCCTGTATCTTTGGCGTTGCAAAGAGTTGGAGCAGTAAGGACATGAAATTTAGCAGGATGTAGAAATTGGCGAAGAAACTCGTGTTGCCCTTCGAGCCCATGTTGGCGCTGGCTGCCGCAGCGTAAAACTGAAAATCTATCAACAAACCGGCGAGCGCCCCGGTCATCGAAATGAATAGGAGCGTCAGAGTATATTTGTTGGTCAGCGGGGTCAAAAATCCGGCCTTCTTGTCGCCATTTTTTTTGGCGCCAATATTCGTGGGAAAGCGGCTGTGAATGTGCATGACCAGAGAGACCACGCCCAGAATGACGACCGCTCCCATGAAGATCAACCATTTTGGGTCGAGATAAGGAGCGAGGCCTTTGGAAATCAAGCCGCCCATCATGCCACCGGCGAGCGTCCCAGCGCCGATTCTACTGAAGGCTCGTGCGGCCTCGTGTTTCTCAGTTTTTTCGAAAATGTCGGCGGCTAAGAGCCACAAACTCGCAAACAGTAGTCCGAAAATGGCTGGAATAAAGATGAAAACGGCGAGGAGCGATATGTTGTCTCCGGGTTCTAGGAATGGAGCCGCGGCCGCCATGATCACCGCGGCAAACAGCAGGACTCCGACCCGAGCAGGCCGGGCGCCCCAGACCTTCATTGTCTTGACGAAGATCAGAGCGAGCGGCAAGGAAGCCGCGCCGATATTGATATAGACGAGCGGCAGTTGGAGCAGTCCTCCGCTGCCCTGAAAAAAAAGCGCATCCCTCCCTGTCTTGGCGATGATGAAAGCGGCAGTGGCCAATCCGAGAGTGAGCGCGATCAGCAAAGTCTGTAACCGATCTTGGGTTCGCTCAGTCATGTTCAAAATCACGCTTGGAAAAATTCAGAAGTCAGAAGCTAGAACTGAGAATGCAGTATTCAAGATGCAGAATATTTTTAATGCGGATTGACTTAAAGCTACGGAATTTTGTTTGCTGTCTTTGTCATTCCCCGTACTGTTGGATAAGCTTCGCTACCAATGCTGTCCAACCCGTCTGATGGCTCGCGCCGATGCCGGCGCCATTGTCACCGTGGAAATACTCATGAAAGGGGACGAGGTCTCGCCAGTAGGGATCAGTTTGAAACTTTTGCGTGCCGCCGAAGACAGGCCGCCGTCCGTCTTTGTCGCGCAGAAAAATGCGCGTCAGTCGCTGTGAAATTTCACCTGCGACTTCCCAGAGGTTGAGCATCTGGCCGGACCCTGTAGGATACTCGACTTTGTAGCGGTCACCAAGAAAGAAATGAAACTTTTGCAGCGATTCAATGAGCAGAAAATTCACTGGGAACCAGATCGGTCCGCGCCAATTAGAGTTGCCGCCGAACAGGCCGGTGCTCGACTCCGCCGGCTCGTAGTCGACCCGATATTCCATGCCATCGGCCTTTAGCATGTACGGGTGATCGCGATGAAAGCGCGAGAGCGCGCGGATGCCGTAGGGAGAAAGAAATTCATTCTCATCCAGCATATAGTGGAGCACCCGGGTTAAACGACGCCGGCTTACCAGCGAGAGAAAACGGCGCGGGCCATGTTCCGTGGCCTCCGTTTCGAAGCGCTCGCTCAGCTCCGGGCGGTTTTCGATGAACCACTGCATGCGCCGCTTGAAGCCCGGCAAATGATCGACCTGCTCCGGTTCCAAGGTCTCCACGGCGAAAAGCGGGATAAGGCCGACCATGGAGCGCACCTTGAGCGGCGACGCTTTCCCGTCAGGGAGATGCAAGACGTCGTAATAAAAGCCATCCTTGGTGTCCCAAAGCTCGATGCCCTCGCCGCCGATATCGTTCATGGCGCGGACGATGTAGACAAAGTGCTCAAAAAATTTACTGGCGACATCTTCATAGGCGGAGTTTTCCCGCGCTAGCTCTAGGGCAATGGCTAGCATGTTGAGGCAGTACATCCCCATCCAACTGGTAGCGTCGGATTGCTCGATATGGCCACCAGTGGGAAGAGGCTTGCTGCGGTCGAAGACGCCGATGTTGTCCAGACCGAGAAAGCCGCCCTGAAAGACGTTTCGTCCTTCGGTATCTTTGCGATTCACCCACCAGGTGAAATTCAGCAACAGTTTTTGAAAAACCCGCTCGAGAAATTTGCGGTCGGCCTTGCCGCAGCGCTTTTTTTCGACTTTGTAAACGCGCCATGCCGCCCAGGCGTGCACCGGCGGATTAACGTCGCCGAAGGACCATTCGTAGGCAGGCAGTTGGCCATTGGGGTGCATGTACCACTCACGCGTCATCAAAACGAGCTGCTCCTTGGCGAAGTCGGGATCGACTAAGGCCAGGGCGACACAGTGGAAAGCCAGGTCCCAAGCCGCATACCAAGGATACTCCCACTTGTCCGGCATGGAGATCACGTCGGCATTGTAGAGCTGGTGCCATTCACGGTTGCGGCCGTTGAGCCGTTCTTGCGGCGGCTCCGGGCCCGCCGGATCGCCTTTGAGCCAGCGGTTTAGATCATAGTGATAGAATTGTTTGTTCCAGAGCAGACCGCCGAGCGCTTGGCGCATGATGGTTTTTTCGTCGGTTGCTACGTCGGGAATCACCGTGCGATAAAACTCATCGGCTTCAGCGCGGCGTGAGATAAATATTTTTTCGAATTCTCCATCGAGCGGTTTGCTAGTCGTGGGTGAAACAGGGGTAAGCCGGAGCCTTATGGTAAACGATTTTCCGGGAGGGACGCTCGCTGCGTAATGGGCCGACGTTTTGGTTCCGGCCAGTTCTGGGTTCACGGCCGTTTTTACCCCGTGCACGATGTAATCGTTTATGCCGTCTTTGACGTAGGGAGAGTTATTCTCGGCATTGAAAAGCTTGGTCTTGTTGGTCTCGTTCTCAGTAAACAGCAACTGCGGACCTCCTTCACAGTAAAGCCAGCGGCTGCCGTAGTAGTAGTGGTCAAGCTTGACCGCGGCGACCTCCGCAGATACGTCCTGCCGCAGCCGCGGTTTGCGCTCGTCCAATCCCCAGGACCAGGTGTTGCGAAACCAGAGGGTGGGCAGCAGATGGAGTTCGGCGGGTTCAGGACCGCGGTTGAACGCTTCGAGCCGGATCAAAATGTCGTCCGGCCCGCCCTTGGCGTATTCGACGAAGACATCGAAATAGCGGTTCTCGTCGAAGATTCCTGTGTTGATCAGTTCAAACTCGAGATCTCGCTTGCTCCGTTTTCGATTTTCCTCGACCAGTCGCGCATAGGGAAATTCGGCGTGAGGATATTTGTAAAGAAACTTCATGTACGAATGGGTTGGCGTCGAATCGAGATAGAAATAGTACTCCTTGACGTCTTCGCCGTGATTGCCTTCGTTGCCGGTTAGTCCGAAGAGCCGCTCTTTGAGGATCGGATCTTTGCCGTTCCAGAGGGCGAGGGCAAAACAAATGTATTGGTGCCGATCGGAGATTCCCGCGATGCCGTCTTCACCCCAGCGATAAGCGCGACTGCGCGCATGTTCGTGGGGCAGGTAGTCCCAGGCGGCTCCGTAAGCGCTATAGTCCTCGCGCACGGTGCCCCATTGGCGCTCCGAAAGATAAGGTCCCCAGCGTTTCCAGTTCGCCTTGCGCTGGCGATCCTCCTGTAGTCTTTGTTCTTCCTTGGTCACGGTCGCCCTCTTAAACCTTCTGGCAAGCTGCTGAATTTTTGCTCAATCGCCTCGCTCTGCAGAAGCAGTTCAAAGCGTTCAAACAGCGCGCCTCGTCTATAGATCCTTTGAGCCGCCTGCAAACATATAATTAACCGATCACCTTGAGCCAGGTCGAAGGATGGTCGGTGGCTCCTTGTCACATAGTCTAGCCGAGCTCTCATAGTAACCTAGCATTTTATTTCTCAATCAGCTGTAGCCCGTGACCGTCCCGATCGCGGGCCACGAAGCCCTTCGTGAAGCCGAGGCTCTTGTCGGGAATTGCGACCGGACCCGAGGAGACAAGCCGCCCGCGTGCGGACCGAATCTTCTGCGCGGCCGTGGCCACGCTGGGTGTAGAAAGCACGGTTTGCCAGTGCCACAAGTCGTTGGCGCGCGTGTCCGCCGGCGTTGGCCTGCCGTTTTTCGGAGACAGGTAATCGAGAAACTCGATTCCAGGTCCATTTTGAGCCCTGAGGCCGCTAATTCGCAAGCGGGCGCCCGCAACATTGTTCAGGTGTTCCTGCTCAGTGCCATGGTTCATGCTTTCGCCGGCGAGCTTCAAGCCGAGCAGATCGCGATAGAACTTTAAACTCTGGGCAGTGTCCTCGACGACGATCGCCGTGTGATCGATGCCGAGAAAGAGCCTGCCGTTCGCGTTCTGCCAGCGCGGATCGCCTTTACCCTGTGGGAAATCAATAATTTCCAAGTTGTGACCGTCCGGATCTTTGAAATAGAAAGCGCGGATTCCGGCCGCGGCTTTATTGGAGGCCGGAATGGTCTGCGGGCTGGTGGAAGCATGTCTTATCTTGTGTGCGCGAAGATGTTGATAGGCTTTATCCATGTCACTAACAACGATAGCGACGTGTTGAAACCAGCGATCGTTACTGCGTGAGTCTACGGGAATCGGCCGGCCTTGCGGCGCGAGATATTCCGTAAGGTCTATGAATTCGTCGCCGAGCTTCATGCGCGTCATGCGCATGCGCGCGCCGAAAACTCCTTGCAGCTGCTCGTATTCATTGCCTGCCACTTCAACTTCCGACACTTTCTCGAAGGAGAGCACTTTGGAGAAAAATTCGATGGACCGGTCCGTGTCGGAAACGGTCATGCCTACGGCTTCGACCGATTTGACG
>Ga0209814_10000608_pt1 | contig 11989 bp, 10 predicted proteins | sample SoiMetdeltSBSDD1_FD_187597 | JGI IMG/M metagenome (GOLD analysis project Ga0209814, IMG submission 187597) | Bulk soil microbial communities from a Populus tree surrounding site in Tennessee, USA - Soil MetaG P. deltoides SBSDD1 (SPAdes) (version 2) | ecosystem: Environmental > Terrestrial >... | reverse complement strand
TGCGCCAACGCCATAGAATCCAGCCGGATCGTGAAGACGATTTTTTCATCCGCAACCTCTCGGACATCGCCGAAGCCGCTTCCGGTAGCGCACGCGTCATGGCGATTCTGCTTGGCGCCGTCGCTTCCATCTCGCTTTTGGTGGGGGGCATCGGGATCATGAACATTATGTTGGTTTCAGTCACGGAGCGCACCCGCGAGATCGGCATCCGTATGGCCGTCGGTGCGCGTAGCCGAGACATCATGCTGCAGTTCCTTGTGGAAGCCGTCGTGATGGCGGCTACCGGCGGCTGTATCGGTATTCTGCTCGGCATCGGCAGCTCGGAGGTTTTAAAGTTTTGGGCCCAGTGGCCGACGCTCGTTAGCCCGACCATCGTCGCCATTGCTTTTCTCTTCTCCGGCGCCGTAGGCGTCTTCTTTGGTTTCTATCCCGCCCAGAAGGCAGCCAATCTCGACCCGATTGACGCGTTGAGATACGAGTAAGAATGTTGGCGGCGTGCCTCGACGTATTGACTTGTAGAGCTTACAAAGTACCGCTGCTGCTTCATCGATATTTCAATGAGTGACCTAGACAACTCCGGTTCCGATTGCGCCGCGGCCGACATTCTCGTGCTTGGCGGCATTGTTGTCACCATGGACGAGCGCCGCACCATTCTGGCCGACGGCGCGCTGGCGCTTCGCGGCGACTCGATTCTTGCGCTCGGCCCCCGCGCGCAGATCGCCGCGGCCTACCGCGCTGCGAGTATCGTCGACGCTACAGGGTGCTTGGTGATACCCGGTCTTATCGACGCCCACACTCACATTCCGATGACTCTTTTCCGCAGCTTAGCCGATGACCTACGCTGCACAACTGGCTCGAGCGGCTCGTGTGGCCGGCGGAGCATCGGTTCATCAACCCCGAATCCGTCCGGTGGGCGAGCCGCCTGGGTGTCGCCGAGTTGTTGCGTTCCGGCGTGACTACGCTATGCGATATGTATTTTTATGAAGACGAAGTCGCAGCGGTGGTCGATGAGCTAGAGATGCGCGGGGTTCTGGCGAACGCGCACTTCGACGTCACTATTGCCACCGACCGCGAGCGTACCCTGGCCGAGGCCGAACAGTTCGTCACACGCTGGCGCGGTCACTCCCGTATCGTACCGGCGCTGGGGCCCCACGCGCCCTACACCGTGGGACCCGAGCTTTACCGCCGAGTGCACGCGCTCGCGGAGCGACTCGACACGCTTGTCGTTACGCACTTGGCCGAGACCCAGGAGGAGGATCACGACATCCGCCAACGTTACGGTCGCTCTCCCATCCGCCACCTGGCTAACCTCGGTCTCGTGGACAACCGGCTGGTCGCCGCTCACTGCGTCTGGATCGATGGCGAGGAGATCGATCTCTTGGCAGCGGCCCGTGCGGGCGTGATCCACAACCCGCGCAGCAATCTGAAGCTCGCGAGCGGCGTCGCCCCGGTTCCGGACATGCTGCGCGCCGGCGTCCTGGTGGGCCTCGGCACTGATGGCGCCGCGAGCAACAACGCGCTCAACTTGCTCGCGGAGATTCAGACGGCTGCGCTCCTACACAAAGGCGTTCGGCTCGATCCTCTGGCGGTCCCCGCGGCGGCGGCGTTTGAGATGGCGACGATTGGCGGCGCCCGAGCGCTCAAGTTGGATCAGCTAGTCGGGTCTCTTGAACCGGGAAAACGCGCCGACGTGGTGATCATCGATCTAGACGAAGACAACCTGGTGCCGCTCTACGATCCGATGTCCCACCTCGCGTACGCCGTGGAGGCCGCCGACGTGCGCACGGTCGTCATCGACGGACGCATCGTGCTGCGGGACGGCGTTCTCACTACCGCCGACGAACGTGAAATTCGACGCCAAGTGCGCGCCCTCGCCATCGGGATCGGCTCCGTCCGTGGAGGCACAAGCTCCTGAGGGATGGGCAGAACGAGCAAGCCCCGGTTCGTGTGCACCGGGTCAGACGCGCGCACACATTAGAGTCGCCATCGCGTTTCTCTATGAATGAACCAATTCGAAATCGATTTCTGATCTGAAGGCGTTGATGCGGACGACTTTCACGCGGACGGCGTCGCCGAGGCGGAATTTGCGGCCGTGGCGGCTGCCTTTGATGACGTATTCCTTCTCATAATAGTGATAGTCGTCATCCGCCAATGTGGAGAGACGGACAAGGCCCTCGATGAAATAGGGGTCCAGTTCAACGAAAAAGCCGAAGTTGGCCAAGCTGGTAATTATGCCGGAGAACTCCTCGCCTAACTTGTCCATCATAAACTGAGCTTTCTTGAGATCCACCATTTCCCGCTCGGCGTCCATGGCGATCCTCTCCCGTTCGGAAGTGTGCTTGCCGGCTTCTTGCAAATATCTCTCAAGCTCGTCGCGCTCGCCGGGGTTCAACTTGTTGCCCTGAAGGGCTCGATCCAGCATGCGGTGCACCATTAGATCGGGGTAGCGCCGGATGGGCGAAGTAAAGTGGGTGTAACAAATCGAAGCTAGACCGAAGTGGCCGATGTTTTCCGGTTGATAGTGGGCCTGTTTCATAGCGCGAAGCAAAACATGGTTGATCACTTTTTCCTCTGGTTTGCCCCGGCAAGCCTCAAGGAGCCTTTGGATCTCCGGCGGCGTGATGGGTTCCCGTTTCACGGGCAAGCGATAGCCCAGACTGAGAAGGAACGGTGCGATGGCTTCCAGAGCCTCGGCATCCGGACCCTCATGGACGCGATAGAGCAACGGAAGGTCTTGCTCCTTAAGATGCCGTGCTACCGCCTCGTTGGCAGCGATCATGAATTCTTCAATGATCCGGTGCGCAATGTTGCGCTCGGCGCGCACGATATTCTCAGGCGTCCCCTGGATGTCGAGGATAATCTCTGCCTCGGGGAGATCAAAATCCAAATTCCCTCGGGCCTTGCGATTTTCATAAATCAACAGCGCCAGCTCTTCCATCAGTTTGAACTGATCGACGAGATCTCGATAACGCTCTAAACACTCGGGGTCTTTGTCCACCAAAATCCGCCGCACGGCGGTATAGGTCATGCGTTCCTGGCTGCGAATCACCGAGTTGAAGAAGCGGCTACGGACGACTTCGCCTCTGCCGTTGATTTCCATGGCCACGGTTTTGGTCAGCCGATCCTCATTGGGATTCAAGCTGCAGATGCCATTGGAGAGAGCCTCAGGAAGCATGGGGATAGCTCGATCCGGAAAATAGACGCTCGTCGCCCGGCTGTAGGCCTCTTGATCGATGGCGGTTCCCGGTCGAACGTAGAAGGCAACGTCGGCAATAGAGACGAAAAGCTCGTAGTGGCCGTTTGTTTTTCGCACGCAAACGGCGTCGTCAAAATCCCGCGCTAGCTCGCCGTCAATGGTAACGATCGGTAAATTTCTGAGATCCGTTCGCGCGGCAATCTCACCCTCGCTAATGGCGAACGAGTCCCGCGCAATTTCCTGGTGCACCGGTTCGGGAAAACTCGTCGCGAGACCGTAACGGAAGACGATCGATTGAGCCTGAACCTCGGGATCGTCGGGGTCCCCTATCACCTGCACAAGTTTTCCCTCTGGTCCAGACATGGCCGTCCCATATCGCGCAATCTCCGCGGCGACGACTTTCCCTTTTTCGGGTTTTGCCGCGGTTTGCTGCAGCGGAATGGCGGCGCCGATTCGCGGATCCATCGGAATGAGATAGCCCCTGCCATCAAGCTCATTATAGGTCCCGATGAGCCGTTTCTGTGCGCGCTCCAAAATTTGCACGACGTGAGCTTCCACGCCACCCCGCTTCTTTCGATCGATCCGCACCATCACCCGGTCTCCGTGCATCACGCGGCGCATTTCGCGGCGATTGAGGTAAAGATCCTCCGCACCCTTATCGTCGAGAATGAGAAATCCGAAACCGTCCGGGTGGGCGTGGACCCGTCCCGTTACCAAGTTCTGCGCGTCCGGCAGCGCGTAGTGATTTTTCTTCAAGCGAACGATTCGTCCTTCGCGAGTGAGTTCCCGCAAGGCGTCGACAACCCGCTGGAGTTCGCCGCGACCAAATCCCGCGCGCTTCTGTATTTCGACGGGCGTCAATCGCGTTCTCGGCTTTCTGGCGAAGAGATCGAGAATTCTTTGCCCCGCGGGTTCTGGGGCCAGAGCTGTGGCTTGGGAATCCTTGTTCATGGGAGGTCTTGTTGGCGGAGCACTACGAAGACTCCGCCGCGAGCTCCGTCATGAACCAGTCATCGCCCACATCGGCCGGCCGCGGGATTTCCACGAGCGGCACCTCGCGCTGGAGCGCGTCCAAAATGCTCCGTGCCGTGTCTAAAAAATCACCCATGGCCAGAAGGACGATGATTGCTTTCTTCCGGTCGACGGTTCGGATAATTCCGACTTCTTCGTAGGACTCAAAAATAAACTTCACGTAGGCGATGTGCTCAGGCAAAGTTTCGAGATAAATGTCTCGTAGTTCCATAGCATCAGACTCTATGGCTTGAGCAATTGTTCAAGGGACTCCGGAAGCCAATTTTTCCTTTCGTTCTTCTCGGTGCCCTTGTCGCCCGCGGGTTCGCCGGCATTTTGCGGAAAACTTCGGCGGAACACTTGGGCCACCGCACGGTTTTCCGGTCGCACGGTGACATTTGGAAATTTGCCGTCTGCGCGGAACGAGATGGCTAGTCTGCCGCGTCGATCGAGCAGATAGCGGATCAATTTATATTCGCGCTGAAGTTCTTGCGTAATGCGCGGCGAAAGAACCAGGAGCCCGTTCCATTGAGTCGTTCTGTCAAACCCGACCCAACCCGCTCCGGTGATGGTGTAGTCGGGAGTCACGAGTAACACATCATCAGTGCGAATCCGCTGTCCCTCAACCTTAAAGTTTGCTTTGAGAGTGTCAAACGGCGTATACGGGCGATCCACCAAGACGGCGAGACTGGCCGGGAGACGAGAGGACCCGGGGGATGAAACGGAATCGCCGCCGCCGCCTGGGATAATCTTTGCAATCAAATTGAAGTCCCGAATTGTGCCGTGATGAATGACGCTCTCGCCCGATCCTTGTAGGGTTTCGGTGACGGTGGACCCATTTTGCGTTGCGGCTTCGAATTGACCGCGAAAATTCACTTTTCCTTCGATGCGATTTTTTAACTGAGGAAATTTTTGCTTCAGAAGGGATTCCAATTGTATGGATTCCGTTTGAGACTTCAATGTGAAGCGCTGCGGCGGTGCCACTGCAGCGGGCCAGTAACCGTCAGCGTGAAGCAGTCCGTCGAAAGCCTGTAACGAAAGATTCTTGAAACTTATACCCTTTGGCGACCACGTTACGTCTGCTTGCAGTTCGCGGTAAGGGATATCTTCCAGATTCCCTTCGGAAGACGCAAGAGCTCCTTTCAGCGAGGGAGCGTCGTCCTGCCATTGAATTTCGCCGCTGGCTGTCACGTTTCTAAGCCGGTTTGGTTTGCCGGCAGGAAACGTTTGCAGATCTATAAGGTGGACTTCCGGCGACCGTAATTGGTAGCGAGCGCTTGGTTGAGTTAGGTCCGGCACTTTGGCGGCGACCGTCATAAGCGATGAACCCAGACGAAAAGAACCTTTTTCCAAAAGAGCCTCGGTTCCCAGAAACGCAATATCTGCGTTGAGATGATCGACTTTTCTTCCGGTTTCTTTGTGCCTGAACTCAGCGTCGGCAAGATTCAGCTTCCCGTGGATATTCCAACCGTCCACCGAAGCGAAGTTCCTTTGCAATACAATGTCCCAATGAACGGTTCCATCGACGCCATAAAAGGACTGCGGCGAAACCAGGCGCCACCACGTGGGCAAATGGCTTGAATCACTGCGCAGCTTAAGTTGCAGGCGAGATGCCGGCGCTTCTTCAAGCATACCTGAAAGGGTCAATTTCGAATTGCCAAGACTTAACGCCGAGTCGTGAAGAACCAGCCCGTTTTTCTGCCGCGAAATCTGAGCTTTGAGTTCCGCCGGGGTACCCGAGGGCTTGCGCAGCCAGTCCCCGTAGCGAAATTCGCTCTTCTCCCCTTTGACCAAAGCGCCCACGCGCAAGTTAGCCCACGTACCCTCGAACCGGCTATAGGCGTTCACGGAACCTTCCGTCGCTAGAGCAATAGGCAGACTCTGCTTGAGAAAAGGCAGGTTACGAAGTTGAGTCAGATTGATGGAGTTCAAGATCAGGCTGCCTTTGAGTTGCGCCTCGGCCCAGGGACGGCCTTCGGGGATTTCAACGGAACCTTCCAAAATGGCGTTGTAGTTTGAAGAGCCGAACAAAGGGACCTTGAGGGCAACGTCTGTGAGTCGAGGCCGGTTGAAAGTGCCTCCCAATTTCGCCTGGAGCGACAGGGGGCCGGTTACATCCAGCTCCCGCGGAATCCGGTTTCTAAGGAATGGCAAGGCGCGGGCGAGCAGCGTAGCGGACAAAGAATCAAACCGCATTTCCAGCTCCACGGGTTGCTGCGACCAATCATGGGGCTGCCGAAGCGGGCCAAACTCCCCATCGATCCTGACATCGTGACCCAGCCCCTCGGTCACCGCCGCAGCGAATCTAATCCTTGTCTTCTCCGAAGGGTTGAGTCCTTTGACTTCCATCTCGACGTTTTTGACGCGAATCTCGGCAGGCTCCTTGACGGAACGATCGATGAAATCAACCCGGCCATTGTTCACTCTTATTTTGCCGACCAGGAAGCTCACGGATAATAATTTTCGTTCCGGCGGGCTTGATCGCACCGTAGGAAACGTTAAGGAATCGTTTTTCCGGACTGCCAACTCCGAGAGGTTCAAAAGACCCCGTTCGTCGGTGATGATTTGAAATTCCGGGGCTTGAAAAGTCAGCGAGTTAATGACGATCCTCCCCAGCACCAACTGTATCAAGCTCACTCCCAACTTTAATTCTTTGGCCCGCACAATCGGAGTTGCGGCAAAGCGAGGATTGTCGGCAATACGAAATTCCTCGGCAGAAAAACCGATTCCACCCCACAGGCTGGCTTCGAGTCGGTCGAAAGTGGCATCCTTGCCGAGAAATCTTTGCAATTCCTGATGCACTTGTTCGCGATTCTTCTCAGCCAAATTTTTGAAAGACTGAATCAGAACAAGGAGTGCACCTACGGACGCAATCAGAAAAAGCAAAAGAAATTTCAGAGACTTTTTCATGGGGGCTGTAAAAGTAGGCCAGACAGCTGGTTCTCAAGAACTACCCGATCGAAGAAATATCTGGGCCGCAAAGTAGGGGCAGCAGCATCGGTCAAGTCTGCGCCACGTCCCTGATTTTTAGAGCATCGGAACATGGGCTCGGCGGTCTTTGTTTCGGGAGCCGTGGTTTAGTGAACGCTTTCGACAACTGTGGCGATGCCTTGACCCACGCCGATACACATGGTCGCGAGACCATAGCGACTGCCGCGCCTTTTCATTTCGTGAATGAGTGTTGTCATGAGCCTTGCGCCGCTGCAGCCGAGGGGGTGACCGAGGGCGATGGCGCCGCCGTTGACGTTCAATTTCTTGGGATCGATCCCGAGCTCTCGAATGCAGGCAATAACCTGGGACGCAAAGGCCTCGTTCAATTCGACCAGATCGATCTGATCCATGGTCAGGCCGGCTCTTTTCAGCGCTTTCTGCGTGGCGGGGATCGGTCCTATACCCATGTAGTTTGGATGAACCCCGGCGGCCGCGGACGCGATGATTCGAGCCATCGGCTTCAGTTTGAGTTGCTCAGCCCTTTGCGGCGTGGTCAACAAGAGGGCCGCCGCACCATCGGAAATAGGAGAGGAGTTTCCAGCCGTGACCGTGCCCCCCTTTTTGAAGGCGGGCTGCAACGCTCCGAGCTTCTCAAGAGATGTGTCGGCCCTTGGTCCTTCGTCTTTGTCGTAGACCAGGGCTGCACCCTTTCTTTGGGCTATCTCGAAGGGAACCATCTCATCCTTGAGGCGCCCTTCTTCGTGGGCCTTTACCGCTTTTAGGTGACTTCCCAAGGCGAACTCATCCTGTTCTTGCCGGGTGACCTGATATTTCTCAGCGACGTTTTCTGCGGTCTCGCCATTGTTGATCAGAGAGTAAAGTTCTCCCATACGGCGGTTCGGGAAGCGCCAACCCAGCGAGCTGTCGTACAGGGTGACGTCGCCACGCTGGAAGGCGTTGGAAGGCTTGGCCATCACCCAGGGGCCACGGGTCATGCTCTCAACGCCGCCGGCGACGAAAAGGTCACCGTGATCGGTTTGGATAGCTCGTCCGGCCTGGTTGATCGCCTCCAATCCGGACCCGCACAAACGATTTACGGTGGCGCCGGGGATCGTGTAGGGTAGCCCAGCGAGAAGCGACGCGTTGCGCGCGACATTGCGGGAATCCTCACCCGCTTGGTTTGTACAGCCGAAATAGACGTCTTCGATTTCTTCTTTGTCGATGCCGGTCTTGTCGATCAATTTAGCGATAATATAGGCGCCCAAGTCGTCGGTTCGAACGTCTTTCAAAATTCCGCCGTAGCGGCCCATGGGGGTGCGCACGGCTTCAACAATAACTGCTTCCTTCATGGTTTCACCTGACCTTCATTGTATGAATAAAAACCTTTGCCGCAAGTCTCGCCGAGAAAACCCGCGATGACCAGTTTCTTTAAAAGCGGCGCCGGGCGGTAACGATCGTCTCCGGTCTCACGCTGTAAACCTTCGAGGACCACCAGGACTTCATCCAAACCGATCTGATCCGCCCAGCGGAGCGGACCGTGCGGATAGTTCACGCCAAGCCGCATAGCCACATCAATTTCCTCCGCCGTGGCGACTCCTTCTTCGAGACTCCTCGCGGCTTCATTGATGATCAAACTCAGAATGCGCGGGAAAGTCAGCCCGGGTGTATCTTTAACACGAAATGTTTCCTTGCCGATGGATTTGAAGAGTTGCTCGGCGCTTTGAATCGCACTCTCTGCGGTGCGTATTCCAGCGGCCAACTCAACGACCTTTCTATCCTTGAATGGATAGAAAGTTGCAAAACCCACGATGCGTTCAGGCTTCGCCGTCCACGAGGCCATAAGGGTAGTTGCAAAGCCGAGACAAGAGGTGATGATCACGGTCGGAGAAGGCAAAGCCAGATCGAGCTTTTGGAGCAGCGATTTTTTCCTTTCAACATGACTGGAACTTGTCTCAATGACTAGAGGCGTCGTCGGTGTAAGCTCGGCCAGATCTGAAAGCAGAACTGCCTCAAGCCCGGCTCCACGACTGAGTTCGAGCAGCTCTTGCGACAATCGACTTTCGCCGATAATGGCGAGGCTACTTTTTGTCATAGACGTAAAACCCCCGACCTGCTTTCCTCCCGAGATTTCCCCCCATGACCATTTTATGCTGAATAGGGCTTGGCCGAAACCGCGGATCTTCAAAAAACGATCGGTAAAGCGACTCTGTTGCTGCAAAGTTGACGTCGTGCCCGATCAAATCCATCAGCTCAAAAGGACCCATGCGGAAATTGCCCGCCAGTCTCATGATGCGATCAATGCTCTCAACGGTCGCATCCCCGTCAGCCAATATGCGCAACGCCTCGTTATAAAAGGGACGGGCAACCCGGTTAACGATGAAGCCCGGAGTATCTTTTGCGCGGGCTGGGGTTTTGCCCATCTGACGCATCAAGTCGGTTGCCTTGTCGATTACTTCTGCGGTTGTGCGGTCGCCCTGAACGACCTCCACTAACGCCATCAACGGCGGAGGATTGAAAAAGTGCAGACCGAGAACTCGCTCGGGGTGCTGGGTGTTCGCCGCGATGGCCGTAACGGAAAAAGAAGAGGTGTTGGTGGCCAGCAAGGTCTCCGGCCCGCAGATTCCATCCAGCTGCTTGAAAATATCACGCTTGAGCTCCAATTTTTCCGGAACGGCTTCGATGATCAGACTGCTTCCTTCGAAGGTTTCAAGTTTGGTTGTGCTATGGAGGCGGTCTAAAATTTGTTTTTCCTGCTCCGCGGTGATTTTCCCTCGCTCGCGGCTTCCTTGAAGGAAGCTGCGGATACGGCCTAAACCCTTGTCGATAAATTCCTGAGAGATGTCATAGAGTAAAGTTTCAAAGCCCGCTTGGGCCGCTACTTGCGCGATGCCCGCGCCCATAGTGCCGGCGCCTAGAACGCCGATTTTTTCTGTCTTGTTGCTCATGGTTTCCAATGGTCTCAGGTTTCGAGTTCCGAATTCAATGTTGCGTGCGCAAACTGGAACGCGGAACTTGAGCCTACTTTCCCGTGAACACCGGCGGGCGTTTTTCCAAAAACGCGCGCACGCCCTCGTCGTAATCGGTACTCCGCCCGGCGATTTCCTGCAAATGGGACTCGTATTCCAGGTCCGATTCGATATCGGGTAGAATCGCGTGGTTCAAGGCCCGCTTGATGAGACCTACGCCGCGCGGCGCACCGGCGACTCTTACGGCAATCTCCTTGGTCGACATAACAAAGTCCGCTGCCGGGAAAACTTTGGCGACGAGTCCGATACGCTGGGCCTCGTGCGCATCTATCGTCTCGCCAAGAAGAAGCAGCTCCATGGCTTTGCTCAGGCCGACGAGGCGCGGCAAGATAAAACTGCCGCCGGAGTCCGGAGCCAAACCGACGCGGACAAAGGACTGAATGAACTTCGCCTCTTCCGAAGCGACCCGCAAGTCGCAGGCGAGAGCCAAATTACAACCTGCCCCGGCGGCAACGCCGTTGACGGCGGCGATAACGATCTTTTCCATCTGCCGGATCTGCCGGATCATCGGGTTATATTTCTCGCGCAATGAAGCGCCGAGGGATCCTTTCTGTTCCGGCGTCCGGCCTTTTAAATCCTGTCCGGCGCAGAAGGCCCGTCCCGCGCCGGTGATGACGAAGCAACGGACTTCTTTATCGCGCTCACCTTCTTTCAATACTTCCAACACTTCCTTATTCATCTGGGGAACAAAGGCGTTGAGCGCTTGCGGGCGGTTGAGCGTAATGGTAGCGACGCCGTTTTCTTTCTCATAGAGGATGGTTTCGTGTGCCACGGCGAGACTTGACTCCTTACTTGCCTTTGAACTCCGGCTTACGCTTTTCGAGAAAGGCTTTCATCCCTTCGGTGCGATCTTCGGAGGCGAACAACATGTAAAACGATTTGCGTTCAAACTCCAAGCCTTCGTCGAGGCCGGTATTTGCGGACTTGAGCACTGCCTCCTTGGCCGCCTTTATGGCGAGAACCGGCTTCGCGGCGATCTTCTTGGCTATATTCTTGGCTTCGTCGAGCAGCAGTTCAACGGGGACAACGCGGTTCACTAAGCCAAAGCGCTCGGCATCGGCAGCGGTCATCGTTTCTCCCGCCAACACCATTTCCATGGCCCGATATTTTCCTACGGTTCGGGTCAGCCTTTGGGTCCCGCCGCTACCCGGAATGATGCCGAGATTGACCTCAGGTTGGCCAAAGCGTGCAGTCTCTGAGGCGATAATGATGTCGCAACTCATGGCGAGTTCGCAGCCGCCCCCTAGTGCGAAACCGCTCACAGCCGCAATGACGGGCTTAGCGATTCGATTGATTCGATCGCGATAGGCCAATCGCTCCTGGATTCTTGCATCGAAGGGGCCTCGCTCGGCCATTTCTTTAATGTCCGCGCCGGCAGCAAACACCTTCTCTCCGCCGGTGACGATCATAACTCGGACTTCGTCGTCATGATCGAGCTCCTGCATAGCCAGGGACAGATCCTTGACTAGGTCGTAGGAGAGGGCATTCAGTTGCTGGGGCCGGTTGAGAGTGAGGATTGCAATGGAAGCGTCTTTTTCAACGATGACGTTTGCAAATTCCATACAATCCAGACTTTTATAAATACACCATGGAAAGGGGGGATTCAAGGTAAGTGAGAATGCGCCTCCCGGAGAAAGCCTTGTAAAATCATTGGCCTAGGAAACATTTCGGACTTAGCACTGCCCGGATCTTGAAGTTGACACCCCACGGGTGATTTGCAAATATAGGTGCTCATCCATGTCCAACCGGCTCGAACCCACTTCCCGTAACTACGACGAAAAACTTCAGCGTATACTAAAAATCTCGGCAAAGATCTTTGCCGAGA
>Ga0209814_10000607_pt1 | contig 11994 bp, 13 predicted proteins | sample SoiMetdeltSBSDD1_FD_187597 | JGI IMG/M metagenome (GOLD analysis project Ga0209814, IMG submission 187597) | Bulk soil microbial communities from a Populus tree surrounding site in Tennessee, USA - Soil MetaG P. deltoides SBSDD1 (SPAdes) (version 2) | ecosystem: Environmental > Terrestrial >... | reverse complement strand
GGTCCAAGCGAGAAAAGTTCCAAGCACGAACGAGAACAGGGTCGATACCGACGCGAAGTAAAACGTGTTGAGGCTCGCCTCCCAAAACTCCCTGATCGCAAAGGCTCGGAAATAATTGGCGGTCGTAAAGCTCAGTTGAAGGAATTCAGGATCCCCGGGATGGGCAACTTTCAGGCTTGTCCAGATAATCAAGAGGAACGGCAGCAAGACCTGGTAGATAAGAATAACGATCAGGCAGACAAAAACGATACCGCCGCCGCTTAAGAGCAGCCGGTCACTAGCCCGGGTCATTCACACTCTGCCGATGGCCTCAGGATGAGCCCTCCGAGTCGAAGGCGATGGGCCCGTACCTTGAGGCCGACTACAAACCGCCGGAGGTGGAGCGACCTGCAGGGAATTTTTGCCTTCGTCCCGGCAAGCGCCAAAGAAGCCGTTGAGGCTGTGCGGTCTGGCGCCTTCGCCTCTCCGGGCTCATCCCTCGGTCTATACAGTGTTGTCGTTTTTCCTGTGATCATAAACAACCCGGTCACTGGCTCCCCGTCGGAGCCAGCGGATTGGCTATTTGGAAATCGCTGGAGCGCTACTTCTGCCGGCCGATGTATTGATTCCAGGCCTCGTGTAGTCGGTTGGTAATATCCTCGCTAACGATATTGTAAGTTACCAGTTTGATGTTTTCCGGAAGATACGGATGCTTGATGACCAGCGGTCCACGCAGCACATCGCTGGTCAACTTTTGCGCCTCATCCGAAAGCGCCCAGTCCGCCATTAACGCCGCCGCGTGGGGATTCTGCGTATTTCTGCTGATCACCATCGACCCCGCAAAAGCCAGAATCGGTGCCGTATAGACAATCGCGTAGGGCGCCTTGGGATTTTTTTTCATCGCCTCGATCCCCGCGTAAAGGTAATTGTCGCCCTGAACCGCGTGGTCCCCCGTCAACATAAGCTCCATCCGCTGCGTGTGCCCCGTTTGGATGATCGGTTGATTCTCGCCGATGCATTTTAGCCACTGCTTGGTCTTCTCCTCGCCCATCATCGTGTAAAGCCCCGCCAGGAAGCGTGTTTCCGCCGGATCAAAGGATATCTGCCCCTTGAACGCCGGTTTACACAAATCGAACCATTCTTTCGGCGCCTGAGCGGCACTGACCAAATTGGTATTGTAGGAGATCCCGTGCTCGCTCCAATACCACGCCGTCCAGCGATTGTCCTTATCGACAAATCCGCTGTACTGTTTCAGAATCTTATCGGTCGCAGGGGTTGGATAACGGGCGACCAAATTCTGCTTCAGAACCACGGCGAGATCTGGGACGGCCAGGCTGAGAATGTCCGTCAGATGGCGCCCTGTCCGCTCTTCCGCGATAAAGCGTTCCGCCGCATCCTGAGAACCAAGGTCGCTCATCTCAAACTTTATGAACGCATATCGCTTTTCAAAAGCGCTACCGAAATCGCGGGCAATCTTACCGCGCCAGGTATGAACGAAAGTGAGCTTACCTTCTTTGCGCGCCCCATCTTCCAATCTCTTAGCCCTCTGATCGGGCTTGAGCTTCGCCAATTCCGCATAGAGCTGCTCCGCCGGAGTCTGAGCCGCAGCGGCGTAAAGAGTTTCTGCGTGGCTTGCCAAAAGCAGCGCAGCCGAAATGGTGCCAATCAGGCGAGTAGCAATCTTCTTCATTTGAGTTGCTCCCAAAAGTTGTTTATGTCTCTCGGTCCGTCATAGTTCTTACGAAATATGATCTCGTATAATCGGGGGTCGCTTTAATTGCAAGTCAGCCCTCCGCACGTTCGGGCGCAGGCAGTATCCACCAGACAAGACAGCCCAGCAGGGCTGAACCGAGCCCTGTCGCTCCGTAGAGCACATTGATGCCTGCGGTGTCCAACAACCATCCCGATCCAAGATTCGACACAATCCCGGCGATGCCAACCCCGACCATGGACAGCAGCGCTTGAGCTGTGGAGCGCAGTTTCTCCGGCGCCACGACGTCGAGATAAAGCGGCCCGCCCATGAGGAGACCTACTACGGTTACGCCGTGAAGGGTCTGCACGAGCGAGAGAAGGTGCAGGTCGTTGATAAAAGCGCAAAGAAGCCAGCGCAGTCCACCAACGACAACCCCGACCCCAAGTAGCCCCCGGGCGCCAAAGCGCTGTAGGCCGCTCCCCGAGGCCAGCACCAGCGGAATCTCAACCACAAGCATGTAAATCCACATGTTGCGGATCGTCTCGATATCGCCGCCGCGCGAGCGAACGAAAATCGGAAACAGCCACATCGGCCCCTGCGACAAAAGATAAGCCGCAAACGAAAAAATGAGAAATCGAAGGTAGGCGTGGTTGCCCAAGAGCAAGCGCCAATCGCCGCGACCGGCGCGTATCGAAACAACGCCTTGCCGGGGTAGAAAGAAGCCGACCAGCGCGGATACCGCTGCCAGTGCGGCAGTGACAATGAACATAATCCCCAATCCCGGCTCGGAGGCTCCGGCCTCTGCCGGTGCAAACCCTCGAGCTGCCTGATAGCTTTCCAGAATCCAAGGAAAGCTCACAATCAAGACAAAATATCCCACGGTGCCCCAAACGCGCACGAAGCCGAAGGCATGCGGTCCAGCGTCGCGGAGGATTGCCAGACTCACGGAGACGGTGATGGGCAGGACAGCGGTTCCGAAGACCGCTATCGTCGCCGTAGCAAACAAGATGGCCCAAAAACCTCCGGCCGCGGCCAGGACGAGGTAACCGAGCGCGGATCCCATGGCGAGAAGCACGACGATACGGCTACGGGCGCCGGTTCGATCTGCGACGTGTCCCCAGAAGGGCTGCACGACGATGCTCACGAGCGGAAGGGTAGCCAAGACCCACCCCAATTCCGTTCCCGACAGCCCGGCGTTTTCCTTGAGATAAAGGCTGTAGTATGGAAGTACAATTCCCACTGAGCCCATGTAGACGAACCAGAAGAGCGTCAGAGGCAGAGAACGAAACATGACGCGATCATAGCATCCCCTTCCGTTGCGATCAGCTGCGCATCGGTTATTTTAGTGACGAAACCAAAGATGGATCTTATGGATTGCGATTTGCCTAGAACTGTTCATACCATTGGCCATTCGACGCGAGCGATCGAAGACTTCGCGCTGCTTTTAAAAACCCACGACATTGAATCGGTTGTCGATGTGCGTCGCTGGCCGTCATCGCGCCGCTATCCGCATTTTCGTCGCGAAGCATTAGCCGGTTCACTGAACACGTCTGGCATGGAGTATATCTGGCGCGGCGACCTCGGTGGGTTTAGAAAGCCGTCCGCCAACTCTCATAACACGGCCTGGAAAGTGGGCGCGTTTCGGGCCTACGCGGATTTCATGCTGACGCCCGAATTCGAAAAGATCATGCAAGAAATGGTACAGTTGGCCGCAAGCAAACGGATCGCCATCATGTGTGCCGAGGCCGTCCCGTGGCGCTGCCATCGGCAGCTTCTAGCCGATGCGTTTCTCGTTCGCGGCTTTTCTATACGTCACATCATGGACGACGGCTGTCACGAGCACAAGCTGCCACCTTTCGCGATTCCAAAAGGGACAGAGATCTTCTATCCCGTTTCTCCTCAGCTTGAGCTCACAAAACAGCGATAGCCCTTTGACTTCGGCTAACGAGGAACAGTAGAATCTGATTATCCTCAAAGGCTAGCAGCTAAAAACGGAGGGATTATGTCCGCGCCGCTCGTTCTCGAAATGTTTTCCGATTTTGTTTGACCCTGGTGCTATCTCGTCACCGGGCGTGTCGAGAAACTCAAAGCGAATTACGATCTGACGATCAAGTTCACGCAATTCCCGCTTCATCCTGAGACTCCGGTAGAGGGGAGCATGAGGGGGCCCGAAGTCGTCGCGCGAAATCAGCGCATGAAAGTGAACATGGACCGCGAGGGGCTTCCATACAATGCCGAGCGCAACATGTCCTACAACAGCCGGCTGGCGCAGGAACTTTCAAAATGGGCTGAAAGCAAAGGAAAAGGGGACGAGGTCCACTCAGCGCTTTTCCAAGCCTATTTCGTCGACGTGAAAAATATCGGCAAAGTGGAGCCCCTTGTGGCGATTGCCAAGGACGTCGGGCTTCCGGCCGACGAAGCCACCGACGCTCTCATAAGTCGCAGCTTCAAAGCAGCCGTTGACGATGACTGGCGTCGTTGCGCGTCCATCGGCGTCAACGCCGTGCCGACGTTCCTTGCCGGACGGTATCTCATGGTCGGGGCGCAGCCTTACGAGGAGCTGGAGCGGCTAGTTCAACACGCAGCCAAGTCCCCGAATTCTGAGCCCAGCCAGGAATGAGCTTGGCAGGAGTATTAGTTCTGCCTGACTTTTCAAAACGCCTGAGACAGCGCCAGCATGATGCTGATGGCTATGGCAACGGCAGCCATCACATACACTCCGAGCACGAACGTTAAAGCTAGGAAGTCCCAGTCTTTACGGATCGCAGCCCACATCTCGGCCCTCACTGGAAAGATTAATATTCCGGAGTCCGGCGCCGGAGATCTTCCAGCTCCTGGCGCTGCCGGGAGAGGTCCTGCTGATTCCGGTAAATTTGTTGATCTTGCTCCCAAGACTGGTTTTCACGTCCTTGCAACTGATCGCCAATTAAAGCACCCGCGCCTAAACCGAGCCCCCCTCCGATGGCTGCGCCTAAAGCAGGATGACGGACAGCGGAGCCGATCAGCCCGCCAACGGCCGCACCGCCGAGAGCGCCGATCCCCGCCCCTTTCTCCCGCGTCGTGAGCGCACCGCCCGCACATCCTGCAACTAGCGTACTGATCAGGGCCGTAGCGCCGACTATACCAAAGATCCCTTTAGTCGCCCCAGATTTGATGTTCATCTTGAACATCCTCCTTTTCCCGTTAGACGACCAGGAGGCATCTTTGTTTACTGACACCTGACACCGGAAACCAGGTGTCAGTGTTCAGGTGTCGGACGATCAACTGCACCGTCAGCTATTTCAGGCGGTGACCTGCGTCGTGGCGAAAAACGCTAGAAAAGAATCGAAAAGGACCGGCTGGGCAAAAGCAAGAGAAGGATAGATTGGATTTTGCTAACGGAGTTTTCGCAGCGCCGCGATTCGTTCGTCGATCGCGGGATGGGTCGAAAGGAATCCACCACCTCCGTCACCGGAGATTCCTCTGAGCCAATTGAGGGTATCGACCATGATTTCGGCCGGATAACCGGCGCGTCTAAGAATATCGACGCCATGACGATCGGCGGCATATTCTTCCGTACGGCCATAGCCTCGGGAAATCAGTGTTCCAGCGACAGGCGCGAGTGCGCTGCTACCGGGAAAGAACTTCTCCAAAAGCGCCGCGCCAATGCCGAGCCCGGCGTTCAAAACTTGCGCCCGTGCCACGTGCCCAAGATCCTGGTGCGCAATCTCGTGAGCCAGCACCCCGCGTAACTGGTCATCGTTCGCCTGACGCAGAAGGCCCGCCGTCACCAGAAATTGGCATCCACCGGCGTTGCCAGCATTAATCTCGGATTGATCTATGATACTGACCCGCACTTCATCCGCTGAACACGGGTGATCCATTGCCTGTATCAAGGGAGTCATCACGGATCGAAGACGCTCGCTTTGCCCGGATTCACCACGCCGGCTCCTAGACGGCGCCTGCTGGTCATAGGGTCCGCCTCGAAAGGCCCGTGCACCGTCCCCCATGACCGGCGATGCAAACAAGCTCGGGACTAGAAATAGCACCTGAACAATCATTATCGTCTTAGTGAGTCTCATCCCTGCTCTCATAAGGTCTACCGATGGATATTTTCTATTCGGATGGCTAACTCGGATGGTCGGGATGCCTTGCTTCCGCGGCTTGAGTCCCAACCTTGTCTTCGATCCTTTCTATGTAAATACTACCGACGAAAATCTTGCTGTTGAGCATAACCGGGATGCGTCTCTCATCCGCGGAGATCCACACCGAGCCTTCGTTCAACCTTTCCGCGTAACCGTCCTTCATAATGTTTTTGATCCGCGGTACGATCTTGAAAGCATCGATCCTACCGGCGGCGATTCGGATGATTTCTCGACGCTCGACTTCCAAATCCAGCAAATAGCGATATTTTCCTCCGAAGATATTGAAATAAAGATGATCGCCAACTTTAAAATCCTGGCTCCGGGCGAGGTAAACCGCAGTGATCGGGTCAATGGTGTTCGGCGGTTGATCGAATTCGTATTTCTTTACCTCGGTTCGTTCGTCGCGATGAACCGACCATTTCTTCGCAGTTCGGTCGAATTTCGCCTCAGTGTCGATAACCTTTAGGTTTTCCCTTTGACTGAAGGTGAACCGGGTAGGTGCGAGCGGCTTCGCCTCGATGGTGGAGGTGATGGTATCGCGCATTTTCCAAAATAGATCGAGTATGGGCGACGTTTTAGCTTCGACGCGCACGTTGTAAAATTTCTTGCCACCGATCAATTGAGAAGTAGTCGCGATCACCGCCGTGGCCACGGGGATGCCGTTCCAGCTCGCCTTGTAAACGGCTCTCTCGCCGCCATCGAAGGGATAGAATTTCGGTTGATAGACGGGTACTTTTTCGGGGGTGGGTGAGTTGACTGTAGGTTGACCCGCCGCTGAGCCTAATACCACTAAAAAAATGACGCCGATCCAAGCAATAGACAGAAATCTCCGCTTCATTTCGCTTCCCTGCTCTCTTTAGACGATGAAGAACGCCAATAGTTAACTCAGAAAACGCCAGGAAACACAAACCAGTGGCGGTAATTCTCTTGGCTCAATTGCCGCTTGAAAGACGAGCCCCCATTTATGATACCAATTTTCGTTGCGAGTGGGTGAAATAATTGCGCCTAAAGCCGCTTTTCGTTACAATGCGGCGCAATACTTAAGAGGATAATCTCGTGGGCAGGTTTCGGTCTCGTAGATTTTTTATAGATAAGAGTCTTCTTGTATGGCTGGGTCTATTCGTGTTCTGGGCTACGGTCACGATCCAGGCTCAGGAGACCGAACAGAGCTCCGCAAATAAAACAGCTGCCGGCCTACCCTCTTTGGCGGCAACCAAGGATTGCCTAAAAGAGCCTCGCAGTACCGAGTGCCTCGATAATCTCTTCCGTGAGGCCCTCAGGAACCACACAACCGCCGACGTGCTCCAACTGATTGAGCGTTTTGAAGCGGAAGACCCTGAGTTGCGGCGCGACTGTCATCCCGTCGTTCATGCTATCGGTCGGGAGACGTTTCGGCTCCAGGGTAATATTCACGACTCTTTTTCTGCCTGCGATCAGACCTGCCACTCCGGTTGTTACCATGGTGCGGTAGAACGTTTTCTCCGGGGCGACGACATCTATTCGGAGAACTATAAGCATCCCAGCCAAGCAGAGCTGAAACAAAAGGCTACCGCCGCTTGTGATGCGAATACGCCGTTAAGATTGCGCTATCAGTGTCTGCACGGACTCGGTCATGCGATTTTGTTCTTTGCCGCTTATCAGCTTCAATCGTCACTGGAGATTTGCGACGCGCTCGGCGACGACTGGAGCCGGAGTTCTTGTTACGGCGGGGTCTTTATGGAAAATGTCTCCAACGCAACGAATGAAAAAAAGAATTTCAGTCCGACGGATTACCACGCTCCCTGCAACCAACTGGCCGACCAGTATCGGCGGGAATGCTACATCATGCAAACCTCAAGGATGATGGAGATGGGGCTCTCGACGGAACGAATGCTTCAGGAGTGCGCAAAGGCTGGAGCCTATAGAGTGCCGTGCACGCAGTCAATCGGGCGCGACCTTTCCAACGAAGCGCGCATGGGACAACCTCGTTCCGTCGCTCAAAAGTGCGAACTGGCGCAGGATGACAATCGGTTAGCCTGCATGCGGGGAGCTGTCTATGCGCTCGTTGACAATACCTGGGACGGCCGCTACGCAATGGCCTTTTGCGCAGCTTTCGGTGACAATAGCGATAGTGAAGACTGCTTTAAAATGAGCATTCAATACCTGCGAGCCGTCTTCGAAAAACCCATCGAGGATATCGCCCGAGACTGTTCGCGCCACGCGGCCAATTCACCGCGCTGCGCGGAATTGGTAGTCCGACAACAACCAAGCGGGCTTTAGATCTTCAATGCCTGCAAAACTTTCCGACCTGACTACTGTTACCGGCGGCGTTTCAGCTCCGGATGGCATGACGCCCAATCGGTTCTAACCCTCTTCTTGTCCACTATTCAACATTCCATAGAACTCGGTCATTCCCTTTCAGACCAACATGGTTTGAAGTAATTATTTGGCATGGCGAATTTCCCCCTTGCCAGGTTGGCAACTTAGTGACACATTGAGCTAGGCAGTCATTCACAGCTAGCTTAAGTTGCTTACATCCCATGAGTTCACCGCTGTTACTGGCAGTTGACGATGAAGTGGGGGTCCGCGAGTCCCTCAAAATGGTTTTTTCCAAAGAATATCGCCTGCTGGAAGCGGCGTCGGTCGATGCGGCAATTCGTAAAGTTCAAGAGGAAAGACCCCAGGTTGTGTTGCTCGATATTCTTATGCCGAAAACCGACGGTATCGAGATCTTGAGACAGATCAAAATGATTCACCCCAGCTGCGAGGTCATCATGCTCACCGGCGTGAATTCGCAGCAATTAGCCGCCAAGGCTATGGATTTCGGCGCGTTCGATTTCATCGGCAAGCCCTTCGACGTGGTGGACCTGCGCCAAAAAGTCAAAAAAGCTCTCGAAAACCTCGCCCAGAAAAGTCAATCGCAGCACTAACTTATCACCGCGAAAAAGACCCGCAGTTCTTTTGATGATGCTCCAACGCGCCACGAAGCTAATCAAAATTCAGCTGCTGATCCTTTTCCTCCTCGCCGGCTGCGCCCGGCTGAAGCAGTGCGCCTATGAAGGCTTCACCCGGGATCAATGGCAGCAGCGAGATCGGGTCATTGAATCACTTCAGATCCGTCCCGGAGACCGGGTTGCCGATATCGGATCCGGCGGTGGTTACTTTGTCTTTGCGCTTGCTAAGGCCGTCGGTCCCGACGGCAAGGTGTATGCTGTCGACATTGACGAGGAGATGAACGATTTGGTTGCAGAGCGGGCAAAGAAGGAGGGGGTTGGAAACGTTGAAGTTATTCTCGCCAAACCGGCCGATCCCTTATTGCCACTTTCTGGGATCGACCTCATCTTTACCAGCAACACCTATCATCACATCGACAATCGCGTAAGCTATCTTACAAACCTCCGGAAATATCTCCGCCCAAACGGCCGGATCGCCATCATCGAATTCGACCGCAGGGGATGGCTTGACGGCTTGTGGCAGCACTACACGCCTAGCGAATTTATCAAAAGAGAGATGGAGCAGGCCGGCTACAGATTGCAAAACGAGTTCAACTTTCTTGACCGGCAATCTTTTCTAATTTTTGCGTCTAACCAGCCGGCGCCGGGACCCACGGCCGCGCCATCGAACTGAACAGACGAACCGTCATCCATTACTGCGGTTCTTTAATAGCGGGAGCCTTTGCCGCGCTGTTGCCTGCTTGCGGCTCTCCAATCAATCGGAAGGAGTTAAAGACCTCCGTGAGCCTTTCGTTCTCCAGCGTCGCCGCCGGGTCGTAAAACGTCGTCATGGTGAAGTTAACGGAGTAGTCCTTATTGAAGGGGAAGGCATGAATTCCAGCCACAATGATGGGTTTCCCGTTTTTCATCTCATTGAGCGTTGCAATATAAAATTTGACCCCGAATTCGTTGGAGAGGTCACGGCGCTCGCCGACCTTCATGTTCACTGCCTTGATGCTCTCCGAGATGGACTGGTAAATCTGCGTGATGGTTTGTTGCATCATCGCGCCGACGCGTTGGGTCCGCTCGGAACCGTTATCGAAGTCGGTCTTCTTAAGGGTTGTTTTTGTTTTATCGACGACTACCATGAAGGAGCTTCCCTCCGTCCCCTGCAGCAAGAGCCGAATATCCCTGTTTGCATCGCCTTCGGGCAACCGTTGGAGCTTCCAACTGGCAGGATACTGAAACACATAGCCGTAGTCCCGGTCGTAATACTCTTGCGCGTTCAACTGGGCGCTCGCTGGGTGGGATTTGAGGAGAGCCAGCGCGACCAACAAGCTGCAAGTCCACACCCAGAAGTGTCTCGGCGGGAGGCGCTTTAGCACCGATTTCACGATTTCATAAGGCTATCATAGATTTCACGACTAACAACAAGAAACAACCCGCTGCGTCATGATTGAGTGCCCCCTGGTCGCTCTTGGGTTGCCATCTATATTTTCCGCTCCGATTAAAACGCTGCCGCTGATCCCTTGCCCGATTCCAGGAAAATAGGTAATTTAGCTTGCAACTGGAGCCCCATTGACGAAACAGTACATTCTCAAAAATACACCTCTTTCAACTCATCGTTCCTCTGGCCTCGATTATCGCAACGAGCTCAACAACGCTCAGTATCAAGCGGCCACGACGGTCGAGGGGCCGTTGTTGATTATCGCCGGCGCTGGAACCGGCAAGACCCGCACCTTGGTTTATCGCGTTGCGCATCTTATCGATATCGGCGTCGATCCCCGTTCTATCTTGCTGCTGACCTTCACCCGCCGGGCTGCCGAGGAGATGCTGCGGCGTGCCAGCCTGCTGATCGATAATCGCTGCAGCCAAGTTGCGGGAGGAACCTTTCATTCGTTCGCCAACTTGGTGTTGCGCCAGTTCGGTCGTCGGGCCGGTCTCTCTCCTTCCTTTACGATCATGGACCGATCGGATAGCGAAGACGCGATTCAGCTGCTGCGAACCGAGATGGGCCTGAATTATAAAGACAAGCGGTTTCCACGCAAGCAAACGGTGGCGGAAATATTCAGCATGGCCGTCAACAAACAAACCACCGTGCCGGATCTGCTTGAGCGAGAGTACCCCCATCTCTATGATTCACTGGACGATCTGCTGCGGCTCTATGAGCGTTACGTCGACTACAAGACAACTAAAGCGCTGCTCGACTACGACGACCTTCTAACCAAGCTGAAAGATCTTCTCAGCAATCAGGAAGAGGTACGCCGCCGTCTTTCCCAGATTTACCAGTTCATCATGGTCGACGAGTATCAGGACACCAATTCTCTCCAGGCGCAGATCATCCGGTTGCTGGCCGCCACGCACAATAACGTGGCCGTGGTGGGAGACGATGCGCAGAGTATCTATTCATTTCGCGGCGCCAATTTTCGCAACATCATGGATTTTCCCGAGGCGTTTCCGGGAACCCGCATCATCAAACTTGAAGAAAACTACCGCAGCACACAGCCCATTCTGAATTTGACCAACAAAATCATCCAGCTCGCCAAGGAGCGCTACGACAAGCGACTCTTTACCCACAAACAGGAGGGCGAGACCCCCGTTCTGGTCCAGGCCGAGAGCGAACAAATGCAGTCCCGCTTCGTCTGTCAGAAGATTTTGGAGCTGCGCGAGGAAGGCGTGCCGCTCTGGGACATCGCAGTCTTGTTTCGATCGAGCTTCCATTCCTTCGACTTGGAACTGGAGCTAGCGCGGCACAATATTCCGTTTATCAAGCGCGGCGGTTTCCAGTTCATGGAAACCACTCATATCAAGGATCTTTTGGCCCATTTGCGCATCCTCGCCAATCCACAGGATACGATTTCGTGGAACCGGGTTTTGCTGCTCTTGGAAGGAGTCGGGCCGCAAATGAGCCAAAAGATCACCGGCTGGCTCTTGGAGGGAAGCCAACCCGTGGAGCGATTGCGCACCTTTCAGGCCAAAGCCAAGATTGCCCACGAACTCAAAACCTTGGCCCAGGTCTTACAATACGCGTCCGAAGCCGAACGGCCCGCGGAGCAGACGCAGTATCTGATGCAGTACTACGCGCCGATCCTAAAGCGAAGCCACCCGGACGATCATCCGAAGCGGCTTCGGGATCTGGAGCACTTTCAGGGAATCACCGACCGATATCGCAGTCTAGAACGTTTGTTGGCCGACATGGCTTTGGAACCCCCCAACGATAGCGTCGGAGGCGTCTTGGCCGTAGACCCGGACGAGGGTCCGGTGATCCTTTCGACGATCCATTCTG
>Ga0209814_10000602_pt1 | contig 12052 bp, 4 predicted proteins | sample SoiMetdeltSBSDD1_FD_187597 | JGI IMG/M metagenome (GOLD analysis project Ga0209814, IMG submission 187597) | Bulk soil microbial communities from a Populus tree surrounding site in Tennessee, USA - Soil MetaG P. deltoides SBSDD1 (SPAdes) (version 2) | ecosystem: Environmental > Terrestrial >... | reverse complement strand
CAGTGGGCCTGTTGATGGCACCTGCATCTGGAGAGAAAACGTTCAAAAAAATCAAGGGCGAGGCGAGAGGAATGCAGAAAAGAGCCAAAGCGGCTGTTGGGAATATTGAAGATAAGGGTCGTGAAATTGCAGATAATGTGAAAGAGAATGTAGAAAACACACGTGAGAGTATTGTGGAGCGTGTCACAAGTCGGAAGAAATAAGAGCAATAAGACACTTCAGATTGTGAAATAAAACGATGACCTAGAGAGATGTCCACTTCATGGAATTTATATCAATCCAATTCCAGAAAGCTACGAGCCATGGATATCTCTCTTTTCAGGTATATACCTATGGATCAGATCAAAGTTGTCCCGATCATTGAGGTCCGCCTTATTGCCAATATGTTGACAGATATTTTGGAGGCTGAACCGGATATTACAGTTGTAGGCTGTTCCACGAACCCGGAGGACGGACTTAAGATCCTTCACGAGCAAAATGTGGATGTAGCATTAGTAAGTGTTAATCTGCCGGGTCAAAGCGCGCTGGAACTTATCGGCACCATCCTAGATATATCGCCTACTACCAGGGTGCTGGCATTGGGGTTATCAGAGGATGCTGAGGATGTCTTGAAATATGTCGAAGCGGGCGCAGTTGGTTATCTTCTCAGAGATAATTCTCTAAATGATTTGGTCGAGATCCTGCGGTCTACACAAAGAGGCGAGGCTCAAGTCTCAGCGAAAATGGCAGGGGCAATGATCGAACGGCTCTCCAGCCTTGCCAGATTATTTTCCACCGTTGAAAACGGCATCACAGACGGTGTTCGCTTAACCCCACGTGAGCAGCAGGTGCTGCAATGTATTGGGAATGGATGTACAAACCAGGAAATTGCCGCTCTCCTGCTGGTTGAAATTGGGACTGTCAAAAATCACGTTCACAACATATTGGAAAAATTAAATGTCAGCAACAGGCAAGAAGCCGCTTCCTATTTGACATTTATCAATAAATAAATCTACCTCTTACGGCTGTATTCTATCTACTTTTGCTAGGGACAATCTCGCAGCCTAGTAGGTATATTCCCCATTGATAGGAACATTGCTAACTTTTATATTTGATTCAATTCCATCTAATTCACAAGGAGTAAATTATGAATGAGATGACTAACAAGGATTATCCTCGTGTGTTATCTGCCACAACAATTATTGGCGATAAGGTTCTTAATACCGCTGGCGATCAACTTGGAACAATAAAGGAACTAATGATTGACTTGGATGAAGGATTGATTGCTTACGCAGTATTATCTTTTGGCGGTTTCCTGGGCATGGGGGATAAATTATTTGCCATTCCCTGGGAGGCATTGACAATCAATACTGAAAATCATGCCTTTATTTTGGATGTAGATAAAGAAGTGCTTGAAAATGCACCGGGATTTGATAAAGATCATTGGCCCGATAATGCCAAATACGAAGCAAATTGGCTTCTTGGCGTTTATGAGTACTATGGATATTCACCATACTGGATGCCAAATGAAGATGAGGAATTTCAGGATCAAAGCGAAAATTGAAAAACGCCATTATGCTCATCGCGACCGTGCCTCCATCTTCGCGGCTTCTGCGGAGCATATACCAGCCTAAACCATAGCACGAAAATGTAAGCGCGGCGCTTGACACATTAACTTGTGCCTGACCACCGTCGTTCTCGATTTTCTCAGTTTTTGCGTGATGCAAGTGTGATGACGATTTCATGATTTTTTTCGTCATCAATAAGAGGGATATTCCCATCTTTCAAGATCTGGCCATCCATAACGATCTGATTTGTTTTATGACGATTGTTTGGTTTGCGTTTGACCAGAATGTGATACATCGTTTTGCTAAAACGATAATTTAATTGATATTCAGTCCAGTCTGTGGGGATGTTGGGTTTGATTTGCAATATGTCTCCTACGAGATTCAACCCGAGCAACGCCTGCACTCCGAGTCGATACATCCAGGCTGCCGAGCCTGTATACCAGGTCCAGCCGCCGCGCCCTGAGTGAGGCGGCACACTGTATACGTCCGCCGCGATAACATACGGTTCCACGCGGTAACGATTCACCTTTTCAGGTGTATCCGCGTGATAAATGGGGTTAATCAGATTGAATAGTTGACCAGCGCGATCTCCTTCTCCCATTTCAGCAAACGCCCAGATCGCCCATAACGCAGCATGAGTATATTGCCCACCATTTTCACGAATGCCTGGTGGGTATCCCTTAATGTATCCAGGATCGCGCGCTGTCCGATCAAATGGAGGTGTAAATAGCAATATTTGCTGTTCGTCAAATCGAACCAGTTTCTCGTAAACCGATTCCATTGCTATGGTTGCATGAAACGGATCTGCACCTTTGGAAAGAACTGCCCAGGATTGAGCAATGGAGTCGATCTTGCATTCGTTGTTCGAAGCAGAGCCAAGCGGCGAGCCATCATCATAATAGGCTCGGCGATACCACGCACCATCCCAACTGCTTAACTCGATTGCTTTGAATATCTGCTTCGCCTGTTTACGATAAATGTCTGCGCGCCCGCGGTCATCCATAAGTTCACAAACGTCCGCAAAATTTGTCAAGGTGGTGGATAGAAACCATCCCAGCCAGATGCTTTCACCCTGTCCATCTATCCCCACGCGATTCATGCCATCATTCCAATCGTGCGCGCCCATCAACGGAATTCCATGTGGACCTGCTGTTGTTCCCTTGGCGATGGCGCGGCAACAATGCTCGTAGAGTGTACCCATCTCTCCCGATGGGAATTGCCCATAGCGTTCATGTTCTTTTTGTTTGAGCAGCTCAGCCCTGAGGAAAGGAATCTGCTCAGCAAGCACGGATCGATCTCCTGTTGCCTGTACATAATAGGCCGTCACATAAGGTAGCCATAGAAGGTTATCAGAACAGCGTGTGCGGATGCCTTGCCCTGCTGGTGGGTGCCACCAGTGAAGCACATCGCCTTCTTCGAACTGATGGCTGGCAGCTTCCAGAATGTGCTGACGGACCAATTCAGGCTTCACATGGATCAGCCCCATCGCATCCTGTAATTGATCGCGAAACCCATAAGCTCCACTGGATTGATAAAAGGCCGTCCGTCCCCATATGCGACAGGAAAGTGCCTGATATAGCAGCCAACGGTTTAATAAAATATTCATGCCCGGGTCGGGCGTCTGGACTTGAGTTTGTTCCAAAATTTCATCCCAGAATTCAGTGACACTTTGCCATGCAGTCTCGACGTTTTGAATATTTTTATAATGGCTGATCAATCGTTCCGTATCTGCGCGATCTTCACCCTGACCCAATAAAAATGTGATTTCCTTTGTCTCACCAGGCTGAAGCCACAATAAAGACTGTAATGCGGCGCAGGGGTCACCACCGGCCTGTATATTCGGTGTTAGACCAACGCGTTCCAATGCGGCAGGCCGAAGGTAGCTGCCATGTTTTCCAATGAACTCTGTACGATCTGTTGTCACGCCGTGTGGCTCACGTGTGGATGCCAGGAATGCGACGCGCTGACCGAAATCCATGCTGTAGGTGTTGCGCGCTAACAGAGCGAATTGACCTGAGATAAATTCAGGGACAATATAAGCAGATGTGTTCTCACGTGTGTTCCCAAGGACCCATTCTGCATAATAAGTGACATTGATACGACGCATGCGTTTGGTCGTATTATGAAGTTTCAACTGGACGATTTTGAGGGGCTCATCTGGAACAACGAAAATATGCGTGTTCTGCTCAAGTCCATGGCTTGTATGCTCATAAATCGAATAACCTGCTCCATGGCGAATCAGATAAGGCGCGTCGGCACGCGCTGGAAGTGGTGTCGGTGACCAGATTTTGCCTGTATCTTCGTCCCGCAAATAGATCGCCTCTGAAGGTGTATCACTCACCGGATCATTCCGCCATGGAGTGAGTCGATTTTCGCCACTGTTCAGTGCCCAGGTGCAACCCATGCCTGATTCAGATACAAGACATCCAAATTCAGAAGTGGCGATCACATTCACCCAGGGAGCGGGCGTCCATTGATTCGGTTCAAGGTAGATCACATATTCGCGTCCATCTGGAGTGAAGCCGCCTGTTCCATTATCAAACATCAGGTTTGTAGGGCGTTCTACTTTACTTACAGCATCAGATGGCGGATATAAAGATTCAATCGAAACAAAACGCGGGAGCCGCAGGGGAATCGCATCCAGCTTGGATAACTGTTGCTTAAGTGGACCAGCCTCCCCGTCCAGAATGACGCGGGCAACCGTTCGCAAAAGGATACGCTCTGATTCGTTCATTTGATCTTCATTGACGATAAAGATTCCACCGCGCTTGTTCATCCACGCTTCGCCACCGCTACGGGCAAGCAGGCGTCCGACTTTTGATTGAAAATCCTGTTCGTAACTAGTCTCGTGTTGATTGAAGATAACGAGGTCGATCATCAAACCGCGCTTGCGCCAATAGGTATGCGCGATAAGGACTTCGTTTAGCAGGCTGAGATTCTCCTGACTCTTTAAGCGCACCAGCAATATTGGATAATCGCCTGAGATTGCGAAGGACCACAAACCTGGCTGGCCCAGCGTGTTGGTTGCGAGGACAGCTGGTTCGGCTCTCAATGCAGGCGAAGGATATAACAATGGCGAAAGTAGCTTCTGGATCTGCTCCACTTTTTGTGAATCGAGATCAAGCTGTGAAAGCTCCCGTTCACTATGAATACGTGCATCTTCGATCGCTCTTCTGAGGTGGGACCAACGACGGTAGCGACGTGCCAGATCAAGTGCTTCCCTTCGTGAGCTCGCTGCGAGAGTAATAAAGGCGATTTGCGCTGATTCGAAGGCTGGCAAATTTATTTCTGCCTGCAAGGCACAAATCGGATCTAGAGTTGCTCCGGTAGTGCCAGAAAGTCTGGACGGATCGCCAGAAATCGAAAAAGCACTCGGCATTTCGGGGGTGCCACCGCGTCCGAGGAAACGCGCTCGATCCGTTTCATACCCGGTCAGATTTACACCATCATTACTAATAAAAAAGTGTGCCAGATAAAGAGGTTTCTCATCTGCAGAACGCGGTCGACGGCGGAAAAGCAGTAACTCTTCCTTTGGAAGGAATTCGCTTTCAATAAAGAGTTTATTAAACGCAGGATGGCGCTGATCCACTGATTGGTCGGCGAGAATGACCTCGGCATAGCTTGTCAGCGCGAAAACGCGCGAGCGATTTCCGTTATTGATGAGAGTAACACGTCGAATTTCCACGTTGTCATTCGGAGCAACACTTACAGTTGTATTCAAGATAATGGCTTCATCCTGTCGTTCAAATTCCACGCGGTGAGGAGAGAAGCGAACTTCGCTTCGATCAGGATGAATCATAGCTGGCTGGCGTGTTGCAGACCATAGCTGTCCACTGAGGCGGTCTTCCACATATATCCAATTTCCCCAGTTATCCAGGGTAGGATCAGCCCGCCAACGTGTAAGTTCGATATTCCCCCAACGGCTGAAACCGGAGCCTGCAGCCGTGATCAAAAGACTGTACTTTCCGTTCGAAAGACAGTGAACCTGTGTGTAGGGTGCGTCCGGCGAGACCCGCCAGGGATCGAGAGGAATCGAAGTGTATGTTCCGCGCGATGAATCCATGGGCTGAGGGCGCGGATGCTCGGTCGGAGCGTTGGCTGGTATTTGCTCTTGCAGTAACAGTTCCACACTCTGAATACGCAGGTCTGAGTGAAATCGCCGAACCATGCGTTTGTTGAACAGATAATTCGATAAAGACAGCAGAATCATTCCCTGATGATGTACCATGAACGAACGGACGATGGCGTGATCTTCCCCTGTTTTCAGTCGCTCTGGAGTGAAATCTACGGATTCATACAAACCATATAGTCCCCACATCTTTAATTTCTCAAACCATTCCAGGTTTTGCATGGTTTCTTGAGGAGCAAAGGGTAAGGCTAACATCGATGCATAAGGTGCCGCAACCAAATCTTCTGCCAGGCCGCGCTTGTATCCCAGGCTAGGAACGCCAAAGGCGCGATATTGATATATTTGAACAGCATCAAATCCGTAGTAACTGGCTTCTGAAATGCCCCAGGGGATTCCCTTTTCATCAGCATATCGAATCTGCTCTTCTACAGCGGCATGGCAGCTTTGATCCAGAAGAGTGTTGGGATAACTTTCTGCGAATAAAGTAGGCATCAGATATTCGAACATCGTGCCGCTCCATGAAAGAAGAGCACGCATGTCATTCACCTCAGTCAAGGGACGAGCAAGATAGAGCCAGTGACTCTGTGATATGTCTCCGCGTGCGATGGCAATCAGGCTGGCGATGCGCGCTTCAGAAGCAAGCAAATCATAGTAATTCGGATCCAGCCGGCCTGACTCGACGTTGTAGCCAATGTGGAAAACTCGACGCTGTGGGTCGAACAGGAAGCTGAAGTTCATCGCCTGGAAGAATGATTCGGCCCGGGTCGCGAGAGCAGAATAATCGTCAAGTAAGGAGGTGGAATTTTTGTGTGCAGATTCCAGATCATAGGCAAGTGATTTGCACCAATCCAGCGCTTGATTACCTTCACTCAAGCTATTAATGATCTGTTCAAGGAGGGAGACTGCGCGTTTACAGATATCTGGAATTTCTCCAAGTTTAGGTTGTAAAGGTAAGGCAACTTGTAAACTAGCCCATGCAGAAGCTAGCTCAGGGTTTATATCCGGCTGATCATGTAGGCGCGGCATATCAGACAACACCAACAGCCACGGAGCCAATACTTGCAAGTCGAGTCGAATGTGCTTCAATTGATAGCGGACACGGTTGATCCAGATAGAGAGGCTGCGAAGTGTATCGGGATCCATTTCTTCATCTGAGTTTTGGACCGCTTCCCACAGCATATTTTCCAATTCAGCGTTGCTATCATGAAGCAACTTCATTAATAAGGCCACTGAGAATTGATCTGGAGTATTCAAGCTTTCCACTTGAAAGCGTAATGAATCAATGGTACTGATTAATTCATTGGCAGCATCACCGAGATTGGCTTGTTCAAGTGCGTATGAAAGCAAATTCAATGTATCCAGCAGGCCACCCCAATGCATAACAGGACTTTGATGCATTTCAAGGCACCCCTCACGCAGAACAATCAGGGAAGCAGCCAGATTTCCGCTATCCACTGTAGAGATATAGCGCGGTGGGAGGGGAGCAAAGGTACGTGTGTCATACCAGTTCAAAAAATGACCTCGTACACGCTCCAGTGATTCCATGCTATCAAACGAATCGCGTATGCGTAATGAAAATTCCAGCGGACCAATATAGCCAAGGTCATGTGCGGAAAGTGTGGCAAGCAGCATCAGCCCAATGTTGGTAGGTGATGTGTTATGTGACACCTGGCCACGGGGATTTTCCTGAAAATGATCGGGTGGCAGCCAGCGATCCTCAGGACCAACAAAGTGTTCAAAGTAAAGCCAGGTGGATCGCGCCAGGATGTGAAGTTTGCTCTCCTGTGTGGGTGTGAGTCTCTTAACGAGATGTGGCATGGGCCGGCTAATGCGCACGGCAATATAAGGTGACATGACCCAAGAAAGCAGGAGTGGAGCAGCCAGGATCAAAGTCTGTGGATATAAAGATAGTATTAAAAGGAATAAGGCAACAGCAAACGTGGGCGCGACCACCATAGCCTGCCAGGCTGCTCGGACTTTCAGCCTCCTGCCGAATACTTTAACGGTATGGGCAGCAGTTACCCATTCCAGCATTTTTTTATGCTGGATGAACATTCGGAAGAGTGTGGTGGCAATCGCATCAATAATGATGAGGGATTCATGGGGCAGGAAGATGATTTCAAAGAGTGAACGGAGCGCGGCTAAACGCAGAGGGTGCGCCGCTGTAATTGAGGGTTGGCTGGAGAGGGCGTGATGAACTTCAGCAATGAAATTGGTAATGACAGAGATCAGGTATGGGGAAAGGGCAAAGATCATCCATGCCAGGCTTGAACCAGGTAGGAGTAGCCATGCGCCAACAAGCAGAGCCAAGACCGTGGGCGGCAGCAAACTTCGCCGCAAATTATCCAAAAGCTTCCAACGGTCAACTACAGAAAGTGGATTGCGAATCCTGCCTTTTGTACGATGCGGGACCTGTGCAAACAACCAGGCCAGAAGCTGCCAGTCACCGCGCACCCAGCGATGCATGCGATCTGTATAAGTTAAATAGTGAGGCGGATAATCTTCAAACAATATAACATCGGTCACCAAACCACAACGTCCATGGATGCCCTCGAAAAGGTCATGGCTAAGGAGCCGATTCTCAGGAATCCTGTCTTTCAGACTTTTCTCGAAGGCATCGACATCATATATACCTTTGCCGACATAATTCCCTTCGCCAAATAGATCTTGATAAACATCAGATACTGCGCGCGTATACAGGTCAATCGCTGAATCCCCTGAATATACGCGTGTGAAAACAGATTGGTTTGCTATCGCCGGTTTTACTTGAGTTCGAGGCTGAAGGATTGTATAACCATCCACGATCTGCTCTGTCGTAGGATCGAATTCCGCCTGGTTCAATGGATGTGCCAATGTGCCAATTAATCGGTAAGCACTTTCGCGCGGTAATAGAGTATCGGCATCCAATGTAATCACATACCGGATTGTCGTTAACACATTTAGATTTCCGATCTTGATCGTGAAAGTCGTCGAAGTGTTGCCTCGCAGCAGTTTATTGAATTCCTCCAGCTTGCCGCGTTTGCGCTCCCAGCCCATCCAGGTTTCCTCACCTGGGTTCCAGATGCGTTCGCGGTGGAATAAATAGAAGGGACGATAGCCCCTTCTGCCATACTTTTTATTCAGTTTTTCTATCGCAGCTTTTGCTGGTGCAACGGCCTTAATGTCACCGGGCATTTCCTTTTCGGGTGCGTCTGCAAAATCGGTGATCAACGCAAAAAACAGATTTGGATCAGTATTTGCCAGAAAATGTTGTTCGATCTGACGTACCAGAAAGGTTGCATCCGCCTCACTGCTGAGTAGTGCAGGAATCACGACCATCGTTCTATATTCTGATAGTAGGCCTTTCTGGAAGTCCAACTTGGGAAGTGTGCGTGGTGGGATAATGGACATGACCAGCCAGTTGACAATTCCAATTGCGACAGATGAGGCGGGCAATACTACAAGGACTCCCGCCAGAACGATCTGAAGTATATTTCCTCCAACCCTCAGTGCATACGAAATGAAAATGGAAGTGAATAATAAGGTTAAAATAATAATGCTTCCAAGATAAGCACCTGTGGCATGTTTTTGGATCAAGCGCGTTATAAAGCTGTAGAACTCTGGGCGATATGTGATCTGGGCTTCGAGTTTTGCCACCCCTGGACCAATGAGATAGTAACCAACATGCTTCTCGCGTAGCGATGTTCCAGCCTGTGCAAGTTGAATTACTTGTAAAGCAATTCTGGTTTCGTCAACGGATGATCCGCGCGATAATTCCTCGATTACACCGCGATAGCGATCGCGAGTCTCGAAATCCATTTGTGAATACACATTAGCAGGGTCATCGCGCAGAATTTTTTCCAGGACACTGGTCGACTCAAAAAATGCTTTCCAATCCTGCGTCGCCAGCATACGCAGATTCAATATCGAGTTAACTACAATGGTCTCCGGCGTGGCTTGAGGAATTTCTTGCTCATTCCCTCGGTTCTTTTCCCAGAGCTTGGGTTGGGGGGGTGCTTCCCACTTTAGTTTCGTAATGGATGCGAGTCCATCCGCAAGTGCCTCCATGGCGGCCAAGCGCAACATCAAAGGCAACGCCCAGAGCTCTCCAATTTGAAGAGGGGTTATGTTCTGAAAATTTTGAATAAAGTTCTTGATCTGTTCGATATCAAAGCGGGCGTTATTTTGCTGGGTGATCGCCAGCGCGAGAATGTAAATACGTGGCCAGCCATCCTGCGTTTTGGGAAGGCGGTGATAATAGTCTGCTGGCATGTCATCTTCCACATTGCGGATGGCTTGCTCGATGACATAAAAATTATCCAGCAGCCATTCCGCTGAATGTGAAACAGAGACCTCTGTTTTAGTCGTTTTGTCAAAATGTTGATATACCAACTGAAAGAATTCCGTAAAGTTCTTCAGTTGATCAGGGATACGGAAATTCCCCCGTCGCGGCGAACAGGAAGCTAATTTTTTTGCCAGCTCGAGAGCCAGTTCATCATGTTGGTCGCGAGGTCTTGTCGCAGGTTCGGCTTTGCCTGGTCTGGGAGCAGTGTTAAGCATATGATCAATGTCCCTTGCCTTCCTTTACTGCCAGTTCAGCATGGGTATGTGGGATCTCCTTCTCGGAAAGATCTTGCAAGATCATTAGAGGTGTATCGCCATAGTCGATAAAACTGCTCGCCACACTTCCGTAGGGCCAGCGTCTCTCACCCGAATGGCCGTGCGCGACCAGCATGACCAGATCGGCATTAATTTCCTCCACCATGTCATGCAGAATGGCGATGGCGTTATCACCAACAACAATATCTGTCTTTAGATCCAAACCTTCCAGGGAAAATTGGGTGAGGAGTTGGTCAAGGTAATGAGAGGCAGCTTCCTGATTTTTTTCGACGATCTGGTTGATCAATTTCGAATCCTTTTCGGAGAGTGGAAATCGATGAATAGTCTGTGGTTTTTGAATAACAGTTCCAAGCATGAGCTCGGATTTGTGGGCCTGTGCCAGTCTCATTGCCACTGGCAGAATATATTCCGACCGAGTTGAACAATCCAGCCCGATAAATAATCGTTTGTAACGGACCTCTGATGAATCTGCCATAGTGGGCTTGTAAGCACGGATGAGCAAGGTGGATTTGTAAGAGCGTAGCAGAATTTTCTGAACAACGCTACTGACATTCCATCCGCTCAACCCGCTACTCCCATGCGTGCTGAGAGTAATCAAGTCCACATCATTATTACGGGAGAACTCAATGATACTTTGTGCAGGGTTGCCTTCGAGAATAGTGTGCTCGATGCTTAAACCGGAAGTTTGCAGACGTTCCGCAATTTGCTCCAGATATCTCTCAGATTTGTGCTTGCGCAAATGCCAGTCCACTGGGTCAACAGCCGGAGTTCCATTTCCATTGTGTGGATGCTCCATTACGTGCAAGAGTGTGACGCGCGCGTTCATGACTGGGGCAATTGCCATCACGTGTGGCAGGACGCACTCAGCTAATGTAGAGTTATCTAATGGCACCAGAATATGATTGATCACAGCAGCCTCCAAAAAACACTAAAAAATAAAGCTATTTGCTGCAATGAAAGTTCGACTTGTGGCCCCTCGTTTCTCCGTAAAAGAGAATTATATAACAAATCTCAATCTATCGGATAAGAGCCGGATAAGAGCTCTTTCTACTTGAACGAATCGTTTGATGATCTACTATACCGCTGAATTAATCAATTGCTGGCGAGATTTAGCAAGGTTGTTTTTTCGTTTCAAATTAGAAAGGAGACCCAACCTGTAGGATGTCTCTCTGTTATAATGCCAAATCTACGGCAAAATTTTCGGGAGAGTTGACGGACGAATGACCCTCGAACGCGGCGCACTATTACACAAACGATATCGCATTGTTGAGATTCTCGGGCAGGGTGGTATGGGATCCGTGTATCGTGCGGTTGATGAAAACCTCGGTGTGGATGTTGCAGTAAAAGAGAATCTGTTCACCACAGATGAGTACGCGCGCCAATTCAGGCTGGAAGCGGTCATTCTCGCCAATTTGCGCCATCCGAATCTTCCACGCGTTACCGACCACTTCGTGATCGGTGACCAAGGCCAATATCTGGTAATGGACTACATTGAGGGGGAGGATTTGCGCCAGCGCATGGAGCGTATGGGCAATGTGAATGAAGATGAGGCCATCTTGATAGGCGCAGCGATGTGTGATGCTCTAACTTATCTTCATACTCGCAAACCTCCCATTTTGCATCGTGACATCAAACCGGGAAATGTGAAGATCACACCGGATGGGCACATTTTTTTGGTGGATTTCGGTCTGGCGAAGGTGTTGCACGGAAGCCAGGCCACGACCACCGGAGCACGCGCGATGACGCCCGGATATTCCCCTCCTGAGCAATACGGCAC
>Ga0209814_10000601_pt1 | contig 12067 bp, 5 predicted proteins | sample SoiMetdeltSBSDD1_FD_187597 | JGI IMG/M metagenome (GOLD analysis project Ga0209814, IMG submission 187597) | Bulk soil microbial communities from a Populus tree surrounding site in Tennessee, USA - Soil MetaG P. deltoides SBSDD1 (SPAdes) (version 2) | ecosystem: Environmental > Terrestrial >... | reverse complement strand
CTGTAGCCCGGGGAAGCGATGTAGCCCCCGAGGAAGCGGGCCACTTTCGCGGCGGCACTGTCGCTGAGGTCGCCGGCGCGGACGATGCCCCGTCTGATGGCTTCGCGGTAGTAGTGGGGGAAGCCGCTTCCGGCGTCCCGGCCGCTGGGGTCGCGACCCTTCCAGATCTCCAACTGCCTGGTGGCCGACCGGTAGGCGCTGACGATCCCGATGCGCACGCCGGGATGGCTCACGCCGAGCGCCTTCTGAGCGTCCTCCAGCAACGACCTCATGGCATCGGCGGCGTCCTTCCTGGCCTTGAACCCCGAGACGTCGCCCAGCGCGGACTCGGGGAGGTCCATGACGAAGTCGCCGCGGGCGTTCTGGCGGTGCTTGAAGTACACAGCCCTCATGAAGGCGGTCTCTTCCGCCGTGTGCCCGGGCCAGTCCTTGGGCTCCAACGAAGGCGGGATCGCGAGCGCCCCGGCGGCTTCGTCGACATCGCTGGGGGCGAGATTGTCGGGCCCCGGCCCCGGCCTCCCCGGTGATCGCGGAGCCGGGTCCGGGTTGAGCCTCCACTTGCCGGCCTCCAGCAGCCCGAGGCAGTGGCGGGTGGTCGGATGCCCGCAGATCTTCCCGCCCTGGTAGACCTCCCGCCAGCTCAAGGTGGCCGCGAACGGCTCCTTGCGGGTGGGGTCGCCGAGCTTGCCCGGCAGGTCCTGGATGTCGTCGCAGCAGGCGCAGCACGGGCTGTAGCCCCGGTTGCCGCCCGGCTTGCGGGGACGGGACCGGTTCACGACGTCGAGGCGGGCCAGACGCCGGCGCCAGTCCGGCTTCTGGGCCAGCAGGAAGTCCTGGAGCTGGATCTCGGCGTGGTGGGCGTTGGTGCACTCTTCCCGGCGGACGACGGCCAGCGGACCGGCGTTCCAGGTCACGAGGTGGACCTGGCGCTCGTCGGGCTGGGGGAGGAACAGCACCCCGCCCATCGGCCAGCCGCTCCTCTTGGCCTGGAGCCAGACGTAGTCGAGCGACGAGCGGTCGGTGGCGACGGTGTACACGTCGCTGCTCAACAGGTGGGCCGGGGGGTTGACCAGCCGGCGGCCGTTCCTGGTCGGCTCGGTGGTCGGGTCGACCAGCGGCTTCGTGTCGCCGGGCTGGGCCTCCAGCGACGTCACCGACAGCACGATCCCCACCTTGCGGTCCTTCAGGCTCTCGTTCGCCTCCTCGGCCAGGCGCAGGATCTTGTCGGCGGCCTCGACGAGCTCGTCGATCGAGAGCTCACGTTGCAGGGCGGCAGCCCTCGCCGTCGGCCGGCCGATCTGCTCGAGCACGTACGCCAGCACGTCGGCTCGCTCGCACAGGGACTGGTGGCCGAGGCGGCCCTTGGGGAGCAGCTTCTGGGTGACGCGCCGGCCGCCGGCCTTGAGCGGGTGGGCGCTGGCCAGCGGCACGGTGCCGTCGCCGTCCTTGGTCGTCAGCACCTCGTCCCGGCCGCGGTGGTAGCCGGAGACGGTGCTGTAGCCCGAAGTGGCCACGAAGTGGTAGTCGACCTGCCTGTCCGGCTGGTCCAACCAGCCGTCGAGCACGTCCGGCGAGCGGAGCAGGGTGCGGAAGTCCTGCACCATCTCGAAGCCGGGCGTGCCGGTCCCGCCGTGGGTGAGGCCCTTGTAGGAGTCCTTGAACGCCTCCCTGCCGCCGCGGGTCTCGACGAAGTCGTAGACCGGCAGCAACTCGAACGACGACGCCATGTGCCGGACGACGGCCACCTGAACGTCGCGGGGCACGAGCTCCTGGGCGGGGAGCAGCGCCCGGGCGGCCGCGCCGGCCGCCGGCAGGTTCACGTCGACGAGCGTCTGGAACAGCGCCCGCGCCGCTCGGGACAGCGGCGCTTCCCCGAAGGGCAGCATCCGGCCGGCCAGGTGGAGGTAGGCCAGCGGCGCCCCCTGTTGCGGGGTGCCGATCGTGATCACGCGCTTGGCGAGGCGGTAGCCGTGGTAGTCCTCGACGAACGTTCGGGCGAGCAGCCCGCCGAGGCTGTGGCCGATGATCGTGACGCGCTCCCCGGGGGCGAGCGTCCGCTCCGCCGGCGGGTAGTGGCCGTCGAACCAGCGGTCGACGATGGCCTTGTTGAGCTTCGGGAGGTTCGCGTACGCCGACAGCCGCCAGTCGTAGGGGAACTCGAGGACGTCGAGACCTTCGGCTCGCAGTGCCTTCAGGAACGCGGTGTACGGCTTGACCTCGACCCGCTTGAGGGCGCTGTCGATGTCGATCTCCAGCAGCCGGCCGGGTCGCACGTTGCCCGGCTCCCGCCGCCCGTCGCCGCTCTTGATCCGCTTCTCCCACGCCTTCGGGGCGTAGAGCCAGTGCAGCATGCCGATCTCGCCCCACAGCGCCTCGGGTCGTCGCTCCGGGGGCTCGCAGGGGTAGAACTCCGTGCCCTTGAGCAGGTTCCCCCGCACGGTGCCCAGGTTCTCCCGGCACAGCCGGGCGGCCTCGGCGGGGGTGAGGCTGCCGTCGAGCAGCGTCGTCCCCAGCACGCCGGGCAGGAACACGACCCGCTCGGGCGGGGGCTTGGGCGCGATGACGGCGACCTCGGGACCGGGCTGGAGGCCGGCGCCCCGGAACGGGAACCCGAACGGCCCGGCTTCGTCGTCGCCCTCGGTCTCGTCGGCCGGGCCGGCCGACCCGCAGCCGCACGGCGGCCTTACCGCGTCCTCGACCGTGTCATCGTCGAGGTCGTCCTCGACCGTGTCATCGTCGAGGTCGTCCCTGATCGTGTCATCGTCGAGGCTGTCCTCGACCGTGTCATCGTCGAGGTCGTCCTCGACCGTGTCATCGTCGAGGTCGTCCAGGTAGGCCTCCTCGTCGGGCTCCTGGTCGAGGTCGTCGAGGTCCCCCACGCTGTCGGTGTCGGCGGTGCCGGTGCCGCGGCAGGTGTAGTCGGCCCGGGCCTTCTCGCCGGCGTAGGCCACGTCCAGCGGGAGGGCGGCGACGCGGTGCGCCGGCATGCAGAAGCGGACGTGGAGGTGCTTGCCATGGCCCGTCCAGGGGCTGACACCGGGGATGGTGTCGTCGAGGAAGCCGATGGCCTTGACGGGGAGGACGCCGTTGTGACGGATCAGGTCCACCAGCTCCAGCACCAGGGGCCGTTGCCCCGTCCGGTAGTCGGCGGCCCTGTGGTCGAGCCCCTTGCCGTCGATCCGCAGGTGCAGATCCACGTCCAGCCCGATGCGGTGGCTCTTGTGCGGTGGGTAGACGCGACCACCTCCCCGCTGGCTGATGTCGGTGACCACCAGCTCGGCCTCGGCCTTGGGGTGGCGCGTGGTCCAGCGGTCGTGGATGGCCTCGAGGGCCTGGATCGTCTCGGGCACCCCATAGCGCCTGCCGGTGCGGCCCCAGGGCAGGGGAGTGGCGACGATGGCGAACGGCCCGCCCGGGCCGGGTGACGCCGCCGGGGCCGGAGCGGCGGTTCCGGTCGCCGGCGGCGTCACGGCCGTCCTGCCCAGAGCCGGGACGACCACGGCGTCCCGGATCTGCAGCCACTCGCGGCTGAGGGGGCCGAAGTCGGGCTCGTCGCGGCGCAGCGGGCGACCCTCGCGCCGGGGGTGGCGGGCGAAGAAGACGAGGTTGGTCAGGTGGTCGCGGTCCCGCAGCCCGCCGGCGATCGACACCTGCACGAACGGGCGCCACACCGAGAGCTCCGAGGCGGTGAGCTCGTCTTCGAGGTCGTCGGAGGGCGTCCAGGAGGTCATGTCGAATCCCTTCGGGTCGTGCTGGGCGCCCGGGGCCGGGCGCGCCGGGGGCAGGGCGCGCGCCGCGGCCACGAGCCGCTCCACGTCGAGGTAGCCGTGGCCGAGCCGCGGACAGGCGTCGGAACCAATCGGTGGGGGGGTGGCCGTGCTCACCACGAGGTCGCGGATCTCGCGCATGCCGAGCGGGCGGGGGGCGACGGAGAGGCACAGCGCGACCGCCCCGGTGACCACGGGCGCGGCCATGCTGGTGCCGGACTTGCGGACCTGCAGGTTGGGGCTGCGCGTGGTGCCGGCCGGCGCCGAGCGGGCGGCGAGGATCTGATAGCCGGGGGCCGCGATGTCGGGCTTGCAGCGCCCGTCCCGGGTGGGGCCCGCGCTGGAGAAAGGCGCCATGGGCCGGGCAGGGTCGTGGGCGTCGTAGGCGCCCACCACCAGCGGGAGGTGGCCGGTGGCGATGGTGCCGACGGTGCTGCTGGGGTCGGATTCGGCCCTGGGGAACAGGGCCTGGCACGGGTCGCAGGCCTGGTCGCGCTCGATCCAGGCGTGGACGACGCCGTCGCCGCCGACTCGCCGGGCCAGCAGGGTCACCCGCCAGGACCCCGCCGATGCCGACGGGTAGAGGAACAGATCGACCTGGTTGTCGCAGTTGTTCGGGTCACACTCGCGGTGGTAGATCCGGCCGACGACCCGGCCGTCCTCCTCCAGGTCGAGGCGTTCGCCCAGGGCGATCCAGGGGGACGTCTCGCCGGCCGGCGACTCGACCTGTACGGCGAGCTCGTCGTCGCCGCCGTACCACACCTCCAGCTCGTTGCCGGTGCGGTCCTCCTCGTCGACGACCATGCGCAGGACGGCGGTGTCGCCCCGACCGAGCTGGTGGCGGGCGTGGACGGGCTTGGCGAAGTAGTTGCCCCCGCTGAGCACGACGCCGCGGCCGGTGGTGCCGCCCAGCATCTCGTCGAGCGCCATCTCGAGCAGGCTGGTGCTGTCGTGGGGCCCGCCGTGGCGGCCGAGGCTGCAGTTGACGACGCAGGGACGGTCGCCGGCCAGGCTGAACAGCCAGTGGATCGCTTCTAGCAGCCGGCACGAGTCCCCCAGGGTGGCCAGGCCACCGGTGCCCTTCTGGTTCAGGTGGACGAGGGCGACGGCGGCCTCGGGGGCGAGGCCCACCAGTCCGCCGCCCCCGCCGTTGCCGACGGCGATGTCGCAGACGTGCTGGCCGTGCGCCCCCCGGCCGGTGCGGTCGGCATCGGCGGGGTGGTAGCCCAGCGTCTCGTACGGCGCGGAGGTCCCCAGCGCGGCGTCGATGGCCTGGCGGTCATGGACGTGGCCGTAGCCGTAGGGCGATGGTGTGGGACCGGTCCCGCCGTCGCGCTGGTCCCACAAGGCCACGACCCGGGTGCGGCCGTCGAGCCCCTTGAGGCCGGGGTGGTCGAAGTCGAGGCCGGTGTCGACGAAGCCGACCAGCACGCCCTCACCGGTCGCCGTCAGGCCCGGTGGCCGGCGGTCGTCGCCCGGCACGACGTGCAGGGGCAGCTCGGTGCCGGGCGGCACGTCGACGTCCCCCGGCGGCTCCGGCTCGGGCTGGAGCGGGCGGGACGCCTTCAGGCTCAGGACGTTCGGGTGGCCGCGCACGGCCAGGACGTCGTCCCGCCGGACCCGGCAGGTGGCGACGTGGCCGAAGCACGCCACCAGGCGCACCCCGGCCACGTCGACGTCGGGGCGGTCGAGGCGGATGATGCACTCGACCTCCTCGTCGTCGGGGACCTCGCGGCTCTCGAGCAGCTCCCACAGGGCCGGGTCCATGTCGCCGCCACCACCTCGTCACACCGTCCGGCGCCGGCTCACGCGGTGACCGTCACCGGCACGGTGTCGGACTCGGTGCCGAGGGTGGCCTGGATGGAGCAGGGACCCGCCTTGACGCCGGTGACCAGACCGGTGGCGGCGTCGACCGTGGCGACCTTGGCGTCGGTGCTCGTCCACACGACCGAACCGGTCCTGCCGGTGTGCAGCTGCAGCGAGGTGCCCACGGCGAGTGAGGCAGAGCGCTCGGTGATGATGCCGGTCCCGCCGCCACCGCCGTTGCTCTGCAACCGCTTGGCGATCTCGGCACTGACGAGCACCGCCGCCCCGGCCGCCAGACCGATGAGCTGCTTGCGGCCGGCCTTCAGGAAGACGGCCGGTGCGTACTCCAGCGCACCCTTGACGAGGGCCTGGGCGCCCGCGTCGAGGCCGGGCAGGAAGTCATCGATCCGGTCCTGGGCCAGGCGGACCGCCGGGGTGGCGACGGCCCCGTTCTCGAGGCCGCCGGTGCGCCGGGCCAGGCCCTTCAACGCCCCGCCGATGGCCTCGGACTTCACCTCGTTCTCGAGGGCGACCTCCTTGAGGTCGTCTCGCGTCTTGCTGATGGCCGCCTTGGCCGTCCGGACCGGACGGGCCGGGCGCTGGCGCCGCTGGCGGGCGGCCCGCAGCTGGCGCTGGCGCCGCGACCTGCGGGCCCGGGCGGCAGCACGCCGCCGCCTCTCGCTGTCGGACGCCTCGTCGTAGTCCTCGTCCGTCCAGCTCTCGGGGATGTACTCCTCGTCGAAGTACCCCTCTTCCTCTTCTTCTCCTCCGCCCCAGCTGTCCAGGGAGAGCTCATCGAGGATGTCCGGCATTGCCATTCTCCTTTGGTTCGTTGGTTGGGGTGCGGTGGTCGGCGGCGGCCTGCGCCCGGATGGCGCGGATGGCCGGCTGCACGTACGTGGCGAACATCTGGCGGTCGGGGAGGATCCAGCCGGGGCCGCCCTCGCCCTCGCAGATCTGGCAGCGGGGGTCCTGGCCCCAGCAGTCGCAGGCGCCGAGCGCCTCGGCCAGCGCCAGGATCCGCTCGGCGGCCTCGTCGTCGGCGACATCGCCCGCCTCGGCGCCCGCGCGGGGGGCGCCGACGACCTCGACGATGTGGTCGGGTGACGAGCCGTTCGGGCGCCACGGCTCGTGACCGGATCGGGGTGGGTCCTCATGGCCGTTCGCCAGGGCGCCGCCGGCATCCCACGCGCCGGGCGGTAGCGCCCGCGGCGTCCGCTCGGCCACGATCATGCGGGCCAGGCGGTTGCCGACGGCGGTGGCCAGGAGCTCCTCGGGAGGTTGCTGGCCGAGGCCGGGCACGCCCTCGTACCGGGCCAGCTCGCGGGCCATCTGGTCGAAGGCCCGCTCGAGCAGCGAGAAGAAGTCGACGGACCCGCCGCCGATCAGTGCACTGAGATCCATCACGGCACCCGCCCTCAGCCGGCCGCGTCGGCCAGGTCCTGCCGGTGCTGCGCGACCAGCGTCTCGTAGATGGCGCCGGCGGTCTCCTCGTCGACGGCCCAGGCCTCGTCGCCGAACAGCTCCACCGGGACCTCGTCGCTGTCGTCGATCGCCTCGGTCACCGCCGCACCCGGGACGGCGCTCGGCCCGGTGCCCGGGACCCCGCCGGGGACGCTCCCGGCCAGCAGGGTGGCCAGCGTCCCGACCAGCTGGTCCACCGGGATCCCGCCGATCTCCTGCTTCCCGTAGGGCTGGATGGCCTTGGCGAGCAGGGCCTCCTTCACGGGGGCCAGCGAGGCGAAGTCGAACGCCTTGACCGCGTTGGCCGCCAGGGTGGCGGCCTGGGTCGCCTGCGCCGCCGCGGGCAGCTGCGCCAGCACCGTGGGGGCCGCCGTCGCCATCGCCGGCATGGCCGCGGCCGGCAGGGCCGGGACCTTGGGGTTGCGGGCCAGGGCGGAACCGGCCGCCTGGGCCAGCGACCGGCCGATGGCCGCACCGGCCGGGCCGCCCAGCGCCGTGCCGGCGAGCGGGGCGGCCACGCTCAGGACCTGGCTGAGCTCGGGGCTGCGGACGGCGCGGGCGACCGGCTTGGCGATGTCGCCCAGCGCCTTCACGAAGTTGAACGCCTCGTCGACGGGCAGGGACTCGACCATGTCGAGGAGCACCTCGTCGGTGTCCTCGGGGCTGAGGTCGGCGTAGTCGCGGTGCAGGATCCGGCGGAAGGCGTCGCCGAGGTCGATGAACTCGTCGTCCTCCTCGTCGTCGAGCCAGCCGTCCTCGTCATCGAGCTCGTCGTCGTACTGCGCTTCCTCGTCGAGCCAGTCGTCGAGGTCGGCCTCGGAGGTGAACGTGTCCATCTCGCTACTCCTCTCGCCCGGCGGGCCAGCGCCGGCTGCGCAGTCGGTTCCGTGAAACTCGGCGGCGGAGCGGCTCTCTGGACCGGGGGCGGTTCGAGTCGCGAGAGACGGTTTGGACACGCTATGGAACCCGGGCGACCCTGCCTTCCGTAGAAGTACGGAGCGCGCTACGGATAGCGCCGGCTCCGGCGCTACCGTGGTGGCCGTGGCGAGTGGCGGCGCCCCGTTGAGATATCGCTTCGTAGGGCGGGAATCCGAGATCGGCGATCTCGGATCCGAGTTGGCGCGGTCGCGCCGTGGCGAGCTCCGGTGCGTGATCCTCGAAGGTGAGCCCGGCATCGGCAAGACGCGCCTGGCGTCGGAGGCGGCGGACGCCGAGGGCCAGTCCGCCACGACGCTGGCGGCCCGGGGCTACCCGCTGGGGGCGGCGTCGTCGTTCGGGCTGTGGGCCGAGGCGTTCGACGGCTACTTGCGCGACCTGCCGCCGGCCACTGTGGCCGAGATCTGTGGGGACGCCCTCGACGAGCTGGCCGCGATCCTCCGCAGCGCCCGGGCGGCCGGGGGCCGCGGCGACTGCGACCCGTCGGCGGTCCGCCTGCGGGAGGCCTTGGCGGTGCTGCTGCGCAACCTGGCGCGGCGCCGGCCGGTCGTGGTGCTGCTCGACGACCTGCACTTGGCCGACACGTCGTCCTGGGAGGCGCTCGACTACCTGGCCCACAACCTGGGTGACGCCCGCGTGCTGGTGCTGGGTTGTGTCCGCCCGGGCGAGCTCGGGGGCCTGTCGGTCGCCAAGCAGGTCGTGTTCCGCCTGGAGCAGGAAGGCATCCTGCGACGCCTGTGGCTCGACCCCCTGGGCCCCGACGAGCTCGGCACCTTGGCCACGCTGGTGCTCGACCGGCCCGCGGTCCCGCCCACCCTGGTGCGCTGGCTGACCGAGCGGTCAGGCGGCAACCCGCTGTTCGCCGTCGGCCTCCTCGACGCGCTGGCCGCCGCCGGCCGCGACCTCACCGAGCCGTCGCTCGACGCCATCCCCAAGGCGCTGGGGGAGCGGCTGGCGTCCCGGCTCACCCTGCTCGACACCGAGGCCACCGCGGTCCTCGACGTGCTGGCGGTGGTGGGTCACCGGGTCGATCGCAGCGAGCTGGCCTGCGTCGTGTCATCGCCCGACCAGCTCGACGCCGTCGTGGTCGAGCTGGTCGACGCCGGCCTCGTCGCCGAGCACGAGCACGGGTCCCGGATCGGCTACGAGATCGCCCACCCGCTGATGCAGGAGACGATCTACGAGCGCCTCGGCGTGACCCGCCGCCGGGCGCTGCACCGCACCATCGGCCGGGCGCTGTGGGACGCCGATCGCCTGGGCGAGGCGGCGTCGCACCTGTCGCGGGCCGCCGACGTCGGCGACGACGAGGCCATCGGGGCGCTGGGCAAGGTTGCCCACCAGGCCTGGTCCCGCAACGCCTTCGGTGACGCGTTCCACATCGTGTCCACCATGTTGCGGCTGATCCCGCCCGGTGACGAGCGCAGCCTCGCCGCCCTCGACCTGCTGGTGCCGGGGGGCGAGTGGTTGTTCTACGAGCACAAGGAGGACCTCGACACGGCCCTCGGCGTCCGGATCATGCGGGAGATGCAGCGCATCCTGGGCGACTCGGCCGATCCGGCCCGGCTGGGCGCCCTCAACCTCTACCTGTGCGTGTTCCTGGGGTGGGGCAACGGCGACCGGGACGAGGCCATCCGCCGGGGCCACGAGGCGGTCGAGCAGTTCCGCCAGGCCGGCGACGACGCGCTCGCCCGGCTGGCCGCCCACGAGGTGACCTGGATCTACGGCGTCGACGGCGACCACGCCGCCCAGGAGCGCGAGGCCCGCAAGGTCGTGGCGGAGGCCGAGGCCGCCGGGGACGGGTCGGCCACGGTGCTGGGCCTGATCAGCCTGGCCCACGCCCTGGGGGCCCACGGTGAGTTCGCGGCCGCCGATCGGGACCTGCGGCGCGCCGTCGCGCTGGCCGGCCGGGACGGGAGCCGCACCGCCCTGGTCCATTGCCACGCCTTCCGGGCCATGGTGCTGGCCTTCGAGGGCCGTCTGGCCCCGGCCCAGGCGGCCCTGGCCGCGGCCGCGTCCGCCGACGAGGACGACCACGAGCCGCTGGTCGCCGAGATCGGCCTGCTGCTCACCTACCTCGCCGGAGACGTCGGCACGGCCCGCGACCGGGCCCGCCAGGCGGCGATCGGCATGGGCCCGGGCCAGTCGTGGGTGATGCTCATCGGCGCGCTGGCCGCAGTCGAGTCCGGCGACACCGGGGAGGCCGCCGGGTACCTCGCGGCACTGGGCGACGTCATGGACGACCGGCGCTGGTGGATGATCAACCTGCCCTACGCCTGGGCGTCGGCGCTGCTCCGCTGGGGCCAGGGTGACGCGGAGGCTGCGGCGGAGGCGCTCGACCGCGTCGCCCGGGACCTGCTGGCGATCGACGCGGTCGCCATCGCCTCGCCGGTGCTCGTCGACCTGGCCGAGGCGGCCGCCGAGATCGGGTGGACCGAGCGGGCGGTGGAGGCCGCTGCGCAGCTGGGCGACATCGCCCTGCGGGTCCGCCGGCGCCACCACTGTGCGCTCGCCGACCTGGCCGGCGGTTGGGCCGCACTGGTTCGGGGCCGCCACGAGGACGCCGTCGAGCGGGCCGACCGGGCCGCGACCCGGTTCGCCAAGCGCGGCTACCGGCTGTACGAGGCCCGCGGCCTCGACCTGGCGGCGCGGGCGGTGGCCGCGACCGAGCCGCAGGAGTCGACACCGCTGTTCCGGGCCGCCATGTCCGGGTTCATGTCGTGCTCGGCGGGCTGGCGCCGGTCCCGCTCGGCCGACGCGCTGGCCGCGCTGGGTCGTCCCGGCCACCGGGCCCTGGCCGCCCTCGACGGGCCCCGCCCGCTCACGCCCCGGGAGCGCCAGGTGGCCGAGCTGGCGCTCGACGGCCTGACCGCCCGAGAGATCGGCGGGCGTCTCTTCATCGGGGTGCGCACGGTCGAGACCCACCTGGCCAACATCTACGCCAAGCTGGGAGTCCGCTCCCGGGTCGACCTGCTGCGCCGGGCCACCGACCTCTCCTCCTGACCTCAGTGACCCAGGAGGCGTTGGAGCTCGTCCGGGAGATCCTCGGGGAACACGGATTCGGTCCTGGCCCGCAGCTCGTCGATCGACCACCAGCGATGGCCTCGGATCGTGGCGCTCTCCGTGCTCGTCCACTCGTTCGCCGACGGCTCGAACGTCGAGGTGCGGACGAGGAAGAACCACTCCTCCTGGTCGTACTCCTCGCCCTCGAAGTCCCAGGTGAATCTGCGACTGAAGACGACTGGTCCCGGATCGCCGATGATGAGGCCGGTCTCCTCTCGGGTCTCACGGATCGCGGCGGCCTCTGCGGTCTCGCCCGGTTCGAGGCCGCCGCCAACGGCAAACCACCATGGCGCGATGTCCGGCTTGGTGCGGTCGATGCCGCTGAAGAGCAGGACGCGATTGCGCTCGTCGACGAGGAGCACCTTCGAACATGGCCGCGTGGTCGCCACAGCGGCATTCTCGTCTAACCGGAGAGCCGGCGTGATCGGCCGCCGGCAGTAGCCGGCGGCCGATCGACATCGTGGACTGGACGTGTCGGGCCGTCAGCCCGGGGTTGCGAAGGTCCAGAGGCCGCGGCCGTGGGTGGCGGCGAGGATGTAGTCCTGCCCAGGGGCCACGACCAGGTCGTTGGTCGACGCGTTCGGGAGGTTCGTGCCGACCCGGCTCCACGCTCCGGGGTTGGCGACGCTCGTGGCGAACACGCCGACATCGGTGCCCACGTAGAGCTGGCCGCCGTTGACCACCACATCGTTCACCGGGGCATCGGGCAGGTCGCCGGAGCGATCCGCCCAGGTGGCGCCGCCGTCGTGCGACTCGAACACGTGCCCGACACCGCCGCCGGGGATCCAGCGGCGGGAGAACGCGCCAAACGTGACGACCACGTGGCCGTCGTCGGCCGGATCGACCCAGAACGAGGTCGGGATGCGGTTCGGCAGGTTGGGGACGTCGACGCGATGCCACGTCCCGCCGAAGTTCGTGTCGATCCCGGACTTGAACGGCTGGGCCCCGCCGGGGTTGCATCCGTTGCCGCACCAGCCGGCGTAGACCGTCGCCCCCGAGACGCCGAGGCTGGTCGTCTGTGACCCCGCTCCGAG
>Ga0209814_10000599_pt1 | contig 12092 bp, 13 predicted proteins | sample SoiMetdeltSBSDD1_FD_187597 | JGI IMG/M metagenome (GOLD analysis project Ga0209814, IMG submission 187597) | Bulk soil microbial communities from a Populus tree surrounding site in Tennessee, USA - Soil MetaG P. deltoides SBSDD1 (SPAdes) (version 2) | ecosystem: Environmental > Terrestrial >... | reverse complement strand
GGCCCCGAGCCGGACCAGGGCCGCCCGGTCCCGCCGCTGCTTGACGGCCAGGGCCACCAGAGCGCCCACGGCCAGGAGCGCCACCCCTGGCACCAGGCCCACGTAGGAGATGTGGGTCTGCATGCAGTACGAGCCGGCGAAGACCGCGACGGGGAGGAGCGCGAGGTCCGCGCCGAGCACCGACCACACCGCCAGCGTGAACACGACCCACCAGAGCATCGGGAGGTACGGGTTCCACGCCTCGATGAACAGGGTGACGCCTGCGCCCCGCAGGAGCACCGCCAGCGCCGCCGCCACCCCCAGCGCCAGCATCGGGCCCCGCCGCCGGTAGGCGATCCCCACGGCCAGGGCCACGGCCGCCACGTTGGACACGACGGTGGCGAGATGCAGCCCGAAGGCCGCGCCGCCGGTCAGCCGGTACACCGGCCACAGCGCGTAGAAGCTGAGGGGGCCCGGGTGGCTGCCGCGGACGCCGAAGCCGTACAACCGCCCGCCCAGGCCGATGAGTGGAGGGTGGCCGGTGCCGACGTCGCGCACATGCAGTTCGGTCTCGGCCAGGTCCATGAGCGGGTACCAGCGGGGCGAGGCCAGCGCCACCAGCGCGGTCGCCAGCGGGACGAGGGCGACCACCGCCGTGAGCCCACCGACCACTGCCCACCCCGGCAGCCCCGAGCGCGCGGGCACGTCTGTCTGGCCCCGATCGTCGTCCTGACGGGACGGCGTCTGCGGCCCTGAGCTGGTCGCCAGCCCCTGAGCCATCCGGTCTCCCTCGGCTCGAACCCCCTGGCTCGGGAGAGTAGTGCGGCCCGGGACCCCGGAACGCAGGCGGAGGTCGAGGGGCTGGGCGTTGCGGGCCTCGACCGGCCGTTACCCGACCAGCCACTCAGCGTCTTCCGGACTTGAGCCCGGTCTCCAGCTTGTGGATGGTCTCCCGGCGGGCCCGAGCGGGGACCTCGGGGCCGTGGGTGGCGAGGAAGCCCCTCACCGCGCCGGGGTTCCACACGACGAGCGACCGCAGGGCCCATGACAGGGCCTTGACCACCATGTCGTCCCGGTCGGCGACGAGCCGCTCGCAGATGTCGAGGGTGCGCTCGGCATCGCCGGTGCCGCCGGCCGCCCGCAGGTTGAGCATGGCCGCCGAGACCAGGGCCGCCCGGCGCCACCAGCGGTCCTCGGACCGGGTCCAGCTCCGGACCAGGTCGTCACCGATCTGGCGCCTCCCCCACGCGGGCCCCGACACGTAGCGGCCGAACGTGTCGGTTGCGACCCATCCGTCGAGCCCCCGCCCGAGGCGCACGACCTCGGCCTCGCCCAGTCCGGCTCGGGCGGCGGGGTGGTGGTGGACCAGCTCGTAGGCGACCCACCGCTGCCGGTCGACCAGCGCCAACGCGACGGCCAGCACGTCCGGCCCCGGCGCCCGGCGGAGGTCCCGCGACAGCTCCTGGCGCAGCCGCCGGACCTCGGCGACCGGCGGGTCGGCGAACGGCAGTGCCCGGATGCGCCCGTCGAGCGCATCCGCCACCGCGCCGGGGTCGGGGATCGAGGCGAGATCGGCGCCCACCGCGCCGAAGCTACCGGCCCGGTCCGAGCACTCCGGCGGCCCCTGTGCTCAACTGAACGTTCGTTCGTAGATGCCGCACCGCGGCGCCCGGGGGAGACGATGGCGAAGCCGATGCACGACACCGAGCGGCTCAGCTACACCGGGGCCGTCGACGCCGACGGCCACGTGCTGGAGCCTCCCGATCTCTGGGAGCGCTACATCGATCCCCAGTACCGGGACCGGGCCCTCCGCATCGTGCGCGACGAGCGGGACCTCGAGGAGCTGGAGATCGGCGGCCAGCGCAGCCTGATGAGCCGCCGAGGCTTTCCCTCCACGCTCGGGGCCATGGGAGCGCCCGACATGCCGGACATCCGCCGCAACCCGGAGCGCACCTACCTGGGCGAGGCGCCGTTCGGCTCGATGGACCCCGCCGAGCGGCTGGCCGTCCTCGACGCCGAGGGCCTCGACGCGGTGGTGCTGTACACGACCATCGGCCTGCTGTGGGAGGCCGAGCTGGACGATCCCGAGCTGTGCCAGGCCTACACGCGCGCATACAACCGGTGGATCTGCGAGTTCTGTGCCGGTAGCCCCCGGCTGGTGCCCACCGCGCACCTGTCGCTGACCGACCCGGCGGCGGCGGCGGCCGAGCTGGCCCGGGCGGTGGGGGAGGGCGCCAAGGGCGCGTACGTGGCCCCGTTCGCCCCGGGCGGCAAGCCGCTGGGGCATCCGGACCACGACCCGGTCTTCGCCGCGGCCCAGGACCTGGGCGTGCCCTTCGCCATCCACCCGACCTTCGAGCCGGTCTGGGTCCACGGCGGCCGCTTCGCGGCCGAGCATGCCCGTGAGCTGCGGCTGCTGGCCTCGGTCACCGCCGCCGACGGGGTCCGCCACCAGTTCACGACGTTGTTCGACTACGGGGTCTTCGACCGGTTCCCGACCCTCCAGGTGATCGTGCTCGAATCGGGCGGTGGCTGGCTGGGCTACTGGCTGGACCGCATCGATGCGGTCTACGCCGACACGTTCATCGGCCAGCGGGTGCCGCTCCGCCAGAAGCCCAGTGACTACGTCCGCGAGCGGGTCTGGATCTCCTGCGACCCCGACGAGCGGTCCATCCCCCCGCTCGCCGAGCGCTACGGCGACCGGTTCATGTGGGCGTCCGACTTCCCCCACGCCGACCACACGCCGGACTACATCCCCGCCCTGGCCGAGATGGCCGCCGGGTTCCCCGAGCCGCGCCGCGACGCGTTCCTCGGTGACCAGGCCCGAGCCCTGTTCGACATCCCCGCCACGGCCCAGGCGCGCTAGGGCTCGTGCCCCGCTTGCCGCAGTCCGGCTGACGGGTCGATGGCTCCGGACGTCCTGCTCTGGGATTTCGGCGACACCCTGGTCGACGAGCGCTGGATGCGTCGGTGCCCCGACGCCCATCCCGAGTGGGACGACGCGTGGACCGCCGTCATGGACCAGTTGGCGGAGCGCTGGAACACCGGCGAGGTCGGGATGCCCGTGGTCTTCGCCGCCCTCGCCGACCGCACCGGAATGACGCCGGCAGACGTCGAGGCCCATGCCCGGGACTGCTGCCGGCGGCTGGTGTTCAACCCGACGGCCTGGCGGATCGCCCGTGAGCACCGGCTACCGCAGGCACTCGTGACCGTGAACCCGGACCTCCTCGCCGCCTACGTCGTGCCCGCCCACCATCTGGCCACCGTGTTCGACGCGATCGTGATGTCGTTCGCCGAAGGGACCGTCGACAAGCCGACCCTCTGCCGGATCGCGCTCGACCGCCTCGGGTTCGATGGCGATCCCCACGCCGCCCTCCTGATCGACAATCGCCAGGACCTCGTGCACGCCTGGGAGACGGCGGGGGGCACCGGCTATTGGTTCCAGAGCGACGAACAGTTCCGCCGTGACGTCCCTCGCTTGCTGGGCGAATCGAGCTAGTGGGCTGCTGACAGGCGGCAGGCCACGTGGAGGTGCCGATCGAAGGCCCAGCTGAGCGGGGCGGGGTACAGGCCCAGCTCAGTCCGCCACTCCTGGACCGTGAGCCCGAGCGACGCGAAGGCCTCGGCCCAGCGAGCCTCGGGCCAGTAGTTGTACGGCAGGACCACACCGTGGTGGGCGTTGCCCACCCAGTCCATGGCGCGCAGCGTGGGCCGGGCCAGCAGGCCGTCGGCCAGGTGGTCCTTGATGACCACGGTGGGAGCGACCCGCGCCGCCTCGGCCAGCAGGACGGCGGGGTCGTCGGTGTGGTGCAGCACGTCGACGAACACGACCGCGTCGAACGAGCGGTCGGGATGCGGGATCACTTGGCCGTCGAACAGGGTCACCGGCACGTGGGTGGTGGGCCGGACCAGCACGTCGATGCCGACGATCTCGAGGTCGGGCCGGTGCTCCATCACCGTCCGGGCGATGGAGCCGTCGCCGCAGCCCACGTCCAGCACCCGCCCGCCTGTTCCCTCGGGGAGCAGATCGGCCATGTGCCGGGCCAGCACCTCGACCCGCCGCCCGAACACCATGCCGGCATGGGCTCGCCCGACGACGCTCATCGCGCCGATGCTAGGCGCTCGGCCCTCCGGGGCCGGCTAGCTCCCGTCGAGTCCTTCCAGCCCGGCGGCGAAGGCCCGCCACGTCACGGGCCCGACGATGCCGTCCACGGCGATGCCGTCGCCCGGGAACCGCTCGGCGAGCATCTCCTGGAAGTCGACCACGAACCGCTCGGTCCGCGGGCCGAAGACGCCGTCGACCCCGAGGCCCGGCCCGTGGCGGATGTCCGACTGCCACTGCACGGCGCGCACCGCGTCGCCGGTGCTGCCGCGGCGGACACCGATCACCACGGCCGCCCAGGTGCGCGGCCCGACCACGCCGTCGGCGACGAGGTTGGCCCAGGCCTGGAAGGCCCGCACCGCGGCGCGGGTCCGGGGTCCGAAGACACCGTCCGGGGCGATCTGGTGGCCGTGCGCTCGGAGCAGGAGCTGCACGGTCTTGGTCTGAGCATGGGCCTCGCCCTGGCGCAGCGTGGGCCAGGCGATGGTCCCGAAGGTGATCGTCGCCATCACATCACCAGGAAGCCGCTGACGTAGGCGCGCCAGGTCACGGGGCCGACGATCCCGTCGACCGCGATGTGGTCGTCGGGGAAGCTGTCGGCCAGCACCTGCTGGAAGCTGCGCACCGAGCGCTCCGTCTTCGGCCCGAAGATGCCGTCGAGCGGAGCCGGCGGGTTCCCCGTGTTGTCGCGGAGCGCGTCCTGGTACTGCATGGCCCGCACCGCGTCGCCCCTGCTGTTGCGGCGGATGGTGACGACGAGGGCCGGCCACGTCCGGCGGCCCACGATGCCGTCGGCGACGAGGTTGGCGGACGCCTGGAACGCCTTCACCGCCGCCTCGGTCCTCGGACCGAAGATGCCGTCGGCGGCGATGCTGTGACCACGGTGCCGTAGCAGGAACTGGAGGGCGATCGTCTGGTTGTGGGGCTGGTTCCGCCGCAGTGTCGGATACTGCAGGACGTCGTCGAACAGGGCGGTGTCGGTCATGAGGCCTCCTCGGTCGCCGCCCCGTGCGGGCGGTCGCACAGGGGAGTTGCCGCACCCCGCTCGTGATACGTCCATGGCCGGCGCACGCGCGCGGCGGTGCTGGTCGGGGACCAGGTTGTGAGCGAGCGCTCGCTCTATAGTGCGCCGCATGGGCGAGCCCGACGCACCGGCCGCCGGCCCGCTCGCCGGGCTCCGGGTCGTGGAGCTGGCCGGGATCGGCCCCGGCCCGTTCGCCGCCATGATGCTCTCCGACATGGGGGCCGAGGTGGTGCGGGTCGACCGCGCCGCCGCCGTCGGGGACGGCACGGCTCCGCCCCTGTGGGATGTCAACGCCCGCGGCCGCCGCTCCGTCGGCGTCGACCTGAAGCATCCGGCCGGGCCGGAAGTCGTGCTGCGCCTCGTCGAGCGAGCCGACGCGCTCATCGAGGGCTTCCGGCCCGGCGTCGCCGAGCGCCTCGGCATCGGGCCCGACGCGTGCCTCGCGCGCCGGCCGTCCCTCGTCTATGGCCGCATGACCGGCTGGGGCCAGTCCGGGCCGGCTGCGCAGGCCGCCGGGCGCGACATCAACTACGTCGCCCTCTCGGGCACGCTCGCGATGATCGGCCGGGCGGGCGAGCTGCCGGTGCCGCCGCTCAACCTCCTCGGCGACTTCGGCGGCGGCGGGCTCCTGCTCGCGTTCGGGATCGTGTGCGGGATCGTCGAGGCGGCCCGATCGGGCGCAGGGCAGGTGGTCGACGCCGCCATGCTCGACGGCGCCGCCCTGCTCGCGGGGGCGATCCACGGGTTGCGGGCCGGCAGCGACTGGGGCCCGTGGGGCAAGCGCGGCACCAACCTGCTGGACACCGGCGCCTGGTTCTACGAGGTCTACGAGACAGCCGACGGGCGCTTCGTGTCGGTCGGCGCGATAGATCCCGCCGCCTGCCGGGATCTGGTCGAGGCCCTCGGCCTCGGCGACAGCGCCGATGGCGGGGGACCGGTGCCGGACCAGCTGGACCGCAGCACTTGGCCCGAGATGAAGCGGCGCGTGGCGGCGCGGTTCCGGACGAGGACGCGCGACGAGTGGTGCCGGGCCCTCGACGGGTCCGACGTGTGCTTCGCGCCCGTGCTCGATCCCGACGAAGCACCGCACCACCCCCACCTGCGGGAGCGGGGGACGTTCGTCGAGGTCGGCGGCGTCGTACAGCCGGCGCCTGCGCCGCGCTTCACCCGGACGCCGCCCCGGGTCGCAGGACCGCCGCCCGCCCCTGGCGAGCACACCGACGAGGCGCTGGCCGACTGGGGCTTCGCGGCGGCGGAGATCGGCACCCTCCGGGCCACCGGCGCGATCCGCTAGTGGGCCGCCCTCCGACCCGAGCCTGGCGTGCAGGGCGTCAGCTGTGATAAGTAAACGCTCATGCACATAGGGTTGGGCCTCCAGATGGCTAACCTCGATCGCAAGGTCAGCGATGCCGACGTCTACCGGCTCGAGCTGGGCCTGGCCGCTCGGGCCGAGGACGCCGGGTTCGACTCGGTCTGGGTGTCCGAGCACCACTTCTCCGACTACCAGCTGACCTCCCAGCAGTCGATGGTGCTGTCCTGGCTCGCGTCCCGGACCAGCCGCATCAAGCTCGGGACGTTCGTCACCGTGCTCCCCTGGCACGACCCGGTGCGGGTGGCAGAGTCGTTCTCCGTGCTCGATCACCTCTCCGGCGGGCGGTCGATCCTCGGCCTGGGACGGGGCCTGGGCCGGACCGAGTTCGTCGGCTTCCGCGTGCCGATGGGGGAGTCGCGGCGGCGGTTCAAGGAGTACAGCGAGGCCATCCTCGAGGCGTTGGAGACGGGCGTGCTGTCCTACGACGGCGAGCTGTACCAGCAGCCCCGGGTCGAGATCCGCCCGCAGCCCCTGGCGAGCTTCCGGGGCCGCACGTTCGCCTCCGCGGTGTCGCCGGAGTCGATGGAGATCATGGCCCGCATGGGCGTCGGCCTCCTGGTGATCGCCCAGAAGCCGTGGGACACCACGGAGGCGGAGCTCGAGGCGTACCGCACCCGCTACATGGAGCTCAACCGGAGCGCCGCCCCGAAGCCGGTGCTCGTCATCGTGGCCGGCGTGAGCCAGGATCCCGGCACGATCGAGCGGATGCGCAACGTCTACCTCCAGCGGTGGGCGCGCTCGACGGTCGAGCACTACGAGTTCGACAACGTCGGCTTCGCCGAGATCGAGGGCTACGAGTACTACGGCGCCCTGGCCAACAACATCGCCAAGCACGGCGTCGAGCGGTTCAACGGCTTCCTCGCCGACCTCCAGGTCTGGGGCACGCCCGAGCAGGTGACCGAGAAGCTCCTCGACTACGTCAAGCGGACCGACGCCGGCGGACTGGTGTGCCCGCTCGTCTTCGGCGGCATGCCGGCCGAGGAGGCGATCGCCTGCTTCGACCTGTTCACCGAGGAGGTGCTCCCTGAGCTGCGGCGCCACGACGTCGGCGGCGACATCGGCGTGACGTACGACTCGGCGCCCGCCCCGGCCATCTGAGCCCCCGAGGCCCCGCGTCCTCAGCGGCGCGACCCGCGGTGAGACAGTGTTGGCGCATGGCGAGAGATCAACGGCGGCCACCCCGGATCCCACCGACGCCGGTGGTGAAGCGGGCGTTCGCCCTGCGGTCACGGTTGCGTCGGGTCGCCGACGCGCTGCTCCCGCCCCAGGGCATCGCGGCCGAGCGCACCTTCCTGCTCGCGGAGATCAAGCTGCTCGGCGTGGTGTGTGAGCTGCAGATCCCCGAGGCGATCGACGCCGGCGCCACGACCGCGGGAGCGATCGCCGATCGGGTGGGAGCCCAGATCGACGCCACCGAGCGGGTGCTCCGTTTCCTGGCGTCGCGTGGCTGGTTCACCCGGAAGCGCGACGGCAGCTACCGGCTCAACGCACGGTCCCGGGCGCTGCGCGACAACGACCCGCAGTCGCTGAGGGATTGGGTGCGGTTCATGGGGGCCGATTGGCATTGGGACATCTGGAACCAGGCGATCCGGCCGGTGCGCGACGGCGAATCGGCCGCGACCGCGGCCCTCGGCAAGCCGTTCTTCGACTGGGTGCACGAGGACCGCCCCGACGCCGGCGCCACGTTCGACGGGGCCATGCGGTCGTTGTCGTCGGTGGCGGGGCCACTCGTCGTCAAGGCGGTCAGCCTCGACGGAGTTGCCAGCATCTGCGACGTGGGTGGCGGGACCGGGCGCCTGCTGCGCGCCCTGCTCGATGCCGCGCCCGAGACGCGGGGCACGGTCGTGGACCTCCCCGAGGTCGTGTCGGGCGCGGGAAAGGTCCTCGGTGCTCTACCCGCGCACCGGTGGAGCGCCGTGGCCGGCAGCTTCTTCGAGCCGGGCGCGATCCCCGAAGGCCATGACCGCTACGTCATGCAGGCGATCATGCACGACTGGCCCGACGAGCAGGCCGGAGCCATCCTCCGCAATGTCCGGGCGGCCATGACGACCGACAGCCGGCTCTGGGTCGTCGACAGCATCCTCGACCCGTCGGAGCACGACGACATGAGCAAAGCGGTCGACATGCTCATGCTCACCCTTACCGAGGGCGGGCGGGAACGCACGCAGTCGGAGTGGGAACGGCTCTTCTCGGTGAACGGCTTCCGCATCGAATCCCAGACCCAGCTGCCCTTGCTCATCTGGGTGTTCACCCTCGCCCCGACCTGAACCGCCGGCGTACGTAGAGTTCGGCATGGTGCTCACGCTGGAGTGGTTCGGTTGCGCGACGTTCCGGGTGCGGGTGGGATCGTCGACGTTGTTCTTCGACACGTACCTCGACAAGGCGCCGGGCGTGCCGCCGGCCGGGCTGGCGGCCGCCGATGTGGACGAGGCCGATTTCCTGTTCATCTCCCACGCCCACTTCGACCACGTGCTCGGGGCCGACACCATCGCGGCGAGGACCGGTGCCACGGTGGTGGGCAACTACGAGGTGGCCCACCTGATGGCGGCCAACGGGATGCCCGACACCCAGGTGCTGGCCCTGTCCGGCGGCGAGACCGTCGACTGCGGCGGCGGGGTCACGGTCACGGCGCTGCCGGCCCAGCACTCGTGCCTGTTCGCCGCGTCCACGCCCGACACCGCGGCCGAGTGCCTGGGCGACCTGGGCGTGAGCGCCCAGCAGCGCCGGGACCGGATCGCGGCCATCTTCGATCACCTCCCCGCCCTGTCCGAGGAGCTCCAGCGGTTCTTCGCCGACGCCCACGACCACCACCACGCTTCCGCCCGCGACGGGGGCCAACTGGCCTACCTGCTGAAGTCCCCCGGCGGGTCGCTGCTGGTCAGCGCCAGCTCGGGCTACTGGACCGGCATCTTCACCGGCCTACGGCCCGACGTCGCCATCCTGGCCGCGGCCGGGCGCCCCAACCTGGACGGCGAGCCGTTCCAGGGCTCGCTGAGCGACTTCCTGGTCCAGCAGGCCGAGCTGCTGGGGCGGCCTCGGGTCATCCTGTGCCACCACGACCCGCTGCTACCCCCACTGATGCCCGCGGTCGACGTGACCGACGCCGAGCGCCGGCTGCGCGACCTCCTCGGCCCCGACCGCTACCTGCAGCTGGCCTACGCCGAGCCGGTCGAGCTCATCCCCTGACCGGAAGGAGCCTGCAGGGCGCTCACGGCGTAGGCGGCCGGACGAGCGAGGTTCGGGGGCCGGCCCGGTCCGGCCCCCGGAACGCCCCGTCAGGTCCCGCAGAACGCGTCGCCCGGGGGGTCGGGCTGGTCGTACGCGGCCGCCAGCGCGCCGACGCGCCGGCCCGGGATCAGTTGTCTCAGACGATGTCGCATTGAACCTCCTACCACTGGGAAAGCGTGAGGCGCGCACAGTACGAACGCGGCCGCCAACGCCCCGCTAACCGATCGCCAACCCGACGGCCACAGCCGTCCGGTTGGCCTGGAGGGCGAACCACCTCGCGCCCAACCACAGGTCAGTCGTCGTTGGGTGACTGGCCGAGCACGGCGCCATCACGCAGTACGGAGACGGGGCCGTCCTCGCTGACGACGACGACGGTGGCGAGCGGGTCGTCGCGGCTGTAGCGACGGCCCGACGTGTGTCGAGTGCCGCCGAGCGCCTCGACGGTCTCCTCGGCAGCGGTGCTCGGCACCAGCCGCACCCCGAGCCGGCGCAGGACCCCGCCGGCATCGAAGACGGCGGCGCCGTCGACCTGGGCGAGCGCGTGTCGCAGCGGGGCGAGATGAAAGGGCCGACGGATTTGCAGGGCTGGCGGTGTGGGAAGCCGCTCCTCGACCGGGGGTCCTGGGTCGGAGTCGGGCCGGTAGATGAGCAGTGCGCCGATGCCCATCGATCCGAGGTCATGGACGGCGAACTCGAGCATCGCCTTGAGCACATCGGGATCGCCGTGCGCTGAGCGGCCGGTAACGGCGTCGATCCAGCTGCTGACTGGGGGCTCGTGATGCCAGCTGTAGCCCTCCCATCGCAGCACGCCGAACTTTCCGACAACCCGCACCGACCCAGCGGGATGCCGTTGCACGATCGTCGCGTCGAGCACTTCGGCCAGCACGACGAGGTCGCGCTCGGAGCCCGCGGGCCGGTCGAAGACCATCCACTCCTTGCGGTGGTCGGTGTGGCGCACGATCCAGCTCGATAGACCATCGGCAAAGCGGCGAGCGGCGGGGAGCGGTTGCTCGCCCAATGGCGCACGGCTGATGTCGAGTAGCGTCCCGGACGCCCATGTAGCTGGATTCGACTTGGGTTCGAGAATTGTGCCGCTGGTCGCGACGCGTCGCTCGTGGACAGCGGGGCGTAGGGCGTGATCGATCTCCTCCAGCAGCATCTCACGGAAGGCGTCGGATCCTTCCGAGCGCAACCCGCTCTCCTCGAGGTCTTCGCCCAACCGTCGTAGTCGCCCGGTCAGGAACTCAGCCATCGTCCGCGGACGCTATCCGCGTCGCCATCGCAGGTGACCGGAGCCCAACGATCGATTCACATGTTCCTCCCGAGATTGGTCGGAATTTCAGCGTGTCGAATGCCGTTCTCGCGTAGGACGAGAGGAATGTGATCATGAAGGTTCGGAGTTCGCTGAAGTCGTTGAAGCAGAAGGCCGGATCGACCATCGTCCGTCGTCGAGGCCGGACGTTCATCGTCAACAAGCGCAACCCTCGCTGGAAGGCGCGCCAGGGCTAGCGATCACGAGAGAAGTGGGCGAGACGGCCGGGCGTGTTCCATCGCCGAGGCCGTGCCGCGGCGGCTCATGGGTGCTCGAACGACGGGGCGCCGTCGACGACGAACGCGAGGTCGTCGACGTAGCAGTACCACCAGTCCTCTCCGGGTTCGTAGGACTGGATGAGGGGGTGGTCGGTGCCGTGGAAGTGGGCGGTGGCGTGCCGGTGAGGGGAGTTGTCACAGCAGCCGACGTGGCCGCAGGACATGCACATCCGCAGGTGGACCCACTGGCCGCCGATGCGCAGGCAGTCTTCGCAGCCGTCGCTGCTCGGTGTGACGTCGGCGACCTGGTCGAGGTGGGTGCACGTGGCGCTCATCGGACGCTCCGGGTGTGCTTCATGCGAACTTGCGGGGAGCGAGCTGGTCGGCGGGGATGGTCCCGAGTCGGCCAGCCTGGTAGTCATCGATGGCCTGGAGGATCTCCGCTCGGGTGTTCATGACGAAGGGCCCGTAGTGCACGATCGGGGCGCGGATCGGTAGCCCGCCGAACACGAGAAGCTCCAGCGGCTCGGCCTGGTCCTCAGCGGTGAGGACGACATGGCCCCCTGGGCCGAACACCGCCAGCTGGTCCGCGTCGATCGGTCGGTGGTCGTGGCCTGCTCCGGCTCGCCCGGTGAGCACGTAGGCGAAGGCGGAGAAGTCCGGGCTCCACGGGACGCTCAGTTGCGCGCCAGGCGCCAGCGTGACGTGGGCATAGATGATCGGGGTGTGGGTGACACCGGGCCCATCGAACCCACCGAGGGTCCCGGCGATGAGCCGGACAAGGGCGCCACCGTCAGGTGTCGTCAACAGTCGGAGGCCGTCCCGGGTGATCGACTGGTAGCGGGGCGCCGTCAGCT
>Ga0209814_10000597_pt1 | contig 12103 bp, 17 predicted proteins | sample SoiMetdeltSBSDD1_FD_187597 | JGI IMG/M metagenome (GOLD analysis project Ga0209814, IMG submission 187597) | Bulk soil microbial communities from a Populus tree surrounding site in Tennessee, USA - Soil MetaG P. deltoides SBSDD1 (SPAdes) (version 2) | ecosystem: Environmental > Terrestrial >... | reverse complement strand
GGTCGGGAACGCTCACCGTGCGGGTCCGCGCCGCGCCAGGCTATGTCTGTCAGGACGAGCGGTTAATCGTTGGCTTCCCTGGCCCTGTCTTGACGTCCGGTGGCCTTGGGTCGGTCTCCCGGTTGCTGCTGCTCTTGGAGTGGGGAACCTTGTGAGCGCAGCCGCTGGTAGGTCGCGGTGGCGGTGATGACGATGGCGAGCCAACCTGCGCCCAGGGCGTAGCCGCCGAGCACGTCGGACAGCCAGTGGACGCCCAGGTACAGCCGGGAGAACCCGACCAGCAGGGCGATCAGGGCGGCGGCGGTCCAGGCGGCCACCCGCTGGCCCCATCGTGGTGCGGCGCGGCCGGCGAGGTAGGCCAGGGCGCCGTAGGTGGCGACCGCCTGGGCGCTGTGGGCGGAGGGGAACGAGGAGCTGTCGACCAGCACCAGCATCCCGCCGCCCTCGGGTCGGGCGCGGCCGATGAGCAGCTTGACGAGTACGGCGAGCAGGCTGGTGCCGGCCACGGCGGTCACCAGCAGGGCGGCGGCGTCGGGCCGGCGGGCCCGCAGGATCAGCAGCAGGGCGGTCAGGGCGACCAGGGGGGCGATGACGCGGAGGCTGCCGAGCTGGGTGATGGCCCGCATGGCGGCGGTGAGCCAGCCGACGCGGTGGTCGGCCAGCCAGGCCGCCACCGGGCTGTCGCGGGCGGCCAGCTCGTCGCCCTTAATGACGTCTTCGGTGATGCCGCCGAACAGCCAGCCAAAGCCGACCACGGCCGCCAGCCCCACGGTAAGCGACAGCCCCAGGGCGCCCTGGGGGCTGAACCGGCGGGCCAGGAAGCCGAGCTGGGTGCCATAGCGGCGGCGCAGCGCCGCCACTGCGGGTCGCTGCAGCTGGCGGGCGAGCAGGACGCGGACCTGGTCGGGATGGCGGGCGACCCAGCGGGCAGCGCCCAGCACCCCGCCGACCAGCACCAGCAGGGCCAGCAGGATCAGGCTGGCCTGGCCGGCCAGGTCGGCGACCCGCTGGTAGGAGCCACCGGCCAGGTAGCCCAGCAGCACGAACCCCGGTGCCCAGATGAGGCCGCCGGCCACGGTCCAGACCAGAAAGGTCCGGTAGGGCATACGGGCCATGCCGGCGGCCGCGGGCATCAGCGCCCGCAGCAGCCCCACGAAGCGGCCGACGAGGATCGCCTGCCCGCCCCGGGCGGCCAGCACCGCCTGGACGCGGTCCCAGCGGGCTGGGCCGATGCGGCGGCCCAGCGCACTGGTCCGCAGCGCCGGACCCAGGCGCCGGCCGGTCTCATAGCCAATCAGGTAGCCGGCCACCGACGCGACGGCGGCGACGGCGACCATGCCGGCCAGGCTGACCCGGCCCTGGTAGGCGAGGAATCCGCCCAGTAGCAATGCCAGCTCCCCGGGCAGGACCAGCCCCACGAACACCGCCTCGGCGGTCGCCAGCAGCCCCACCACCACATAGGCCCAGGGGGAGCTGAGCCGGGTCAGGGTGTCGATGAGGCCGGCCACGATCCGGCTAGCCGCCGGCTGGGGCGGGCTGGCCGATCAGGCGGGCAAGCAGCCGCGGCTCGGCCGGCCAGGCCGCATACAGCACCTCGGGTGGGACCTGCCGGGCGGCGTACCGCAACGCCAAGGCCACCACCACCACCACCACGTCGTCCAGCGGCCCGATCACGGGCAGGAATTCGGGGATCAGGTCGATCGGGGACAGCACCCACAGCCCGGCCACCAGCCCGGCCAGCTTGGCCCGCCGCGGCACCCGGGGGTCGGCGCGTAGCCGCCGCAGCAGCGTCGGGCAGGCGGGCAGGAAGCCGGCCAGGTCCTTCAAGACCCCCGGCGGCAGGCGCCTGGCCAGCACCACTAGCACGCCCCAGGACGCCAGCAGCACCGCCAGGGCGACGAGCAAGCTTCGGACCAGGTCGGCCATCCCGTCTCTCCTCAGTAACAATCGTTACAAGCCTACGGTAACATACGGCCATGCGGTGGGTGGTGTTGCTGGTGCGGGTCCCGGGCGAGCCATCTCGGCACCGGGTGGCCGTCTGGCGGGAACTCCGCCGGCTCGGCGCCGTCTCGATCGGCCAGTCGGCCTGGGCCCTGCCGGCCACGGCGGGGTCCACCGCCGGGGTGGAGCGGGTCAAGGAACTGGTCGACCGCGGGGACGGCGAACTCACCGTGCTGGAGGCCACCGCCCGCGACCCGGCCAGCGCGGGGCGGCTGGAGCGGGCCTGGACCGACGCCCGCGAGGCCGAGTGGGCCGAGTTCCGCGCCGAGTGCGCCAGGTACCTCGCTGAGCTGGACAAGGAGGTCTCCATCGGCAACCTGACCGCGGCCGAGCTCGAAGAGGAGGACCAGAGCATGGAACGGCTGCGCCGCTGGCACCGGGAGCTGCGGCTGCGCGACGCCCACGGCGCGCCCTCGGCCAGCCAGGCCGACCAGGATCTCAAGCAGTGCGAGGCCAAGCTGGCCGACTACACCGACGGCGTCTTTCGAGCCCTCAACGAGGGCTGACGCGGCAGGCGCGGTCGATCACCGCGTCATCGCCAGAGATCTACCAGTTCACCGAGGGCGGCCCCGGTCCCGACCACGAGGCCGCCCGCTCGTTGTTCTGGACGCCGTCGAGCTCCCTACCGCGGAGGCGATCGTGGAGTACTCCCGGGCGGCGACCGCGCCGCTGGTGGTGGCGTGTTCCGGCGTGAGGGCGGGTACTGGACGGTCGTGTTCGACGGTTCGGTGGTGCGCCGGCGCGATGCCAAGGGCCTGCGCCACCGGGCCCGGCCGAACGCCACCAGGGCGATCCGGGCAGCCGTGGCCAACCTGGCCCGCGACCCCCCCGGGTTGGGGCGGCATCTGGCCGCCACGATCCGGACCGGTCGGTACTGTGCCTACCTCCCCGACCCGCGTGCCCCGATCGCCTGGAACGCTGACCCGGGCCATCGGCCCCCCGGCCTGAACCTGGATCCACCGAGTGCACATGCGGCAGGACGCGTTAGCGCTGGTCAGAGACCCCTTCTCGCCACTTGGCCCTGCATCCATTGGGTGGAGTTCTATCCCGCCTCAGATGGCACGCTGACCTGCGGCGATCCCATCGAGTTCACGACGCTTCGGTGGATCCAGGCTCAGCCGATCTGCTCGGCCAGCTCGACGATGATCCCCTCCGGGCCGCGGACGTAGCAGAGCCGATACCTGTCTTCGTAGCGGTCCACCTCGCCAACGAGCTCCGCGCCGCGGGCTCGCAAGCTCGCGACGACGGCGTCGATATCGTCGACTGCGAATGCGACATGGCGGATGCCCGGGGTGTTCGCCGGCGCGTGCCGGTCGCCGCCCCGGCCCGACGGGGTGTGAAACTTCGTCAGCTCGAGCCGTGCGTGGCCGTCCGGGGTCTCCACCATCGCGATCTCCGCCCGGACGCCCTCGAGCCCCACCACGCGGTCCACCCAACCGCCCTCGACCGGACCCTCGCCCTGCAGCCTGAGTCCGAGCTCGACGAAGAACGCCGTCGCGGCCGCAAGGTCGTCGACCACGATGCCCACGTGCTCCATGCGTTGGATCGTCATGCGTTTCTCCTATGGTTCAAGCCGCTGCCGGGACCGCATGGCCCTGACGGTTGGCGTGGTCGGTGGTGAGGTGGTGGACGGTAGCGACACGACGGCCCCAGCTCCGGCGTCCCTTGGTGCCGATCGGCTGGTGGGAACGCGCCGCCCATGGTCTGAGGAGACCAGCGATGAGTGCTCGGCTCAACGGGTCATAGCTGGGGTACGCGAGCCTATGGAGGACGCTCAGTGAGACGACTGTTCCTACATCGCTCGGCAGCCCGCGCGCGGGCGGCCTGACGGACCAGGTGGTCGCGCTCGGCCACATCCGTGGCCCGACGGGCGGCATCCGCGTACGCCGTGGCGGCGGCAGGGAGGTCGCCGCTGAGCTCGTGCAGGTGGCCGCGGACGGCGTGCCACCGGTGCCGCTCGCCGAGCACCTCGCGCAGCCGTTCGGTCTCGCGCAGCCCGGCGGCGGCGCCGAGGACATGGCCGACCGCGACCGCGCGCCCGAGCACCGCGGCGGGGTCCTGGCGCACCGGGTCGTCGGTGAGGGCGACGAGGTCGTCGTACCAGGCGAGGATCTGCGGCCAGTCGGTCTCCTCGGCGCTTGCCGCGTCGTCGTGCAGGGCGGCGATGGCGGCCTCGACCTGATAGCGGCCGGGGCGCTGAACGGCCAGCGCCGACTGCAGGACGCGCACGCCCTCGGCGATCTCGCGGGTGTCCCACAGGCCGCGGTCCTGTCGGTCGAGCGTGACGATGCGACCCTCTGAGTCGAGTCGCGCCGGGAGGCGGGCGTGGTTGAGGAGCATCAGCGCGAGCAGCCCGCGCGCCTCCGGTTCCTCGGTGGCGAGGGTGAGTTGGCGGGCGAGCCGGATCGCCTCGCCGGCCAGGTCCACCCGGCCCGCATGGCCGGCCGTGTAGACGAGGTAGAGCACGTGCAGGACGACGGCGAGGTCGCCGGGCTGGTCCAGGCGGCGTCCCTGCAGGGCGCGCTTGGCCCGGCTGATCCGCTGCGCCATCGTCGCCTCCGGCACGTAGAAGGCGTCGGCGATCTCCCGGGTGGTGAGGCCGCCGACGGCGCGCAGGGTCAGCGCCACCTGGGAGGCGGGCGCGAGGTCGGGTTGGCAGCAGCAGAAGAGCAGGAAGAGGGTGTCGTCGCCCTCCTCGATGGCGGCGGGCCGCGGCTCGGCGTACGTCGCCTCCTCGCGGCGGTGACGGGCGGCCTCGCTGCGGCGGGCGTCGACGAGCCGCCGGGTCGCGACCGTCGCCAGCCACGCGCGCGGGTCGCGCGGCGGGTGCTCGGGCCACACCCGCAGCGCCTCCAGCAGCGCCTCCTGCAGCGCGTCCTCGGCGGCATCGAAGTCCTCGTCCCGCCGGACCAGGCCCGCGAGCACCCGAGGGACGAGGGCGCGCAGGGCGCCCTCGTCCAGCCGTCGCGTCGGCTCGTCGATCACGCCGGGTCAGTCTCCGAGGGCGCCTCGGACATGACCTCCCGGACGCCGATCCACTCGTACAGCGGCTCCCCGCCCGGGCCGGGCCCGGAGGAGACGTAGGCCGCGAGCTCGACCGCGCGCTCGTGCGACTCGACGTCGATCATGTACCAGCCCGCCACGAGATCGCTGGTCTCGGGCAGCGGGCCGTCGGTGGTGACTGGCGCGGCGTCCGGGCCGCCGTAGCGCACCCAGGTGCGCGCCGGCGTGAGCGCCTGCGCGTCGACGTACTCGCCGTTCGCCTCGAGCAGCTCGCTGACGTGCTTGAGGAAGGCCATGTGCGCCTCCAGGTCCTCGGGGGCCCACTGGTCCATCGGGGGCACGGGACGCTGCGGCTCCGGGCCGCCGCGGTAGTGCTTGAGGAGCAGGTACTTCGGCATGGTGGTCTCCTGGTGTGGTGGGCCGCGTCTGTCGTGGCCCTTCACCTGGTGAGCGGAGCCGGTCAGAGCTTCTCGACATGAAATCACTCATCTAGCTCCGAGACCGTCGCGCAGGGGGATCGGCCACCGGTTCAGCGTCCCGGTGCCAGGCGGGGTCGCGGCTGCTGAGGCCGCGAGTCGTTCGATGGTGGGGGTGGCGCTTCAGCTGCGCTGACGTTCGTCCCGCTGCCGGGCAGTTCCTCGACCGCGCTCGGGGAGGGTCGTCTCGAAGTCGATCAGCTTCGCCCACGTCGGGGTCACGACGATCCGGATCATGCCGTCGTAGCGCGAGCGGACCTCGGCCTCCCACTCGACCCGTTGCTTTGGCTGGTGTCGGGCGGCAGCCGATCTCGGCCGTCAAGCGGCCGCCGCTGCCCCGCGGGCGAGCGGCTGGCCGCCTTCCAGGCCGGGCTGCCTGGTACGTGCGGGCCCTGGTGGCGGTGACCGCCGCCCTGTCCAACGGGCCGACGCGGCTCGCACCCGGCTGCTGCGTTACCCTCCTCGCTGCCGGCCGGGTTAAGCTTCCCATTAGGTGCCAATTGCCCAAGGAGGTCCCTCATGCGCCGACGTCCCACCCTGTTGCTGGTGTTCGCCCTGGCCGTGGTGGCCGGCCTGCTGGCCGTCCCCGCCTTGGCCGGTCCCGACACGGCCCGCCAGGCCGGGCAGGTCCGCCGCCAGCTGGCCCCCCAGAGCCACGTTGGCATCGACGCCCCCAGCAACGACATCGCCCGCACGCTGGTGCTCAACCACGGCACGGCAGCCGCCGGCCAGGCCGTCATCCAGGGCTGGAACCGCCAGACCTACGACGCCCAGGGCCTGCCCTCCGGCGTGACCGCCGTGGGCCAGGGCATCCGCCTGTTCAACGTCAGGCGCATCGCCATCCAGGTGGTGCTGCGCACCGCCGGAGGCACCAACGACGACACCGCCATCGGTCCCCTGGTCAACAGCGGTAACATCGGCAACCCTCGCACCTTCCAGGCCAACAGCCCTTCGATCTCGGCTGGGTTCGGCGGCCAGGCCATCCCCCAGTTCTGCGAGAGCTGGTGGGAAGTGCGCTACCAGGTGCGCTGGTCGGACAACGTGCTGACCACCGGTAGCCTGTTGGCCTTCGCCGACCTGTGGAACGACAACTGCTACTTCATCCAGGCTCCATGATCGCCGCCCAACGCCCTAACCAGGTCCACCCGGACCCCTTGGTCGCCTACCTGTCCGCCCGCCGCTCCGGGATGCTGGCCCCGGGAGTGTGCAGCCACCCGCCGAGGCGCTGAGGTTGCTGGACGCCGGGCCGGGCGTCTCCTTCCGAGTGTCCGACCCACCGGCCCGGCGCCTGCTTCACACTCCAGTCCGCTCGATGGCCTCACCTCCCTCCTGCTCCGGCAGTGCGGCAGGGGGCTTTGAGGCCGACTGGCGGACGCCGTCGGCGGCTAATGTAGCCACCTCGGACCCGCCATTGGATGGCGGTCGGGTCGACGCCGAGCGGCTCGGCGCACTTCTCCCAGCGGTGCGGCGATCGGCTGGGAGTAGGCCGGGTCGTCCGCTTCCCAAATCTCCACAACAGCTACCCTAGACGAACATATGTTCGAGCACCAGGGGAGCAAGTTGGGCAAGGGGGAGATCGGACTCGACCACTACCAGGTCCGCCGCGACCAGCCCTGGTACCGGCAGGTCACCTTGTCGATGGCATCAGGCCCGAGCTCGACGCAGTCACTGGCAGCGACGCCATGGACGCGATCCCTGCCTGGCGGCTACAACGCCAGCCAGGTCGTTGGCTGCCCCGTGGCCGCGCCGACCTGCGCGGCGATCTCGGTGACGATCCCCTCGGCGTCAGCCTCCGGCATGCCCTCGACCATGACCTGCCACCCGGGCGCCTCCCACGAGAAGCCGACCTGGCCATCGGCCACCGCCATGCGATAGTCGCCCCATCCCGACACCCGCTGGCTGGGCCGACTCTGCGGTGCCAGCAGCTGGTCAAGTGACCCGCGCGGCAGCACGAGATCCTCGCCGCTGGTCGCCGTGATCAGGTACTCCAGTACAGCCACCCAGGCTGCATCCCACAACAGCAAGATGCCGCCCATCCACGCCTCCTGGCTCAACCAGATCGAGATCTACTTCTGCCGGAGTCGGGCCGGCTCCGCCTTCCGGGACGCGCGGCTGCTGCGACCCATCAACCGCGGTAGCCGGTGCCGGGGATGCGCCGCTGGTACGCCGGGCACAGGTAGGTCTCCATCACCTCCTCGGTGACGGGCACGCTCCAGCAATCGCGCTTGGACTCCACCGCCAGATACGGCTGCCGGGCGTCGCGGTGGCAGCGCATCCCCATGAGCCCGTGACCGCCAGGCGAGTAGTCGGAGAACAGGCAGCGCCCTGCCCTGGATACAAGTCAAGGCGAAACGAAACCACGCCCGGAATGATCCGCCCTGCCTCGCTCATGCTGCACGGCAGCTCCCCGGTCAAGATGCAGTCCCCAAGGTCGCCGCCCTGCGACAGCGAGAACCCCGCGGTCTTGGCCGCGTCGCGGTCAGCTGGCTCGAGGCCGTCGAAGTCATAGCCCCAAAACCGCGTACCACGAATGACCGTGGGAACTCGTATCCCGGCACCCCCGGCGGTTCGACGGCTCCGCCTGCCAGACGATCGCTTCACGGCCCCGTCGATCCTCATAGCTGCCCTGGAAGGAGAACCCCTCCATGGACTTGCCCTCCCGATCCCATGCCCGTCTGGAACTCATCATCCCTTCGCGGTCACCGCGGGATCGGCCCATCGCCGGGCGGGCGGAGGCCGGCCGTTGCCGCTCCAACGAGTGCGGCTGGGCCGACGACGACGTAGACCGGCATGGCCGCCACTAGGCGCGACAGTCGTCCCTTGTCACGCAGGCGAGCCAGGAAGGGACCGCTGCGGAGCAGCGGCAGGATCGCTTGGGGGATGCCACCGGCAAGGTAGATGCCGCCCGTGGCCAGTACGGTGAGGGCCAGGTTGCCTGCCTTGGCCCCGAGAATGCCGCTGAACAGTCGCAGCGTCTCCGCGCACAGTGCCGACCCCGACCGTGGGTCCATGCCGGCCTCGACGATCGCGCGGGTCCGGTCCGGGGCCGCAGCGATCCGGTCGGCGGCGGGGTCGGACTCGGTCGCGAAGCTGGTGTCGGCCAGGAAGTCGTAGAGGTTCGCGATGCCGAGGCCGGAGCAGACCAGCTCCCAGCTGACGTGGCCGTGGCGGGCCTGCAGGTGCAGGAGCAGCTCCGCTTCGCGTTCGTTCCCAGGGGCGAAGTCGCCATGTCCGCCCTCGGAGGGGCTGGGAAGGTACCGACGGCCGTTCCAGACGCAGAAGGCTTCTCCGAGCCCGGTCCCGGGCGCAACGACCGCGATCGCCCCACCGGCGACCCGCCGGTGGCGCTGCAGCACGCGCAGATTCCTCGGGTGCAACTCGGTGATGCCCAGCGCGATCGCTTCCAGGTCGTTCAGCAGCCGGACCGAGTCCAGGCCCAGCGCCTCGGCGAGCGCCAGCTCTTCGATCGGCTCCCACGGCAGGTTGGTGAGCGTGGCGCGACCACCGCTGATCGGGCCGGCCAGGTCGAAGCAGGCCTGGTCGACCGGCAGGTGGACGGTGGCCAGGAACTCCCGGACGATCGCCTCCAGCGACGGGTACTTGGTGGACGGATAGGTTCTGACGGCCAGGGGTCGCTGCGGCCCAGCGTCCTGCGAGTAGATTCCAAGGATCGTCTTGGTGCCGCCGATGTCACCGGCCAGGAGCAGGCCGCCTGCCGCGAACGGGACTGCACCCGCCACCCCATGCGGTTCCTCGGAGTCACCCATCGGTCCCTCCGGTCACTCCAGCTGCCGGACGAGCGGCTCGGCCTGGGCGACGACGAGGACGGCCAGACCAGTGATCACCGACGACGATCCTCGCCTCATTGACTCCTCTTGTGAAGGTCGCGCTCCGCCTCACCAAGCTATGGCCAGAAACGAGGGCGCGGCGCCGTCCGCAGGCGGCGCCCCGCCCATTGATGGCCTAGGGGTGGGGATGAGAACGACCTCGTCGAGGATCTGGGGGAGGCCGTTGTTGGCGTGGTGAGGACCGGTCGGCCTGGTCTGCGCTGGCACCGGCGTTGATCGCTACGCGAACGGCGGGTTGGCTGGGACCGGGTTCGGTCCTGCACCGTCGGTCCGGACCGTCGGCTGGGGGGTTGCAAGGCACACCCATCGGCTCGCGCTGAGCATGACGAAGGGCGGCTCGAGGTAGGCCTCCGAGGACCGTGGAGCGATGGCGCTCGTTCGGCTGCGAAACAGGATCCGCGCTGCGGCACCGCTGCAGAACGGACGAGCTCCACGGTCACCTCCCAGCACGACGGGGTGCGCCGCCAGGGATAATCAACCAGATCGCCACCCTCGCTGAGTCGCTGCTCTGGGAGGAGATGTCATGGGCGAGGCCATGACCAGGGTGTACCGCAAAGGAGTGTTCGAGGCCGAGGGCTTCGCCGTCGTCGACGTCTCCGAGTAGCTTGATCAGCGGGACACGGTGGTCTGGGTCGACCTGTGCGCCCCCTCAAAGCACCGGCTCCACACCCTATCTTGGCGGTGCGGCCTGGCTTGAGACGCCGCTTAATCTCGACCGCGCCCGCGTTAAGTGCTGACTAAGCGGCGCCCTGTAAACCAGTGTCGGTCGCGCGACCAGAGCAACCATCACTTCCCCACCAGGAGGGGCAACCATGCCAGGACCGTGGGACGCCAGCATCAAGCTGCTGTACCCCGTCGACCAGGGACAGTTCACCACCATCGACGACATCGACAACAACACCCCGTACGACGCCATCGCCAACGTGGAGATCGGCGAGAACCTGAACGAGAACGTCGACGACTTCGTGCTGCGGGTCGCCGTCCTCAACCTCACCCAGTCGACCACCATCCAGGTCGAGGAGCTGAAGCGCGCCCTCAACCCGGCCGACGACACCACCTTCACCGCCGAGGAGCGGGTCAGCCTCAACGCGCCCAACCAGTCGCCGGGCGACGTCCTCAAGCTGGTGGCGTCCTACCGAGTGAACGCCGGCTCCAACAGCGACTTCTCCAACGCCGAGAGCGTCGCCTTCACGGTGTCCTGACCGGCCGGCTCGGCGGCGGCGGCTCCGAGCCGCCGCCGCCGGCCGCCCGACCATGGCAGGAGGAGCCCGATGTCCGGCACCTGGGACGCCACCATCATGTCGGCCTACGCTGTCGACGCCGGGGAGCCGTTCGCCGTGGATGCGGTCCGCAACGGCGAGAAGTTCGACGTCGTGGCCAACGTCAGGATCGGCAGGAACCTGATGCAGTTCGTCGACCGCTGCGAACTGTTCGTGTCAGTCCGCAACCTGAGTCGCTCCACCACCGTGCTCACCCAGCACCAGCAGTACACCCTGGCACCCCAGAAGCTGGCCCTCAACGAGGCCTTCCGGGTGCAGTTCGCGTCAGGGTGGACGGCCAGCGAGGGCGACGTGCTTGAGGTGCTGGTCACCTTCAAGGTGACTTCGGGGATCAACTACGACTACTCGATGGTCAGCAGCGACCCGTTCATCGTCCAGAGGCCGAGCCCTGCGGCAGCCGGTCCAGCCAGCGGTTGAACAGACTGCGGTCACTGGCGGGCACAGATGGGACGAACGTTCTCAGGAACTTCTTAGGTTCCTGGAGGCGGGCTGCCTGGCCCGACTTGATCCTTGACACGCCCTAGACTTCTTGCGCCACCCTGAGGTTGGCGGATGGTGGCTTGCTGGCCGGAGTTTCCCGGCCGTGACAGAAGCTCAGCCAGGGAGGTCCTCAGGGCGCTTGGCGGCGAGCTTGCCGTGCAGCAGGCCGGTGGACTGGCCGACCTCGATGAGGTATCCATCCGGGTCCCGCATGTAGCAGCGGATCTCCGCTCCGCGGTCGATCGGTGGCGTGACAAACTCTGCCCCCTTCGCCTTCCACTCCTCGTAGCAGGCCTGGATGTCAGCGACCCGCAAGTTCAAGAAGATCGAGGTGGTGTCGCCGGGCTGGTAGTCGACCACCGAGATGTCTGGCTTGTCGGGGGTGGGCGGCCCGCCGGGGTTCATGATGATCCACGAATTGGACAGCTTGACCATGCACGGGTTCTCGTCCAGGACGACGGTGCCGCCTAGGACGCGCGAGTAGAAGTCTCGGGACCGGGCGACCTTGCGGACGGTGATGAACAACGTCACCAGGATGCCCTCGGCGGGCGCGGGGAGGTTGGCGAAGTCGATGCGGGGCGCGGGATCTGTCATGGTTGCTCTCCACTCGGCGGCGTTAGCAGACAACGGCAGGGGTCCCGGGCAGATGCCAGTTAACGCCGGGCTGCTGCGGGGGTCAACGTGCAGCCCCCGTAGCGCGCCAGCGCGAGGATCGCCGGATCAATCTCCTCAGAGATGATCGACCTGCTCGCGGTGGAGGAGCCGAAGCCTACGCCGACGAAGATACGGGCGGCGTCGTACGAGGCAGCGATCGACCAGTTGTTCGAACGCATGCGGTCGTCTAGTTCGGCTCTAACCCAACAAGCGGTCAGTACTCCCAGGGGCCCGGTACCCAACGAAAGACGTCGCCGTCAACCGCCACATGGCAGACGGACGGAAACGACAGGTGAGTGGCCACCAGCGACTCGCGGTTCGCCGCCAGCTCCCGCAGAAGACGGACCCGGACGCGAGCCGC
>Ga0209814_10000595_pt1 | contig 12108 bp, 14 predicted proteins | sample SoiMetdeltSBSDD1_FD_187597 | JGI IMG/M metagenome (GOLD analysis project Ga0209814, IMG submission 187597) | Bulk soil microbial communities from a Populus tree surrounding site in Tennessee, USA - Soil MetaG P. deltoides SBSDD1 (SPAdes) (version 2) | ecosystem: Environmental > Terrestrial >... | reverse complement strand
CCAGCTGACACAGGGTCGCACGGCGCGCATGTACGCCGAGCTCGAGCTCATCGGCGTGCTCGCCGCGGTTCTGGCCGACTCCTGGCTCCGCCGCCCGCGCCGATGGCACGCACCGGCGGTCGGCGCGCTGGTGCTCGTCGCGCTTCTCACCCACGTGCAGGGCTTCCTCCTCGGCGGCGGCCTTCTTGCCCTCGCCGGGCTGCGGCGCGACCGCGAGTCGTGGCGATGGCGCGCTGCGGTGCTTGCGAGCGGGGCGGGATGGGCGCTGCTGTGGGGCTCGTCGTTCCTGGCGCAGGCGCACGTCGACAACTCCGACTGGATCCCACGCACGACTGTCAACGGGATGGTCCGCACCTTCGGCGACCTCGTCACCAATCAGCCGGCGCTGCACCTCGTCGCACTCGTCGCCGTCGCCGCCGGCGGTGTGGTGCTCTGGCGACGGGAGCGCCGGCTCGCGCGCGTCTTCGTGTGCTGCGCCGTGGTGCCGGCCGGACTGGCCGCGGCCGCGGGGACGGTCGCGCCGGTGCTGATCGACCGAACGCTCACGGTCGCGGCATGGGGCCCGCTCATGGCGCTCGGCTTCCTCGTGGGCGGCCTGGCGCGCCGGTCCCGACTCCTCGCCGCGGTGGCGATCGTGGCCCTGGCATCAGTGACGATCCCGGCTGCCGTGCACGAGCTCGTTCCGCCGACCACCCCCGACCTCGCGCTCCGCCACTTGGCCTCGGTGGCCCGGCGCGGGGACGTGGTCGCGACGCGCCCGGGAGGCAAGCTCCCCGAGCTGGCGTGGTCGGTCGGTGTGCGCGGGCGTCTGCCGTACCGCGAGACGGCGGTGCGCGGGCTCGGGAACGCGCGCGGGCTCGTGCTCGGACGCCCCGCGGCGACGGGACGGACCTGGCTGCTCGACTGGCGCCTGCGACCGCTCCCGCACCGCCCGGTGTGCGCGCGCCCGTGGTCGCGCCGCTCGAGCCGCCTGGTCTGCCTGCGGTGATGGACGGCCGGCATGTCGGCTCCCGGTCGCGCAGCCTCTTCCAACGAATCACCCGGTGCATGAGCGTGTCGGTGGTCACCACCGTGATCAGTGTGCTCACGCTCGCTACCGCCACTGCCGGCTTCGGCATCACCGCCTGGATCGCCAACGTGATCGCCACAACCCTGGCGACCGGCCCCTCGTACTACCTGAACCGGCGCTGGACCTGGGGCAAGACGGATGCCAGCGACCCCTGGCGGGAGGTGCTGCCCTTCTGGATCCTGTCGTTCGCGGGTCTGGCCCTGTCAACGATCGCGGTCGCGGCAACCGACGCGTGGACGGCGGGCGCGCACCTGGCCCCGCCGGTGCACACGATGACGCTTCTCTTCGCGCACCTCAGCGGGTTCGGCATCCTGTGGGTGGCGCAGTTCATCCTGCTGGACCGGGTGCTGTTCGGCCGCGACGCGCACCGCGAACGCACCCACCTGCGTCTCGAGGTCGCCGAGGCCCCACCGACGGGTGCGATCCTTGCGCTCCGCAGGGCCCGCAGCCGCGCGGAGCATCTGGACCCGGCCGAATATCGCAAATCCGAGGCTTCCGCCTAGAATCTCCCGCGTGAGCGAGCTTCGCATCGGGCAGGCCGCCGAGCTGCTCGGGGTGAGCGCCGACACGGTGCGGCGCTGGGCCGACGAGGGCCGGCTCCCGACGGCGCGCACAGAAGGCGGGCAGCGGTTGGTGGACGGCGCGGCGCTGGCGAAGTTCGCCGCCGAGCAGGAGGCGGCGCCCGAGCCGGGCGCGATCGTGAGCGAATCCGCCCGCAACCGCTTCACCGGGATCGTCACGCGCGTCGTCAAGGACAAGGTGGCGGCTCAGGTCGAGATGCGGGCGGGCCCGCACCGGGTCGTGTCGCTCATGACGCGCGAAGCGGCCGACGAGCTCGACCTCGAGCCCGGCACGCTGGCGGTTGCGTCCGTGAAGGCCACCAACGTGGTCATCGAGGTGCCGGGAGGACGATGAGACGGATCTTCGTCGTGTTCGCGGCGCTGTCGGTCGTGATCGCCGCCGCGCAACCCGTCGCCGCAGCTCCCAAGCCTTCGGGCGAGATCACGATCTTCGCGGCGTCGTCGCTGACCGAGTCGTTCGACGCGATGGCCAAGCAGTTCGAGAAGAAGTACCCGGATGTCTCCGTCAAGTTCGACTACGACGCGTCGTCGAACCTTGCCACCCAGATCAACCAGGGTGCGTCGGCCGACGTCTTCGCCTCCGCCGACCAGGACAATCTCCAGAAGACGCTCGACTCGGGCGCGGTCACAGCACCGGCTGTCGTGTTCGCCAAGAACCGTCTCGAGATCGCGGTGGAGAAGGGGAATCCGAAGAAGATCAAGAGCCTGGCCGATCTCCAGAAGTCGGGACTGGTCGTCGTGCTGTGCGCCGACCAGGTCCCCTGCGGGAAGTACGCCGCCCAGTCACTCGCAATGGCGGGCGTCACCATCAATCCCTCCTCGAAGGAGGAGAACGCCAAGGCCACCCTCAGCAAGGTGTCGATCGGCGAAGCGGACGCCAGCATCGTGTACGTCACCGACGTGAAGGCATCGAAGGGAACGACGAGCGGCGTCAAGATCGCCGACAAGCAGAACGTCATCGCGACGTACCCGATGGGAGTCGTGAAGGACAGCCAGAACGCCACGGCGGCCAAGGCATGGGTGCAGTACGTCACGTCGAAGGACGGGCAGAAGACCCTGAGGAAGTTCGGGTTCCTTCCGCCCTGAGACGCCGAGGACGGCGGCCATCGGTAGCCGTCGCCGTCCTCGCCGCGCTCGCCGTCGCGTTCTTCGTCATCCCGCTGGTCGGGCTCCTCCAGCGCGCGCCGTGGTCGGAGCTCGCCGACGACCTGACCGACCCCGTCGTGCGGGACGCGCTGTGGCTCTCGCTCGTCTGCTCGGTGGGAGCGACGGCGCTGGCGTTCGTCCTCGGTCTCCCCCTGGCATGGGTGCTGGCGCGCACCGATCTCCCGGGCCGCCACGTCGTGCGGGCGCTCGTCCTGTTGCCGATGGTCCTCCCCCCCGTGGTGGGCGGCGTGGCGCTGCTCCTCGCGTTCGGGCGCCGCGGCCTCGTCGGGCAGTACCTCGACGACTGGTTCGGCATCCGCCTCCCGTTCACGACCTGGGGCGCCATCGTCGCCGAGGCGTTCGTGGCAATGCCGTTCTTCGTGATCGTGGTGGAAGCCGGTCTCCGCTCACTCGATCAGCGGTACGAGGAGGCCGCGGCGACGCTCGGCGCCCGTCGATTCACCACGTTCCGACGGGTCGTGCTCCCGCTCATCGCCCCGTCGGTGATCGCGGGCGCCGCGCTCACGTGGGCCCGCGCGCTCGGCGAGTTCGGGGCGACGATCCTCTTCGCCGGCAACCTCCAGGGCAAGACACAGACCATGCCCCTGGCGATCTTCATCGAGCTCCAGACCAACCTCGGCGGCGCGATCGCACTGAGTCTCGTGCTGCTGGCCCTGTCGGTCGTCGTGCTCGTGTCGCTCCGCGACCGGTGGTTCCCGGCGTGAGCCTCGAGGCACGCGTCGGCGTCCGGCTCGGAGCGCTCGCGCTCGACGTGGCACTCGACGCCGAGGCCGCGCAGACCGTCGTGCTCCTCGGGCCGAACGGCGCCGGCAAGACGACGGTCTTGCGGGTGATCGCCGGCCTGCTCGCGCTCGACGCCGGACGCGTCGTCGTCGACGGCCAGGTGCTCGACGACCCGGTGTCCGGCGCGTGGATCCCGACCGAACGTCGACCGATCGGCTACGTGTTCCAGAACGACGCACTGTTCCCGCACCTCAGCGCGCTCGAGAACGTCGCGTTCGGGTTGCGGGCGCGCGGTGCGCGCCGACGCGAGGCCAATCAGCAGGCGCAGGTGTGGCTCGAGCGCGTCGGCGTGGCCGAGTACGCGGACGCGCGCCCGGGTGCGCTGAGCGGGGGGCAGGCTCAGCGGGTCGCCCTCGCCCGGGCACTGGTGCTGGAGCCACGCGTCCTCCTGCTCGACGAGCCACTGTCGGCACTCGACGCCACCGCGCGGGTCGACACCCGTCGACAGCTCCGCCGGCACCTCGACGACCATCCGGGCGTGCGGATCGTGGTGACCCACGATCCCGTCGATGCGATGACCCTGGGCGATCGCGTGATCGTGCTCGAGGCCGGCCGGGTGGTGCAGGCGGGACCGCTCGCCGAGCTGCGCGAGCGGCCACGCTCCCGGTACGTCGCCGACCTCGTCGGCGTCAACCTCTACCGCGGCAGTGCCGACGGGGGGCGGATCCGGTTGCGCGAGGGCGGCGAGCTGGTCGCCGCCGGGCACGGCGGCGGGGACGTGTTCGCCGTCGTGCACCCACGGGCGGTTGCTTTGCACCGTTTGGAGCCGGAGGGGACGCCGCGGAACGTGCTCGCCGGGACGGTCGACCACCTCGACGTCGAGGGTGACCGCGTGCGGGTGATCGTGGCGGGCGCCGTCCCCGTGACCGCCGAGGTGACCCCCGCCGCCGTCACCGAGCTGGAGCTGACGGCGGGCGCCGCCGTGTGGGCGTCGATCAAGGCCACCGAGATCAGCGTCTACCCGGCGTAGTTCGTCAGGTCGTCGTCGCCGCAGTTGTCGTCGGCGTCGTCGCGTTCCCGCGCTGCTTGGGCTCGCGGTTCACGAGCTGCTTGACGCGGTCGGGCAGCTTCTGCTTGATCTGGTCGGCCTTCTTCGAGTCGAGCTTGCCGTCCTTGACCGCCTGATCGATGTCGCTCGTCGCCTGCTTCACGATCGCGTTCACGACGTCGTCGACCGACTTGTTGTGGTCCTTCGCCACCTGCGCGATCGACTTGCCGTCCTTCCGCGCCTGCTTCAGGTCGGCCACTGAGATGCCGATCTCCTTGGCCGCCGCGTTCGCAGCGTCCTTGAGGACGGCGCGCCTTCCACCCTGGCTCTGCTTCGACTTCGTCTGGTTGACGAATCGGTTGGCGATGTCCGGCACCTTCTGCTTGGCCAGGTCGGCTCGATTGGCGTCGATCTTGCCTTGCGCCGCGGCCTGGTCGATCCGCTGGGTCAGCGCGGCCACCACCGCGTTGACGACGCTGCCGGGGTCGACGCTGTGCTCGGTCGCCACCGCGGCGACGGTCTTGCCGTCCCGAATCTGGCCGGCGAGGTCCTGAGGCGAGACGCCGATCGTGGTGGCCGCAGTCTGGAGCGCGAGCCGGGCGCCGTGCCCGCGCCGACCCTGCTGCGCGGCACCTCCGGACGCGCCCGAGCCGGCGGTCCCGTCCGATTGCGCCCATGCCGCGCCCCCGCCGGCGAGGAGAAAGCCGGCGACCGCAACCGCTGCAACGAGCTTCTTCATCCTGGATCCCTTCGTGTGCGAACCCGTTCAGAGAACACCACGCGCATGAGCGGACTGTGAGGCGAGCGCGAGCACGGAGCTAGCGCTCGTCTGTTGGGCCGTGACCCGACTTCGCCACTCTCGGCGCTTACCCTGTTCACGTGGCCCAGAGGCAGGACGGGGCCCCGGACGACTTCGAGATGCGGATCCCCGCCCAGGCGGAGGAGCTGCAGAGCATCCGCCAGGCGCTGGGGAAGTGGCTCGACGGGCAGGGCGCGCCGCCCGAGGTGGGGGCGGAGGTGGCGCTGGCCGTGCACGAGGCGGCGGCCAACGTGGTCGAGCACGCGTATCCCGGCGGCTCCGGCGAGCTGATCGTGCGGGCCTGTCACGACAACGACCGGCTCGTCGTGGTCGTCGAGGACGAAGGCGAGTGGCGGGCGCCGAGCCGGACCGACCAACGAGGGCGGGGGCTCGTGCTCATGCACGGGCTCATGGACGACGTCGACATCGCTCCTTCCGAGGCGGGATCGGGCACACGAGTGACCCTGCGGCGGCGCGTCGATTGACGCACCTACCCCGGCGGCGGGCCACCATGGTGGGGTGAGCGAGCGCCTCGACAAGTACCGCCAGAAGCGCGACTTCGAAGCGACGCCGGAGCCAGCCGGCGGCCCCGACGGCGGGGAGCCGGGCGGGCGGTTCGTGATCCAGGAACACCACGCCCGGAGCATGCACTGGGACCTTCGCCTCGAGCACGACGGGGTGCTGCTGTCATGGGCGGTCCCGCGCGGTATCCCGCCTGACCCGAAGCGCAACCACCTGGCGGTCCACACCGAGGACCACCCCCTCGAGTACCTCGAGTTCCAAGGCGATATCCCGCGAGGCGAGTACGGCGGCGGGAGCATGCGCATCTGGGACCGCGGCCGTTACGAGACGCACAAGATGAACGACCACGAAGTGATCGTCACGCTCCATGGCGATCGGGCCCGAGGCCGGTACGCGCTGTTCCAGACCGACGGCAACAACTGGATGATCCACCGCATGGACCCGCCCGAGGATCCGGATCGCGAGCCCATGCCCAAGCACATCGAACCGATGCTCGCGACGCTGTCGAAGGGCCTCCCCCGTGACGAGGGCAACTACGCGTTCGAGGTGAAGTGGGATGGCGTGCGTTCGATCGCGTATGTCGAGGGAGGCCGGGCGCGGTTCGAGAGTCGGCGCGGCGGCGACATCACGTCGCGCTATCCGGAGCTGCGCGGGCTCGGCCCCGCGCTGAGCTCGACCGCAGCCGTGCTCGACGGCGAGATCGTCGCGTTCGAGGGCGAACGCCCGAGCTTCGAGCGGCTTCAACGCCGCATGCACGTGAGCAACGAGCGGGCGGTACGGCGGCTGATGGGGGAGGTTCCCGTCGTCTACGTGATCTTCGATCTCCTCTGGCTCGAGGGCCACTCGACGCTCGCGCTCCCGTACCGCGAGCGCCGGAAGCTGCTCGACGAGCTCGGGCCGCAGGGGCCGTCGTGGCAGACGCCGGCCGCGCACGAAGGGGGCGGCGCCGCGCTGCTCGACGCGACCAAGCGGCTGGGGCTCGAAGGAGTCGTCGCCAAGCGCCTGGAAAGCGTGTACGAGACCGGCCGTCGATCACGTGCGTGGCTGAAGGTGAAGAACCACAACAGCCAGGAATTGGTGATCGGCGGGTGGGCCCCCGGGAAGGGAGCGCGGAGCACCAGCTTGGGCGCGCTCCTGATCGGGTACTACGAGTCGACCGAGCCCGACGCGCGGCTGAAATACGCGGGACGGGTCGGCACCGGGCTCTCCGAGTCCGAGCTGCGACGTCTCGTCGAGCTGCTCGAGCCACTCCGTCGCGACACGAGCCCGTTCTCTCCCGCGCCGCGGGTGAAGGACGCGGTGTTCGTCGAGCCCGAGCTCGTCGCCGAGGTCGAGTTCACGGAATGGACGAGCGCCGGAGCCGTCCGCGCGCCCGTCTACCTGGGCCTGCGGGACGACCGCGACCCCCGCGACGTCGTGCGGGAGGACGCAGCGCGCCTCGACTGAAGGTCGTCGACCCCGGCGCTCGACGGACTAGAAGTCGATGACCATGCTCGCCGGGTCGTCGGGGTCCACGTGGCAGACGAGCTGCTTCCCGTTGGCGAGCCCGTTGACCATGATCGGCGCCATCGACTCCTGGTGCGTCACCGGCCAGTCGGGCCGCCCGTCGACGTGCACAAGGAGCTGCAGCTCCATCACGTGGTTCATCCCGACCTTGTTTCCCGTGTCGGTGAAGTTGTGGATGACCGCCGTCCCCTTGAGCCCGGTCGAGCGGAGCCGCGACGTGTCGCCGGCGTTGGCCATGTTCTTCATGAACGACGCCGCGTTGGCGGTGCCCTGGGCCATGTCGCGGGTGGTCGGCATCTTCGGCATGTCGCGGATGATCTGGCCCCACGACTTGTCGCTCCCGTCGTCCTTGGGAGGCTTCTTCTCCTTGTCCTTCTTGAACAGTCCCACGGCGTCAGCTCCTTGTGCGGCGGCCGTTCCTTCCCAGCATCAAACCGTGCTCGAGGCGGCGGCGCCTGAGTAGGCGCTACTCAAATGCCCGAACGCCGGAAATGAGTAGGGCCTACTCAGGCGGCAGAGCGCGAGTGCAGGCACCCTGGGTCCAACGGCGGGCGTCCGCCCCCGAACGACACTCAGGAGGCACCCCGGTGGGATTCTTCAAGAACATCAAGAGCACCATGGGCAGCGCGACCGAGGCAGCCAAGTACAGCAAGCAGATGGGGAACGAGATCTCCGGGATCCAGTCCGGCGAGCTCGGCTACGACCCCAACGACCCCGCGTTCGCCCCGATCGATGGTGTCGACTGCGACACCTACGCCCGGATCATGGGCGGGCTCCAGAAGAACAGCGTCATGGGCCCCGAGAACGTCGAGGCCTACGTGACGAACAACGGCGTCAAGCCCGGCACGTGGGGCGACGTCTCGATGGGCTGGACGCAGCGCATGCAGCAGTACCAGCACGTCGCCACCCGCATCGGCACGCTCATGTCCCAGACGGCGATGTAGCGGCCGGGCCACCCGAGACCATTCGCACGTAGCTCAAGGACGAGGAGGAACACCGTGGGCTTTTTCAAGGACATCAAGAGCACCCTCGGCAGCGCCACCGAGGCAGCCAAGAACGCGCCGGCGGCGAAGCAGGCGGCCGACGCCCAGGCCGACGCGTTGCAGGCGGGGCTCACCCCGGACACCGTCGACCCCGACGACCCGGGGTTCGAGCCGGTCGAGGGCGTCACGCTCGACCAGTACGCCAAGCTGTGCAAGGCGGTGGCGGGCGCCGGCCTCAAGGACGAGGCGGAGGTCGACCAGTGGGCCGAGCAACAGGGCCTCCAGCCGGGCCAGTTCAAGCGGGTCAGCGACGAGTTCACCAAGCGCATGGGCACCAACCGGGCACTCACGAACCGGTTCGGGATGCTCTACGCACAGGGATAAATCCAGACCAGCTCTCAGAGTCGTAGGAATGGGCGGGCGCCGGCGAGACGGCCGACGCCCGCTTTCTGTGGCCTTTTCGTAGCGGAGACTCTTCCCAAATGGTGACTTCGGGGCCAAAATGGCCAACGGTGGCAAACGTGCAGCGGTTTGACGTACGCCTCCAGCAATTGCTTGACGCGATGCTCAGCATCGCCTCGGACCTGAGCCTGCCCACGGTCCTGCAGAGGATCATCGACTCGGCCTGCAAGCTGGTAGACGCGAGGTACGGCGCCTTGGGCGTCGTAGACGAGCACGGCCAGCTGACCGATCTCGTGACCAGCGGCGTCGACCACGAGACCCACGACGCCGTCGGGCGCCTTCCGGAGTTCAAGGGCATCCTCGGCGTCCTCCTCAAGGACCCCAAGCCGGTGCGGTTGCGCGATCTGAGCGAGCACCCGCTGGCGCAGGGGTTCCCGGCCGGGCACCCGCAGATGACCTCGTTCCTCGGCGTGCCCATCCGGGGCCGCGAAGCCGTCGGAAGCCTGTACCTCGCCGACAAGGAGAGCGGGGACGAGTTCAGCGTCGAGGACGAGCGACTGGCGGTGACGCTGGCCGCCGCGTCCGGCGTCGCCATCGACAACGCCCGGCTGCAGTCGGGCCTCGAGCACCTGGCCGTGCTCGAGGACCGGGAGCGCATCGCCCGCGAGCTCCACGACAAGGTCATCCAGCGACTCTTCGCGGCAGGCATGACGCTGCAAACGACGTTGCAGTTCGCCGGTCGCGCCGAGGTCGCGAGCCGCATCACGCAGGCCGTGGAAGAGATCGACGAGACGATCCGCGACATCCGTCGCACGATCTTCGCTCTCGAGGCTCGATCGCGGCGCGGCGTGCGCGTCGACATCTTCGCCCACGTCGATGCGGCGCGTGAGCTGCTCGGGTTCACCCCTGAGCTTCGGCTCGAAGGCCCGATCGACTCGGCCGTGCCCGAGAAAACCGCCGATCACCTGCTCGCGACTCTGCACGAAGCGTTGTCGAACGTCGCCCAGCACGCAGGCGCGTCAAAGGTAGACGTCGTCGTGGAGGCGAGGGACGAGCTCCTGCTCGTGGTCGCCGACGATGGTGCGGGGGTGCCCGACCCGATCGAGCCCGGTCAGGGGTTGCGCAACATGGAACGACGGGCGCTGGAGCTCGGCGGGCGTGCCTCGGTGCGACCCGGTGAAGGCGCCGGCACCGTGGTCGAATGGCGAGTCCCGCTCGGCTGATCTTCGCGCCGGGCTCTCTGCCGCGGGTCGCTAGTGCGGAATGGTCATGGCGTGGACGTCCGCGCCGCCCCGTTCGAGCGTCGCGGCCACGGCGGTGATGAACCGGCGGACGCACGCTTCGAGGGACCGCTGGTGGGTGATCGCGTGCCGACTTCTCGCGTCGTTCGAGGACGGCTCGTAGGTACCGCTGAGGCCTAGGTGCGATCCCCCCCCGGGCACCGGCTCGAGCCGGAGGTCGGCGTCGAGTGTCGTGAACGGGCCGGCCTCGGCCTCCCAGTGCAACGGAACGATCAGAGCGTGCTCGACCGATCGCGGCTCTCCGAACTCGACCGAGACGAGCTCGGCCGGGGCGACGGCGGCGGCGGCCAGGTCGGCCAGCCAGGACGCCCGGCCGGCGACCAGCACCATGCCGGCCTGCTCGGAGCGCTCCGAGACGGGGACGAAGTCCTGCACGAGCGCCATGCGGGCAAAGTAGGCAGGGGCTGGCGCCCCCGAACAGGGCCGAAGGTCATGCTTTCGCGGCCCGGCGGCCACACACAGTGACCGTGCCCTGCGGGCCATGATGGTGGTCCGATGCCCTTCCGCGACCGGCGTGAGGCAGGGCGGCGGCTGGCCGAGCGACTCTCGGGTCTGCGGGCCTCGTCACCGCTCGTCCTCGGCCTCCCGCGCGGCGGCGTCCCCGTCGCGTCCGAGGTGGCAAAGGCGCTGCGCGCACCGCTCGACATCCTCGTCGTCCGGAAGCTCGGCGTCCCGTTCCAGCCCGAGCTGGGGATGGGCGCCGTCGGCGAGGACGGCGTCCGCGTCCTCAACGCCGACGTCCTTCGCCAGGCCCGCGTGACCGAGTCGCAGCTGGCGCAAGTCGAGGCGCGCGAACGTGCCGAGGTAGAGGAACGCGCGGCGCGTCTGCGGGGCGGCCGCCCGGCGATCCCACTCCAGGCCCGGACGGTGGTGATCGTCGACGACGGCCTCGCCACCGGCGGCACGGCACGCGCGGCCGTGCGTGTGGCACGGGAGCGCGGCGCCGCGCGGGTGATCCTGGCGGTGCCGGTCGCGCCCCCCGAGACCGTGGCCGCGCTGCGACGCGACGCCGACGACGTCGTCGCGGTGGAGACGCCGAAGCCGTTCTTCGCCATCGGCGGCTGGTACAGCGACTTCTCCCCTACTTCGGACGACGAGGTCATCGCGCTCCTTACTCAGGGCGGAGCCGCCCGGGAGGTCGGCGGAGGAGTTCGCGGAGCTGACAGAGAAATCGTGATCCCGGCCGAGGGCAGACAGCTCCCGGGTCACCTCACAATCCCTTCCGGCGCGCGCGGCCTGGTTGTGTTCGCGCACGGCAGCGGCAGCGGCCGGCACAGTCCGCGAAACCAAGCCGTGGCGCGTGCGCTGAACGACGCCGGCCTCGGTACGTTGCTGTTCGATCTCCTCTCGCCCGACGAGGAAGCGGACCGCGCGAACGTGTTCGACATCCCGCTCCTCGCCGGGCGCCTCGGGGCAGCGACCGCGTGGCTGCTCGACCAGGACGACGCTCGCACGCTTCCGATCGGCTTCTTCGGCGCCAGCACCGGGGCGGGCGCGGCGTTGTGGGCGGCCGCCGAGCCCGATTCCCCCGTCCGAGCGATCGTGTCTCGTGGCGGCCGGCCCGACCTGGCCGGCGCCCGGCTCAAATCCGTGCGCGCGCCCACGCTTCTCATCGTGGGTGGACGCGACGAAGCCGTCATCGAGATGAACCGCGACGCGGCGCGCCAGCTGCCCGCCGACCACCGGATCGAGATCGTCCCCGGCGCGACGCATCTCTTCGAGGAGCCCGGCGCGCTCGAGGCCGTCGCCGACCTCGCGACTCGCTGGTTCCTCGAACACCTTGCCGGTACGCGTCCCTAGCGGGCCGTAGACGTGGCGGACACAAGCCCGGGGAACACTGGGGCCGATCGGCGCGTTCTCGCGTTGGAACGTGAGTCCTCCCGACATGGAGGCCCTGATGTCTGACCAACGAGACAGAGTGCGCATCGAGGACGGGCCGAAGCGGGTCCGCACCTACCTGGGCGGCGAGCTCATCGCCGACACGACCCGCCCGAAGCTGGTGTGGGA
>Ga0209814_10000593_pt1 | contig 12121 bp, 13 predicted proteins | sample SoiMetdeltSBSDD1_FD_187597 | JGI IMG/M metagenome (GOLD analysis project Ga0209814, IMG submission 187597) | Bulk soil microbial communities from a Populus tree surrounding site in Tennessee, USA - Soil MetaG P. deltoides SBSDD1 (SPAdes) (version 2) | ecosystem: Environmental > Terrestrial >... | reverse complement strand
ATGACGCCGATGCGGAGCTCGGGTCGCCGCTCGAGCACGCCGTTCACGACCAAGTCGGAGATCGCGAGCGCGGCGGGCACCCACAGGAACACGGACGACAGCACCGGGTTCGTCGGCTCGGGGTCGCTGGCGTACCAGGCCTCGTCGAACGGCCGTTGCTGGTTCGCGACGTGGAAGACGGGCGCCACGTCGTGCTCGATGAACGCCGCCCAGGCGCGGTCGAGATCAGGATGCGAGAGTGGGCGGCCGTCGACGAGCGCCGGCGCGATCATCGCCAGCCGGATTCCCCCGGCGGACAGTGCCGCGAGCTGCTGATCGAGCCAGTCGAGGTCGCGCAGCGTCAGGTGCGCGACCGGATGGAGCCGGTCCCGGCCGTCGGCGGCCACCTCGACGGCCCACCGGTTCCACGCGCCCATGTTGGTCTTCGTCGCCTCGAGGTCGTGGACGAGGTTGTGCTCCCAAACCAGGCCGTAGTTCGGGAACAGGAACGCCTCGTCGAGGCCGAGCCGGTCGAGCTCGGCCAGGCGAGCTGCCGGCTGCCAGTACGCGGCGGGCAAGGCGTCGTCGTAGGGCCGCGCCGGCGGCTGTCCGGCGAGAGCCTGTTGGAGCCGGGCGCCGACCTCGTCGGTCTCCCCCGGCACGGTGACGTCGGCGAGCACCATGCGGCGGCCCTGCCATTCGAGCCACGCGTTCCCGGCGACGTCGTCGACGATCTGCAGCGCCTGATCGCGGCGGCTCGGGTCGGCGTAGTCGGCCCACAGCGTCCGCGACTCGAAAAGGTGCTGGTCGCAGTCGATGACCCCGGTCACGCTCACGCGCCGGCAGGATACCCGTCGCGGCTCGGAGCTGACACCGGCGTCAGTTCGCCGCGCGAGACTGCCGGAGTGGATGTCCTGCACGGGCTCACGTTCGCCGACGTGCTGCGCGAGCAGCGACGGAGCCGGCCCGAGCAAGTAGCGGTGGTCGATGGCGACTTCAACCGCGACTTCCGCCTCACGTACCCCGAGCTCGACGACCGCGCGAACCGGCTCGCCAACGCGCTTGCCGCCGCCGGCGTCGGCGTCGGCGACCGGATCCTGTGGCTCGGGCAGAACTCGTTCCGGGTCGTCGAGACGCTCGCGGCGGCGGCGAAGATCGGTGCGATGTTCTGCCCCGCGAACTGGCGGCAAAGCGCCGACGAGCTCGCGTTCGTCCTCGGCGACGTCGACGCGAAGGTCGTCGTCTGGCAGGACGAGGAGATCGGCGCCACGGTGCGCGCCGCCCGCGAGCTCGCAGGCTCGTCCGCTTTGTGGCTCCAACACGACGCCGGGGGCGACGGAAGTTACGAGGCGTTCCTGACCGGAGCATCGAGCGCCGATCCCGATCGCGACGTCGATCCCTCCTCCGCCCTCCTGCTGATGTACACGGCCGCGTTCACCGGACGGCCGAACGGCGCCATGCTCAGCCACACGGCGCTCATCACACAGGGCATCGTGATGGCACGCCTCTCCGACATCGACGTGGACTACGTGTACCTGAACTGCGGACCGTTGTTCCACATCGCGACCTTCATGACCACCTTGGCGACGTTCGTCGCCGCCGGCACGAACGTGTTCACGCGGCGCATCGACGCCGACGAGCTCTGCCGGCTCATCGAGTCGGAGCGCTGCACGGGCGCCTTCGTCGTCGGGCCGACGATCAAGCAGATCCTCGAAGCCAACAAGGACCACCGGTACGACCTCAAGAGCCTGCGGGCGTTTCGCGGGAAGCCGGAGTGGAACGAGATGATCACGGTCGACACGAGCCCATGGGCCCGGCATCCCGGCGGCTACGGACAGACCGAGGTCATGGGCATGTTGACGTTCAACACGCTCGCTCACGCGCCCATCGGCACGCACGGCCGCCCGTCGCCCGTCGTTCAAGTGAGAATCGTCGATCCCGACGACCACGAGCTCCGCGTCGGCGAGACGGGCGAGATCGTCGCGCGCGGGCCGACCGTCATGAACGGGTACTGGAACCGGCCCGAGGAGAACGTCCGCCGCCAGCGCGGCGGCTGGCACCACACAAACGATCTTGGGCGCCGTGAGGCCGACGGGACGATCACGTTCATCGGGCCGGCGACGCGCATGATCAAGTCGGCCGCCGAGAACATCTACCCCGCCGAGGTCGAGGGGTGCGTCGCCAAGCACCCGGCGGTCGCCGAGTGCGCCGTCATCGGCGTTCCCGACGCGCAATGGACGCAGAGCGTGAGGGCCATCGTGGTGCTGAACCAGGGAGAGAGCGCGACCGCCGACGAGATCATCGACCACTGCCGCACCCACATCGCCTCGTACAAGAAGCCGCGCACCATCGAGTTCGTCGAGAAGCTGCCCCGCGACGGTTTCGCGGTCGACTACCGCGCTCTCGACGAGCAGTTCGGCGGCGGCGGCTACCCGGGCGGGAGGAACCGGAGCGCGTGAGAGACGACGGTGCGCCGACCGTCCGCATCGGCGACCCCGACGGCCCGTACCGGCGCCGGATCCGCACGGTGGCCATCGACCGCGGCGTGGTCGAAGGTGGGCTCGAGGACGACTTCCATCACTTCGAGATCACGTTGCGTCACGACGGCGAGCGCGTGACCGGCGTCGAGTCGCGCTCCCGCCGCTGGCCCTGGAGTACGTGCCCCGCTGCCGCCGTGAACCTGCGCCCGCTCGAAGGCCTGCCGTTGTCGCCGCGTTGCACCGCGATCGCCGACGCTGCCGATCCACGCATGAACTGCACGCACCAGTTCGACCTCGCCGGCCTCTGCGTCAGCCACGCGGCACGCGGCGACGAGCGACGTCAGTACGACGCCGAGGTGCCGCCGGCCGTGGACGGGATCGCCGAGCCCCGCCTGTGGCGCGACGGCGCGCTCGTGTTGGCATGGAAGCTGTCGTGGCACGACGGATCCCGCGGGCTCGTCGACAGCCCGCCGTACGACGAGGCTCCGTGGCGCGGCGGGTTCTTCCGCTGGGCCGACGACACGCTGGATCCCGACGCGGCCGAGGCCGCGATCGTGCTCCGGCGGGCGTGCGAGATCGCGATGGGCCGGGGCATGGACCTCGAGGCCGTCGACTCGGCCGCCGAGCTCGGTCCGATGATGGGAGCCGTCTGCTACACGATGCAGCCGTCGGTCATGCCGGTCGCCTTCCGCAACCGCGGCAGCATCCGCGACTTCGCCCGTCATCCCGAGGCGCTCCTCGACGATCAGTAGCCGGCGACCCGGCTGCGCGACCCACTCGTCGTCGCCGGCGCCGACGGCTCGCCCGACCCCCTGATGCGCGAAGCCGCTCCCCGATGGGGCAATCTGTGTATCCGTGAGCCGTCCGACGGAAGCCCTCACCACGCCCACGACGACCAGGCCCACCTCGACCGCGTCCAAGCCTGCCCCGACGACGGCCGATCAGAACGAGGCGGCCCGCCTCTTCAGCCTCTCGATCGTGATCTCCGGGACGCGATGCCTGCTCACGTACATCGTGTTCCCCTGGGTCCTGCCCGTGCTCGGGATCGCCGGCGGCGTGGGCCCCGTGGTCGGCGTGGTCGTCGGTGTGGTCGCGATCGCGTTCAACATCCTCAGCATTCGCCGCTGGCGTGCGAGTGGGCACGCGTGGCGTGTCCCGCTCATGACGCTCAACAGCGTCGTGATCGTGTTCCTCCTCGTGCTCGTCGCCATCGACGTGAGCAGGCTCGTTTCCTGAGCGCTGCTCAGCCGACGCCGCCTGGAGGATCCTGGAGCAATCCGATGGGGTTGCCGTCCGCATCCCGCACCGTCGCGATCAGCCGGCCACGAATGACGACGACCGACGAGGTGATCGATGCCTGACAACGGGTACGTCATCCATCCGATCGGATGGGTCGAATCGCCGCTCGTCGATCCGGACGCCGCGCCACTGCAAGGTGACGAAGGCACACCGGACGCATGGCTCGTGCTTGACCCGACGATGCGTCCGGCGATGCGGGATCTCAGCGTCGGCGCCGAGGTGATCGTGCTCACGTGGCTTGACCGTGCCGACCGCGATGCCGTCGTCGTGCACCCTCGCGGCGATCGAGCTCGCCCGGCGCGCGGTGTGTTCAGCACCAGATCGCAGGATCGACCAAACCCGATCGGGCTGCACACCGTGCAAGTTCTCGCGATCGACGACACGCGAATTCGGGTGAGGAACCTCGAGGCGCTCGACCGGACGCCGGTCGTGGACATCAAGCCGGTGCTGGGACCCGTCGCCGAGCGGTGAGGCCGGCGCGACGCGCTAGGCGCGACGGCTGCGGGCGCGGCGCTTGCCCTCGTGCATCGCCTGCACGCGCGCGACGGGGATGGCATGCCCCTCTTCGATCAGATCAGCGGCGAGCTGCTGCGGTGCGGGCATCGTCGACGCCCACGAGTCGCGATCGCCGAGGTGCCTGAGCGCCGTGTGCACGGTGAAGTCGGCGGGCGTGACGTCATCGAGGTCGTCCCAGCTCACCGGATAGGACACCGGCACGCCCGGTCGGAGCCGCGGGCTGTACGCCGCAACCACTGTGGCCCCGCCGACCCGCGTCGAGTCGACGAACACCTTGCCGCCGCGGTCTTCCTTCATGAACGCCGTCGTGGCGGTCTCGGGGTCGAGACGCTCGGCCCGCGCCGCGATGGCTCGGGTGGCGGCGGCCGAGTCCGGAAGCGGCGCCTGGTCGTCGATCGGGACGAACACGTGCACGCCTTTGGCGCCGCTGGTCTTGACCGCGCCTTCCAGCCCCAGTTCCTTGAGCGCCTCGCGAACCAGGCGGGCTGCCCGCACGGCCATCGAGAACGCATCGGCGTCAGGCGGGTCGAGGTCGAGCACGAGGTGCGTGATGCGATCGGGACGATCTGCGCGCACCAAGGTCGGGTGGTATTCCACTGCTCGCTGGTTGGCGAACCACAGCAGCGTGCGGCGGTCGTTGCACAGCGCGTAGGTCACGTCCCGCTTCGAGGTCTCCGCCCAGAACCGCACCGTCTCCACCCAGTCGGGCGTGTACTTCGGGACGTTCTTCTGCATGAACGCTTCTTGACCGCGGTGGATCCGGATGACCGACAGCGGTCGGCCCTCCAACTCCGGGATGATCCGATCGCGAACGCCGTCGAGGTAGTCGATCAGATCCCTCTTCGTCGCGTCGGCGCCGTCGAACAGCGGTTGGTCGAGGTTGGTCAGCGACACCCCGTCCCGTGACTCGCCCTCGCTCTTGCCGCTCATACGGGAGACGCTAGTGACACCGGCTGAAGTTTGGGCGGTCCTCATCGGCAGGGCGCCAGGACTGCCGGGTTCTTTTCGCCTGTCAGCACGAGGTCGACCGCTTGAGTCATCTCCTCGGGGTGCACACGCGCGCCGACGCCGAACGGCTGGTCGAGCGTTGCCAGGACGCTTACGACCACCGTCATCAGCACGGCCACGCTGCCGAGCGCGGCGACCCGACCAGTCCGGCGGGTGGCGTAGTGGCCGACGAGCAGAAAGAACACGAGAAATGCGCCGACGTAGATCACGACCCACAACGCGACGGGGATCCTCGGTTCAGTGAAGAACAACAGTCGCTGCCGGGATTGGCTTGCGTCGGTGATGAGACTGTTGGCGCGCCCATAGGCGGATCCCTGCATCGGATCGCCGCTCGGAAGGTTGCGAACGTCAGCGCGAACCCGGTCGCCGAGCCCGAGTGTGCGCCGTGCCGGCGTGTCTTTCCCTCGCTCCATCGACGGCCACTCGTCGTGAACGATGGAACGCATGTAGCAGACCACGTCGTGCCGAACGGGATCACTCGCCTCGGGCGGGTAGACGCGCACCGCGTCTTGGAGCGCGACGAGCGTGCTCGCCTCCGCCTGAGCCTCGTGCCGGACGTCGGTGTAGTGGCCCACCGCGAAGACCACCAACAGACCCAACAACAGACCATAGGCCGCCCCGACGAAGGTCAACGAGGACTGGTACTCCGGTGCCTCGTCGGGCGTTCTCCTCCGGTGAACAACCACGCCCAGCGCGGCGGCAGCGGTGATGACGCCCCAGAGGATCAGCACATGGACGATCACGGCTTCGTCACAACAAGTCGCTCCGGGGCTCGAGGCCGACGAGATCGGCGAAGCGGCGCATGCCGTCGACCGCGTCGGGTGAGCGGCGCCACGGCGAGACGACGAGCCGGGTAACGCCGAGCTCCTCCCATCGCCCGACGTCGTCGGCGCCGGTCACGGGGCCGCCGAGACAGGTCTGGAACGAGGCGGTGTCGCGGCCGTACTCGCCGCGCAGCTCCCGCAGGCGCGTGATCTGGCCGGCCGCCGACTCGAACGTGTGACCCATGCCGATCCAACCGTCACCGGCCCGCGCCGCGCGCCGCAGCGCAGCTGCGCTCTCGCCGCCGATCAGGATCGGCGGCCACGGCTGCTGGAGGGGCTTGGGCTCGAACGCAACAGCGTCGAATCGGAAGAACTCCCCGTCGTGCGCCACCTCCGGCTCGGTCCAGAGCCGCTTGCACACCTCGATCGCCTCGTCGACGCGCCGGCCTCGCGACGCGAACTCGAGGCCGATCGCCCGCCATTCCTCCTCGAGCCAGCTGGCGCCGATCCCGAACTCGACCCGCCCACCCGACAGGACGTCGAGCGTCTGCACGGCGCGCGCCGAGATGAACGGATGGCGAAGCCCGAGGTTGTACACGTGTGTCCCAAGGCGTACATGACGGGTCCGGCCGGCGAGGAAGCCGAGGTACGCGAACGCGTCGAAGACCGGCGTCGTGGGCGGCACGGGTGGGTGCTCGTCGCCCGGGTGAGGCGAGCGGCTCATCCGCACGGGCAGCACGAGGTGCTCGGGGAGCCACACCGACTCGTACCCGAGGCGCTCGGCTTCCTCGGTGGCGTCGACGTGGAAGTGCGAATTGAGGGCGCCGAGCGCGATACCGAACTTCACGTGGTGAAGCTTCCGTCGTCGGCGCGCTTCCACCCGCCGGCGGCGAGGTTGCCGCCGTCGACGTGGATGGTGGTCCCGGTCACGAACCGTCCGAGGTCGCTGGCGAGGTACACCGCCGCAGCGGCGATGTCGTCGACGTGACCGCGCCGCGGCAGCGGCGTGTTCACAGGAAGGTCCACGCCGATGCCGGGCGTCGGGATCACGTCCGGCGCGATGCAGTTGACCCGGATCATCCGCTCCCCCAGCTCCAGCGCCAGGCTCTTCGTGAGGCTCGCAACCGCCGCCTTCATCGCCGCGTACACCGCGTAGCCGGGCGCCGCCCGGTGGGCTTCGATCGAGGTGAGGTTGAGGATCGATCCGCCGGTCCCGGGGATCAGCGGTACGACGCCCCGGATGAAGTGCGTGACGCTCACGAAGTTCTCGCGCACGAGCGAGTCCTGGCCCTTGGCGTTCACGTCGAGGAACGGAGCGTAGAAGCCACCGCCGGCGTTGTTCACCAGCACGTCGACATGATCGAACTGCTCCCGGACGACACCGAGGAAACCGTCGACCTGATCGCCCTCTCGGACGTCGATCTCGGCGGCGACGACGCGGCGACCGGACGCTTCGATCGCGTCGGCGGTCCGGTCGAGATTCGCGACGTCACGGTCGCAGATCGCGAGATCGGCGCCGAAGTTTGCAAACGTGACCGCAATTGCTTCGCCGATCCCGACCGCCGCGCCCGTCACGACCACGACCCGATCCGTCAGCAGCGCGGCGGACGGGTCGAGTGGCACGGCCGGGCAGGCTACCGCCCCCCTAGGCTGACCGGCATGAGCTACTCACTTGCCGGCAAGAAGGTGTTGGTCACCGGAGCATCGTCTGGGATCGGCGCCGCGCTCGCCGAGGGATTCGCGGAACGGGGCGCTGTCGTCGGTATCTGCGCGCGGCGCGAGGACCGCCTTCGTGAGGTGCTCGACCGCCTGCGCAACCACTCGCCGGAGTCGCGCTCGTGGGTCGTCGACCTGTCGGAGCTCGACGCCGTCGAGTTGTTCGCTCACCGCGCCGACGACGAGCTCGGTGGGATCGACGTCCTCGTCAACAACGCCGGCATCCCGAAGAGACGCCACGTCACCGAGCTGTCACCAGCCGTCGTCGACGCAGTCATGGCCGTCAACTACCTCTCCCCCGTCCGCCTGACACTGGCACTCCTGCCCGGGCTGATCGACCGGAGCGGCCGGATCGTCAACATCTCCTCCATCGCGGCACGCCTGGGGCCCGGCACCGAGGCGGCCTACTCGGCGTCGAAGGCCGCGCTGACGGCGTGGTCCGAGGGGATGGCGATCGACCTCGCCGACACCGGGGTCAAGGTGCACGTCGTCAACCCCGCCATCATCGACACCGAGCTCTTCCGGCTCCCCGACAACGACGAGCCCATCGCCGACATGAGCATGGCGTTACCCGTCGACGCCATCGTGCAACCGGTCGTCGACCAGCTCGACTCGGGGACGTTCGAGATCTACGTGCCCGAATGGTTCCAGGACGTCGTCGCCGGCAAGGTCGCCGATCCGGACGGCTTCCAGCAGGGCACGATCGAATACCTGCGGAGCCGTCGGGCCGCGAGCTAGTCCGCGGCTTCGGCGCTGTTCGACTCCTCGGCGCGCTCGCGCTGCTGCTTCTTCCGGCGGCGGGCAGTGATCCGAGACGGCTGGCTGCCGGTGGCGTCCTCGAGCGCCTGGATCGTCGTCCGGGCCGAGTCGGTGCGCGGGCACTGCACGACAACCGGCTCGGCTGCCTCCGGCGTGAGCGTGATGTCGTAGAAGCGGTTCGTCTGGGAGCCGCTGTGACTGGCGTTGAAGGCTGACCACTTCTCGGCCGCCTCGGCCGACACGCGCACTGAGCCGACCGGCCACGCGCCGATCTCGTCGCGCGCCCGGGGCGGCCAGCCGTGAGCGTCGCACGCGAACACCCGGATCGACGTGGGCGTGAGTACGAGCGCGTTGCGCGAATGCAGTCCGGCCCTGCGACGGGAACGACCGAACAGGCTCTTCAACGCACCGCCGAGCGTTCCCTCGCTGCTGCCCGCCGAGCCGACCAGCAGCGCCCGGACGATGGGCTCCGCGACCCGCCCCTCGACAGCCTTCACCGCGTCTTCCATCTCGTAGTCACGCCTGCCCATGGTCGGGCGAGCCTACTGGCCGACCCCTAACGCGGCCTCGACCTCGGGGCTCGGGTACGGGCCGTACCGCCCGAGAATGATCGGGTACGGATCGCCGCCCTCCACGAGGAACGCCGTGCCGCTCGTCGACTGCCCCGCCTTCAGCACGTACGGCGCGAGCGGTTTGACGACGGTGATCGACGTGCCCGGGTCGGCGCCGGCGATCATGCGCGTCACGTCGAGCTGCAGGACCTGGCACCGCTCGGGCGGGATGGGCCCGGCGACGTTCTTGCGGCCGCTGCGGTCGGGCTTGTCTCCCTGGTACAGCACCCGCGCCACGTTCGCCTCGACGACGTACTTCGCCTTGGGCAGGAGGTCCTCGACCGGCTCGGGCGGGAGCGCCGAAGGGCGGAGCGCGGCGAGGACCGGTCCCGGCGAGGGCGATGGCGTCGCAAAGGCAAAATCGGGGGCGTTCTTGCACGCGGCCTTGCGGGCACCGACCTCTTCGGTGTCGGCGCTGTTACCCCCGCACGCGTCGGCCAGCGCAACCATGAGCGCGGCCGCCGCGGCGAGAGCGAGGACCTGCCGCATGCTCGAGTCAGTCGAGCAGGTCGGGCTGCTCCCGCACGATCTTCTCGTACAGCGGCTGGAAGCTGAGGTACCCGGAGACGTGCGAGCCGACCTGCGAGGCCGTGAGCTTCGCCATCTCCGGCTCGATCAGCACCGGATCCCCCGCCGCCGACGCGAGCAGCTGCGCCTGGCACGACCGCTCCATGGTGATGAACCACCACGCCGCCTCGTCGACCGAGTGGCCGACCGTGAGCAGACCGTGGTTGCGCAGGATGACGGCCTTGCTGCCACCGAGGGCGTGCGCCAGCCGCTTGCCCTCCTCGAGGTCGAGCACGACGCCCGTGTAGTCGTCGAACAGGGCGTGGTCCTCGTGGAAGGCGCACACGTCCTGGGTGATCGGATCGAGTAGGCGCCCGAGCGCCGACCACGACTTGCCGTAGATGGAGTGCGCGTGCGCGGCTGCGATCACGTCGGGCCGCGCCGCGTGGACCTGTGAGTGAATGACGAACGCGGCGGTGTTCACGCCGTAGTCGCCCTCGACGACCTCGCCCGTGTCGTTGACGAGGATCAGATCGGAGACCCGGATGTGGCTGAAGTTCATGCCGAACGGGTTTACCCAGAAGTGATCGAGTCGTTCCGGATCGCGGGCCGTGATGTGCCCGGCGATGCCTTCGTCGAAGCCGAACTTGCCGAAGAGGCGGTACGCCGCCGCCAGCCGCTGCTTGCGGTGGAGGCGTTCCTCCTCGACCGTGTCGAACTTCGGCAGGTAGTTGGCGGCTGCCATGAGCGCCTCGGTGTCGTTCGTCGTCACTGGGCTCCCTCCTATGCGCTTGCGGGAAGACCGAGCGTCTTCGTCTCGAGGTACTCCTCGAATCCTTCGATCCCGTGCTCGCGCCCGTTGCCGCTCTGCCGGTAGCCGCCGAACGGTGAGTCGGGCCCGAACCACATCCCGCCGTTCACCGACACTGTTCCCGTCCGGATACGCCGCGCAATCGCCTCAGCCCGCTCGACCGACCCGCTCGTCACCGAGCCTGACAGCCCGTACATCGAGTTGTTGGCGATGCGCACGGCGTCGTCGTCGCCGTCGTACTTCAGCACGCACAGGACCGGTCCGAAGATCTCCTCCTGGGCGATCGTGGCGTCGGGGTCGACGTCCACGAACAGCGTCGGCTCGACGTAGTAGCCCTTCTCGAGGTGCTCGGGGCGTCCACCGCCTACCAGAAGCTTGGCTCCCTCCGCCTTCCCCTTCTCGATGTAGCCGAGCACGCGGTCGCGCTGCCGGGCGTTGACCAGCGGGCCCATGATGTTGCCCGGATCCGTCGGGTCACCGTACGGGACGCCCTCGAACGCGGCCTTGAGGATGCCGACGGCCTCGTCGTAGTGCGACTTCGGCAGCAACATGCGCGTCGTGATCGCGCACCCCTGGCCGCCGTGCATGCAGATCATCGAGCCGGACGGCACGGCGGTCGCGAAGTCGGCGTCGTCGAGGATCACGTTGGCGGACTTGCCGCCCAGCTCCAGGAACACTTTCTTCAGCGTCTCCGCGCCGTTCGCCATGATGCGACGGCCGGTCGCGGTAGAGCCGGTGAAGCTGACCATGTCGACGCGCGGGTCAGAGGTGAGCATCTCCCCGACCGTCGCCGCGTCGCCCGACGTCACGACGTTCAGCACGCCCGGCGGGATGTCGGTCTGCTCGGCGGCGAGCCGTCCGATGAACGTCGCGCTCCACGGCGTGTCGGGGGCGGGCTTGAGGATGACCGTGTTGCCGGCTGCGAGCGCGGGCGTGAGCTTCGACAGGTTCAGCATGAACGGGAAGTTCCACGGCGTGATCGCGCCGACCACACCGACGGGCTCGTGCACGACCTTGCGGCTGCTGTGCATGCCCATGAACTCGTGGGCCGGCAGCGCCCGCTCCCACTCGTACCGGTCGATGAGGTCGATCTCCCACTGCATGTCCTCGATGCACGAGTCCTGCTGCACCGCGTACGTGAGCATGACCGGCGTGCCCACCTCGGTCACGAGCTGGGGCCGCAGCGTCTCCTTCTCCTTGTCGAGCGCGTCCTTGAGCTGCTGGAGGCACCGCTGCCGGAACGCGGGGTTCGTCGACCAGTCGGTCTCGTCGAACGCCCGACGCGCCGCCTCGATCGCCCGGTCCATGTCGTCGGGGCCGGCGTCGGCGACCTCGCCCGCGACCTCCTCGGTGGCCGGGTTGACGTTGCCGTACGTCGCGCCCGACGCCGCATCGACAAGCTTCCCGTCGATCAGCATCCGCGGCTCGGCTGCCAGCTCGCTCATTCGCGATACCTCCCCGTTGTACAGACCTGCGGCGATCGTACCTGAGGCCCCGTCAGCCTGACGGCGGCGTCAGGGAGAGTGGCGCGTTGCCAGGTGCGACGGAAGGAACGGCGACGCCGTTACAGTCGGGCTCGATGCGCATCGCGGCGCTCGACCTCGGGACGAACTCGTTCCATCTGCTGATCGCGGACGTGCATCCCGACGGGAGCTTCACACCGCTGGCCCG
>Ga0209814_10000592_pt1 | contig 12124 bp, 12 predicted proteins | sample SoiMetdeltSBSDD1_FD_187597 | JGI IMG/M metagenome (GOLD analysis project Ga0209814, IMG submission 187597) | Bulk soil microbial communities from a Populus tree surrounding site in Tennessee, USA - Soil MetaG P. deltoides SBSDD1 (SPAdes) (version 2) | ecosystem: Environmental > Terrestrial >... | reverse complement strand
TACAAGGAAACTTCCGTGCCCAGACTCGATCACAACGAACTCTTCAATTTCACCGAAACCTTGCTCTCAGCCGGCGGCATGCCGGCGGCCGATGCCAAGCTCGTCGCCAAGTTGTTAGTCAAAGCCGATCTGCGGGGCTATCCCGGCCATGGCATCACTCGGGTTGCTCCCTATCTGGCGTGGATTAAAGACGGAACAATCAACCTTCGCGAAGGGCCTAAGATAGTACGCGAAGGTAAAATTACCGCCGTCATTGAGGGCAACCACTACATCGGCCAATCGGCCGCTCACACGGCAATGGCGCTGGCAATCAGAAAAGCCAAGGAGCATGGCGTCGGTGTAGTAACCCTCCGTCATGCCAGCCATAGCGGACGGCTCGCGGACTACATGGAGATGGCGGCCGACGCGGGCCTGATCGCCATGGGCGCGGTCAGCGTCGGTTCCGGCACGACGACCCTGTATGGAGGCATGGAGCGTATTATCGGCACCCATCCCATGGCCTTCGGCATCCCGGCGCGAAACGGCCGGCATATCATTCTCGACTTCGCCACGGCGTCCATGAGCATGGGCGAAATCCAAAAGAGGGTAGCGACAAAAGATGCTATCCCCGACGGCGTGATGCTCGACGGACACGGCAACCCGACAAATGATTTCAAAGCCTTCCGCGGCCCGCCGCGCGGTGTCTTCCTGCCCTTCGGCGGCCATAAAGGCTCCGGCGTCGCACTGATCACGGAAATTCTCGGCGGCTTGCTCTCCGGCAACGGGTTAGCGAAGCATTGGTGGGACAAAGGCGGCCACGGCATCAATGGAGTGTTTCTGGAAGCCATAGCCGTCGAAGAATTCCAACCGCTCGATGAATTTTTAGATCGAGTGGATGAATTGATTTCGTTTGTGAAATCTCGGAAGACGGCTCCAGGATTCAAAGAGATTCTTTTGCCCGGTGAGCAGAGTATGCAGAACGAGGCAAGACAGATCAAAGAAGGAGTGGAAATAGACCAAGCCACCTGGAGGGAACTAAAGCAAGTCGCTGTGGAACTGGGGATGCATCAACTGCCTAAACCCCTGTAACGGGCATTCCACAGCGGTAGAAACAACAAAGTCTTTATACGGCAAATCGTGCTAAACTTTCATACGTAGCTTTTGGAAGGAAGCTTGATGCTTCGGCGCACACTTTCAATTGCCTTGCCACTAACATTATTGTCGTGGGGTTTAGGCAACGCTCAGGAGAAGAAACTCGAGCCGCTGATTGTCTCCTACAGTTCTTTCACCGGAAACCGGGCTCCTTTTTGGATCGCCAAGGAACTCGGGCTCTATGAAAAATACGGTCTGGACGTGAAGCTCGTGAGCATTGCTGCGGGCAGTGTTTCCCTCACCGCTCTTCTTGCTGGAAATGTCCACCTCACCACCGATTCCAGCGCCGGCGTTGTCAGCGCCGGCGCGAGAGGCGCCCCCATCGTCACGGTCTCCACCAACGGCGCGCTGCCGTATCAACTCATTGCTCTTCCCTCGATCAAATCCCCGGTCGAGCTCAAGGGAAAAGTCGTTGGCAGCAGCCGAATCGGAGCAGGCACGGATTTCCTCCTGCGGCGCATTCTTTCTAAACTCGGTTTGGTGCCAGGCAAGGATGTTTCGCTCATCCCGACCGGCGTCAGCGAGTCGGAAAAGAGAATCCAATTGATGTTCCAGGGAAAAATCGACGCCACTATTGGCGAGTCCGACAAAGTTTTTCAATTCGCAGAACTGGGCGGACAAAAGCTTTCGGTTTTGGGAGAGCCAAAGGACTTCGGCGTTCCCGCTCCCGGCAGCGAGATCAACAGCACAAGGCAGGTCATCAAAGAGTTACGCCCCCGGTTAAAAGCCTTCTTCATGGCCTACAGCGAGGCGATTGCGATAGGGAGAAAAAATCGAGAATTGACTTACCAGGTTTTCCGCAGACACACACGCATTGACAATCCCAAGCTCCTCGACTTTACCTATAGAGTGCAATTTTTGGAGGCGATCCCTGCAAAGCCTTATCCCAGGGAGGACGCCATTCAGGCAAGCATTGAAGATCTCAAAAGCACGATCCCGAAGCTTGAGGGGATGAAGGTTTCCGACTTCATGGACGCGTCGCTTATCAGGGAAATCGAGAACGAGGGGTTTTTCGTGCAACTGGAGAAACAGTGAACCTTAAGTTAAGTCTGGCTCTTTTAATGGTAAATGTCGTTCTCTGGAGCCATGCCGGCTATTCCCAAGAAAAAATCCGCATCGGGATTTCAGCCGTGTCGCTCGGCTTTTTGCCCACCGTTGTCGCGGAAAAAAAAGGCTTCTATTCCAAGTACGGTCTAATGCCGGAGCATGTTTTGGTTCCCTGCGCGATCGCGACGAACGCCATCCTGTCCGAGGATCTCGACTACAACGTCTGCACTGGCCCTGGAATCGCAGGGGCGATCAAGGGGTTGCCGATCAAGCTCGTGATGACTACTCAGGATAAGCTCGGGTATCTTTTGCTGGTCAAGCCTAGCGTCCAGAAAATCAGCGACCTTCGCGGCAAAACCATCGGCATCAGCACTTTCGGCAGCCAGTTATATCTCACCTCGACGACTCTTTTTCGCCAAGCCGGCTTGGAACCCGGGAAAGATATCAATCTTCTGCCTGGCGGGGACAACACCGCCAGATTAGCGGCGCTGGAAACGGGCAAAGTGGACGCGGTTTTCGTTTCTTCGCCATCCGATATCTTTGGCGTGAAACGAGGCTACAAAGTGTTGCTCTGGTCGCGCGACCACATTCCGCTGACGCAAAACACCCTCGTCGTGACCGACAAAAAATTAAAGCAGGCTCCCGATCAGGTGAAGCGCACGATCAAAGGGTCCATCGAGGGCCTCAAATTTATCAGGGAACATCAGGAAGAATCCATCGGCATCGCTGCAAAGTGGCTGCGACTGGATCTTCCCACGGCGCGTGCGGCGTTTGAGAATTATCTTCCTTGCTACAGCGCTGACGGAAGTTTGCCGGACCAAGCGCTGAAAGATCTGATTCAATATGAACTGGACCGCAGCAGCCTCAAGAAAGAGATCCCGCTGTCCCAGGTGGCAAGCCGCGATCTGCTTCAGCAAGCACAAAAGGAACTGAGCCTAAAATAAATTTATGACTACCGACGAAGCTTCATCCGCTCCTCTCTCAGGGATCCGAGTCCTGGATTTCACTCACGTGCTCGCCGGTCCGTTCTGCACCCGGCTGTTGGCGGACCTCGGCGCCGATGTCGTTCGAGTCGAGAGCAGCAAACACCCGGATCATCCCTGGCCGTCGACTTTCATCAGCGACGATGGGCGTCACGCTTCTTATCTGAACACTAATCGCAGCAAACGCTCCATCGCAATTGATCTCAAGAACGAAGCCGGCCAGAAAGTCGCCTCGCGGCTGGCTGCCGCCGCAGACGTGGTCATTGAAAATTTTAGCGCCGGCGTTATGCGCCGACTCAAGCTGGATTACGAGACTCTGCAAGCCCTCAATCCCGGTCTGATCTACGTGAGCATGTCCGGGTACGGTCACGACGGCCCGCGCCGCGACTGGACCAGCATGAACATGAATCTGCAAGGCTACAGCGGGCTCATGATGGTGACCGGCGCCGAAGGGGATCCGCCCACGGCTATCTCGAACTCGTGGAACGATTACATCGGGGGGCTGCACGCTTGCTTCACCATTCTGCAGGCGGTGGATAAGCGGGTCACCGGCGGCAAAGGAACTCGCATCGACTTGAGTCAGTTCGAATGCAGCACGGCGATGATCGGCGCGCTGTTAATCAGCAGCGCGGTGAACCGAACGGCGCCGCTCCGGCGGGGAAACCGCTCGGCGGTTTGCGCTCCTCAGGGAGTTTACCGCTGCGCCGGGACGGACGAGTGGTGCGCCCTCAGCGTGGAGACCGACGAGCAGTGGAAGGCCCTGACAAAAGCGATGGAACAAGAGGATTGGGGATCGGACAGTCGCTTCGCAGCGGTCACGAATCGAATACGTTTCCAGGATGAGATCGATCGACAGATCGAAGCTTGGACCCAAATCCTTCCCAATACGGAGGTAGAGTTCCGGCTCAAGGCCGTTGGCATTCCTGGAGAACGGATGCGGCGGGTCAACGACTTGCTCGAATCTGAGAATGGCGCCACGGTCTTTGCCAAAATGGAGGAGCGGCGCATGGGATCGATGCTGACAACCCGTCTTCCCTTTTCACTCTCTTCGGATTCTCTGCCGCCACCAAGCACCGCGCCAGGCCTTGGCGAGCACACCGCCGAAGTTCTGCGCGAATGGCTAAATCTTTGTAGTGGGGAGATCGCAGCGATGAAAGAACTGGACGCGCTCATATGACAGATTCCCCTGAGGCGATTATCACGCCGACCCTTCGTAGCTGGATCGGCCGCAAAAGTGCGCTCGCTCACTTGGAAACAATGTCCGCTTCCGACGTGCGGCGCTACGTCGATGCCACGGGAGATGCAAATCCGTTATGGCTGGACGATGACTTCGCCCGGAGCGCCGGCTACCGCAGGCGTTTGCTTCCGCCCACCCTCGTGGGTTGGGTACCGTTCAGCATGAAGGAAAGCGATTCGGCATCCAGTTCCGCTGCCACCGATCTGCGCCGGCAGCTGCCCCTCCCCGACGGCTACACCAACGTGCGCAATGCCGGATCTGAAAGTGAGTGGCTGCAACCGGCTTATGTTGGAGAACAACTTTCCACCGAGAACCGCATCGTGGATATTGTCGCGCGCCAAGGACGTGCAGGGTTGGGAATCTACATCACGCAAGAGGAACAGATTTTAAACTCCCGTCAGGAGATCGTCATGCGCCGCCGTCATACCGTCGCTATGTTTCCGGCGAAAAAATTTTCCGATCCAAAGAAGGAAGCCGAATAAATGGCGCGCGTCATAGATCTAGCCGGACTGGCTGGAGCCTATGCCACCCGGCTCTTTGCCGAAGAGGGACACGAAGTTATTCGGATTGAAAGTCCCGGGGGCGATGACTTGAGACGCTTGCCCCCTTTCCTTGGCGAAAAGCAGGATCTGGAGCACAGCGCGTACCATCAATTCGTAAACGCCGGCAAGAAAAGCCTCGCGCTGAATTTGGATTCTCCTGCGGGACAAAAGATCTTTCTCGAACTGCTGAGTCAAAGTGATGCGCTCGTCTCTGACTATGTGTTGCCGTTTGAAGATCGGTTTCTTTTTGAAGCCAATCCCAAACTGGTCGTCACCAAGATTCAGGACCAGGAGTCCGAGCTCTGCGCGGTCGCGCGCTCGGGCCTCATGTCGCTAACCGGACAGCCGGGCCAAGCTCCCGCGCTCCTCGGCGCCCATGTGCCCTCACTGGCGGTTGGAATCTACGTTGCCGTCGCCACTGCCGCCGCGCTCTTAACCTTCAAGAAGACTGGAAAAGGACTGCTGGCCAAAGTCTCCGTGCGGGAAGCTCTGGAAAGCTTCGTGGAGCAGGCGATGGTTGAATACAGTTTCTCCGGCACCGTCACCGATCGCCGGGGAAGCAAAGGAGCAATCACCGCCGTTTCTGGGGCGCTGCCGTGCAAGAACGGTCACTGGGTGATCAGCCAGATTCACAGACCCGGCCGCTGGACAAAATTCATGGACTGGGTGCAGGACCCCGAGCTGATCTCCGATCCGTCACTGGCGGAAGAGGAAAACCAGCACAAGCGGCGCGACTTCATTATGGACCGCTTAGATAAGTGGGCCAAGCGCTTTACCAAAACCGAGTTGGTGGAAGAAGCGCAGCGGCGTCATTTTCCGGCTTCGCCGGTTTCCACGCCACTTGACCTAGTCGACGACCCTCAACTGATCGCGCGGGGATTCTTAAAAGAGATCGATCATCTCGAGTTCGGACGGATTCGATTTCCACAGGGGGCAATCGCTACTGTTCTCGGAAATCAACTACGTCCCGCACCCAGACTCGGCGAGCATAACACTGAGATTCTAACTCAACTCGGTTATTCCGCAGACGACCGTCAGACGTTGAACGCGGCCGGAGCAGTCTCGTGAATTGTACATCTTCCCTCATCCTTCCTTCTCGCCCGCCACGGGGGAGAGGAGCGCGGGGGCCTGAATAAAAAATGATGACTATCAACCAAGAACTTTATTTCGACGACATTAACATCGGCGACTCGATACCCAGCCGGAAATACGGCCCGCTGACCATCGTCGATACGGTGCGTTGGGCGGGGCTGCAAGAAAACACTCAGCATCTCCACTACGACCGGGATCACGTGCGCGAGCACAACGGACTTCCTACGTTTATTGCCAGCGGCGCCTATCGGCAGGCCCTGCTCATTCGCACGCTGACGGATTGGATCGGTCCCCGAGGCTGGCTGAGAAAAATCAGCGTGCGGCACACCCATTCGACTTTTGAAGGAGACTTCATGAACTTTAGCGGCCGCGTGATTGAGAAATCGCCTGATCCCTCCGATTCGTGGATCACTTGCGATCTCGACGGAAAGAACCAAGCCGACAAGCAAATTCTCACGGGCCGTTGCACTTTGATTCTTCCGCGACGCGCGACTACAGTTAGTATATAAACCATGTTCCGCGCCCGGCCTGCTGCGTCGGTTGACGGAAGGATATCGATTGAGTGATATTGCGTACTGATCGAGTGAATCCATAGAGGAGGAAATGAAATGGTTGTACGAGAACTAAAAGACGGACGCTCCATCGTCGCCACCCAAGAGGACCACGCCGAGCTGTCAGCCCAGTTCGCTGCGCATTGGGGCAACGAGCGCTTCTCTCAATTGCGGCCTTACCGAACGATGGTGTTCGCGACGACCTATCATGACAGTGGATACCGGGAGTTTGAAGGTAATCCCCCGATCAACGTTGCCAAAGGACGCCCCTATGCTCATCGCGAGGATGTGCCTAACTTTGAGGCTACCGAGCTCGCGGCCTACAGCAAAAACGTCGAATGGGTGGGGTCCCACGATCCCTATGCAGCGCTGCTTGTTTCTATGCACCGCACCGGCCTTTGGCACAATCGCTACAATGTGTTTACCGAGCCGGCGGGAAGACTGCGCGAGCGCAGTCCTGAAGTCCAAGCAGCAAAGAAAGAGCTGGAAGCCAAGCAGGAAAAAGCCAAACAGGCATTAGCCGCCAAAAATCCGGGTTTTGAAAACGAGCTGGCGTACAACTACCGCGCGTTGCAGATCTATGATCTACTTTCCCTTTACTTTTGTTGTGACGGGTACGCCACCGAAGATATGTTCAAGGAGTATAAAATCGCGCCGGTCCGGGTTTCCTACGACAGCGATGAGACCGTCGAGTTGAAGATCTTTCCCAACGGGAATGGGGTGCGTTTTGATCCCTATCCATTTGATATCAGCCCCTTGCAGGTTTCCGTGCGCGCGCGTGCCATCAGGCCCCCGGCGAGCCAATCAGAAGAAGCTGGGCTCGAAGCCTATCAGAAAGCCCCGCGGCAGATTATCAATTTTCAGATTACGCGGTGAAGGTCCTCCCGACGCGCATCGTCACGGACAAAAATCGTTTTCCTGTCAACGGAGAATCACCCAAGTGGTGATCAAAATCGAAAATATAAAGGAGGAAATTTCTGGCAGCCCTGATCAACGACCGATTAACTAAATATCGAAAACCTCTATCCTTATCGCCTGCCCTCTTCCCGATTCTGGGCAGGCGCTTACGGCGACGAGGCAATCCATCTCGGCTCTGAAGTCGACGCGCGCCTCGTCCTTGGGCCGAATCAGGGTGTCGTACATGATGCCGGATTCCGGATCGATGCGCATATATTGAAAAATATTGAACGGGCTCGGTACATCGTCCGGCGAGATGTTCCATGGTTTCACAGCTTCGCTCAGATTCTCCCAGCAACCGTGATCGGGAATCTCTTCCGCTTTCGTCGGATTGATATCGACCCCTTCCGCGAAGACTCTTTTTGACCCTCCCTGCGCCACCATCTCGAAGCGCTTACGGCTGCACATCCCCTTTTGCAAATCGTGCCGCCCTTCTTTGAACGTATCCTCAACGATGATCAGCATCGGATTATTGCGCTTCGAGTACAAAATATCTCCCGTGCTGATGAAGATCTTCACCTGATTCGTCTTCGTCCGGGCCTGATCAAATCGCTCGGTTAAATCGTGCAGGTTAAAGGCCACGAAATCGACGATGCTCTTCCCCGCGATCCGTAGCCTCTGACCTTTCTTCACCTCAATGGCTGCGCCGGAATTTTTCTCAACTATTCTAGTTTCCAGAATCCCCATCCAAACCTCCTTCAAGAATCTCGTACGCCAAGGAATGAGAGCGTCATTAGACGCTGGTGTCAATAAAAGCGAGATCGCCTAAGCAGGTCAGTCTGCCCAGCTAGTAAACCTATGGTCCAGTATCTCAACCAGCCAGTTCATGACCACTCCGATGATGAGAACCACAAGGGCAATGGCGAACACTTTGGACGCTTCGAACTGGCTGCCATAACGCTGCGCCAGCGCCCCGAGACCTACCATTGCAATCAACATCTCGCCGTTGATCATGCCCTTGACGGCACGGCCCATTCCAAGCCGAATGCCGGCAAAAATGAGTGGAAGCGAGGCGGGCAACAGAATTCGTAAAAAGATCTGCCGTTCGTTGGCGCCAAAAGAAGAGGCCATCTCCACGAGGGCTGGATCGACGGTTCGTATCGCAGTCGCTGTGTTCATAATAATGACAAACACCGAGTACATGATGATGACGGCGATCCGCACTGCGCCGGATAGTCCGAAAATCGCAAAGAAAATAGGCGCGAATATCATTGCGGGCGAAATGAGTAATGCATTGACATAAATATCCAGAGCCTTTTCCACACGGCGATAACGCCCCATCAAAGCGCCCACGAAAAGCCCGACGATCAGGGAAATGCCGAATCCAATCGCAAGTCCTTCTAAGCTGGATGCTACGTTGACAAGGATGACTCCGCTCTGAATGAACTGAATAAGAGCCGCGACGATTTTAGAGAACGGTGGTAACCAGGGCATTGCGAGGACCCAACCCAGCACCTCCCATAGAATGACGCCGCCGCCCAGCGCCACCACTTCCAGCAACGCGCCACGAAGCGGTCGCCGCCGGGTTGCGTGCACGCGCAGGGCACCTACTTTGCCAGCTTCAATCGCTACCTTTGCCAATTACGCTTCTCGCTGATCAAGGACTTGCATGGAGCGTAAGTTCTCCCACAAATACTCTTTGATCTCGGTGAAAGTGGTCGACTTCTCAGTCTCTTGTCCACGGGGCCTTTTCAAGGGTACGTCGATGATCTCTTTAACCCTGCCAGGACGCGGAGTCATCAGCATCACCCGGTCGCCGAGGAAGACCGCCTCTTCCATGCTGTGAGTGATGAAAATTACGGTCTTACGCTCCTTCTCCCAAATCCGCAGCAGTTGTTCTTGCAATAGCCGCCGTGTTTGCTCGTCGAGGGCGCCAAAGGGTTCGTCCATTAGCAAAATGCGCGGGTTCACCGCCAGCGCGCGCGCCAGACCGACGCGCTGCTGCATGCCGCCGGACAATTCTTTAGGCAGCCGTCGCTCGAAGCCTTCAAGCCCAACGAGCCTCACAAGCCGCCTCGCGGTATCCTCGTACTCAGCCTTGGGTGTGCCCCGAATCTCAAGTCCGAATGCGATGTTGGTCAAAACATTTGCCCAAGGCATTAGGGCAAAATTTTGGAAAACCACGGCGCGGTCCGAACCAGGTCCCGTGACCGGTTTGTCATCGATGCGAACTTCGCCGTCATCAAAGGGAATCAGTCCCGCGATGATGCGCAGCAAGGTTGTTTTTCCGCAGCCACTTGGCCCAATTATGGTCAGAAATTCGTTGTCGCGAACTTCAAAATTCAACGAATCGATGGCGAGCACGCCCGTGCCCTCACCATCTCGGCCTAAAAACTCCTTACTCAAGCCGCGTATTTGAATCATTTCTCCGACCTAATTCGCCTTTGTTCTAACCGATGGAGTTATCATGAGCCCACGGGGCAACCTTTTGTTCCGCGAAACGCATTGCGCTCAACAGCAGCAGCGCTTCTATGATGACAACCAATACTGTGGCAAATACAAACTCAGCTTGTAGCCGGCCGGCGAATTCTAACAACAAACGCCCCAGTCCGCTGGCCACAAGGAGTAACTCCACGATAACCATCCCGCCGACGGCCCGTCCGAGGCCGATCCTGAGGCCGGCGAAAATCGCCGGGACTGCCCCGGGGATTACGATCCTGCGCCAAATCTGCCCCTCGTTCGCACCAAAGGATTTGGCCATCTCGATCAGCCCCGGGTCAACATTGCGAACCCCGGCCCGCGTGTTAACAACGATAAAAACAAAAGTGAATAAAAAGACAATCGCTACCCGCGAAGCGAGCCCCAATCCTAACGCGGTGATCGCGATAGGTATCAGAGGGGCCACGGGGATAGTGAGGAAGATGCCGATGTACGGATTGAGAATTTTATCGATCCATCTTACCCTTCCGGCTGCCAATCCTAGCGGAATCGCGATCAGTACCGATAAGATATACCCCAACACGAGAGCCTGATTACTAACGTAGAGCGGTTGCCATATTCTGCCGCTTACGAAGACGAGTTGAATAAAGCCGCCGATGGTTTCAGTGAATGTGGGAATCAGCATGTTTTTCATCAAGACTGCGGAAACCTGCCAAGACAAAGCGAACAGGACGAAAACCAATATTCTCAGCATCCAGTCCGATAGGATCCGGGTTTGTTTAGCTGTGTTCGTTGGTATCACTTTCAACTCAGCAGGCTCAGTCGCATAACTTGAGGCTGTTCAAATCGTTCAGACAGTCAAGCCGTGAAAAACCGATACCTCGTTTCTGAGATCTTGCTACAAGCCTAGTTCTTCAACGAAAAGCCCAGAGCTTTAACGAGAGTCGGGAACTCGGCCAATCATTTTCAGCGCGCTTTGAAGGATGGTGCTGTTCACGATCTGTTTCGAGTCGAGTCCGGGCTTCAGCTCACCTTGTTCTGTGAAGAATCGAATAGCGTCCTCCAGCATCGATGAATCGCCTCCGTTCTGCGGCCAAGCGCCTATTTGGGCATAAGTTTTTAACGTAGCAGGCAATGCCTCCGCCCTCGTATCCGGAACATAGGTGAGTGTGGCTTTCTCAAGGAGCTTTGGGTTCGCATTGATCATGCGAAACGTCTTTAGCGTCTCGGCCAAGTAGGCCACTGCCACGTCCCGGTTTTTTTCCAACCAGTCGTTGTTGGTCCAAAATCCCGACCCGCTGATGTTGAAAGGTCCTGCGGAGACGATCACGTGAAATCTACCCGGCGCTTGCGCGTCCAGGTTCAGCCAGTCCGATAACTGGACCAGCGTGGCATCGATTTGTCCATTCCTCAGGGCGATGATCCGATTCTCGCCGCCAGGGAGCACCATAACGGTCGGCGACGCTTTGCAAACATCCAAAATCCAGCGCTTTGCCGCCACCGAAGTCCCCGAGGTCTCGCCATGGATGGCGAATGTGCGGCCAGTCAGATTTTCGCATTTAGCAATCTCCTTCTTTGCGATCATCACGAACTCGCCCGGTGTGTTTTCCATAAGCCACTTGATCTTGCCCCCTTTTTCAACTGCCCGTAGCGGATCGATACTGAGCGCTATCGACATTTGAACGGTTTGCTGGGACAGCGCTTGAATATTGAGGGCCGTCTGGGAAAAGGTGACCGACTCAACTTTCCAGCCTTGCTTGTTGAGCCGTTCATGGGTCATCTCCGTCGGGATATCGTAAAAGCCGATCGCCGAGGGGTGACCGATCTTCAGGTTCAAATTTCCATTCGGCTTGGAAATTTTGATTTCATCAGGTTTGACCGGGGCGCGTTCGGCTCCCAGCAGAGCCGGCACACGTAAGACAACCGCCATAAAAAAAATCGCGCTGATACGAAAGAATTTGTGCATGTTAAGCTTCTTGGTCACTTTCTTGCGTCCCGGTTTATCGCTGTCCGGGTACTTTGCCGACCGTCTTTAGCGCTCCTTCCAAAACCTTCGAATTCACAATTTGCTTAGCATCAATGCCTGGTTTCAACTCGCCTCGGTCCGTGAAAAATTTGATTGTGTCTTCCAAAATAATGGTGTCGCCGCCATTCTGCGGCCACGCTCGCACAATCTCGAGATATGCTTTGATCGCCGGTGCGATT
>Ga0209814_10000591_pt1 | contig 12125 bp, 9 predicted proteins | sample SoiMetdeltSBSDD1_FD_187597 | JGI IMG/M metagenome (GOLD analysis project Ga0209814, IMG submission 187597) | Bulk soil microbial communities from a Populus tree surrounding site in Tennessee, USA - Soil MetaG P. deltoides SBSDD1 (SPAdes) (version 2) | ecosystem: Environmental > Terrestrial >... | reverse complement strand
ATCTGGGTGCGCGGTTATGGTTTGGTGGATTCCCCTAAAGTAAAAGCTGGTCCTGGTAAGACTCTAAATCTCAAAGCCGTGGTGGCGCCGAACGAAGCCGCTGCAGCGCAATATTATCCCGCGATCTACTGGTACTCGATGCTCAGGATTCCCGACAAGAGCGAGTTTCCCGGGACCGGCGACAAAGGCAACGGCATGCCGGAAAAGCTAAAACACCAAGCGCAATGGCTCGACGTGGTAAAAACCAATGGCTGCAATACCTGCCACCAACTCGGAAATAAAGCGACGCGCACGATCTCCAAAGAGTTGGGTGAATTCAAATCGTCCGCCGATGCATGGCAGCGGCGCATCGTTTCCGGCCAAGCCATGACATCGATGCTGAATGCTATTGACAGAGTCGATTCGAAGCGCGCCTTGGCTCTCTACGGTGATTGGACGGACCGCATCGCCGCCGGCGAATTGCCAAAGTTGAAGCCGTCGCGACCCCAGGGCGTGGAGCGCAACATCGTCATTCACGTATGGGATTGGAGTAATCCCAAGGCTTATCTCCACGATGAAATTTCCACCGACAAACGCAATCCGACGGTCAATGCCAATGGGCCGATTTACGGCTCGACGGAGTTGAGCACGGATCTCGTGCCGGTGCTTGACCCGAAACATCACAAAGCGTGGGAGATCAAACACCCCGTGCGGGATCCGAATACGCCGTCGGCGAAAACGGACCCGCTAACGCCATCGCCTTATTGGGGTGCGGAACCGATCTGGGATAGCCAGTCGAATCAGCATAATCCGATGATGGATGAAAAAGGGCGCGTGTGGTTTACCGCGCGGGTTCGTCCTCCGGAGAATCCGGATTTCTGCAAAAAGGGCTCGAACCATCCGTCGGCCAAGGTTTTCCCGATCAACAGCGCGAACCGACATCTTTCGCTGTACGATCCAAAAACCAAAAAGTTCACGCTGATCAGCACCTGCTTTTCAACCCACCATCTGGTTTTCGCAGAGGATGCCAATCACACGCTTTGGACCAGCGCCGGTGGTCCCGCCAGCGGTGTCGTCGGCTGGCTGAACAGGAAAATGTTCGAAGAAACCGGCGACGAGCAGAAGTCGCAAGGCTGGACGCCGCTGATTCTCGACACCAACGGCAACGGCAAACGCGATGAATGGGTCGAGCCCAATCAGCCCGTCGATCCGACGAAAGACAAGCGCGTCGCGGCGGCTTTCTATGGTATCGCCGTGAGCCCCGTGGACGGTTCGGTTTGGGGATCCTCGCAGGGATTTCCCAGCTCCATCGTGCGCCTCAACCCAGGGCCAAATCCGTCGGAGACCGCGCTAGCTGAATTGTACGAAGTGCCGCTCGATGCCGGCGCTTACGGTATCCGTGGCATGGACATCGACCGCAACGGCGTGGTCTGGGCTTCGCTCTCGAGCGGCCATCTGGCGAGCTTTGATCGGCGCAAGTGCAAAGTACTCAACGGCCCAACTGCGACTGGCAACCACTGTCCCGAAGGCTGGACGCTGCACACTCTGCCCGGGCCCAACTTCGAGAGCTTGAAAGAGCCGGGTAGTGCAGAGTCGAGTTACTACACCTGGGTCGATCAGTTCGACACCTTCGGTCTGGGCAAAGACGTACCGATCGCCACCGGCAATTTGAACGATTCTCTGTTGGCTTTAGTGGATGGAAAATTCGTCAACCTTCGCGTGCCGTATCCTCTGGGGTTTTACGCCAAGTGGATGGATGGCAGGATCGATGACCCGAAAGGCGGTTGGAAGGGTAGAGGCTTGTGGGCAACCACTGGCACTCGCACACCATTCCATATGGAAGGCGGCAAGGGCACGCGACCAAAGGTCGTAAAGTTTCAGTTACGCCCCGATCCGTTGGCGAAATGAACGGATCGCAACCCGCTGGTCTTTAAATCGCGGTTCTTGATCGTGCGCAAGACGCAAAGCGCTGGGCAGCAGTATGGCAAATTTGCTGGGCTCAGCGGTCGACCCCGTATGAAATCTCAACCGGTTGAATCGCTTGTTGTTCCCTTTGCGCTTTTCGTTTCGAATTATTCGCGTTCGTACGCGGCGGCGCCTTTCACCAAAGTTCTCGTGACGACCGGTTCTTCTAGCGAGCGCGAGGGGCGCTGTATCTCGTGCAAGATCAAGGTAACTTCCCGCAGGACGGTTTTGATCTCACTTTGGTGCAGGTCCACAATGGTCCCGTCGGGATGTCGGCGCTAATCTCCTGAGAATCGCTTTTGCACTAGGATGGGTGTCGGCGGTGAACCTCGGAGCCATTGGGAAGGAGCCGACTTGGTCTTTGTCGCTCTCTTGATCAATAGATTGATAGGAGTTTTTTGGTTAACCCGGCGATCAATAACCCGGGGGAATTGCACGGTAAGAATCTCGGCGTCAACGGCTTGAGCGGCGGCACCTGGATTTTTACCATGTTGACGTTGGATTACCGGGAGCCTGTGCTTGCAGGACAAAATACAGATGAGGGCGCTGGGAGATAATTCGGTTGTCTCGCCCGCGCTCTTATCGGGCAATGTCGATGCGGCCTAAGTGAGTTACACGTATGCCAAGATGTCCAGAATAAAGGCTTCCGGGTGCTCGTCGATTTAGAGAAGTTGCCGATTGCCTTCCGGGGGACCGGGATCATCACACGACGGAGAACCATCGCATCGTCGGCTGCGACGGTCGAAAGTTTGATCAAAGCCTTGCTCCATGGCGTGGCCTTCCTTCGCAATCCGAAAAATAAGCCGCAGTCGGGTTCGGCGCCTCAAGGCGCAGGACTTGGTGGACGATACGTTGTTAGAAGATTGGGAAAAGAAGGATGGTTCTAACTAATTGCAACTTTGAGTGTATTCAAGTCCTGAGCAGGCGAGAACGTGGTCAAGGATAACACCGAGGCTTTTCGATAGACTAACAAATACGGGGTCCCGCTGGCAATTAACCCGACGCGTTTGGTTCGCGAGCTGACTCAAATGCAACGAAATCCGATTACAGGTTCCACCGATGGACTCTAAATCAAACTGCTATTAAAAAGGGATCAAGTTGCTACCCGCCTTAAGATTAATTTCACGATCGATATTGGCCGGCTCTATTATCGCTCTCAGTTTTACATCCTTTACACTGTATTTACTCTTGACTGCCGGTGGGGAAATAAATTGGCTTTCAGTGATCAAGATTTTCTTTCTAGGATTAGTTCTGTGGATGACAGGTGAAATGCTCAGTCAGCTCTTTAAGTTACCTAATACTTCAATACGTGCCCCACTCACGTTAATGCTTGGAACCGTCACCATAAGTCTTGTGGCAACATCGGCTCTCATTTTTAGAGCTCAGGCATTAGTAATATTTGAGATTTATTCGGTAGTAGCTGTCATTTCATTTTTTTTTATAAATAAATTTCTTACTAACGAAGCTGGATTTAACGAGATCGCAGGAAGAGGAAGCATTGTTGATTTATGCATTCCCGCTGTCCTATTTGCCCTCGTGGCTTTTTGGTCGGCTGATTTAGCGCGCACTCTGCCAATTCTCAAGGCTACATATAATTTAAACGCCTGGACCGATTATTATATTCATGCCACAGAAATTTCGCAGCTTGGCAGCGTTTTTTCGGGTGGTCGCGGCTCCATACTTCTTGCCGGTGAATCGATACCTTTTTATCACTACGCGTTCTTGGGGGTGTGCTCCATCCTGGCCGGATTAGTGGACATTCCACCGCTGGGTTTAGCCACCGCTTTTCTCACCCCCTATGGCATATTTGTTATGGTGTGTGGTGCATACATCTGGGGCACTTTACTTGTATCACGAACAACTGGCATCCTGTGCGCTCTCTTGGTGCTTTTCCTTCCGGACGCCTCTACGTACGGCTTTAGGAATGGTGTTTTTAGCTTCCATTGGCTTTTAGTGACATCACCGGGAACCGGCTATGCAGTTGGCATAGTTTTAACTACGTGTTCGCTTTTATATATATCGCATGTTGAAAGAGAGCGTTCTGCTTCGTTTTTAGCTATAGCAACACTCATCACAGTTCTTTTTTTTCGGATACACATTTTTCTTTTGTATCTTCCCGCCATCTTGGCAACTATCGTGTTTGAGAACGAATCCTTCAAACGTTGCCGTCGGGGCATAATTTTCATAGTGATCGGATTAAGTGCAATCTCTATGTTGATCGTGTTATTGATTCCACCGGCCCGAAACAGTTGGCTTGATTATTCCCATGTTGGTGACTTTTTGAGGTCTATTCACCTCGACCAAGATCCCACGGGTTATTCTGATATCGCAAAGGGGATAGCGACCCATACATCACCATTCTTCGCTATGCTCTTGGGGATAGTATTCGTGCCCGTCCTCGCGCTGGGTGCACTGATCTTAGTCTACCCTGCCGTATCAGTTTTAGGTAAAGACCGGTCTGGTCCAAGTTATCTTGATAGATTGCCTATTTTTTTACTCATTTCATTTATTGTGATGATTTTAATAACTCCATCGACTCCGTCGGGAGACATTACAGAGCTTAAGCACCGTTCATTTCCGCTTTTATATGTCGTTTTTTTGCTATGGAGTATCGTTTCCATCAGCCGCTTTTTTTTAGAGAAGCGTCTTAAGAGTCACAGTGCATTTTTAAAGCTCGCACTACCTGCCTTCATCGTTGGTGCTATTGGCATAGGCTTTATCAGCACCACACCGCCATGGATCCCTACTTTTGGCTGGGGCAAAAGTTTTTATGGAACTGCTGTAGAGAAAGACTTGGTTTTAGCCGCATTTTTTGTCCGAGCGAGGAGAGGCTCAACAGACGTGGCGGCACTTCTTCCGACTGAACCAAAATCTGCTCTTTCGGATCGCGGAACAATTTTTGCCAGCCTGGCCGATATGCCCATTTTTTTAGCCCGGTATCCTATACAAAAATTACATGGCAGGCACCGGAGTTTGATTGCCGATGAACGACTGGAATTCTTGAACGCAATCGACTTAAGGAATCACCATTGCGGCTCTTTTCGAATGCTTGCGAAGCGTGGTATCAGTTGGCTGGTCACATACGACGTTTCCAAGGCAGTCAGCCTTCCAGTATCATTTAAATCAAATCACGTCTCTGTTTATCATATTGCTAATGTACTTAATTCTTCATGCGGTTCGCGCTGAATTTATTACTATGTTGGAAAAGAATTACTTCTAGAAAAAGCGAGATCTAATCTGAAAAAAGTCGCCATCCTCCAGTCCAACTACATTCCGTGGAAGGGGTACTTCGACATGATCGCCGCGGTGGATGAATTTATTCTCTACGATGACGTGCAGTTCACCCGGCGCGACTGGCGTAATCGCAACCAAATCAAGACACCCCAAGGTCAGCAATGGCTCACCGTCCCGGTCAAGGTAAAGGGCAAATACCACCAGACCATCCGCGAAACGGAAATTGATGGCACCCGCTGGGCGGAAACGCACTGGAAGGCTTTGATCCAGAGCTACCGTCGGGCACGCCATTTTGATGAAGTGGCGGCGCTATTGAGGCCGCTCTACCTCGATCGCCATTACACTCATTTGTCGCCGCTCAATCGCGCGTTGATCGAGGCGGTGTGCGCTTACCTTGGTATTGCCACCAAAATCAGCCACTCCTGGGATTACACCTTGATCGACGGCAAAACCGAGCGCTTGGCCGACTTTTGCACACAAGCAGGGGGCACGGAATATATCTCCGGCCCTGCTGCCAAGGATTACATTGAAGAGCGCGTCTTTACCGAGCGCTGCATAAAACTCAGCTGGTTCGATTACACCGGCTATGCAGAGTACCCTCAGCTTTGGGGCGATTTTATTCACGGCGTCAGCATCCTCGATTTGCTGTTCAATTGCGGCCGAGATGCGCCGCGTTATATGAAGCATGTAGGTATACGATGAAGCTTTCTATCGTCGCCACCCTTTATCACTCCGCTCCATATATCGAGGAGTTTTGCCGTCGAGCCGGAGCTTCCGCGCGTCAGCTCGTCGGCGACGACTACGAGATTGTTTTGGTGAATGACGGCTCGCCTGACAACAGTCTTGACTTGGCCGTTCAGCTTTGTGATTCAGGCTCGCATGTAATCGTTGTAGATTTATCCCGCAACTTTGGTCACTACAAGGCCATGATGACAGGGTTAGGACATGCCCGCGGTGAGCGCGTCTTTCTGATCGACAGCGATCTCGAGGAGGAACCCGAGTGGCTGCTGAGCTTCTCTGAACAGATGGCACGAGATCGCTGCGATGTCGTGTATGGCGTTCAGCAGCGACGCAAGGGCGGCATTTTCGAGCGTTGGAGCGGGCAGTGGTTTTACCGTTTCTTCAAGGTGCTTACCGGCATGACGCTCCCGGAAAACGTCGTTACCGCTAGACTGATGACACGCCGATATGTGACCGCGCTATTGTGCCATGACGAGCGCGAAATCTTCATGGCGGGTCTGTGGCATACCACCGGTTTCGACCAGCGCCCGCAAACCATTGAGAAACACAGCACGAGCGAAACGACGTACTCCTTTCGCCGCAAAGTGTCGCTGCTGGTGAATTCCGTCACCTCATTCAGCAATGCACCGCTGATCGGCATTTTTTATATCGGCGTAGCCATCTCCCTCATGGCGGGGTCCTATACGGTTTATCTCCTCGCCTATTGGATGTTTTTTGCTAAACCCCTGAGTGGCTGGACTTCCGTCATGGCCTCGATCTGGCTGCTAGGCGGGTTGGTCATTTCCTTCATCGGTGTCGTTGGTATCTATCTCTCTAAAATATTCTCTGAGACTAAACGACGCCCATATACGATCGTGCGGCAGATCTATGGAAAGCGAGACCCCTCATATTTTGAATGAAAGGGCAGATGAGCTTACTACAAAGGAAAATGAATAAGGATTCGAATTCTCCTGATGATGTTCCCTTTTATGGAGTATTGAAACAAAATACCGTAGGCAACAATATCGACAAAGTTGTAGAAGAAATAGTTAATCTTGGATTTTCAGTGATTCACTCTGGGCTTTCCGATGATGAGATTCAGTCACTTTCCTCGAAATTCGATTTTTTGCATGCCCAATATCTGAAGATTTATGGCAGTAAGTATCTTGAAAGTATCGATGAGCATAACAGCATTCGTCTTCCGCTCGCCTTTGACCGCGCCTTTATCGATCTGGCCACCAACAAAAATGCCCTTAATGTTGTTGAACGGCTGATTGTTGGAAAATTTATGCTGAACCAGCAAAACGGCATAGTTAATCCTCCGGGTAAACCATATAGCCAAGGCGCATGGCATCGGGACCTTCCCTATCAGCACTTTGTCAGCTCCCGCCCACTAGCAATTAATGCCCTCTACTGTGTTGATGACTTTACTAAAGACAATGGCGCAACGCATGTACTTCCGGCCAGCCACAAGCAAGAATCATTTCCTTCCGATGAATATACCTCAAAACACTCGGCTCAGATTATTGCGCGAGCCGGATCATTTATCATGATGGACTGCATGACGTTTCATCGAGGCGGCGTCAATAAAGCTCGGCAAAAAAGACGCGCTATCAATCATATTTATACAATCCCACATATCAAACAGCTCATTGACATACCCGCCCTCTTGGGGGAAGAAGGCATGGACGGGTACGTTCAAGAGCTTCTCGGCTACAGATATGCTCTACCGCGCTCAATAGATGACTTCCTTAAGAGCCGAAACAATGGACGCGATATTTCGTAGATGCCGCAGCAAAAAAGTTTAGGTCGAGGAACGATGGAGCAATCATGTTTGTAAGCGCGAATAGGCTCAAATAGAGCGGGTACGGGTGATTTAGGAAGTGGAAAAATCCGTTTGTCCTTTGTGTGGAGGTCTGCGGTTGCACCTGCCGATACCCCTTGTCGGTAGGGCTGTGGTTAGCGATGGCCGAGTGCTTGAGGCCTCGCTCGAGAAGGCCTCTTGTCTTTCCTGTGGCCTCGTGTCTCACGTCAACCAGCTTTGTACGGATACGGTACAAAATGTTTATCGCGAAGATTACGTCCTTGCTTCCGCCTCCCCGTCTTCCGATCAGTGTCGGGCGCAAAACTATGCTGATGTCTTGACCCAGTTTATTGCACCCGCCAAGAGGGTTTTAGAAATTGGCTGCGGATCTGGGGCGCTACTTAGGGAGCTTGAAACTCGCTGGCCAGAGGCATCTCTATTCGGAACTGATCCGGCATTACCTGATGGGCCCGCTCAAAATGGACGCCTTCGTTTTGAACGTGGTTTTTTTGAAACCTATGCCGCGGACAAAGGCATCGATCTAATTTTTTCCGTAAACGTGTTAGAACATGTCAGCTGTCCCACCACTTTTTTTACCCGCGTTGCTGGTCTTTTGTCTTCGGGCGGTCAGTTGGCGATTATCTGTCCTGCCTCCAATCCACCTAATCTTGAACTGGTTATCTACGACCATTTGCACACATTCACATCCCGCGCACTCGCTATGGCAGCCCAATCCACGGGATTTACGGTTACCACGCAAATTGATCGCGTTGAGCGACTAGGTGATTTCCAGTTCATCATCTTTAGACGCACTAGCGTGGAAACTATGGAGGACTGTCCGCGATCTCGGGAGGAAGCAGTTTCACTAGCTGCCTCTCGCACCGCGTACTTGAAGGCATGGTGCAATCTGGAAGCGACGCTTTTGTCTCGCGCTGCATTTGCATCGCGTACAGCACTATTTGGCGCCGGCCAAATGGCAGCGCTATTGAGAGCTTATGCCCCACGGATTTGGGATCAAGTTGACCTACTCGTTGTAGACAACATTAGTGATGCTTGGAGATTTGACAAACCGGTCTCTGCATATTCAGACTCGAAGCGGAGCCTGGAAAGTGCTGCTGTTTTAGTAGCCACGTCACCGAGCACACAAGCTCACTTAGCGAATCGCCTTGCCTCAGATGGACTCAGGGCTGTTCGCTTCGACGACATAATTTTTTGCTGATTGAAAGCGCTGAGTGTCTTTTGGACAGCGCCGACGGGAATTTCCAGGTAATCCTTTGAATCTACGTCGCGGTAGTATTGAGACGTATGAAAAGAACAAATACGGATATATGGGTGGAAGTAGCCGACTACTACGCGGCAAAGCTGGCTGAATACGGGGAGACTCCCCAAGGCGTCGATTGGAATAGTGAAGAAAGCCAAGTGCAACGTTTCGAGCAGCTGAATAAGGTCATCGACGCGTCCCTCGGCTTTTCGCTCAACGACTTGGGATGCGGTTACGGTGCATTGTTCGATTACCTGCAGTCGCGCTATCGGGGTTTTACCTATAACGGTTGCGACGTCTCCGGCGATATGATTCGCGCTGCGCAAAATCGCTACGCCAATAATCCCATGGCTCGTTTTGTTGTCGCTGCCAAGCCGGCCGAGACGGCAGATTACGGTATCGCAAGTGGCATCTTCAACGTCAGACTTCGGCGCACTGATGCCGAGTGGCGCGACTATCTTGAGGACACGCTCGACGGGCTAGACCTAACCAGTCGCCGGGGATTTGCCTTCAACTGCCTAACGTCCTACTCGGATGCCGACAAGATGCGAGACTATCTCTATTACGCCGATCCCCGTGCTTTATTCGATCTTTGTAAGCGCCGTTACTCGCGCTATGTAGCATTGTTACACGACTATGGTCTTTACGAGTTTACAATCCTGGTGAGAAAGCATCCATGAAACCGAAGTTGGTCATATTTGGTTCAGGCGACATTGCGCAACTGGCCCACCATTATTTCTCCACAGACTCGAACTATGACGTCGTTGCTTTCACGGTCGATGCTGGTTTTCTCACTAAGCCTGATTTCTGCGGACTCCCCGTTGTGGCGTTTGAAGAACTTGTCCACCGTTATTCACCCGATACTCATGACATCTTCGTCGCCTTGAGTTATTCCAAGCTCAATGAAGTCCGCAAAGAAAAATACCTTGCTGCGAAGGCCTGGGGCTACCGACTCGCCAGCTACGTCAGCTCCCGTTGCACTGTGCTCAACGCAGGCAAGATCGGTGAAAACTGCTTCATTCTTGAAGACAACACCATTCAGCCGTTTGTCACCATTGGCAACAACGTCACGCTGTGGAGTGGCAATCATATTGGCCACCATTCGACTATCCACGACCACTGCTTCATCGCATCGCATGTCGTAATCTCCGGTGGTGTCGAAATCGACGAATCCTGCTTCATTGGGGTCAATGCCACATTGCGCGACCACATCAAGGTTGGCGTGAAGTGTGTCATCGGCGCCGGGGCGCTGGTCTTGGCGGATGCTGAACCGGAGGGAGTTTATATGGGACAGGCGAGCGAGCGAGCCAGAGTTCCAAGTACCCGCCTGAGAAAGATCTAGGAAACACGATTGATGCGCTGGAGAAAACTCGGACAACTCTACTGCCCAGAATCTGTTCATCCTAAACTTGCGACCCATGCCGCCAATCCTCTGGCCGTTTTGCTCGAGGGGGACGTTTATCGCGTTTTCTTCAGCGGTCGCGATGTGCGGAATCGTTCATCGGTGGGGTTTGTCGATGTGGACGTGGTCAAAGGTGAGCTGGTTTACGTCCACGATAAGCCCGTTTTCGAGCATGGACCGGAAAACAGTTTTTACTCCCATGGCGTCAGTATCGGTAATTGCTATGAGGCCGACGGCCGACGCTACATGTTATTCATGGGCTGGCAATGTCCCCCGGGCAATCACTGGCGAGGGGACATCGGGCGTCTCGTGGTCGAGGGCGATTTCTCCCTCCGTATCGACAGTGACGACCCGTTCATGTCCACTGACGGCACTGACCCGGTAAGTCTTTCGTATCCATGGGTGATCCGGGGAGACAACGGTTTTTACCACATGTGGTACGGTTCAACTGTGACTTGGGATGCGGGTAATAGCGAAATGCTGCATGTGATCAAACATGCCGCTTCGAATGACGGACACTATTGGCGACGGGATGGTGTTGCTGTCCCATATCGCCTTGGCACGGCTCAGGCCTTTTCGCGCCCGTCTGTTATCGGAAACACGAATGAGGGCTATCACATGTGGTTCTCTTACCGGAGTGGTTCCGGCGAAAAATACCGGATTGGGTATGCCTACAGCCAAAGCGGAAAAAGCTGGGATCTCCGTCTGGATGAAACAGGAATAGAGGTATCTCCGAACGGTTGGGACTCCGAGATGATCGAATACCCATTCGTTTTTGATCATAAAGGCCAGCATTTCATGCTGTACAACGGTAATGGCTATGGGAAAACTGGGTTTGGTATCGCGCTGCTGATCAATGGGTCGGACGGGGAATAAACAAGGTGGCGAAATTTTTCGTAGGTCTCAAACATTTGGGGTTCCCAGAAAACTGAAGGTTGCGCTGGCGAATGAAAAAATGTCTCGCCTGTGGCGCAGCCTATCCTTCATCAGATCCCGGGTGCACAGCCTGTGGTGCTCAGCCGAACAAGCAAGAAGGTTTTACCGCTTATGCCCCGGCTCTGGCGCATGGGGGAGGTGGCTTTAAGGCCAGCTACTTTGCTGACCTGGCTGGTCTCGAAGCTGGGCATTTCTGGTTTCGCGCTCGTAATCGCTTGATCATTTGGGCGCTTGGAGAGTATTGCCCGGAATTTCGTTCTTTCCTCGAAATAGGTTGTGGCACCGGTTATGTCTTGTCAGGCATGGCCAAGGCTTATCCCAACGTGCAATTCCACGGTAGTGAAATATTTACTGCCGGGTTGGCTTTCGCTGCTGGCCGAAAGCCGACAATCAATTTCATGCAAATGGACGCCACAAATATTCCGTTCGTGGACGAGTTTGATGCCATTGGCGCCTTTGATGTATTGGAGCACATCGAAGAAGACGGGCAAGTGTTGATGCAGATGTACAATGCATTAAAGCCACGGGGAGTCGTACTGTTAACGGTTCCGCAGCATGCTTGGTTGTGGAGCCAGGTCGACGATTATTCCTGCCATGTGCGCCGTTACTCAGCCAACGAGCTTCATGCCAAGTTAGGAGCCGCAGGTTTTGAAATTCTGCGCAGTACATCGTTCACGTCAGTTTTGCTCCGGCAATGTTCGCCTCACGCTTGGGACAAAAACTATTTCTCGAAAAGACTGTAGACCCCACGGCTGAACTTAGAATTTCTGCTTGGCTTAATTACCTATTCGAAAAAATGTTGGGCGCCGAGGTCGCCATGATTC
>Ga0209814_10000587_pt1 | contig 12142 bp, 8 predicted proteins | sample SoiMetdeltSBSDD1_FD_187597 | JGI IMG/M metagenome (GOLD analysis project Ga0209814, IMG submission 187597) | Bulk soil microbial communities from a Populus tree surrounding site in Tennessee, USA - Soil MetaG P. deltoides SBSDD1 (SPAdes) (version 2) | ecosystem: Environmental > Terrestrial >... | reverse complement strand
GCGCGTAGCCCGCCACCCCCGCCGCGGCCACCACCCAACCCCAGAAGTCGCTGAGGAAGTCGTTGGCGATGCCGACGATGGTCTCGTCCTGGATGCGGATGGTGCCCGACGTCGAGTACTGGGTGGTGAGGATCAGCACGACGCCGTTCCAGATGAGCAGGCCGGCCAGCGTCACCACGAACGACGGGACACCGGCTTTGGTGATGACCAGCGCCTGCACCAGCCCGATGGTGGTGGTCACGATCAGGGCGAACCCCAGGGCCGCCCACCATGGCCAGTGGGCCCCGTCCGGCCGCAGCAGCAGCGTCATGGTCACGCCGCCGACCGCGCCGACGAAGGCCACCGACAGGTCGATCTCCCCGATGAGCAGCACGAACACCACGCCGATGGCGATCGTCGCGGTGGCCGCCATCTGCAGCAGCAGGTTGGTGAAGTTGCGCTCGACGTAGAACGTGCTGTCGAGCGTGCCGAACACGATGGCGATGATGATCAGCCCGACGATGATCGGCAGCGAGCCCAGCTCACCGGCCCGGACCCCCTGCCACCAGCGGCGCAGGTAGCCGCCCAAGGTGTCGGGCGTGCTGTCGAAGCTCACCGCGGGAGCGGCCGGGGGGAGCTCGTCCTCGGGGCCGATCACGTCGGAGGCGTCCACGTCGGGCGCGGTGCGGGGATCGACCGTCACGGCTCGACCCCCGCCGCGTCGGCCATGCCCGGCACATGGTCGAGCGTGCCGGCGGTGATGGCGTGCACCACCTCCTGCTGGCTCGTCTCGGACCGGTGGAGCACGGCCACCCGCTGGCCGAGGCGCAGAACCGTGATCCGGTCCGCCACCTCGAACACGTCGTGGAGGTTGTGAGAGATGATGACCACCCCCAGGTCACGGTCGGCCAGGCGCCGGACCAGGTCGAGCACCTGGCGGGTCTGGGCCACGCCCAGCGCCGCGGTGGGCTCGTCGAGGATCAGCAGCCTGGAGTTCCACATCACCGACTTGGCCACGGCCACGGCCTGGCGCTGGCCGCCGGACAGGCCGGCCACGGTCTGGCGGACGGACCCCAGCGTGGTCACCGACAGGCCCTGGAGGGTCTCGCGCGCCGAGTGCTCCATGCTCGACTCGTCGAGCACGAAGCCGCGGCGCGTCCGCTCCCGTCCCAGGAACATGTTGGCGGTCACGTCGAGGTTGTCGGCCAGCGCCAGGTCCTGGTACACGACCTCGATGCCGAGGCGGGCAGCGTCGCGCGGGCTGTGGATGGCGACCCGCCGGCCCTCGACGCTGACGTGCCCCTCATCGAAGGGATAGATCCCCGCGATGCCTTTGACGAGCGTGGACTTCCCCGCCCCGTTGTCGCCGACGAGGGCCATGACCTCACCGGCCTGCACCTCGAAGTCGACGCGGTACAGGGCCTGTACCGCGCCGAACGCCTTCGAGACGCCCTCACATGCGAGGAGCGGGGTGGTCACGAGTTCTGCTGGCAGAACTCGGTGCTGGCAACGTCGCCGGTGCAGATCTCGTCGATCGTGCGGAACCCGTCGGCGATGACGGTGTCGGCCACGTTGTCGACGGTCACGCCGATGGGCACGAGGGCCACATACATGACCACGCCGTCACCGCTGGCGCTGTCCGTCGGCTGGCCGTCCTCGGCCTTGATGCCGATGATGTTGACGGCGGAGCCGCCGGACTCCAGGGGCGACTCGTAGTTGTTGGCCGCTTCCTCGATGTCGTCGCCGTTGCGCAGGGCCAGGGCGATGGCGGCGGCCACGCCGGCCTCGTCCTGGATCGGCTTGTAGACGCTCACGGTCTGCTTGCCGAGCACGACGTTCTGGATGCCGGCGGCGGTGGCGTCCTGCCCGCTGAGCGGGACGGGACCGACGCTCGCGGCCTCCATGGCGTTGATCACCGAGTTGGCCAGGCCGTCGTTGGCCGCGAACACGGCGTCCACGTCGTTGCCGGCGTCGACGAGGATCTGTTCCATCAGCGTCTGGGCTTCCTGGTTGTCCCACCCGGGGGTGAACTGGTCCGCGACCAGCTCCCAGTCGCCGGCCTGGACGCGCGCGTCGACCGTCTCCTCGTAGCCCTGCTTGAACAGGAACGTGTTGTTGTCCTCTTCGCCGCCGTTCAGCATCACGACCTTCGCCGGAGCGAGGTTCAGGGCGTCGATGGCCGGCTCCATGGCCTCGGCCATGGCTGCGCCCACCTGGACGTTGTCGAAGCTGACGTAGGCGTCGCCGCCCGAGCCGCCGGTGTTGAAGCGGTCGTACTCGACGACCTTGACCCCGGCGTCCTTGGCCTGGTCGATGATGGTGGCGCCGGAGCCGGTGTCGAGGCTCGTGAGCACGATCACGCTGGCGCCGTCGGCGATGGCCTGCTCGGCCTGGGACTGCTGGGTGGACGCGTCGCCCTCGGCGTTGACGATGTGGTAGTCGTCGTCCTCGGACAGGCCGGCTGCGTCGAACGCATCGGCGAAGAACCGCCGGTCGTCCTTCTCCCATCGGTCGGATGAGGCCGTGTCGGGAAGCAGCACCCAGATGCTGCCCTCCCCGTTCCCACTACTTGCTGCCTCGCCACCGTCGTCGTCGTCATCCCCGCAACCTGCGGCGATGAGGCCGAACACGGCCAGAATGGCGAGGGTTCGCCACACGCGCTTGCTGCCGTACATGCTTGGTCCCCCTCCCGGATCACCTGTTGCCGCGGACCGTACGAAAGAATCCGCGAACAGTTCGCGAACGTTGCTTCAAGAACGCGAACGAAACATTAAAGCTCTCCTCCTCCCACGAAGCGATAGCCCGAGCGCGGCTCGGTGACGAACAGGGTCGGGCCGTCCGGGTCCTCCAGCTTGGAGCGCAGCCGGGCCATGTAGACCCGGGTGTACTCGGTCTGGGTCTCGTAGCCGTGCCCCCACACCCGCCGGAGCAACGCCGCGTGGGTCAGCAGCACCCCGGGGTTGGTGACGAACTCCCGTAGCAGGGCGAACTCGGTGGGGGTCAGATGCACCAGCTCGCCGCCCTTGGTGACCTTGCGGGCCGTCAGGTCGACCTCGACCTCGCCGGCCCGCACCACCTCGGGAGCCGTCGCCTCGGCCGGCGCCGGGCGGCTGCGCCGGAGCGTGGCATTGATGCGGGCCAGCAGTTCCTCGATGCCGAATGGCTTGGTCATGTAGTCGTCGGCCCCCAGGTTGAGGGCGCGCACCTTGTCGGTCTCCGCCCGGCGGGCCGACAGCACGATGATCCCCACCGCCGACCGCTCCCGCAGCTCGCGGCACAGCTCGAACCCGTCGACGCCCGGCAGCATGAGATCGAGCAGCACCGCGTCGGGGTCGTGGGCCTCGACCATGGCCACCGCGTCGATCCCGTCCTTGGACACGACCACGTCGTGGGCCCGGGCCATGAGGTTGGCCCGCACGAGGTCGACGATGTTCTGATCATCTTCCACCAGCAACACGGTGGTCCGGTCAGACGACATCGGGCTCCTTGGGCGCGTCCACCAGGGTCCAGGCCGCGTCCGGCGGCGCATCCGGCGCGTCGACCGGCTCGCACGGCAGCGTGACCAGGAGCCGGGCCCCTCGGCGGGCCGGAGCCGCCACCAGGGTCCCGCCGTGGGCCACCACGATGCCGCGGGCGATGGGCAGCCCCAGGCCGGCGCCGGCCACCTCGCTGGCCCGCACCCGGGGCTCGAAGATCCGGTCGGCCAGCGCCGCCGGGATGCCGGGGCCGTGGTCGGCCACCTCGACCTCGACCGTGCCCGGCGTCCGGCCCCGGCGCAGCCGCACGTCCACACCGTGGCGGGAGGCGCCGTGGGCCACCGCGTTCTCCAGCAGGTTGACGAACACCTGCTCCAGGCGGTCGTGGTCGCCCCACACCGGCTCCAGCTCGCCCGCGGTGTGGACCCGGATGGCGTCGCCCCCGCTCACCAGGCGCCGGGCCGCCTCGACCACCAGGGTCAGGTCGCACCAGTGGCGCTGGAGGCGCAGGACGCCCGACTCGATGGCCGACGAGTCGAGCAGGTCGCCCACGAGACGCTCCAGGCGCGCCCCCTCGGCGGCGATGGAGCGCAGGAAGCGGTCGGTCGAGGCCGCGTCCCAGGTCAGGTCGGGCTGCAGCAGCGTGGAGGCGAAGCCCTGGATGGCCGTCAGCGGGGTGCGCAGTTCGTGGCTCAGCGACGACAGCAGCTCGCGCTGGATGGCCTGCGATCGCCGCAGGGCGGCTGCCTCGCGGCGGGCGTGCTCGAGCGCCTCGCCCTCCATGGCCAGCGCGAGGGAGCGGGTGGCGTCGTCGAGCAGCTCCAACGTGTCGCCCGGTACGCCCGCGGCCGGCAGGTGGGCGACCAGCACGGCCCGGCCCTCGGGGTGCCGCAGGGCCACCGCCGCCAGGTCGGGGTCCACGAAGCGCGCCCCGCGGACGGCAGTGTCGGCCAGCACCACTCGGGCCGCGGCCCGGAACCGGGCTTCGAGCGCGTCGCCCTGCCCGTCGGGCACCTGGGGGACGAGCTGGATCAGCACGCCGCCTTGGTCGATGAGCACGCCCACGGCCGCCGCGCCGAGCGACCGGCGCAGGGCACCGGCGGACGCGGCCAGGCCGCCGACCACGCGGTCGGGCCCGGCCGCCGTCTCCAGCATGTTGCGGAGCGACTCCAGGATGCGGTTGCGCCGGGACACCTCGGACAGCAGGTGCTCGCGCTCGATGGCCGAGGCCACGTAGCCCAGATAGAGGCGGGCCAGCTCCAGCTGCGCGGGCTCGGGCCCGCCCACCGAGGTGGCGAAGCCGGACACGGTGCCGAGCACACCGTGGGTGCCCACGATGGGGGCCGCCCACTCGCTGCGGATCCCGGACGCAGCCGCGGCCAGCCGGTAGCGCTCGGGCGCGGGGTTGCGGGAGAGGTCCTCGACCACCACCGCCTCGGCCCGCGCCCCGGCGAGGCCGGCGCACCCGCCCGCGCCGCCCAGATCCAGCCGCTCGTTCACCTCCAGCAGCGGCATGGGCAGGCCGACCGCCGCGGTACGGCGCAGCACCGCCTCGCCCGACTCCACCGGGTCGAGCAGGTGAACGCACAACATCTCCTGGTCCAGGGCGGCGGCCATGGCCGACACGATCAGCGGCAGCGACGCCGCGGGCTCGACGTCGGACAGCTGGTCCACCAGGCTGCGGAGCCGCTGGAGCTGGCGCCGGGCCATCGAGTCCATCTCGATGCCCGACATCAGCGCCACGATGTCGTCGCGGTGCACCTCCTGGGGGGAGACGTCGGCCACGATCCGGCCGTCGCGCAGCACCAGCACCCGGTCCGCCAGCGCGAAGACGTGGTCGAGGTCGTGCGACACCAGCAGGATGCCGGCGCCCTGGTCGCGTCGCTGGCGGATCACCTCCTGGACCCGGCGGGTCTCGTTCACGCCGAGGGAGGCGGTCGGCTCGTCCAGCAGCAGCAGCCGCGGCTCGCTCCACAGCGCCCGGGCGAGGGCGACGAGCTGGCGCTGGCCGCGGGACAGGCCCCGCACCGGCCGGTCCAGCGGCAGGTTGGTCGCTCCCACGCGGCGCAGCACCGCCGCGGTGCCCTCCCGCATGTCGCTCTCGGCGATCATCCAGCGGCCCCGCTCCCGGCCGAGGTAGACGTTGGCGACCACGTCGAGGTCGTCGAGCAGCCCGTGGTCCTGCCACAGCACCTCGAGTCCGGCCCGGCGCACCTGCTCGGGGGTGGAGGGGAGCGGCGCACCGTCGAGCCGGATCTCGCCCTCCTCGGGCTCCAGGATGCGGGCCAGGCAGGCCACCAGCGTCGACTTCCCGGCGCCGTTCTCGCCCACCAGCGCCACCACTTCGCCCGCGCCGATGCGCAGGCTCACGTCCCGCAACACCGTGAGCCGGCCGAAGCGCTTGGTCAGGCGCCGAGCGTCGAGACGCGGCATGGCCGCTAGTTTGGCCCGGAAGACGGCGGCAGGCGCAGGAGGAGGGGAGTGGCGCTCGTCCTCGGGGTCGACAGCTCGACCCAGGCGACCAAGCTGGAGGCCCGCGACGCCGAGACCGGGCGGCTGGCGGCGTCGGCCCGCGCCCCGCACCCGCCCACCTCACCGCCCCGCAGCGAGCAGGACCCGGCGGCGTGGTGGGATGCGCTGGCCGCGGCCGGTGCCGCGCTAGGCGCCGGCCCGGTCGACGCCCTCGCCATCGCCGGCCAGCAGCACGGGATGGTGGTGCTCGGCTCCGCCGGCGAGGTGCTGCGTCCGGCGAAGCTCTGGAACGACACCGAGTCGGCGCCTGATGCCGCCGCGCTGGTGGACCGCCTCGGCGCCGAGGCGTGGAGCGAGGCGGTGGGCCTGGTGCCGGTGGCGTCCTACACCGTCACCAAGCTGGCGTGGCTGCGCCGCTGCGAGCCCGAGGCCTGGGCCCGGCTGGCACAGGTGCTGCTCCCGCACGACTGGCTCAACCTGCGCTGCACCGGGGAGGCGGCCACCGACCGGGGCGACGCCTCCGGGACCGGCTACTGGTCCCCGAAGGCCGGCGAGTACCGGACCGACCTGCTGGCGCTGGTCGACGCCGACCGCGACTGGGCCGGGTCCCTGCCCGACGTGTGGGGGCCGGGCGAGCCGGTCGGGCGGCTGGCCGGCGAGGCCCGCGAGCGCTTCGGGCCCGCGCTGGTCGGCCCCGGGACCGGCGACAACATGGCCGCCGCGCTGGGCCTGGGGCTGGCGCCCGGCGACGTGGCCGTGTCGGTCGGCACGTCGGGCACCGTGTTCACCGTGAGCGACACCCCAGCCGCCGACCCCGAGGGCCTGGTGGCCGGATTCGCCGACGCCACCGGCCGCTACCTGCCCCTGGTCTGCACCCTCAACGCCGCCCGGGTCCTCGACACGGTGGCTGCGCTGCTGGGCGTCGACCATGAGGGGCTGGACGAGCTGGCCCGGGCAGCGCCGCCGGGAGCGCGCGGCCTCACGCTGCTGCCGTACCTCGACGGCGAGCGCACCCCGAACCGCCCGGACGCCACCGGCACGCTGGCCGGGCTGCGCACGTCCCACGGGCGCGCCGACCTGGCCCGCGCCGCGGTCGAGGGCGTGGTCCACGGCCTGCTCGACGGCCTCGACGCGCTCTTGGCCCAGGGTCTCACGGCCGGCGGGCGGGTGGTCCTGGTGGGGGGAGGCGCCCGCTCACGGGCGGTGCGCCAGGTCCTGGCCGACCTCAGCGGCCGCCCGGTCGAGGCCCACACCGACGCCGAGACCGTGGCCCGGGGAGCGGCGGTGCAGGCCGCCGCGGTCCTGGCCGGCGCCGATCCCGCGGCGGTGGCAGCCGCATGGCGACCGACCGCCGACGCGGTGGTGGAGCCCGCCACCGGCCTCGACCGCGAGGCGCTGCGGATGACGTACCACGCAGTGCGTGACGCCGGCGGTTAGAGGCTCACCCCGGCGTTGCGCAGCCGCGATCCGCTGAACTCGACGGTCGATTCGATGACCTGCCGCCAGAACGGCCAGATCGACGGCGTGATGCGCAACTCGATGCCGGAAGCGGCGTGCCGGCCGAGCAGGTCGTCCACCTCGACGCGCTCGACGGCGTCGACCGTGGCGTTCGTGACCCAGTAGCCCCCGACCGTGTCGTCGGGGCGGAACGCCGCGATGGGCATGCGGTAGGCGTACAGCCGGCACTCCCGCACCCGGTCGAGCCAGGCGGTCTCCATGACGTGCACCCGCAACGCGGCGCTCTGGCCGAAGAACCGCTCGCGGTCCTGCGGGGTGGTCCGGGTCGACGGCCAGATGCAGCCCCGCGGGCAGTCCCGGGGGAACCAGAACATCGGCGCGTGGCGCGTGTCGACCGCCCACACCTGCGGTGGTGCCTCGGGATTGGTGGCCGGCGTGTGGGGGTGGAAGGTCTCCAGCGCCGGGTCCTCGCTGTAGTGCCACAGCGCGAATGGGCCCTCGTCCACAAACGGAGGAGGAGCGGCCCGGGCCAGCAACTCCTCCGGATATCCGGCGCCCATCGCCCGAGCTTGCCACGGCTGATCAGGCGAGGCAGGCGGTCATCCCTCCGTCGACCGGGATGATGGCCCCGGTGATGAAGCTGGCCCGGTCCGAGCACAGGAACGCGGCCAGCTCGGCCACCTCCTCGGGCTGCCCGCCGCGCTTCAGCGCGGTGCCGCCCACGAGGGCGGGGAAGCGCTCGGCCGCGCCCTTGCCACCGGACATCTCGGTCTCGATGAAGCCGGGGCAGATGGCGTTGGCGCGGATGCCCTGGGTGCCGTACTCGATGGCCGCCGCCTTGGTCACCGCGATCACGCCCGCCTTGGCGGCCGAGTACACGCTGGTGGGCATGGACGAACCGTTGAGCCCGCCGGTCGAGGACCAGTTGGTGATGACCCCGCCGCCGGTGGGGAGCATGGCCCGGATGGCGTGCTTGGTGCCCAGCAGGACACCCCGGAGGTCGACGTCCATGATGCGGTCGTAGTGGTCCATGGTGACGTCGGCCAGCGGCTGGGCGTCCGCGATGCCGGCGACGTTGAGCACCGCGTCCACCCGACCGAAGGTCTCGAGGGCGGCGGCGAACATGGCCTCCACCTGCGCCTCGTCGGTGACGTCGCAGTGGAACGGCGTGACCGCGTCGCCCAGGGCGTCGGCGGTCTCCTTCTCCCGGCCGCTGACGTCGACGGCCAGCACCCGGGCGCCCTCGCGCACGAACACCTGGGTCGACGCCCGCGCCATCCCCGACCCGGCGCCGGTGATGATCGCCACCTTGCCGTCCAGCTCTCCCATCGTCCCTCCCTGGTTCCCTCCGGATTTTCATGTCAGAGTACTGGCAGCAATAGTGGGCGGTGCAAAGCACCACGCCCGTGGTTCCGAAGGGAGCGCAGCAGTGACGACCGCGGTGGCCGGCGACCTCTACTACGACCCCTATGACGTCGACATCAACGCCGACCCGTACCCGGTGTACCGCCGGCTGCGGGAGGAGGCACCCCTCTACTACAACGAGCCGTACGACTTCTGGGCGGTGAGCCGCTACGAGGACGTCGAGCGCGGCCTCGCCGACTACACGCATCTCATCTCCGGGCGCGGCGGCATCCTGGAGGTCATCCGGGCCGACATCGAGATGCCGTCCGGCGTGCTCATCTTCTCGGACCCGCCGATCCACACCATGCACCGGCGCCTGCTCGCGCGGGTGTTCACCCCCCGCAAGATGGCGGCGCTCGAGCCGGACATCCGCGCGATGTGCACCGCTTATCTGGATCCGTTGGTGGGCGGCGACCGGTTCGACTTCGTGGCCGACCTCTCGGCCGACATGCCGGCCCGGGTGATCTGCACGCTGCTGGGCATCCCCGACGAGGAGTCGCAGCTCCAGGTGCGGAACAACGCCGACGCCCGGCTGCGCACCGAGGCCGGCCAGCCGATGCAGGTCCGCAAGAAGGCCATCGACGACGGCTCGCTGTTCGCCGACTACCTCGATTGGCGCATCGAGCACCCCTCGGACGACATCATGACCCAGCTGCTCCAGGCCGAGTTCGAGGACGAGACCGGCGCGGTGCGGCGCCTCACCCGCGAGGAGATCCTCACCTACGTGGCGGTGGTGGCCGGCGCCGGCTCGGAGACGACCACCAAGCTCATCGGCTGGGCCGGCAAGGTGCTGGGCGACCATCCCGACCAGCGGCGCGAGCTGGCCGAGAACCCGTCGCTCATCCCGAACGCCATCGAGGAGCTGCTGCGCTTCGAGCCACCCGGCCCGCACATCGCCCGCTACGTGGCCGCTGACGTCGAGGTCCACGGCCGGACCCTCCCGGCGGGCAGCGTGATGATGCTCCTCGCCGCCTCGGCCAACCGCGACGACCGCCGCTTCCCCGACGGTGACACGTTCGACATCCATCGCGAGATCGGCGCCCACGTCGCCTTCGGCTACGGCATCCACTACTGCCTCGGGGCCGCGCTCGCCCGCCTGGAGGGCCGCATCGCCCTGGAGGAGATCCTCAAGCGCTTCCCCGAGTGGGAGGTCGACCTGCCCAACGCCCGCCTGGCCCCCACGTCGACCGTGCGCGGTTACGAGACGTTGCCTACGTTCGTCTGACAGTGGACCAACCCACCCTCACCGCCGGCACCACGCGCTACGCCGGCGCCCGCATCGCCCGCGTCGAGGACGCGCGCCTGCTCACCGGGCACGGGACCTTCGTCGACGACGTGGTCCGCCCCGGCATGCTCCACGCCTGCTTCGTGCGCAGCCCCATGGCGCGGGCGCGCATCGTGGGCGTGGACCCTTCGGCCGCCCTGGAGCTGCCGGGCGTGGTGGCCGTGTTCGTGGCGGCCGACCTCAACCCCGACGTGCACGAGTCGTGGTACACGTCCATGGGCGCGGCCATGCCCGACCCGCCCAAGCCGCCGCTGGCCGAGGGCGAGGTCCGCTTCGTGGGCGACCCGGTGGCGCTGGTGGTGGCCGTCGACCGCTACGTGGCCGAGGACGCCGTCGACCTGGTGGCCCTCGACCTCGACCCGCTGCCCCCGGTGGTCGACTACCGGACCGCCCGGGAGTCGGAGCACCTCGTGCACGAGGCGTACCCCGGCAACGTGGCGGGGGAGATCGGCGGGATGCCGGCCGAGATGCTGGCGCCCGCGTTCGACAGCGCAGCTCACGTGACCTCGGCGACGATCCACCAGCAGGCCTATCTGCCGGTCCCGATGGAGACGCGCGGCCTGGTGGCCGAGTGGGAGGCGGCCGGCGGCGAGCTCACGGTGTGGGCCAGCACCCAGTCCCCCCACGAGGTGCGCATGTTCGGCGCCCGGCTGCTGGGCCTGCCCGAGCACCACGTGCGGGTCATCGCCCGCGACACCGGCGGCGGCTTCGGCCAGAAGGTGCTGCCCATGCGGGAGGACATGTGCGTGCTGCTGGCGGCCCGCAAGGTCCCGGGTGCGCTCAAGTGGATCGAGGACCGCCGCGAGAACCTGCTGACCGCGGGCCAGTCCCGCCACGAGCACGCCACCGTGCGGGTGGCGCTCGACGAGGACGGCGCGCTGGTTGCCGCCGAGATCGACCACGTGCAGGACGTCGGCGCCTACCCGATGCCGTGGCCGGTGCACGCCGGGGCGGCGGTCGGGGTGTTCTTCCCCGGGGCCTACCGGGTCCCGAAGGCTCGCTTCAGCTACACCGGCCTGTACTCGAACACGGTGGGCCGCACCGCCTACCGGGGCCCGTGGCAGTTCGAGTCGGTCGCCCGCGAAGTGGTGCTCGACATCGCCGCCCGGCAGGCGGGGATCGACCCGATCGAGCTGCGCCGCCGCAACCTGCTGCGCCACGGCGAGCTGCCGTACACCAACGCCAGCGGCATGGCCTACAGCGACGTGACGCCGCTGGAGACCTTCGAGCACGCCCTCGGCCTCCTCGACCTCGACGGCTTCCGCCGCCAGCAGGCCGACGCTCGGGCCACCGGCCGCCTGCTGGGCCTGGGCACCAGCAGCTACATCGAGCCGACCGCCACCGGGATGGGCTTCTACGGCACCGAGGGGGCCACCATCCGCATCGAGCCGTCGGGCGCGGTGAACGTGTACGTCGCCGGCGGGTCGTGCGGCAACAGCCTGGAGACCACGGTCGTCCAGCTCGTCGCCGACGCCCTCGGCTGCGACATCGCCGACGTGAACACCATCCAGGGCGACACCGCCGTCACCCCGTTCGGCGCCGGCACCGGCGGCAGCCGCAGCGGCCCGATGCTGGCCGGCGCGGTGGCCGAGACCGCGGCCGGGCTGCGCGACCGCATCGTGGCCATCGCCGCCCACAAGCTCGAAGCGGCGCCCGACGACATCGAGCTGGCGGACAGCCGGGCCAGCGTGCGCGGCACCCCGGCCGCCGGCCTGTCCCTCGCCGACATCGCGGCGGCCGCCTACTTCGAGCCCGCCTCGCTGCCTGACGGTGTGCCGCCGGGGCTGGAGGCCAGCGGCCGCTACCACGCCCGCGCCATGAGCGTCTGGGCCAACGCCACCCACGTGTGCACGTGCGAGGTGGACCCGGAGACCGGCCTGGTCACCCTGCTGCGCTACATCGTCAGCGAGGACTGCGGACCGATGATCAACCCGGCGGTGGTGGAGGGCCAGATCGCCGGGGGGAGCGTGCAGGGCATCGGCGGTGCGCTGTACGAGCACCTCGCCTACGACGCCGAGGGCAACCCGCTGTCGTCCACGCTGATGGACTACCTGCTGCCCACCATCGC
>Ga0209814_10000586_pt1 | contig 12145 bp, 11 predicted proteins | sample SoiMetdeltSBSDD1_FD_187597 | JGI IMG/M metagenome (GOLD analysis project Ga0209814, IMG submission 187597) | Bulk soil microbial communities from a Populus tree surrounding site in Tennessee, USA - Soil MetaG P. deltoides SBSDD1 (SPAdes) (version 2) | ecosystem: Environmental > Terrestrial >... | reverse complement strand
AACCCGACCACCAGGGCTGCGAGGAGCGCCTTGACCCCGAGGAGGCTCCCGGCCTCGACACCGAAGGACGCACTCGGCGCTGCGACGACGGCGGCCAGTCCCGCGAGACCGCCGACCAGTCCGAAGGCGACCGCGATCAGCCGTGTGACCGGCACACCGGCGAGCCCGGCGGCCTCGACATCCGACTCGATCGCGCGAAGGCCCCGTCCGAGCTTCGAGCGTCGGAGGACCAGGCCGGCGAGGACGGCCAGGGCGAAGCCGACCGCGATGACGAAGAAGGCGCGAACCTGGATCGACGCCCCGCCGACGGTGACGAAGCCGTCGTTGCCGACCTCGTCGAACGGCAGCGGATCGGGGAAGACGTAGCTCGGCCGCGTGAAGAAGACGTCGATCGACGTACGAACCGCGTAGGCGATCGCCACCGTCGCCGCGATCCAACCGACGACCGAGCCGCGCTCGAGGTGGGGGTGGACGGCAAGCCAGTACGCCCCGGCACTGGTCGCGATGCAAACCGCGGTTCCGACTACTACCGCGACGAGAAACCGGCCGGCGCCCACGCTTGTCTGCGTGACCGGTCCCGTGCCCGCCGCGACGAGCAGGGCAGCGAAGACGGCGAGGCCGACGAGGTCACCGAAAGCGAAGTAGACGATCCCCGTCAGGCGATAGACGAGAACGAGCGCGATCGCGACCAAGCCGTAGACCGCGCCGGCCGCGAGTCCCGAGACCAGAACCTGCAGGAGGAGGCTCATTCCGCGCCGATGCCAGGCGAGCCGTTACGCCGGACGGCTGGTGATGTGCACGGAGATGCGCCCGTCTTCGTTGCACACATCGCGGAGCGCGACGATGCCGGACCGAGGCTCCGCACCGCCTCTGTAAGCCACCTCTGAATCGAATTCCTCGATCTCATCGAAGGTGATGGTGTAGCCCGCTGCGCCCTCGAACGCTGCCTTCCAGGCGTCGTACGCGCCCTGCAGGTCGCCCTCGTAGTAGCCGTCGGCGATCTCGCTCGGTCCCGATGTCTCCGAATTCGTGTAGGTCATGCCCTCGACCTGCGGGAAATCGGATGGAAGGTTCGGCGTGATGGGGTCGCCCGAACAGGCGACGGCAGCCTCGCCCTCGCCCTCGGATTCCTCCCCGCTACTTGCGTCGCCCAGGAGGTACGCGCCGACAAGAGCCAGCACGATCAGCAGGATCAGACCGGCGAGAATGGCCCAGCGGCGTCGCTTTCTTCTCATGGCAGTGGTCGACACGGGCGGCGGAGCATATACAAACCTCTTCGAAGGCCCCGCGCGGTGAGCTCAGGGTCCCCAGCAGCGAGAGAGGCCGCCTGGCGGCGGCCCCTCTCAGCGGTGCTCGGTTAGGTCGAGTGCCTAGTCGTCGTCATCACCGCCGCCGTGTCGTCCTCCACCGAGGATCAGGCGGTAGCCGCCGCGGCCATGGGTCGCCGCGTAGATGACGCGCTTCGAGGTGCCCGGGATGTTCGCCTGGGACAGCTCGTAGATCGCAACCTCCGGAAGACCACGATCCGCGTCGACCCAGTTCGTCCCGCCGGCCGGAAGCCGGAGGACGCCCCAGTCGTACGAGGCGTAGAGGTCGCCGCTCGGAGCGTCGAGCTCGACGTCCGTGATCGGCAGGTCGCCGAGGTTCCCGCTCAGGTCCGTCCATGTTGCCGTCCCGGTCGCCGGGTTGTACACGGCCTTGAACACATGGCCGGGCTGGCCGGGTGAGTAGGCCTCGTAGCCGGAGAACGAGATGTACGCGGTGTTCCCGGTCGGGTCCCTCGGATCGACCGAGATGCCGCTCGGGAACCGCCGCGGCTGCAGCGGGGTGTCGATCCGCTTGAACTCGACGTCGCTCTGCCGTTCGTTGAAGCCGGTGCCACAGCAATCCGGCTCCTGCACAACGGCAGCAGCGTTCGTCGAGTCCGCGTTCTTCGTCACCCAGATGCGACCGCGACGCGTGCCGGCCCAGAGCGTGCCGTTGTTCGTCTTCGCCCGCTCGATCGCAACCATGTAGCTGACGCCGGAGGGCCCGCCCTTGTCGGTCGGCGTGTCAGTGCCGAGGGAGAGGGCGCTGCCCGGCCCGAGCTTCATCCAGTCGCCGCACCCGGAGTCGACGCCGGTGTTGAGCGCGCCGGAGCGCGGACCGCCGAGAACGTTGCAGTTGTTCTCGAGGAAGTCCTTGTCGCCGCCGGCGTTCCGGGTCCTCCACACGCTCTCCGAGCCCGTGAACGCCGTCTTGGAGACGACCGGGTCGGCCGTGAAGGGGATGTAGAAGCCGGAGGCCTCCGGCGAGAAGAGGATCGGGTCGTAGATCCACGACCACCACTGCGGGTCGTTCCCGCGGAAGTTCACGTCGCCCTGCTGGGCGAAGTACGTGTGGTAGCGGATGTTGCCCTGCGTCACGTCGATGCCGGACTGACCGCCGTCACCGGAGACGAAGTTGAGCCACGTCCCGCTGCCGCTGTAGCCCAGCGTCCCGTTGTCCTGGGTCCCGCCGATCGCCTCGCCGAGCGGGTTGCTCGGATTCGGCTGCAGGTCCTGGAACTGCAGCGTCCGCAGCCCCTCGTTCATCGTGATCAGGTCGTCCGGGATGAATGACAGGAACATCTGGCATTCCGTCAGATCGAGCCCGGAGAGATTGCGGTCGGGCTCCGAGCAGTCGGACGAGTCGTTCACGTAGCGGCCGCTCGTCCGGACGACTCCACCGTCGCTCCCGATGAACAGGACGTTCGGGCTCTTCGGGTTGAACGCGAGGATCTGCACGTCGGGGTGGTTGGCCTCGAACGGATCCTTGGCCTCGCCCGACATGTCCGTGAAGAGCTCACCCGCGTTGCGGGAAAGCATGATGTTGCGGCCGTTCGACTTGTCCGCGCCGGCATAGGGCGGGAGCTCGCCGTACTGCGTCTGGCCGCCGATCATCACGACGTCCGGGTCCTTCGGGGACACGGCGATCGGCATGTCGTACGAGCACTGCTGCGCGCAGATGTCGAACGACGTGTAGCCCGGAGTCCCTCGCGTCGGGCTGGACAGCATCTGGAACGTCGGCGTCGCCGCCCGGGCGTCGTCGGAGCGAAGCACGCGCGAGCCGTCGGTGATGGCTCCGCCGGCGCCTGTGACCTCGTTCCGGCCGTCGTAGACGTAGAGCCGAGTCTTGTCGTTCGCGAGCTTCGCCGCGGCGACCTCATAGCGAATGCCGAGGCCGGCCGGATCAGGCCCGGTGCCCGCATAGATGTTCTGCGGTGCGCCCGCGCCCGTCATGCGGAAGACGCCGTAGTCGAACATCGTGAAGTAGAGCGTGTTCGCGTCGGCGGGGTCGTACTCGATGTCGGTGACTCCGCCCTTGAAGAAGTCGCTCCCGTTCGGCGAGTTGGGGTTCACGGGATCCTGAGGCAGGTTGAAGCGCAGCTGGAAGCTCGCTCCACCGTTCGTGGACTCGTACAGGCCGATCGTCGGAGCGCCCGGTGGCGTGAAACGCCCACCGGAGACGCCGGAGCCCGCGTGGCGGGCAACCGTCGTGCCGATGAAGATGTGCCGCGGGTTCTTCGGGTCGACGGCGATCTCGCCGATGCCCCGATCCTTCGCGACGGCGAAGCTGCCCGGAACGAGCTTCCAGTGCTCGCCGCGGTCGGTGGACTTGTAGAGGCCGAGACCGGCCTCGCTGTCGCCCGAGCCGCTGGGCTCACCGGTGCCGACGTAGATCGTGTGGCCGGACTTGTCGGTCGGGTCGATGAGGAGCGCGCCGATCGAGGTCGTGTCCAGCCCGCGGTCGAGCGACTTCCAGTGCGGGTTGCGGCTGAGCGCGTTGTCCGTGCGCCAGACCCCGCCGCCCGCCGCGCCGACGTAGAGCCGGCACTGGTGCGAGTCGCACTTCGGGTCGGCGACCATCGCCGTCAGACGACCGGACCACTGGGTCGGGAGGCCGTTGTTCTGGGTCGCCTCGCGGGCGACGTCCAGCGTGAAGGGCCCCACCTCCTCCCAGCTTCGACCGCGATGACGCCCGTTGTCATCGGCGTTCTTGTTGTGCCGGTGCATCGCAGCGAGCGCGCCCTGAAGCTGGGCGGTCGCCACCGTCTTGTGCGGGAACGCGAGGTCGGCGTACGCCTGCTGGGCGAAGCCGTTGACGATCTCGCGGGATGCCTCACGGCTATGCGCACCTTTCTCGCGCGCAACCGGTACGGGAATTCCGAAGCTCTCACGTCCCGAGTACTGGTACGCAAGCGCCTCCCTGGCCAACGAACCGGCTGCAGGCTCGGCTGCCGCCGAGCCGCTGCTTCCGGCTGGCCCCATCTTCACCGCGGCGGCGACGGCGGCAGTGATGACCACCAGCGCGCAGACGGCAATGAGGCCGAGGGTCTTTTTTCGCATGCTCTCCCCTTCTTCGGCTTAGGCCAAAGCGGTGATATCACCGATTCGCCCCCTCGATAGAGCTTTTTCTATCTGAGTGGCGGTAGGGGGTCAAGTGAGGACGGGCTTAGCCGCCCGATTTGGGTGCGCCCGTGATATCGAGCCCGCGGAGGATTACCGGTTCGGGTTGGCCATCGCGCGGTAGTCGAGCGCCTTGTCCAGCGTCTCGTCGTCGACTCCGGCCTCTCGCGCGACCTCGCGAAGCGGGCGGCCGCTTGCAGCGGTGGCCTTGACGATCTCCGCGACCTTGTCGTAGCCGATGTACGGGTTGAGCGCCGTCGCCGCGGAGAGGGTCAGCTCGGCGTAGCGCTCCGCGTTCTCGCGGTTCGCCTCGATCCCGTCGACGCACTTCTCCGCCAGGAGCCGCGAGGCGGCCGACAGGAGCCTGATCGACTCGAGCAGGTTTCGGGCAAGCAGCGGGACGAAGACGTTCAGCTCGAGGTGGCCCTGCATCCCGCCCACGGTGATCGCGGTGTCGTTGCCGATCACCTGTGCCGAGACCTGGGTCACGACTTCGGGGATGACCGGGTTGACCTTCCCGGGCATGATCGAGCTGCCCTTCTGGAGCTCGGGGAGCATGATCTCCGCGAGCCCGGCCCTCGGGCCCGAGCCCAGGAGGCGGAGGTCGTTCGCGATCTTGGTCAACGAGACGGCCACCGTCTTCAGCGCGCCCGAGGCCTCGACCAGCCCGTCGCGTGCCGCCTGCGCCTCGAAGGGATCGGCGGGCGGCCCGACCGGTAGGCCCGTCTCCTCCGAGAGAAGCTTCCGGACGCGCTCGGCGAACTCCGGATGCGTGTTCAGGCCGGTGCCGACCGCGGTTCCGCCGAGCGGGATCTGGCCTACGCGCTCGAGCGTGTCCCGCACTCGGGCGGCGCCCTGGCGCACCTGCGCCGCATACCCCGAGAACTCCTGGCCGAGCGTTACCGGCACCGCATCCATCAGGTGCGTCCTTCCGGACTTGATGACGTCGTCGAACTCCGTCGCCTTGCGCTCGAGCGAGTCACCGAGCGCGTCGAGCGCCGGCAGGAGGTCGTGCGTCAGCTGCTCGAGCGCGGCGAGGTGCACCGCGGAAGGGAAGACGTCGTTGGAGGACTGGCCCATGTTGACGTCGTCGTTCGCGTGCACGTCCTCGCCCGCGAGCGCGGCCAGGACCTCGTTCGCGTTCATGTTTGAAGATGTCCCCGAGCCTGTCTGAAAGACGTCGATCGGGAACTGGTCGTCGAGCTCACCGGAGGCGACGCGGTCGGCGGCGGCGGCGATGCGCTCGGCCTTGTCGGCGTCCAGCAGGCCGAGCTCGGCGTTCACCCGTGCCGCGGCACCCTTGATCCGGCCGAGCCAGCGCGCGACGGACGGGGGGATCGGCTCGCCCGAGACGGTGAAATTGGCCACCGCCTTGCGGGTCTCGCCGCCCCAGAGCTCCGTCCGCGTCTCGACGTCGGTCACGACGCCAAGCGTATCGAGCTAGGCGGAGCTAGACGACGCGGAGGCTGCGGCGCTCGAGCGGGCGCTCGCGGATCAGCCGGCGCGCCACGTCCGTCAGGTCCTCGGCGCGCGCCCACCCCACGTAGCCACAGCGGTGGCACTCGCCGGGATCGAGGTGGACGGCGTCCTCGGCAGCGGTGCGCCGGGCGCCACAAGAGAGGCATTCGATGCGGATCTTCTTCTCCACCAAGTGCGGAGTTCGGCGCTTGACGGGCTCAAGCGCATCACTCGAACGAGGGATGCCGCAAAGAGCGCCCGCGCCGCGGTAGCCCACGCTGGGGGAGGGTCAATCTGTCGAATACTTGGGCTGGACCTTCTCGCCTCTGATCGCCGCAATCGCGTTGTTCGCGGCGATGGCTGCCTCGCCCATGCCGATCGTGATCAGCGTGATCTTGCCCGGGTAACCCCCCACGTCGCCCGCGGCGTAGACGCCGGGCATCGACGTCTCGCAGGTCATGGGGTCGATCTTGATCTGACGCTTGCCCTCGAGCTCGAGCCCCCACTCAGCGATCGAGCCGAGGTGGGAGACGAAGCCAAGGAGTGTGATCAGGGCCTCGCAGTCGTACCGCTCGCTCTCGCCGGTCGCGGTGTTCTCGATCGTGACCGCCTCCAGGCTCCCGTCGCCGTGGACGTCCCGAACCTCGTGCGGGGTCAGGATCCGGACGGCCCCTTCCGACTCCAGCCGCTTCGCCTCGTTGACGGACGACTCGAGCGCGCGGAACCGGTCGCGGCGATGGACGAGCGTGATCGGAAGATCGGCGGTGTCCTGAAGGCCGAGCGTCCAGTCGAGCGCGGAGTCGCCGCCGCCGACGATCACGCAGCGCTTGCCCTCGAACTGCGCCTTCTCCTTGACCACGTAGTGGAGGCCCCGTCCAAGCCAGGAGTCGATGTCGTCGACGCCGAGCCTGCGCGGCTCGAACGCCCCGTGCCCCGCCGTGATGATCATCGCCCGCGAGAGGTACGTGTTCCCCGCGTCCGTCGTCAGGGCGAGGATGTCCTCGCCGTTCTGACTGATCCGCTCGAGCGACTTCGCCTCCTCGCCCAGCCGAACGTCGGCGCCGTACTGAAGGCCCTGCTCCGCACACATGTCGACGAGCTTCTGGCCGAGGATCTTCGGGAAACCGGCCACGTCGTAGACGTGCTTCTCCGGGTACGTGGCCGCGACCTGACCGCCGATCTGCTCCAGCGACTCCACGATGCGCACCGTCCCGTCGCGATGGCCGACGTAGTACGCGGCCGAGAGGCCCACGGGGCCAGCGCCCAGGATCGTGACGTCGACGACGTCGGTCATGGCGCCGTGAATGCTAGTAGGGCTAGTGCGAGCAGCCGGAGCCGCAGCCGCCGTTGGCGTGCGGATCGCCGGCCTCGTCCTCGACCTGGAACGAGTGCCCGCAGCCGCACCCGGCGGTCGCGTTCGGGTTGTTGATCGCGAACCCGCCCTGGAGGCCGTCGACGAAGTCGATCTCGGTGCCGGTCAGGTACGGAGCGCTGAAGGGATCGATGACGACCCGGACGCCGTGCGCCTCGAGCTCGTGGTCGCCCTCCATCGAGCCGCGGTCGAAGCCGAGCGCGTACTCGAAGCCGGAGCACCCGCCGCCCTGGACGGCGACGCGGAGAACCTCGGCCTCGCCCGCCGGCTCCTCGGCCATGAGGTCGCGCACTTTCGAGGCTGCGCGCTCGGTGAGAGAGACGATCGTGACTGGGCGTTCGGTGATCTCCAAGGTCGGCCAATCGTAGCAGCGGGACCGGGCGCCGCCGTCCCCCGTGGGAGGGGTGGCCGGACCGACTTTGTAACACCTGATTCACGCTTCGTTGAGCGAAATTTTCGACTGCTCGTGCAGTCCTTGGCAGGTGTAGACTCGCCGCGGAGTGGGGGCCCCGGCGCCACGCAGCGATGCTCGATAACTGGCTGCCCTTCCTGATCTACGGGTTGCTGGCCTTGGCCATCCCGGCCTCGATGATCGGCATGTCGTTCCTCTTCGCCACCCGGCCGTCCCACCGCAACCGGACGCGGGCGCTGCCGTTCGAGTCGGGCGTCTCGCTTGGGCCGCCGCGGCTGCAGCGGTTCACGATCAGCTTTTACCTGACGGCCCTGCTCTTCATCGTCTTCGACATCGAGATCGTCTTCCTCTACCCGCTCGCGGTCGTGCTCGAGCCGCTGGGCTGGTTCGGTTTCTGGGAGCTCTCGTTCTTCATCGGGATCCTCGCCCTCGCCTACGTCTACATCTGGCGGAAGGGGGCGCTCGAGTGGCGGTGAATGGCGGCAATGGCGGCAACGGGAAGAAGCGGCTCCGCGACTACAACATCCACTCCGAGCGGGTGATGATGCGGAACAAGGAGCCGGGTGTCTTCGAGCGCGAGCTCGGGCCCGAGGACCTCCAGGACAAGCTGATGCTCACGACGGTCGAGAAGGCCGTCGCCTGGTCGCAGGGGAACTCGATCTGGCCCGCGACCTTCGGGCTGGCCTGCTGCGCGATCGAGATGATGTCGATCGTCTCCTCGCGGTACGACATCGCCCGCTTCGGCGCGGAGGTCTTTCGGTCGTCGCCGCGCCAGGCCGACCTGCTGATCGTCTCCGGACGGGTCGCGCACAAGATGGCCGGCCCACTGCGCCAGATCTACGACCAGATGCTCGAGCCGAAATGGGTGATCGCGATGGGCGCCTGCGCGAGCTCCGGCGGGATGTTCAACAACTACACGGTGCTCCAGGGCGTGGACAAGGTCGTCGCGGTCGACATCCACGTCCCGGGCTGCCCACCCAGGCCTGAGGCTCTCGTGGAGGGGATCATCCGGCTGCAGGAGAAGATCAAGGCCGGAGTCCCGCCCGCGTACGAGATCCGGGGAGTTGCGTCGTGACGTTCGAGGGCGTACCCGGGCTGGTTGAGACGAGGGAGGAGCACGGCGAGACCACGCTCGTCGTCGATCCGGCCCGCCTCCGCGAGGCCTGCCTCCACCTGCGCGACCGCGAGGGCTTCAACTTCCTCTCCGACATCACGCCCACGGACTACCTCGGCTGGGGCAAGCGCGGGGTTGCCGGCTACTACGGCACCGAGCAGGGCCGCGACCTCAACGCGACGGCCGGGCTCGGCGTCTCCGTGGCCTCGCAAGGCTACGGCCGCCTGCCGCGCCCGAAGCTGAAGCGCTTCTCGGTCAACTACCACCTGCTGGGGCTGCGGGACGGCGCGCCGCGGGTCCGCGTCCAGGTCTGGATCGACGACGGCGAGACGCTCGAGAGCGTGATCCCGGTGTGGCCGACGGCGGACTGGCACGAGCGGGAGGCCTGGGACATGATGGGCATCCGCTTCGAGGGGCACCCGAACCTCCGACGGATCCTGATGGAGGACGACTGGGAGGGCCACCCGCTGCGGAAGGACTATCCGATCGGCGGCGAGCCCGTCCGATTCTCCGAGGAGCGGTAGTGGCGATCGTCGAGCGCCGCCGGATCTACGAGGGCTCGCGCATCCCGTCGCCGATTCCGACCGTCCTCTCGACGCCCGCAGAGCTCGAGGGCAGCGAGGACGTCATGCGCATCAACTTCGGGCCCAACCACCCGTCGATGCACGGGGTGCTGAGACTGATCATCGACCTCGACGGCGAGCGCGTCGTCGGCACGGAGGCCGTGATCGGCTACCTCCACACCGGCTTCGAGAAGACGATGGAGAACAAGTCGTGGTGGAAGGCGATCACGTACCCGGAGCGGATCGACTACGTCGGCTTCCAAAACGACGAGCTGGTCTTCGTGCTCGCGATCGAGAAGCTGCTCGGGCTCGAGATCCCGCCCAAGGCGGTGTGGATGCGGATGCTCCTGTGCGAGCTCAACCGGATCCACTCGCACCTCGTCTTCCTCGGCACCGGGGCGCTCGAGCTGGGTGCGATCTCGATGTTCTGGTACTGCTTCCGCGAGCGCGACCTGGTGCTGGACCTCTTCGAGCTGGTCACCGGTGTCCGCATGCATACGCGGTACTTCCAGGCCGGCGGCCTGGCCGAGGACATCCCCTCCGGCTTCTTCGCCGAGGCGCGCAAGTTCTGCGACTGGATGCCGAAGGCGGTCGACGACTACGAGGCGCTGATCGGCCGTCAGGAGATCTGGCTCGAGCGGACGCAGGGAATCGGCCTCCTCTCGGCCGAAGACGCGATCGCGCTCGGCCAGTCCGGGCCCGTGCTGCGGGCATCGGGGGTCGACTGGGACCTGCGTAGGGCGCAGCCCTACCTGGCCTACGACGAAGTCGAGTTCGGCGTCCCCGTCTACACGAACGGCGACGTCTACGACCGCTATCGCGTCCGGATCGACGAGATGCGCGAGTCCGTGCGAATCGTCGAGCAGTGCATCGACCGGCTCGAGGGCATGCAGGGCGAGCCGTGGATCGCCGACGACCGCAAGGTCGTCCTGCCGCCGCGACACGAGCTCCACACCTCGATGGAGTCGCTGATCCACCACTTCAAGATCGTCACGGAGGGCTACCGGGTGCCGGAGGGCGAGGTCTACGTCGCCATCGAGTCGCCGCGTGGAGAGAAGGGGTGCTACGTCGTCTCCGACGGCGGCGCGCGCCCGTGGCGCGTCAAGTTCCGCGCACCGTCGTTCGTGGCGCTGGAGGCGACCGCGACCTGCATGCACGAGGCGCTCGTCGCCGACCTGATCGCGATCGTCGGCTCTCTCGACTCGGTGATGGGGGACACCGACCGGTGACCGCGACCGAGTTCCACGACCGCGTGCAGGAGCTCCGGGCGCTGTACCCGGACGGACGGTCGGCGATCATGGGCGCCCTCCATCTCGCGCAGAAGCGCCACGAAGGCTGGCTGCCCGTCGAAGCGCTCGAGGAGGTCGCGGACGCGATGGAGCTGACTCCGGCGCACGTCCAGTCGGTCGCGTCGTTCTACGACATGTACCACCTCGAGCCCGTCGGCCGGCACTCGATCGAGGTCTGCACGAACCTCTCCTGCGCCCTCGTCGGCGCCCAGGCCGTGGTGGACGCGCTCGAGGAGGAACTGGGCGTCGCGCCCGGCGAGACGACGGAGGACGGCGCGATCAGCTTCCGGCTCGTCGAGTGCGCCGGCGGCTGCGGGTACGCACCCGTCGTCGTCGTCGACCAGCGCTACCGCGAGCCCGTCCGGCCCGACGAGATCCCTGCCCTCGTGGAGGAGATCCGTGGCCGCTGAGCTGACGATCCTCACCGGCGCCGACGAGCGCGACCTCACGAAGCTGGACGAGTACCGCGCGATCGGCGGCTACGAGCAGCTCGAGAAGGCGCGCGGGATGTCTCCCGAGCAGCTGATCGAGACGATCTCGAACGCGAAGCTGCGCGGCCGGGGCGGCGCCGGCTTCCCCATGGGGCGGAAGATGAGCCTCGTCCCGCCGCCGGACAAGCGCCGCAGCCCGGCCTACGTGGTGGCAAACGCCGACGAGTCCGAGCCGGGCGCCTTCAAGGACCGCGAGATCATGCGGCGGGTCCCGCACCGGTTCATCGAAGGCTGCCTGATCGCGGCCCACGGGATCCAGTCGCAGAGCGTCTTCATCTACATCCGCGGCGAGTACCTGACCGAGTACGAGGTGCTCTCGGGCGCCGTGGAGGAGGCGCGCGCCGCAGGAGTCTTCGGCGACTGCGACGTCGTCGTCCACCGCGGCGCGGGCGCCTACATCTGCGGCGAGGAGTCGGCGCTCCTGGACTCGCTCGAGGGGAAACGGGGGCAGCCGCGGCCCCGTCCGCCGTTCCCGCCTGTGACCGGCCTCTACTCCGGCCCGACGCTCGTCAACAACGTCCAGACGATCGCCAGCGTCCCGGCGATCCTGGAGCTCGGCGTCGAGGGCTACTCGGAGCTCGGCGTCGAGGCGGCGCCGGGCACCGTCGTCTACTCGCTCTCCGGCAACGTCAACAAGCCGGGGAACTACGAGCTGCCGCTCGGGACGACCCTGCGCGAGCTGATCTTCGAGCACGGCCACGGCATCGTCGACGGGCGTGGCCTGAAGGCGATCATCCCCGGAGGCTCGTCGGTCCCGGTCTTCACGCCCGACCAGATCGACGTCCCGCTCGACTTCGACGCCGTCCAGTCCGCCGGCTCGTTCCTCGGCTCCGCGGCGATCATCGTCGTGGACGACCGGGCCTGCATGGTGCAGCTCGGCCTGCGAGCGGAGAAGTTCTACATGCACGAGTCTTGCGGGAAGTGCACGCCCTGCCGCGAGGGGACGCGCTGGCTCGTGCAGCTGCTGGAGCGGATCGAGGGCGGGGAGGGCACACAGTCCGACCTCGACCTCGTGCGCG
>Ga0209814_10000583_pt1 | contig 12172 bp, 11 predicted proteins | sample SoiMetdeltSBSDD1_FD_187597 | JGI IMG/M metagenome (GOLD analysis project Ga0209814, IMG submission 187597) | Bulk soil microbial communities from a Populus tree surrounding site in Tennessee, USA - Soil MetaG P. deltoides SBSDD1 (SPAdes) (version 2) | ecosystem: Environmental > Terrestrial >... | reverse complement strand
GAGGGGCGCCGCGAGGCGCCCCTCACTCGTTCACCCCGTCGGCTCGAGCGCGGCGGCCGGGGGCCGGCGACCGACGAGCAGGGCGAGCGCGGGGACGACGACGGCGATCGTGCTCCCGACGGCGATCGCGACCGCGCCCCACTCCGAGTACACGGCGCCGCCGAGCAGCGCGAGCGACGCCGCGAGGAGCCCCGCCGTGAGGTCGGTGAAGCCGACGAGTCGCCCGCGCTCGACGGGCGTCGCGTGCGTGACGAGCTCGGCCGAGGCGGCGACGTAGGAGAGGTTCCAGCCGAGGCCGAGCAGGAAGAGGGAGACCGACATCCAGCCGATCGACTCGACCCAGGCGAGCATCACGGTCGACACGGACATGATCACGAGACCCGAGACCAGGCATGTGTGCCGCCCGATGCGGTCGATGAGCTCCCCGATGACGAGCACGAGCGCGTACATGCCGACGATGTGGAGGCTGATGACGGTGAACACGTCGGCCTGCTCGTGGTGGTGGCCGACGACGATGTAGCCGCTCAGGTTCATTACCGAGACCATCACCGCGAAGCTCGCGAGCGCGGCGATCACGGCCGCCGGCACCCCGGGCCTCCTGAGGATCTCGCGCAGCGGGGCGGGAGGGGCATCCGGACGAGCGTCCGGGTCGGCGAGAGCGAGCTCGAGGGCGATCGTCCTCGGATCCGGGCGGATGGTGAGGGCGACGAGCATCCCGACGACCGCGATCCCGGCGGCCGCGAACCACGGGATCACGAGCGTGTCGAGCTCGAGATCCTTGCCCGCGAACAGGGGGCGGAAGACGAGTGGGCCGAGCGCCGCGCCGAACAGCGCACCGAAGAGCACGTACGAGATCGCGCGCGCCTTTCGCTCGGGCGGATACATGTCCGCCGCGGCCGTTCGCGCGAGGAGGACGGCGCCGTTCATCGCCCCCACGCCCAGGAAGCCGACGATCACGAGCGTCGCGCTCTCGACCGCGCAGCCGAGGGCGGTCAGCACGCACCCGAGCGCGCCGACGCCGAAGCCACCGGCGATCACGGGCACCCGCCCCAGCCGGTCCATCAGCCGGCCGGCGGGCAAGGCGGCGAGGGCACCGGCGGTGATGAAGATCGCAGGCCCGAGCCCGAGGATCGACTCGATCCCGGTGACGAGGACGAGCGTGATCGTGGCGACCGCGACCGCGAGCTGGAGCACCCCGGAGAGGAGCAGGAGGCAGAGCGAGAGCAGGACGGTGTTACGCCGGACCGGGAAGGAGATCGCCGCGATCGCGCAATTCAAGCAGCCCCGCCCGGAACTCCCGGGCGCCGCCGTGCGCCGGGTGGCGGACGTGGTGCCCGCCGAGCGCCCGGTGTGCCAGCTGCCCCACCGGGACGACGACCCTTCCGCGGGCGAGCGAGAGCGCGAGCGGGAGACCGGCCGCGACCTCGGCTCGCGTCGGCGCGCGGTTCGTCGTCTCCGTCCCGGGGTGCGTCGGCACGACGTTCCAGAGGAGGACGAGCTCCTCGAGGCCGAGCTCGGCGAGCACGCGGTGGACGATCGTCGCGCTCGCCTCCGCCGGGCCGAGGCCTGTGAGCTGCCGCTCCGAGGTGAACGGGATGCCCGACACGCGTGCGCCCCGATATCCGGCCGCTTCTCCGACGAGCAGGATCGGCGCGCGTCGCCGCGAGGAGAGGTACGCGCGCAGCCGCTCCCGGAGCAGCGGCGACCGGCGGTACTGGTTGTACGTCCCGCCGATCCGCGCTTCCGCGAGCTCAGCCACGAATGCCGCGGGCGCTACGATGGCACGAGCGTAACGGGGAGCTCGGGGCGACCGGGCTGAGAGGGCGGCTGAGCGTGCCGCCGACCCGCAGAACCTGACCTGGGTAATGCCAGCGGAGGAAGGCGTGTCGGAGAAGATGGTGGTGGTGATCGCGGGGGGCGAGGCCCCTCGCCCCGAGGGGGCGCTCGCAGTGCCGCCCAATGCGGAGGTCATCGTCGCCGACGGAGGTCTCGACCACGCCCGCGCGCTCGGGCTCGACGTCTCCGTCGCGGTCGGCGACTTCGACTCCGCGTCCGAGGCGGCGGTGGCAGCCGCCGAGGCCGCAGGCGTCCGCATCGTGCGCCACCCGGCCGCGAAGGACGCCACCGACCTCGAGCTCGCGCTCGACCTCGCCGTCTCCTCGGGCGCCTCGCGGATCCTGGTGCTCGCCGGCGATCGCGGCCGGCTCGACCACCTGCTGGCCGGACTGCTGCTGCTCGGGAGCGGGGAGTACGCAAGGGTGGAGATCGACGCGCGCGTCGGCGCGGCGCGGGTGCACGTCGTACGCGGGAGGCGGACGTTGCCGGGCGAGCCCGGCGAGCTCGTCTCGCTGCTGGCGCTGCACGGAGAGGCGAGCGGCGTGACGACGGCCGGCCTCGCCTACGAGCTGCGCGGAGAGACCCTCGGGCGTGGCTCGAGCCGCGGGGTCTCGAACGTGCTCACAGGCGCAGAGGCCATCGTCTCGGTCGAGCGCGGCACCCTCCTCGCCGTCTTCCCCGGCGCGGAGGAGAAGCTCACGTGACAAGTTGTCACAACCCGGTCAGTGGCGCTCGCACCAGGGAAGAGCCGAGCCAAGTTACAACGTGTAACAAGCGACTTCTTGCGCTCGCGGCTCTCCTGCTCGCGCTCGCGCTCGCCGGGGGCGCCGGCGTCGCGTGCGGCGGGGGCGACGACGAGGCTCCGACCGAGGTCGTGCTCCTCACGCACGACTCGTTCGCCGTCTCGGACGACGTGAAGGCGGCCTTCGAGCGCGCGAGTGGCCTGACGCTCCGCGTCCTCCAGTCCGGGGATGCCAGCGAGATGCTCACGACGGCGCTGCTGACCGCGGGCAACCCGCAGGGGGACGTGCTCTTCGGGGTCGACGACAACCTCCTCTCGCGCGCGCTCGACGGCGACCTCTTCGAGGCGTACGAGTCGCCCGCGCTCGCCGACGTCGACGGGCGCTACCTCCTCGACGACGAGCACCGGGTGACGCCGATCGACCACGGCGAGGTGTGCCTCAACTACGACAAGGCCTGGTTCGCGGAGCGCGGGATCGACCCGCCCGACTCGCTCGACGACCTGGCTGCAGCGCGCTACCGCGGACTGCTCGTCGTCGAGAGCCCGGCCACCTCGACCCCGGGGCTCGCGTTCCTGCTCGCGACGATCGCGCACTTCGGCGAGGGCGGCTGGCAGGGCTTCTGGCGCCGACTGCGCGCGAACGACGTGCTCGTCGTCGACGGCTGGGAGGAGGCGTACACCGCCCGGTTCTCGGGCGCCGCAGGAAGCAAGGGCGAGCGCCCGATCGTGGTCTCGTACGCGTCGAGCCCGCCCGCCGAGGTCTACTACCGCTCGCCCCGGCCGACCGAGGCGCCGACGGCGGTCGTCGAGTCGAGCTGCTACCGGCAGGTGGAGCTCGCCGGGGTGCTCCGCGGGGCGCGAAACGAGCAGGGCGCGCACGCGCTGATCGACTTCCTGCTCTCGAGGCGCTTCCAGGAGGACATCCCGCTCTCGATGTTCGTCTTCCCCGTGAACCGGGAGGCGGCGCTCCCACCGGTGTTCGAGCGCTTCGCGGTCGTCCCCGCGAGCCCGCTCGAGCTCCCGCCGGCCGAGGTCGAGAGCAACCGCGACGCGTGGATCGACGAGTGGATGCGGATCGTGCTCCGCTGAGCGACCGGAGCTTTCGGGCGCTCGCCTACGGCGTTCCCCTCGCGTTCGTCGCGCTCTTCTTCGTCTTCCCGCTCGTGGCCATCCTCGAGCGTGGCCTCCGCGCCGAGGGAGACCTCGCGTCGCCCCTCGACATCGTCACCGACCCGGTGACCCGCGAAGTCGTCTGGTTCACGGTGTGGCAGGCGGTCGCGTCGACCGCCCTGACGATCGCAGTCGCGCTTCCCGCCGCCTACGTGCTCGGGCGGTTCGCGTTCCCGGGCCGCGCGCTCGTCCGGGCCCTGGTCGTCGTGCCGTTCGTGCTGCCGACCGTCGTCGTGGCGCTCGCGTTCCTCGCGCTCCTCCCCGACGGCCTCGAGCGGGGCTGGGCCGCGATCCTCGTCGCCCACGCGTTCTTCAACGTCGCTGTGGTCGTGCGCGTCGTCGGCACCTTCTGGACCGGGCTCGACCGCCGCGTCTCCGAGGCGGCCGCGACCCTCGGAGCGGGGCCGTGGCGCCGGCTGCGCGAGGTCACGCTGCCGCTGCTCGCGCCGTCTCTCGCGGCGGCCGCCGCGGTCGTCTTCCTGTTCTCGTTCACCTCGTTCGGCGTCGTCCTCATCCTCGGCGGTCCGTCGTACTCGACCATCGAGGCGGAGATCTACAACCAGGCGGTGCGGCTCTTCGACCTGCGGGCGGCCGCGATCCTGTCACTCGTCCAGCTCGTCTGCGTCGCGGTGACGGTGTGGGTCACGCTGCGGCTGGAGACGAGGCTCTCGGTCGGCGGCCACCTCCGCAGCGAGCGGGAGACGCTGCGAAGACCGGGCACACGACGCGAATGGGCGATCGTCGGCGGGAGCCTGGGCGCGCTCGGCCTCTTCCTCGGCCTCCCGCTGGCCGTCCTCGTGGAGCGGTCGCTCGCGGTCGGCAACGGCTACGGCTTCGACGCCTACCGCCAGCTGACCCGCCCGACCTCGGCGCTGCTCGCGACGCCCTGGGAGGCGGTGCTGAACTCGATCGTCTACGCCGCCGTGGCGACGGCGATCGCGGTCGTCGTGGGAGGCCTCGCGGCGTTCGCGATCGCCGGGCGGCGGGGCGCACGCGTGCTGGACGGGCTCCTCATGCTCCCCCTCGGTGCCTCGGCAGTGATGCTCGGCTTCGGCTTCGTGATCGCATTCGACCGCTGGCCGGTCGACTTCCGCTCCGCGCCCTGGATCGTCCCGGTCGTGCAGGCGCTCGTCGCTCTGCCCTTCGTCGTGCGGGCCGTCGCGCCGACGCTGCGGGCCATCGACGAGCGCCAGCGGGAGGCCGCCGCGCTGCTCGGCGCCTCGCCGGGCCGGGTGCGCAGCGAGATCGACCTCCCCATCGTCGGACGCGCGCTCGCGGTCGCGGCAGGCTTCGCCTTCGCGATCTCGCTCGGCGAGTTCGGCGCGACGGTCTTCCTCGCCCGTCCCGACAACCCAACGCTCCCGGTCGCGATCTTCCGCTTCCTCGGACGCCCCGGCGAGCTGAACGCTGCGCAGGCGTATGCGCTCGCCGTGATCCTGATGGGCGTCACCGTGATCTCGGTTTTCCTCGTCGAGCGCGCCCGCCGCCGGGCGGACGGAGGGTGGATCTGATGCTCGCCGTCGAGGGCGTGACCGTGCGCTTCGGGGGGACGGCGGCGCTGGACGGCGTCTCGCTCGAGGTCGGAGACGGCGAGATCGTCGCCGTCCTCGGGCCCAGCGGGTCGGGGAAGAGCACGCTGCTGCGGGTGATCGCGGGACTCCAGCAACCCGACGCGGGGCGGGTGCTGCTGGACGGCGACGATCTCGCCCCGATCCCCCCGCACCGCCGCGGGGTCGGGCTCGTGTTCCAGGACCACGCGCTCTTCCACCACCGCGACGTCCGGGGGAACGTCGCTTTCGGCCTCCGCATGCGCGGGGACGACCGGGGTGCGATCGACCTCCGGGTGCGGGAGCTCCTCGCTCTCGTCGGGCTCGCCGGATACGAGCGGCGCGCGATCGCGACGCTCTCCGGGGGAGAGCAGCAGCGGGTCGCGCTCGCGCGCGCGCTCGCTCCGGAGCCGCGGGTGCTCCTGCTCGACGAGCCGCTGGGCTCGCTCGACCGGCGCCTGCGGGACCGACTGCTCGAGGAGCTCGAGCGGATCTTCGCGGACCTCTCCGTCACGGCCGTCTACGTCACGCACGACCGGGCGGAGGCCTTCGCGCTCGGCGATCGCGTCGCGATCATGCGGGCCGGGCGGGTCGTGCAGGTCGGCACCGCCGACGAGCTCTGGGCCCGCCCCGCGGACGAGGACGTCGCGCGGTTCCTCGGCCTCGCGAACGTCCGTGAGGGCCAGGTGGTGCGGCCGGAGGCCGTGCGGCTCACGCCGACGCGCGACGGCCGCGAGGGCGACGGCGTCGTCGAGTCCGCCGTGCGACAGGGGCCGACGGTGCGCCTCGTCGTCCGGCTCCGCGACGGGGGCGAGCTCGAGGCCGTGCTCAGCTCGCTGGCGCACCCACGGCCCGGCGACCGCGTCGACGTGGAGATCGACCCCGCAGGCATCGTACGGCTCGCATGATCCGCCGCCGCGTGATCGTCCACGGCTTCGTCCAGGGGGTGTTCTTCCGGGACACGCTGCGCCGCCGGGCAGCGTCGCTCGGCGTCTCGGGCTGGGCGCGGAACACGAGCGAAGGCACCGTCGAGGCGGTGTTCGAGGGCGAGCGGGACGCGGTCGAGCGGATGGTCGCGCTGAGCCGGGAGGGACCGCACGGAGCACGCGTCGACCGCGTGGACGTCGTCGACGAGCCGCTCGAAGGCCTCAGCGGCTTCGCCGTCGCCTGAGCGCGGCTACCAGCGCTCCCAGCGGACGACGTCGTCGGGCGGTCGGCGCGGCTGCGTGCGGCGGCTCGTCACCGCGCTCCAGCCCGGGTCCGGCGCAGGCGCTCCCATCGTGACGAGCGCGACGATCGTCACGTCCCCGGGGATGCCGAACGCGGCGCGGACTTTGTCCGCTGCCTCGCCCTCGACTCCGGTGAGCCCGGCCGCCAGCCCTTCGTCGATCGCCGCGAGCAGGAGGAGCATGAGCGCGGCGCCGGCATCCACGAACCAGAACGGGACGGGCCACTCGATCTCGGCGCCGGCGACGAGCTTGTCGTCCCGCCGGTAGCGCTCGTGGTAGTCGTCCTCGCGCGTCAGCACGAGGACGTGGACGGGTGCGCTCTCGAGCCACGGCTCGCGATCCTCGGGCGTGATCCACCCGGAATCGCGCATGATCCGCGCGATCTCGCCGCGACCCGCCCCCTCGGTGACGACGAGAAGCCTCTGCCCCTGGCTGTAGCCCGCGCTCGGAGCGCGTCGCACCGTCCCGACGATCCGCTCGACCTGCTCGCGGGAGACCGGCGTCGGCGCGTAGTGCCGCACCATCCGCCTGCGCGGCAGGAGCTCCCGGAACTGCATCAGCGCCGGAATCGCGCCTGTACCGACCGCGCGCGGTCGAGCGTCACCCGGCACGCCTTCGTGCCGCGGCAGGCGCCGCCCCAGCCGACGAAGCGCGCCCTCTTCGCCGGGATCGCGCGGAGGGTGAGCCGCATGCCTCGCTCGAACGTCGCCGTGCAACGTCTCGCGCACGACACCCCCCGCGGGGTGCTGACGACGCGCCCGGCTCCGGCGACGGAGACGGCGAGCTCGACCTTCGCAGCGCTGCCACCGAACCCGCGGTCCAGGTAGCGGCTGACGGCGAACTCGGAGCAGCCGAGGATGTGCGCGTGGAAGTAGTCGTCCGAGCCGACGTCGAGCACCGCCGGCCGCCACGGCTCGTCGCCCGCGTACATCAGGTCCCTCGGGCTGTCCGAGACGTGCCCCTCACGCGTGTGGTTCGGCGCGCACGACGGCACGTACCCGATCGTGTGCATGAGCTCGTGCAGCATCGCGAAGTCCATGAGCTGCAACCCGCTGTGCGAGCGCTCCGGCTCGTAGCAGGTCGCCCCCGGCCCGAACGTCGCCCGCAGGTAGAGGGCCGCCACCGCGCCGGGAAGACGCGGGGGCCAGGCGCCGCCGCCGCACGCCGCGGCGCTCGACCCGTCGTAGTACGCGGCGTACACCTTGCCGGCCCGGACGATGCCCTTCGCACGGAGCTCGTCCTCGAGCGCGTCGCGCAGAGCGAGCCCGCGGGAGGCGAGCTGCGCGTCCGTCCGCGAGAGCCGCACGAAGGTGACGTCCAGCTCGCCGCCGGCAGTGTCGAGCCGGAGCCCGTTGTTGAACGTCTGCCCGCGGAGCCAGCCCTGCCAGTTCGCGAACGAGGCGGCGATCGTCCCGTTCGTGTCGAGCCGACGGTCCGCACCGTCGGACGGGAGGACGTAGAGCGCGTGGACCTGCGGCCCCCTGACGTCGTCACGACGGTCAGCCGTCGCTCGAGGGAGTGCGTCGGGCGCCGCGATCGAGGACGACGCGGAGGCGAGCAGCGCGAGAGCCGCACCCGCCGCGAATGCGCGACCCGCCCTCCTCACTCCCACTCGATCGTCGCCGGAGGCTTCGAGGAGACGTCGTAGACGACGCGGTTCACGCCCGGGATCTCGTTGATCACCCGGCTCGAGACCGCCTCGAGCACGTCGTACGGAAGACGCGCCCAGTCCGCGGTCATCGCGTCCTCGGAGGTGACCGCCCGGATCACGATCGGGTACGCGTACGTCCGCTCGTCCCCCTGCACGCCGACCGAGCGGATCGCGGGCAGCACCGCGAAGCTCTGCCAGAGACCGCGATAGAGGTCGGCGCGGCGGATCTCCTCGAGCAGGATCGCGTCCGCGCGCCGCAGGATCGCCAGCCGCTCCTCGGTCACCTCGCCGACGATGCGAATGGCGAGCCCCGGGCCGGGGAACGGCTGGCGCCAGACCATCCGCTCCGGGAGCCCGAGCTCCTCGCCGACCCGACGCACCTCGTCCTTGAACAGCAGCCGGAGCGGCTCGACGAGCTCCATGCGCATGTCCTCCGGGAGCCCACCCACGTTGTGGTGCGATTTGATCTTCGCCGCGACGCCGTCCTCGGCGCCCCCGGACTCGATCACGTCGGAGTAGAGCGTCCCTTGGACGAGGAAGCGGACATCGCCCAGCTTTCGTGCTTCCTCCTCGAAGACGCGGATGAACTCCTCGCCGACGATCTTGCGCTTCTCCTCGGGATCGGAGACGCGCGCGAGGCGAGAGAGGAAGCGCTCCTGCGCCTGCACGTGCACGAGCGGGACGCGGAAGTGCCCGGAGAAGGTCTCCACAACCTGCTCGGCCTCGTTCTCGCGCAGCAGGCCGTGGTCGACGAAGACGCACGTGAGCTGGTCGCCGACCGCCTTGTGCACGAGCAGCGCGGCCACCGCGGAGTCGACGCCGCCCGAGAGCGCGCACAGCACGCGCTCGGAGCCGACGACCTCCCGGATGCGCTCGACCTGCTCCTCGATGACCGCGGCGGGAGTCCACGTCGGTGGCGCGCCGGCGACCTCGTACAGGAAGTTCTTGAGAATGTCCTGCCCGTGCGGCGTGTGCGCGACCTCGGGATGGAACTGGACGCCGTACAGGCCGCGCTCCCGGTCCTCGAAGGCCGCGATCGGGGTCGACGGCGACGACGCGGTGATGCTCGCGCCCGTGGGCGGCGCGGTCACCGAGTCGCGATGGCTCATCCACACGACCTGCTCGGGGGGGAGGTCGTGGAAGAGCTCGGACTCCTCCGCTGCGAGCTCGGCCTTGCCGAACTCGGACGCGTCCGTCCGCTCGACGGCGCCGCCGAGGTCCCGCGCCATGAGCTGCATCCCGTAGCAGATGCCGAGCGTCGGGATGCCGAGCTCGAAGATGGCGGGGTCGACGTCCGGGGCTCCCTCCGAGTACACCGAGGCCGGGCCGCCGGAGAGCAGGATCGCCGCGGGGTTGCGGCGCGCGACGTCGTCGGCGGACAGCCGATGGCCGACGAGCTCGGAGTAGACGCGCGCCTCCCGCACCCGGCGCGCGATCAGCTGGCTGTACTGCCCCCCGAGGTCGACGACGAGGACCGGCCTCTCCTCCGGAGCGATCTCGGAGACGGGCAGCGGTACGACCTTCGCCATCAGCCCCGGCGGTAGTTCGGAGCGTCCTTCGTGATCGTGACGCCGTGCGGGTGGCTCTCCTGCAGCCCGGCCGGCGTGATCCGGGTGAAGCGCGTCCTCGTCTTCATCTCCTCGATCGTCGCCGCGCCGCAGTAGCCCATCGCCTGCCGCAGCCCGCCGACGACCTGGTGGACGATCGGCGCGAGCGGTCCCTTGTACGGCACACGCCCCTCGATGCCCTCCGGCACGAGCTTGTCGACGTCCTCGACGTCGCCCTGGAAGTAGCGGTCCTTCGAGAACGAGCGCGCCTTCATCGCCCCGAGCGAGCCCATTCCGCGGTACTCCTTGAAGCGCTCGCCCTGCGCGACGATCACTTCGCCTGGCGCCTCGTCGGTGCCGGCGAGCATCGACCCGAGCATGACCGCGTCCGCGCCGGCGGCGATCGCCTTCGCGATGTCCCCGGAGTTGCGCACGCCCCCGTCGGCGACGACCGGGACGTCGTGGTCGGCGAGCGCCTGCGCCGCGTCGTACACCGCGGTCACCTGCGGTACGCCGACTCCCGCGACCACCCGAGTAGTGCAGATGCTCCCAGGTCCGACACCGAGCTTCACCGCGTCCGCGCCCGCGTCGACGAGGGCGAGCGCACCGTCGCCCGTGGCCACGTTGCCGGCGACGAGCTCGACCTCGTGCGCAGACTTGATCTGCCGCACCACGTCGAGCACGCCGTGCGAGTGGCCGTGCGCGGTATCCACGACGAGCACGTCGACCTCGGCCTCGACGAGCGCGGCGGCGCGCTCGAGCGCGTCCGGCCCCACGCCGACGGCCGCGCCGACCCGCAGGCGGCCCTGGCCGTCCTTCGTCGCGTCCGGATACTTGATCCGCTTGGAGATGTCCTTGACGGTGATGAGCCCCTTCAGCCTGCCGTCCGCGTCCACGACCGGAAGCTTCTCGACCTTGTTCCGGTGGAGGATCGCCTCGGCCTCCTCGAGTGTCGTCCCGACCGGAGCGGTGACGAGGTCGCGGCTCGTCATCAGCGCGGAGACCGGCTGCGAGACATCCGTCTCGAAACGGAGGTCGCGGTTCGTGAGGATCCCGACGAGGACGCCGTCGTCGTCGACGATCGGGACGCCGGAGATCCGGTAGCGCTCCATCAGCTCGAGCGCGTCGGCGACGAGGTCGACCGCACGCAGCGTGACCGGCTCGACGATCGTCCCGGACTCGGAGCGCTTCACCTTGTCCACCTCGGCCACCTGGTCCGCGATCGAGAGGTTCCGGTGCACGATCCCGATCCCGCCCGCGCGAGCGAGCGCGATCGCGAGACGAGCCTCGGTCACCGTGTCCATCGCGGCCGAGAGGAGCGGGATGTTGAGCTCGATCGCGGGGGTCAGCCGGGTGACGGTCGAGACGTCGTTCGGGAGCACCGACGACTCCGCCGGAAGGAGGAGGACGTCGTCGAAGGTGAGCCCTTCCTTGCCGAACTTCCGCTCGAACGCGACGAGCCGCTCGATCTCCTGCTGGCGGAACTCGGTCTCCATCAGGTGACGTTAGCAGCGTCGAGGGACGTCGATCAGGCGACCTGGATCCCGCACCGGGCAATGCGCTCCCTCGCCCGCGCCTCGCTCGTGGCGTCGCCCTTCGCGTGGTAGATCCCGAGCGCCTCCTGGGCCACAGCGCTCGCGCGATCGTCCTCCCCCGCGAGCGCGAGGGCGTCCGCCAGAGCCAGTCGGGCCTCCGCGCGTGAGAAGTAGAAGTCGGTGGCGTCCGCGCGCTCGAGCGCGCGCTCGAGAAGGGGGAGTCCCTCTTCGAGGCGCTCGCGGCGGGCGAGCACGGACCCCTCGACCATGTCTGCGTAGATGAAGTTGACGATGTCGTCCGACGGGCTCGTGTCGCGCACGACGGGACACAGGTCGAGCGCCTCGTCGTAGCGGCCCTGCTCGCAGAGGCACTGTGCGAGATAGCCCGTGATCGTGGCAGTGAACGCCCGCTCGTCCGACCCCTCGAGCTCGGCGAGACCGTCCCGGAGGGCCCGCTCCCACGCCTCGGTGTCCCCGGCGCGCTGCTCGACCCAGGCCGAGTACATGGACATCCCCGCTGCGCTCACCGCCATCCCGGCCGACCTCACCGTCTCGCGCGCTGCCGCCGCGAGCTCGCGCGCCTCCTCGATCCTCCCCTGCGCCGCGATCAGGCGCGCGCGCGCGCCGTCGCCGCTCGCCTTCATGACGAGCGAGTCCCCGACCGTCGCGTCGAGCACGTCGAGCCGGGCGAGCGCCTCCGGCACGGGGGTCGGGCCGAGCACGTAGCCGGCGCGGGTCAGCCAGACGAGCTCGACCTCGACCCGACCGCCCTTGCCGATGCGCGCGAGGTGCTCGAGGCCGCGCTCGCAGGCCGCGATGGTTTCGGTGGCGTTCAGCATGAACCAGTGCTCCGTGGCGACGCTCCACCAGTAGAGAGCGAGAGCCTCGTCGTTGCCGGCAGCCTCGAGAATCTCG
>Ga0209814_10000582_pt1 | contig 12174 bp, 10 predicted proteins | sample SoiMetdeltSBSDD1_FD_187597 | JGI IMG/M metagenome (GOLD analysis project Ga0209814, IMG submission 187597) | Bulk soil microbial communities from a Populus tree surrounding site in Tennessee, USA - Soil MetaG P. deltoides SBSDD1 (SPAdes) (version 2) | ecosystem: Environmental > Terrestrial >... | reverse complement strand
AATCACGATTCTGCATTTCGCAATCACGGCAGCGAAACCTGTCTTTCCACGTCTCTTACGCTCCATCTGGAGGAAACCGATATATCTTGGACCGTGAAATTCGTCGCCGGTGAGATCACCGAATTGAATCAGGAGACAAATGGCGAGTTCATAATCAGTGGCAAGGAGGAGTGGTGGAGAGCGGTTTTCAGTAACCGCATCGATCCCTTTCTCGCCACCCAGCAAGGAAAGCTGAATCTCAAACGCGGCGAGCTGGCGCAACTGTCGCGCTGGTATAAACCTTTTCAAAGGGCGTTTTCAATATGGCAAACGATTCCGGCTCAGTAGGCTTTTTCGCGGCGGAAGTGCTGGAAAAGACCGCACATCGGCAGCCGCAGAAGACTGCGATCATCACCAAGGACGAAGAATTAACCTTCGCGGCGCTGAACCAGCGGATTCATGGACTGGCGGCAAATCTGCAACAGGCAGGAATTCGCCAAGGCGATCGCGTCGGAGTTCTGTTGCCCAATTGCGCTGCGATCCCGCTCAGCTACTTTGCCACACAAAAGATCGGCGCGGTCACCGTCATTCTCGACGCTCGACTAAAGGGAAAGGAGCTGCAAGGTGTTCTAAAAGATGCGGCTGTGAAACTGCTTATCGTGCACCAGCAGCTGCGCGCCGAGGCGGACGAAGCTTTCAAAGAACTGGGGCGGATACCCCTCTGGGTGGTCAATGGGGAGGGTGATGAGAATTTCGAGAAGAGATTTTTTGTGCCGGCAGCACCGGCCAGTTTGCCTCAACTGCGTGCTGATGATGACGCCTTGATTCTTTACACTTCCGGAACTACCGGGGAGCCCAAGGGCGTCGTGCTCAGCTACCGAAACCTCGCGCAGTATCCCGGCGTGATGGGTGAAACAGCCATCACTAATGCTTCTACGATTAGAGGCTGCATCTTACCCATGTCGCACATTGTCGGGCCCATCGTGTGTAACGATTTGGCGGACAAGGGCTTCACCCTGGTCATCTTCGACCAGATCAATCCGGTGACGCTATTAGAAGGCATCCAGCAATACCGGGTTACGGTTTTCGAAAGCGTGCCCATTGTCTTTCAACTTCTACTAGGAGTCCGGGATCTCGCCAGTTACGATACCAGCAGCGTCAAGATTGCCGCGATGATGGGAACCAGTATCCCGCTGCCACTGCTGCGCGCGTTCCAATCGGCTCAACCTCACATCAAAGTAATCCAGGGCTACGGACTGACCGAAACTTCGCCCATGATCACCTTGGTGGAGCCGGAGAGAGCAGAAACCAAGATGGGCAGTATTGGCCGGGCCGTCCGTGGCGTCGAAGTCAAGATCGTCGATGAAGCCGGCAAAGAAGTACCCATCGGCGAACCGGGTGAAATTATCACCCGTGGCCCGCATGTGATGAAAGGCTATTTTCGAAAACTGGAAGCGACGTTGGCGCGCATTCGCGATGGTTGGCTATATACCGGCGATGTTGGCAAAGTGGAAGCGGATGGCTATTACTATCACTTGGGGCGGCGTGACGACATGATCATCACCGGCGGACTAAACGTTTATCCAGCCGAGGTGGAGAACCTGATCTACACCTATCCGGGTGTACAGGAGACGATTGTCTTCGCCATTCCCGATCCAAAGCGCGGCCATGTGATCGGCGCCGCCTTAGTGCAACGACCGGGGGCGAACATTTTGGAACGAGAACTGTTGACCTTTCTGCGCGGAAATCTGGCGAACTTCAAAGTCCCACAAAAAATCGTTGTCCGCGACTCGCTGCCTCGTACTTCGTCGGGAAAACTCATCCGGGAGGCCGATACGCTGCTCTCGAACTAGAGGTCGATTGCATGGCCGACGCTTTCCCTAACGGCGACGAAATTATTGAATCGATCAAAAACGCCGCCGGCATCATACTCGGGGTCTCCGAAAACCGCAGTTGGATCGAGCTTTTCTTCGAAGGCGACCTGATGCACACCAAGACCGTCAATCTTCCCGCCGGCTCCGTTTTCGATATCTACGTGGAAGAAATTCCCCACAAAGCCACCGTCTACGAACACCCGCGCACGATGATCTTCTTCAATGGGCCCTGTGACGTTCGCATTGCCCGTGATGGAAACCGCATCATCGTCACAGGGAGTGCTCGGAGCCAGAATCTCAGCGTAACCTAACCAGCCAGCATCCCATTATAATTCGGGCACTATTAAGCGTGGATTAGGGCGAGCGAATCGGGTAAAAGCATCCTAGCATGCTCAATCCGTTTTTGGTTCGACCGGACCCCTCTTCAAGCCTCGTCATAAGAGAAAATGAAGTTCATATTTGGTTAGTCCAAACCAACGGTGAAAGCATCTCCCTGGGGGACTTCAAAGATCTTTTGTCTTCGGTAGAACAAGACCGAGCCTCAAAATTCAAATTTGAAACCGACCGGCGACGGTATATTACCGCCCATGCTGCGCTGAGATCGATCCTTTCCAGTTATGTAAACAGCCCTGCTCGGGAGTTGCAGTTTGCATCGGGTCCTTACGGTAAGCCAAAACTGGCGCCCATTCATGACAAGAAGAAAATTGCGTTTAATCTGTCCCATTCTCACGAGGTGGCGCTTATTGCTATAACGCAAGGTCGAGAAATCGGCGTTGACGTCGAGTGGGTTAGAGAAGATTTTGCATTCGACGAGGTGGCCCACCGGTTCTTTACTACCAGAGAAGTGGCAGCGCTCCATGCCCTTCCACTCCATCTCCAACGGGAGGCGTTTTATAAGTGTTGGACAAGCAAGGAAGCTTTCCTGAAAGCCAAAGGCACGGGTCTCTCAGGGCAATTAGACGAAGTCGAGATGGGGCTTACCGATCATGGTGTGTGCGTCAAAGGAACAGTTCCAAACCTTTCTCTCGTCGAGCTTACTGTCGATGGGGGCTACGTGGCGGCGTTGGTCGTGGGCGGCGTTGAACCTCGGCTCACATACTACGCGTGGTAATCGCGGAGCAAATAACTCGACTATCGTCACGCGTGACTGGCTGAGGCCGGAGCGACCTCAGTCAACTTTGAAAAAGCCGGGATGAATTCGAAGGCCAGTTTGCCCTTTTCCCCGCCGCGGTTCTTTATGATGTGGAGGGTGAGCGCTTGATTGGGTTCGACGAGTTTTTTGGTCCGTTCCAAATCGATCTCCATGACCAAGATGACGTCTGCGCTTGGCGCTTTGTCGCTCCACATCTGAGGCAAACTGCTGCGATCCTCTCGTAGATCAGGGCAAACAGCCAGGATGGGAATCTGCAAGCTCACCGCGGCTCTTTGCAACTCGTCGACGACTAGCGCGACGCGGTCGGTAAGCTTCTGTTCAATATTTCCCAGGCGCTGGCAATCGTCGATCACAACCATCACACGGTCCGTGCCTTTGATGCTTTCGACCTCGCGAATCTGATCTTCGATCCGTCTCAGATCAATGTCTCGGCCGCACTCAATGAGATAAATTAAATCCAGCCAAGTCCTCGCTTCTTCCGCTGATTTCTTGAGCTTGTCCCAACTGGGCGGCAGACGCTCGAGCGCAGTGTGTTGGGCTTTTGGCACGCCGTACCAGTGAAGCAGATACGCGCTGCCCCGCCGGATCTCTTTGTTCTCGATTCCACTTAGACGGGCCAGTGTCTTGATTCGGAGTTCCTTCTTACGCTCGGCGAAGCTGAAAAAAACTCCTGGCACACGGTTGTGCTTCGCCACTTGATCCAGAAGCTGTTTAGCGAATGAGGTCTTGCCGCACGCCGGCGGGCCGATGAGCAGGTAAAGCCCGGGGAGGATGCCGTCCAAGGCTCGGCTGAAATGAGAAAATCCCGTTTCCCAGCCGGCAATCTCTTTGATTGGTTGTTCCCTTTGAAGCTCGTCAAGGAACGACTCCAGTTGTTCTCCTTCAGATTGAAATGGGATCTTTTCAGCCATGGAATTGCGCGAGCTTATCGATTTTACACGCTCCCAGCAAGCCGCACTTTTTCATTGACATGAGGACGGCTTCCATATTAACCCTTAGCCGTCTTGACCGTTAGAAACGGGTTCGAAACAGGAGGTTAGCGACCATGGAAGATGAAAAGAAATTTAATGGGCTATCCCGGCGCTCTTTCCTGAAAAATCTCGGCGGTGGCGCCATCGGCACAGCGGTGATCTCCACGGGATTGGTGAAATCCGATCCGGCGGGGGCCTATACGTCGGAAGCCGTAAAAGGGACGCCCGGCAAGTCGGCGGTCACCCTCAAGGTTAACGGCAAGAGCTACCGCGTCGAGGTGGAGCACCGCCACACCTTGGCCGAGGTGTTGCGCGATCAGCTGGGTCTCACCGGCACCAAGATCGGCTGCGACCGCGGCGAATGCGGGGCATGCACGGTCATTATCAACGGTCGTAACATGTATTCCTGCAGCCAACTGGCCGTCTGGATGGAAGGCAAAGAGATTCTTACCATCGAAGGCTTGGCCAAGGGCGACAAACTCGATCCACTACAAGAAGCCTTCATCGAGCATGATGGGCCGCAGTGTGGCTTCTGCACTTCCGGTCAGATCATGTCCGGCAAGGCGTTGCTCATGAAAAATTCCACGCCTACTGAGGCGCACGCCCGCCGCGCGTTGTCCGGCAATCTCTGCCGGTGCGGCAATTATAACCGCGAGGTTGCGGCGGTTCTCGCCGCTGCCACCAAGGCAGGCTAAAGGAGGTCGCCATGGCACAATCGGAAAAAGAATTTTCTGTTGTCGGCAAAAGAATTCCGCGTATCGACGCCTATGAGCGGGTGACCGGGCAAGCGCAATATACCGGCGACATCCAGCTTCCCGGCATGCTTTATGCGCGCGTGCTGCGTAGCCCGTACCCTCACGCCAAGATTGTCAGCATTGATACCTCGAAAGCCGAGAAATTGCCGGGGGTCAAGGCGGTGATTCATCATGGCAACGCCAAAATACCTTGGTCTAGCGGCGGACATACGCACCCGCGGTTCATCTTCAACAACCCAGTGCGTTTTGTCGGCGACGCGGTGGCGGCGGTGGCGGCGACGGATCGCCATATTGCCGAAGAGGCGCTTGGGCTCATCGACGTCAAGTACGAAAAAATCCCCCATGTGCTGGACCCCAACGAGGCCCTCAAACCGGACGCGCCGAAAATTTCCACCGACGGCAATCTTTCCGTCGGCAAGGGCAACTTCAGCGCGCCCATCGAGGAGTCGTGGGGGGATCTGGAGCAAGGCTTCAAGGAAGCCGACCGGGTGTTTGAAGATACTTACATCACCAAGCACACGAACAACGCGCAGCTCGAGCGGCGCGTAAGCGTGGCCAAGTGGGACGCCGGCAAGTTGACGGTTTTTGCCTCGACGCAAGGCGTCTCGAACGCACGCACGGACATCGCCCAAGACTTTGGCCTGCCGCTTAGTAAGGTACGCGTGGTCAGCAAATACATGGGCGGCGGGTTCGGCAACAAGAACCAGGCGCAGGACTACGACTATATGGCTGCCGTGCTCGCCAAGATCACTAGCCAGCCAGTGAAGCTTGAGTTCACGCGGGAGGACGATTACATCGGCATGCATGGCCGCTGGGCCTCGGAGCAGAAATACAAAATCGGGGTGAAAAAGGACGGTACCATCACGGCGGTGCAACTGGACGCGGTGACCAACATCGGGGCCTACCGCAAGCAAAGCGGTAACTTGAGCGGCACTGACTTCTACCAGATTCCGAATTTCAGAAAAGTCATCAAGCCGGTGCACACCAACACCGTCGTCGGAGCCAACTATCGCGCGCCCGCCTATCCGCAGTCCGTGTTCGGCTTCGCCTCGTTCCTCGACCAGATTGCGCATGAGCTTGGTGTCAATCCGGTCGATATGTTCATGCGCAATCGTATTCAAAAATACAAAAGCAAGACTCCTTTCACATCGAACTACCTCGAGGAGTGCATCATCGAGGGGTCGAAGCGCATCGGCTGGAACGAAAAATGGCATAAGCCTGGAGTGATGGGTGGCGTCAGGAAGCATGGCATCGGCATGGCCCTGGGCGGTTATCCATTCCGGCCGGGCCTAGGGGCGGCAGCTATTCGCGTCAACTCGGACGGTACGGCGCATCTCCTGGTCGGCGTTACCGACATCGGCACCGGCGCCAAGAGCACCATGGCGATCATCGCCGCAGAGGCATTGGGAATTCCGCTGAGCCAGATTCAAGTCACCAATGGCGACACAGATGTTACGCCTTATTCCGTGGGCGAGTCTGGAAGTCGCACGACATCTTTTACTGGTCCTGCCGTGATCGCCGCCGCGGAAGATGTACGGAAACAAATTTTCGCAGTGGCGGCGCCGCAACTAAAGGTCAAAGCAGAAGAACTGGATTTGCGCGACGGCCAGGTGTTCGTGAAGTCGGAGCCGTCACAGAAGATCCCGCTCGCGCGAGCCGTAGCGAGAGCGGGGGAGCTCATCGGTCGCGCAACGACTAATCCTCCGTTCAAAGACGTCGAGGGTAAGAGTTTTTCGGCCCATTTTGCCGAGGTTGAAGTCGATAGTTGGACGGGGCACGTGAAAATCACGCGCTATGTCGCGGCCCATGACAGCGGGATCATTCTCAACCGCATGCCGGCGGAGAGCCAGATCATGGGCGGCGTTGTGCAAGGCATCGGCATGGCGTTTACCGAAGAATTGATCACCGATAAACTCACGGCGACGCCGATCAATCCGAACTACCGCGACGCCAAAGTACCGACGCATCTCGAAGCACCGAATGTGGAAGTGATCTTCATCGAACACTACGACCCCTACGGCCCGTTTGGCGGCAAAGTCGTCGGCGAACCACCAATCACCGCCGCCGTGGCAACCATCGCCAACGCGATCTTCAACGCCACTGGGAAACGAATCAAAGAACTACCCATCACACCGGACAAAATCTTGCAGGCCCCCCAGGTCTGATGGAGGAGGAAGGTCATGAAAAGTTTTGAAAACATCGATGCCAAGAGCGTAAATCAGGCAGTCGCCCTGCTGCAAAAATTCCATCAGGAAAAGAAAACCGCCATCGTGGTCGGCGGCGGCAGCGAGATTTTGCAGTTGATGAAGGACCATGTGGTTATGCCGGACTATGTCGTCAATCTGAAGACCATTCCCGGTTTGAACACGATCAAGGAAGAACGCGGTGGTTTTCGTATCGGCGGGTTGACCACGCTGGCGGATATCGAAGAGCACCCTGGAATTCGTGAAAAGCTACTCATCCTCTCCGACGCCGCGGGGGAAGCCGCGTCGCCGCAGATCCGCAATGCGGGAACTATCGGCGGCAACATCTGCCAGCGGCCCTTCTGCTGGTATTTCCGCTCCTCGAATTTCAATTGTCTAAGGAAAGGCGGACAGGTCTGTTACACGGTTACTGGTGACGGCCGCTTCCACGCAATCCTCGGAGGCGGTCCGAGTTATATCGTTCATCCGTCGGACACCGCGCCCGCGCTTGTTGCGCTCGATGCGCAAACCAAAATCGCCGGACCTTCCGGTGAGCGAGTCATGCCGTTGGAGAAGTTCTTCGTCCTGCCTTCAGTCGACTTCAAACGCGAAAATATCCTCAAACCCGGCGAGATCGTAACCGAAATCTTCGTTCCTTATCCTAAGTCCGGCAGCAAGGGCTATTACCACAAAGTGCGTGAGCGGTTGGCCTGGGATCACGCCATCGTGAGCGTTGCTACTGTTGTGCAGAGCAGTGGCGGAGTCGCGAGGGAACTACGTGTGGTTCTCGGCGGCGTAGCACCGGTTCCGTGGCGTGCGCCGAAAGCTGAACAGTTTTTGCGTGGCAAGAAGATCGATGAGGAGACTACTCAAAAGGCCGGCGAGATTGCCCTCGAAGACGCCAGGCCGTTAAAAGACAACGTCTATAAAGTTGGGATGGCGAAGTCGTTGATCCAGAGGGCGCTGTTGGCGTCAGTCTAAGTGCAAAGAGAAAGCGGGATGCAGGAGCGCAAAACCTAACCTTCATTTCTTGTTCTTGCTCGCTGTAACGCACCGGAGGAAATGGCTATGCGCTTCATGTATCGGCCGTCACTTTTCAATAAGAATCGTCTTGCATGGGGCGTAACCCGGCGAACCTATGCCTGGCTGGTTGTCGCACTGCTGTCCACCGGATGCAGTGTTGCGCCCGTCGAGGAGACTCGATCATTTTCAAAAGCTTTCGCCGCTGTGGATGGAGCTAGTCAACCGCTCCTCGATGATCTTGCCTTGGCCGAGCGCCGCCAGGGGCGGGAAAACGCTGAAATCAGGGCAAAGAAAGATACCTATCAAGGCGCGTGTAAGGGAATTATCTGGGCAAAGGTGGACGCTACCTCCGGTTACATCGAAGGGTTCTGCGTCGAGGATGCGCCGTACTTTTCCGAACTGGGCGATCCCCCGGCAACTCAAGCCTTCCGCCACGGGGTTCGCTTGATCGGAGATTATTCGGAGGTGCTGCTGGTCCTGGCAGAAGGACGTAATCTTGACGAAGCTTCAGCTCAAGTTCAAGCGTTAGGTCAAAACATCGCTGCATTAGTAAGCGTGGCCTCCGGCCCAGGTGCAGCAGCCGGGCTGACCGGTGTACTCGGTGCGCTCGATCCGATCATCAGAGATGCCGCGCAAAGGCGCAATCTCGAGGAGATGAAACGGCTAGTGCTCAGCGGTGCTCCGCTGCTAAAGAAGCTCATTGAGAGCCTTCGTGCAGCTGCCCCCGAGGTTTTTAACACTCTCATCTTCCAATCCGTCAAAGGCGTAACAAGTCCGGAGGCGCTCGACAACAAGACCGTCGCGAAAGGCCACTTGGACCGAATTGCGGCGTATCGGGCAGCAGTGTCAAATTACGTGATGCTCCTCAAAGAGCTGGAATTGAGCTTTGATCAACTCGTCATGGCGTTTCAACTGCCACGCAACGCGGTATCGCTGGCAACCATTGCGGAACGTTCCGGACGGTTGTCCGCTAATGCAGAGGCCTGGCGTAAGGTTTATTCGACCCTGCGCGCCGGCGGCTCACAATGACAATGTGAGGACCCCTAGGAGGGAACTAAGCATGAGTTTTCCAAACCAAGCGCGTGGCAGACTCACTGAAGCGCGAAATGTCTTGATTGACAGACGGCGTCAGACCAACGACGCAAAAGAACGAGCTGCAATTGACGATGCTATTACCGTGCTCAACGAGAACCTTGGATTTATCAATCAGGCTGCTTTACTGGACGCTGCCGCGGCCGTGGTCGACGCTACGAACGCGCTCGAGGTTGTGGTGCGTAGCGCCCGGCTGGGTCCCTTTGATTTGCATGTAAAAGCTTTGGAGGGAGTGCTCGAAAAAATCGGCGACCTTCTGCGCAATGGTGAGGTTGGCGAACACCTCGAGCGTGCACCGGAGCCTGTTGTTACACCGACAATTCCTGCGCCTACAGCGTCTAGCGCTGTCTCAGCCCCCGCCGGTAGAGCATCTGCGCCGCCGGCCGGTGGTCCTACCACAGCATCCCCCGGTGGTGTTTCCGCGTCCACAGCTGCTAGCCCCGCTGGAGGATCTGCCGGGAGTGGTACCGCGCCGACAAGCACTCGCCCTTCCACAGTACCTCCTCGTAATGTTTCTGCGCCGCCAACCACCGGCCCTACGACTGTATCTCCTGGGAGTGCCTCCACGCCGGCAAGCGCCGGCTCTGCCGTAGTTTCCCCTGGAAGTGCACCGACGCCAACAGCACCTAAATCCCCAACCATCGCTCAAACGGTCATCGGTGGAGTTGAACTCCCTCCGATTGGAACTACCTCGAACTTTACGGCGCTACAATCCGAGCTTGATGCCTGGTTCAAAGCTGTAACCGTACGCGATGATTGTAAAGACAAGGTTGAGTGGCATACGAAGCAATTGCTGAAACATCAGTCAAGGTATCGGGGCGTCGGCCTCAGCCTGAATCGCATGCCGTGGGCCATGATCGGAGTGATTCATGCAATGGAGTGCGGCTTTAACTTCGCCTGCCATCTCCACAACGGCGACCCGTTAACCAACCGTACCAAGCATGTTCCGGCGGGCCAACCGCAAATGGGAACGCCACCTTTTTCTTGGGAAAAGAGCGCCGTCGATGCACTGACTCAGGAGGGGTTTAACACCGTCACGGACTGGTCCATTCCGCACATGCTATACCTCTTGGAAAAGTATAATGGTTTTGGCTACCGAAAAATGGGAAAACCAACGCCCTACTTGTGGAGTTTTTCCAATCTATATGAGAGAGGAAAATATCTTGCTGATGGTCGGTTTGACCCGCAGACCATATCGAAGCAGTGCGGCGCTGCTATCATGGTAAAGGCGCTTATAGATAGAGGAACGGATTTGTCCTCATAAGCCGAAAGTGTCTCACTCCCGCTGCGCGTAACAAAAATTTACCATTATACCTTTCACTGGACCTTGGCTATATCATTTCGGATCCTGAGCGAAGATTTTTATCCTTAGATGTCTGCGCCTAAATTCCTGAAGGGATCTCAGGGAATCCCTCTGATCTTGTCAAAGAAAAGAACGTTTCGGCCTCGGAATCGAGAGAGCAGCTGCTTCATAAACGATGCATGTGTGTCCAAAAAAAAGCATTCCCAGAAATGCAGTGGAGGACTTATCCTCCGGCTGGTGAGGTATTTTTTACTTGAGATGGGAATTCTTGTCCGTCTGCTTGACTGGAAAGCGAAATATTTCAGCCATCTCTACGATGGCATGCCGTTTGCGGATCTTTCGTCGAACCTTTCTCTAAGGCTTGGGTCCGACCTTGAACATAACGCCAAAAAAAATCGAGTGCGAACATTCCGAAATAGAACAGGTGATGCTTCCGCTCCTTCGAGGGCGGGTGTTCCATGTAACGAAGGAGGAAAACTTTGAGGACATTCGTCGCTCCGGGTGGATATATAGCAAGCAGCAAGCACGGCTCGCCTTCACTCCGCGGCAACCCGAGAATAGCTACGGTTGTAAGCGTGGTTGGGTCAGCTTATACGACCTGAGCGATCCAACCGACGCGGAGATCAAGGAGGCCCTAATGCGCTATTGGTTTCTCAGGACCATTCGCCATGAGAGTCCACAGGTTTATCTAATCGTCGCCGAGAGTGCGTGGTCGTCGTTGATTTCCTGGAAGCGCGCGAGCCGAGAGGTTGGGGGAAAGGAGTTTTTCATTCCTTTTGTGGAGGCTTGGTATCCCGGCGATGTGCCGCTTCAGCTCGTCGCTGACAGTCTCGTGGTTAAAGGTCGCCGATCCCCGCGCTAAAGCAGCGGGACAAGAGTTGAAAGGTCATTCTCGCTAACCAGCGAAGCAATTGCTGGCTGACGCGAAGTTTTTTCTACTTCTCTTTCGCGGACGAATTTAACGCGATGTCACCCGGCAGCGGGTTGCTGCAGGCGTAACCAACGGGTAGACTGCAAAATGTGAGCACGAAAAAACCCGTTACGAGATCCAACCGTAGTACGGCGGAAGCCGCAAAAAGCGAAGCACGCAAAGTGATATTGATCGATGGTCACTCGCTGGCGTTTCGCGCCTTTTTCGCCTTGCCCGACACGCTCGTCACTTCCTCCGGGCAGATCACCAACGCCGTCTATGGTTTTACCGCGATGCTCATCAAACTTTTGGCGGACGAGCGTCCAGATGCAGTCGTTGTATGTTTTGACAAGGGCGCGCCGCAGTTCCGGCTCGATCGCTATGCAGAATACAAGGCCGGGCGAGCTGAAACACCCGATACTTTTCGGCAACAGGTTCCTTTAATCCGCGAGGTGCTGGGGAGCTTGCGGATCCCCATGGTCGAGCTCGAGGGCTACGAAGCCGACGATCTCCTTGCGACTCTGACGAAATGCTGCAGGCAAAAAGGCAACGAGGTTGTGATCGTTACCGGCGATCGAGACATCCTGCAACTGGTCGGCGACGGGGTTTCGGTGATCATGACACGCCGGGGAATCTCCGATGTCATCCGTTACGACAATGCGATGGTGCTAGAACGCTATGGCGTTACGCCGGAGCAATGGACGGACTTTGTGGCGCTCAAAGGCGAGAGCTCGGACAATTTGCCCGGTGTTCCGGGTGTGGGCGATAAAACTGCTGCTCAGCTCATCAATAAATACGGCGACATCGAGCAGGTCATCGTCCACGCCGACGAGCTCACACCAAAACTCCGCGACGCGATCAAAGAGCGTGCAAACCAGGTACGCATCAACAAAGAACTAGGACGCTTGCTCGATGATGTGCCGTTAGATAT
>Ga0209814_10000574_pt1 | contig 12278 bp, 12 predicted proteins | sample SoiMetdeltSBSDD1_FD_187597 | JGI IMG/M metagenome (GOLD analysis project Ga0209814, IMG submission 187597) | Bulk soil microbial communities from a Populus tree surrounding site in Tennessee, USA - Soil MetaG P. deltoides SBSDD1 (SPAdes) (version 2) | ecosystem: Environmental > Terrestrial >... | reverse complement strand
CAGCGGCGCCAAGACGGACACGCTGCCGTATGTCGGGCCGCTGCCTCCTGGCGTGCCGGACACCATTCCGGTGCAGACCGTTAGGTCTCTCGGCCTCGGCAGTTCGTCCGTGGTGGACACCGTTCGGTTCATCGGCTCGGTCGATTTCGTGAACGCCAGCGGCACCGGCAGCGTGACATTCTCGGTGTACTTCGACAGCCTGAAGAGCACAGTGTATACCGGGACGCCGGCGCTCAGCGTGAGCGGCGCCGTCACACCCGGGGCGACGACGACGAGCCCCTTCGACGTCGACATCATCGATCCGGCCATGAAGCGGCTGTTCCTCGCTTCGACGATCTATGTCGGCATCCGCGCATCGGCGACGGGCACGATCCAAGGAACGGCCAAGCTCTCGGCGCTGCGTGCGAGGGTCGTGATTCAAGACAAAATCTTCTAGCAGCAACGAGACGTCGAGCAGGGACGTCTTTCGTCTTATATTGCACGCGTGAGCGCGTACCAGCGGAGACAAGCCGTCGTCGTGGACGTGGGCGGCGTCAAAGTGGGCGGCACCCACCCGATCGTCGTCCAGTCGATGACCAACACCGATACCGCCGACGTGGACGCCACCGCGGCGCAGGTACGCGCGCTGCACGAGGCGGGCAGCGAGCTGGTGCGGGTGACGGTCAACAACGATGCGGCGGCCGAGGCGGTGCCGGACATCGTGGCCGGCGTGACGGTGCCGGTGATCGGCGACTTCCACTACAACGGCCATCTCTTGCTCACTAAGTACCCCAAGTGCGCGGCCGCGCTCGCCAAGTATCGCATCAATCCCGGCAACGTCGGCGCGAAGCGGCGCGACGAGCATTTCCGCACCATCATCGAGGTCGCCCTCAGCCACGGCAAACCGGTCCGCATCGGCGTCAATTGGGGAAGCCTCGACCAGCAGCTCCTCACGGAGATGATGGACGAGAACGCCCGCCGGTCGGATCCGCTCGACGCGCGTGAGGTGATGATCGAGGCGATGCTGGCCAGCGCGATGCGCTCGGCCGAGCTGGCCGAGGAGGCCGGGCTGCCGCACGACCAGATCATCCTGTCGGCGAAGGTGTCGGGCGTGCAGGATCTGGTGGCCGTGTATCAACGGCTGGCGCGGCGCTCCGACTACCCGCTGCACCTGGGGCTCACGGAGGCGGGGATGGGCGCGAAGGGCATCATCGCCAGCACGGCGGGCCTGTCGATTCTTTTGCAGGAGGGCATCGGCGACACGATCCGGGTGTCCCTCACGCCCCGGCCGGGCGGGGACCGGACCGAAGAGGTGCAGGTGGCGCAGCAGGTGCTGCAGTCGCTCGGCCTGCGGAGCTTCACGCCGCAGGTCTCGGCATGCCCCGGCTGCGGCCGCACCACTTCGACGTTCTTCCAAGAGATGGCGGAAGATATCCAGACTCACCTGAAAGAGCAGATGGCCGCGTGGCGCGAGCGCTATCCCGGAGTGGAAACGCTGCGCGTCGCGGTGATGGGGTGCGTGGTGAACGGCCCCGGGGAGTCGAAGCACGCGGACATCGGCATCTCGCTGCCGGGCACCTTCGAGGAGCCGAAGGCCCCTGTGTACGTAGATGGCAAGCTCAAGGTCACGCTCAAAGGCGACTCGATCGTGGCTGACTTCCTGAAGATTCTCGAGGAGTACGTCGAGACTCGCTACGGGGCCCGGGCGCCTACCGGAGTCGCCCGCTAGCCAATTCGGCTCCCAAGGGGCACGTCGCGCTCCGGGTGCACCAACACGATGTCCCCGTCTCCCAGCACCACACCGAGCGTCAGGACTTCGGAGAAGAAATTCGCGATCTGGCGCGGTGGAAAGTTCACTACCGCCAGGACGAGCTTCCCCACGAGATCGCCCTTCTCGTAGTACTTCGTGATCTGAGCGCTCGAGCTTTTGACGCCGAGCTCCCCGAAATCGATCCGCAGCTTGTAGGCGGCTTTCCGCGCCTTGGGGAACTCCTCGGCCTCGACGATCCGACCTACACGGATCTCGACCTTGGCGAAGTCGTCCCAGCTGATCTCGGGCATTGCCGCACAGCCCTCCGGTTTGGTCTTGACGCACGCTTGACCGCTGCACTGCACTGTAATCTCGCACAACCAAAAGCACTCTGAGGGGAAGCGAGATGGTGTCGCATTTGCATCCCATCGTGTCGCAAAAACGCCCTACCACGCGGCCTGACGCACCGGTACGCTGTGTGCGTACACAAGTTGAGGTCCCCGGCCTCGTGGAGCGCTTCAATCAGGGTGCGTTTTCGTATTACGACCACCTGACGCCCGTTCTCCAGTTCGTCAACGTCCACCTATCGAAGCCGATTTCTCTGGACGACGCAGCGAAGCTCGCCGGCCTGGAACGAAAGTACTTCTCCGCCTTCTTCCACTCGAAAGTTGGCATCACGTTCACCGAATGGATTCGCATCCTGCGGGTGAGGCGGAGCATGGAGTTGATGCGCGCCCATGATGACTCGATTCCCCGGATCGCGTTCGCCGCGGGCTTTCGCGATGTGCGCACCTTCGAGCGGGCGTTCAAGCGGTACGTGGGCGTCAGTCCAACCGCGTATCGGTCGTCCGTCAGACCAGAACACGATGGACGCCGCGAACTTCACGACCAGCGCCGCGCGTTCCCCCGCATCGCAGCCCACATTGGGTCGCCAAAGAGGAGGTGAGGAACCCATGTTCGGACGATTCTACCAGACAGCCGTCGTGCTCGCGGGTGTGACCACGTTGCTGGCATCATGCACCCGCGACATCCCGGTGCAACCACGCCGCCCTTCCTTGACGGCACAACTCGTGGCGCCGTCGAACGACAATTTCGGCAACGCGACGATGATTACGGCCCTGCCGTTCAGCGACAGCGTGGACATAACGGACGCGACCGTGGAGCCAGGCGAGCAGCCGCCATCGTGCGCGTTTGGCTCTACCTCGGGCAAGACTATCTGGTACACGTTCACGCCTGCGGCGACCGGTCTGCTCTCAATAACAATCAATGCCCCGTTCTCGACTGTGGTCGCCGTGGACACCGGTGCGATAGGCGGCGTCGCCGAAGTAATCTGTCACGGGCCGTTCGGCGGGCTCTCGACCTTCGTGGCACAGGCCGGCACCACCTACCATTTCCAGCTGGATGGCATGTTCGGCGGAAGCGGCCTGCTGCAGTTCAGCCTGGTCGCAATCTCGCCGCCGCCGAACGATAACTTCGCCGATGCGACATCGATTCCCGCCCCGCCGTTCGACGTCACCGTAGACCTGACAGCAGCAAGCTTGGAGCCAGGCGAGCCCACGCCGTCCTGCGCGAGTGGTCCCCTGACCAGCACCGCGTGGTACCGCTTTACGCCTACTCAGACCGGGTCGATCTCGGCGAGCGCGTTCGGTTTTGGGTTCTCGTCTGTGGTCTCCGCCTACACGGGGACATCGGTGGCGAGTTTGACGCAGGTGGGCTGCGGCGCGTTCGGCAACAGGGCCACGTTCCGAGCGGTGGCCAACACGACCTATTACTTCCAGGTGGGTGGCTTGTTCGGCCAGACCGGCTCGCTTGAGTTTCGCCTTGAAGTCACGCCACCGCCGTTCGCGAACTTCTTTTTCTTCCCGTTCGACCCGTCGGTCTTCGATGTCGTCCAATTTGTTGACCAATCCTTCGACCCGGGCGGAGTCGGTTTCGCACCGCAAGCGTGGACGTTTGGCGACGGGACGACCGGCACGGGCGGCAACCCCACGCATCGATATGCCGCCGACGGGGACTACACCGTTCAGCTCACGGTCACGACCCTCGACGGTCGCACGGCGACGGCGACCCAAACCGTGCACGTCCGCACTCACGACGTGGCGATCACCCGCTTCTCCGTGCCGAACGCCGCGAGCTCCGGACAGACGCGGCGCATCGTGGTCAGCGTCAACAGCAAGCGGTACGACGAGACCGTCCAGGTCCAACTCTCCAAGAGCGTGCCGGGCGGCGTCCAGCAATTCGGCTCGCTGACGCAGTTCGTGCCGATGAATCCAAGGAACGGGACGACGGAATTCGCCTTCAGCTATACGTTCACGGCCGACGACGCGCAGATCGGCAAGGTGACGTTCAGCGCTTCCGCCCAGATCGTTGGAGCGCGGGACGCGCTCCCCGCCGACAACCAAGCGATCGCGCCGCCGACAAAGGTGAGCCGCTAGCGACTACGAGAGTGGCTGGCCGGAGAGCGCGCTCGCGGTGCCGATGTCGGCGCCGAGGGTCGTGAACGCCGACGTCGCCGCTTGCAGCTCGAGCGCCGCGTCCTCGGGGCAGTGCGTGGCGCGATACGCCCCGGCCAGGATGAGCCTCGCCGTAGCGGTCTCATAGGGTAGTTGGACCTCTTGCCAGAGCTTGCAGGCGCGCCGCAGGTTGGGGACGGCCGCCTCGGCAGCGCCTTCGGCTACCTGCACGGCGCCGCGCGCTTGCGCCGCGCTCGCGTGCCATGCCGTGGAGCCGTATTCGCGTGCGATGGCCTCGAGCTCCGTGGCGCTCTCCCGGGCCAGGTCGACCTCCCCCGCGGCGAGCGCGATCTGCACGCGCGCGGGCAGTAGCCGCCCCCGGTCCAACGATCCTTGCGGTCGGTCGGCGACGGCGCGCTCGATGAGCCCCCGGGCGGCGTCGACCTTTCCCTCCGCCAGGCGCAGCAGCGCGAGGCCCGGAACCGGCTCGCGGCCGAGCTCGTGCGCCTGCCGCAGGACTTCCTCGGCACGCTTCAAGTCGCCCATGCGGAGTCGGATTTCCCCGATCTCGTAAAACGCTTCACCGGCCGCGATGTTGTAGAAGCCCCGGAGCTCCTGGGCGGCGCGCAGCGCCTCGGTCTCGGCGTCGTTCCAGGACCCGCGCAGGCGCATGAGCTCCGCCCGGTGCACGCGACAGATTCCGGGATACCCGGACCCCGCGTGCGGCTCGCACCAGCGTCGCGCTGCCTCGCTCCATTCAGCCGCTCGCTGATAGTCGGCCAGCTTTTCGCACGTCCCCATCATGTTGCAGTAGATGCGCCCGGTGACCCTGGGGCCCAGTTCCCCGCTCACGGCCGCGGCCATCGCTTCATCGATCAACGCCATCCCCTGCGCGAGCTCACCCTTCGAGACCAGCATGCGGCCGATGTCGTGCATGGCCAGGGCCTGGAGGTCGCGATCGTGGAAGCGGGTGGCGAGATCGCACGCCTGTCTGGCCAACCCGAGTGCCTTATCGACGTTCCCTTCACTCTCCAAAGCGAGGACCGCGTGGAGCCGCAAGAGCACGGCGTGCTCGAGGCATTTACGGACGTCCTGCAGCAGCCGCTCCGCGCGCTTGAGCCAGCCATTGCCGATGGACTTCGCTTGTCTATTAAAAAAGTCCTCGGCGAGGCGCACCGCGACTACCGCCGCGCGCCGCGGAGTCCCCTCGTCCATGTACGCGGCATACGCCCGTTCGTGGGCGGCGATACTGTCGTCCACGCGGCCGATCCACCACGCCGACTCGGCGAGGCGTTCGACGTCCTCCGCGGAAAGTGCCCGCAGCGCTTGGGCGTTGCTGAGCGTCTCGAATGCCTCACGCCACGAGTGGCGTGCGAACGCGTTCCGCCCGGCTTCCCGCTCCTCCTCCGCCGGCGTTGTGGCCGTCGGCGCCGCGACGGCGTCGGAGCGGGCCTGCGCGGATGCGCGCAAGGCCTCCGCGAACTGATGCGGCGTGGCGAATCGGTCGGCGGGAGCCCGCGCCAGGGCCTTCGCGATCGCCTGATCCATCGGCATGGGAACCGTCTCCCGCAAGCGCCGGACGGACGGGACCGGGTCGGTAAACCGCTTCGCGATGATCGCCTGGGCGGTCGGCCCCGTGAACGGTGGCTCCCCGGCCAGCATCTCGAACAGCAGGCAGCCTAAACTGTAGACGTCGCTCCGTCCGTCGAGCGCCCGCTCGCCTGCGCCTTGCTCCGGGCTCATGTACGCGGGCGTGCCGAGGACGATGCCCGTGCGCGTGAGTTTGCCCCCTCCAGCTGCATCAATCGCCCCCGCGATCCCGAAGTCGGCCACGATGGCCTGGCCCTCGGACAGCAGGATGTTCTCGGGCTTGACGTCTCGATGCACGACATCGCGGCTGTGCGCATAGCTCAGGGCGGTGGCCACTTCACCGGCGATCGTGACGGCATCTTCGATCGGGAGCTGCTGTTCTCGGTTCAGCCGGTCTCGCAGCGACTCGCCCGCCACGTACGGCATGACGTAGTAGAGGAAGCCGTCCGCCTCTCCCGAGTCGTGCAGCGGCAGGATGTGGGGATGACTGAGGCGGGCGGCGGTTTCGATCTCCCGGAGAAACCGCTCCCGCCCGAGGGCCGCTGCGAGCTCCGGGGCCAGCACCTTGATCGCGACGGGCCGACGGTGCTTCAGATCCTGCGCGAGGTAGACCGTGGCCATTCCCCCGCGCCCGAGCTCGCGCTCGATCGCGTAGCCACCGGCGAGGGCGGCCTGAACCTGGGTGAAGCGGTCGGTCACCGGGGAGCTTTCCTGTGCGTAACGGCTCCAACTTAGAGCCCGGCGCGTTGACCGGGCGTGATGTGCAACCCATGTGTGCAGGATTTGGCGCTATGCCGCGTAACTTCGCCTACCCCGTGTCCGCCTTACCACCGTACCGTCCTATTCATGCTCGCTCGCGTCCGCTCCGCCGCGGTGCTCGGGATCGACGCCTATCTGGTAGACGTCGAAACCGACATCGCCAACGGCCTCCCGACCTTCGCCACCGTCGGATTGCCGCAGGGTGCCGTCAAGGAGGGACGCGAGCGCGTGTACGCCGCGCTTGCGAACACCGGCTACACGTTCCCGCTGAAGCGCATCACTGTCAACCTCGCCCCCGCCGATATTCGCAAGGACGGGTCGGCGTTCGATCTCCCTATCGCCGTAGGCATCCTCGCCGCCACGGAGCAGATCTCGTCCGAGCGGCTCGGGCGGGTCGTTGTGCTCGGCGAGTTGGGGCTCGAGGGTGCGATTCGCCCCGTACGCGGGGCGCTGCCGGTGGCGCTGGCGGCGCGCACGGCGGGGCTCGAGGCGCTCGTGCTGCCGCGGGAGAACCTGCCCGAGGCGGGCGTCGTCGCCGGGGTCCGGGTGCTGGGCGCCGGCAATCTGGCCGAGCTGGCCGACTTCCTGGACGGCCGGTCCGAGCTGCCGGAGGCGCGGGTGGATCTCGCCGGGCTCCTGGCGGAACGGGCGAGGCACGACGTCGACTTCGGGGAAGTGAAGGGGCAAGCGCACGCGAAGCGGGCGCTCGAGGTCGCCGCCGCTGGGGGGCATAACATCCTGATGATCGGTCCCCCGGGCAGCGGCAAGACGATGCTCGCCCGGCGGCTCCCTACCATCCTCCCGCAAATGAGTCTCGACGAGGCGCTCGAGACCACGAAGATCCACTCCGTGGCGGGCGTGCTGCCGGTTGGCGAGTCGCTCGTGGCGCGGCGGCCGTTCCGCGCGCCGCATCACACGATCTCGGACGCGGGGCTGATCGGCGGCGGTTCCTACCCGCGGCCGGGCGAAGTGAGCCTGGCGCACGGCGGTGTGCTGTTCCTGGACGAGCTACCCGAGTTCCGCAAGAACGTGCTCGAGGTGCTGCGCCAGCCCATGGAGGACGGTGTGGTGACGATCGCCCGCGCCGCCATGAGCCTCACCTATCCGGCGCGCTTCATGCTCGCTGCGGCGATGAATCCGTGCCCCTGCGGGTACTTCGGCGACCCCCAGCACAACTGTGTCTGCGGGCCGCTGGGGGTGGAGCGCTACCTCGCCCGCGTTTCGGGACCGCTGCTCGACCGCATCGACATCCATCTCGAGGTGCCTGCCGTGAAGTACCGCGCGCTTGCGGACCAGGGGAGCGGCGAGTCCAGTGAGGCCGTGCGGGAGCGGGTGGACCGGGCGCGGGCGGTGCAGCGGGAGCGGTTCGCAAACCGGCCGGGCGTCTACGCCAACGCGCACATGGCGCCGCGGGATATCCGCGTCTTCTGCCGCGTGTCGGACGGCGCCGACGCGTTGCTGCGCACGGCGATCACGCGGCTCGCGCTGTCCGCGCGGGCGTATCACCGGATTCTCAAGATCGCCCGTACCCTCGCCGACCTCGAAGGGGCGACCGACCTCCAGCCGAAGCACGTGAGCGAGGCGATTCAATACCGCAGTCTGGACCGGCGGGGTCTCGCGTAGCGCCGCGCGCATGTATCTTCCTCCCTCCCCAAACTGCTCTTGCTCATGTCCGGTGCGGTTCGCGGCATCCCGACTCTGCTCGGCCTCCCCTACGACGCGAGCTCCTCGTTTCTCAAGGGCACGGCGGCAGCGCCGCCGCTGATTCGTCAGGCGCTGCACTCGCCGGCCGGCAACCCGTGGACCGAGACGGGCGTCGATCTTGACGCGGACGGTGCGCTCGGCGACGCGGGCGACGTGCCCCTCGGGACCTCGGCCGCCGATGCGCGGACGAAAATCGAAGAGGCGGTCCGCACGCTGCTCGAGGCTGGAGGGCGTCCGATCGCACTCGGCGGCGACCATTCGGTCACCTACCCGATCGTGCGGGCCGTGAGATGGTTTCACCCGCAGCTCAGCATTCTGCACTTCGACGCCCACCCCGATCTGTACCCGGAGTTCGAGGGCGACCGCTACTCCCACGCCTGCCCGTTTTCGCGCATCATGGAAGAGCGGTTGGCCGATCGACTGGTGCAGGTGGGCATCCGCACGCTGACCGCCGTCCAGCGCGTGCAAGCCGAGCGCTACGGCGTGGAGGTGATCGACATGCGCGCCTGGGTCGCGGGACGGCGCCCCACGCTGCGCGAGCCTGTGTACGTCTCGATCGATATGGACGCCTTCGATCCCGCGTTCGCGCCGGGAGTCTCGCACCGCGAGCCCGGTGGCCTCACGGTACGCGAGGTGCTGACCGTGCTCCAGGGGTTGAGCGTTCCGCTCGTCGGCGCCGACATCGTCGAGTTCAATCCCGCAGCGGACCCGAGCGGCATGACGGCCACGCTGTGTGCCAAGCTCGTGAAGGAGGTCGCCGGGAAGATGACTTGAACCCCGCTAGCTGGCGCCGTGCCGGGTCGCCCCCTACCTTGTCTCCGCACGTCACCACACCCACATGATCGACTGGCTCCAGACCCACCTCGGCATGAACCCCCAGCTCCAGACGCGGCTGCTCGTCACGGCGGGGACGATTGCCGGACTGTGGCTCCTCCGCCATTTCGTCCTCGGGTTCGTGTACCGGCGGGTGCAGGACCCGTGGGGTCGGTACCGTTGGCGCAAGGGCGTGACCTACGCGCTCGTCGCGGTGGGCGTAATCCTCGTGAGCCAAACGTGGTTCGTCGGAACCGCCGCGCTCACGACCTACCTGGGGCTAGTCTCCGCGGGGCTGGCGATCGCCCTCAAAGAGCCGCTCTCGAACGTCGCGGGATGGGCGTTCATCATCTGGCGCCGCCCGTTCGAAGTGGGGGACCGCATCCAGATCGGCCCGCACGCTGGGGACGTCATCGACCTCGGCTTGTTCCAGTTCACCCTCAACGAGATCGGTGCGTGGGTGCAGGCGGACCAGTCGAGCGGGCGGATCATTCACGTCCCGAACGGCAAGGTCTTCACCGATCCCGTCGCCAACTACAACAAGGGATTCCGCTACATCTGGAACGAGGTCCCGGTGGTCGTGACGTTCGAGAGCGACTGGAGAAAGGCGAAGCAGATCCTCGGGAAGATCGCGGTCAAGCACGCGGAGCACCTCACGGCGCAAGCGGAGCAGGAGCTGCTGGCGGCCTCCCAGCAATACCTCATCAACTACCGCAAGCTCACCCCGATCGTGTACACGAATGTGGTCGACTACGGCGTGCAGCTGACGATCCGGTACCTGATCGAACCGCGCAAGCGGCGCGGCACCGAGCACGCGATCTGGGAAGAGATCCTCACCGAGTTCGCGAGCGCCCCCGATATCGACCTCGCGTACCACACCACGCGAGGGTTCAAGTACACCGAGGAAGGAAAACCGGCGCTCCGGGCGCCGCGCATCGAGCCGCACCGGGTCGATCTGGCGCCCGCGGACGAATGACGCGCGCTACTGCTCCAACACTTCGTAATGCGTGACGGTCGGCTCCAGCTCGAGTAGATAGTCCCGGTCTTCGGGGTAGTAGTGCGCCCGCTCGACATCGTCGCCGGCGAAGGTCCGGATCGCGTCCATGGAATCCCAGAACGAGATGAACAGGAAGTGCGTCTCGCCGCCCACCGTCCGGCGGAGCACTTCGACGCCGCGGTTCCCGGCAGTCGCTCGGCACTCCGTCAGCCCCGTGCGGCGCAAGTAGGCGGCATACGCATCGCCCTTCGCGGCCGGAACCGCGCCGTGCCACAGGCGCGCGATCAGCAGCCGCTTAGATCCGGTCGAGCTCGCTGACCGTGCGCTCATTGCGGACGTTCCCCGTATTGAGAGTGGACTTCGGCTCGAGCAGCAGCACGTGGGTCTCCTCGGAAGCGACGGGCAGGTGGTCGACCCCACGCGGCACGATCACGAACTCGCCTTCGTCCACCCACACGTCGCGGTCGCGGAACTTGATCAGCAGCCGGCCTTTCACGACGAGAAACAGCTCGTCCTCTACGTCATGGTGATGCCACACGAACTCGCCCTTGACCTTGACGAGCTTTACGTAGGAGTCATTGACCTCACCTACGATCTTCGGGCTCCAGTGGTCGTCGAATTGCCGGAACTTCGCCGCGAGATTCACGCTGCGCATCGGGCGCTCCTCAGGAGGCGGTCTGACGGACAGGCGGACTGGCGGACGGAGGAGGCGCCAGCGGACCCTCGGTCCGGCCGTCCCCCTGTCCGGCCGACCGCCCGATCTTGTGCGAGAACTGGATCCATACGACGGCGCCAAGGATCAGCGCCATGGCGAGGAACGTGCGCGCGGTCACCGGCTCGTGCAGGATCAGCCAGCCGAGCAGCACGGCGATCACGGGATTCACATACGCGTACGTACCCACGATGGTGGGCGAGGCGTGACGCAAGGCGTACGTGTACGCGCTGTAGCCCAGGATCGAGCCGAACACCACGAGGTAGGCGATTGCACCGACACCCTTGGGTGTGAGGTGCCAGCGGCTCCACTCCCCGAGCAGGGTGCCCACGAGCGCGATCGTCGCGCCACCCGCGATCATCTGGATCGCCGCTCCGACGTACGGGCTCGTCTCGGTGCGGTGCCGTTTGCTGTACACCGAGCCGAGCGACCACGAGGCGCTCGCGCACGTGAGGGCGATCGGTCCGCGCAGATCGGCCCGCAGGATCTCGGCCGGGCTCGCACCCACCAGGAGAGCGGTGCCGAGGAAGCCGAGCAGGAGCCCGGTCACCACGCGCCAGTTCAAGTCGCCCGAGCCGCCCGGGATGATCGCGTCGAAAAACGCCATCCACAGGGCGACCGTCACGACGAAAATGCTGGCGATGCCCGACGCGGTGTATTGCTCGGCCCAGACGACGAACGCGTTGCCGCCCGCAAGGAGCAGGACACCCACGATGGCCTGCGTGCGCCAGTCGACCAGCCGTTTGGGGAGTGTGTCGCCCAGCGCCAGCACCACGGTGAGCAACAGGAGACCTGCGATGAGGAACCGCAGGCCGGCAAATAGGAAGGGGGGCAGTACCCCGACGCCGACGCGGATCGCGAGGTAGGTCGACCCCCAAAATACGCAGACGACGAGATAGGCGACGAGCGCCTTACCGCGCAGTCCGGCCATCAGTCGAGCTCCGTGGGGACGAACCCTGGTTTTTCGAAGACCGTGCCGAGCACGATGGTGGTGCGCGTGTTCATCTCGATCGTCGGCGACGGACCGCGCAGATCGCGCAGCAGATCCTGCAGGCGCTCGAGATCGGGCGCGGCGACCTTGAGGACGTAACAGTCCTCACCCGCGACGTGGTGACACTCCAGGACGCCGGGATGCTTTTCCATCTCGCGCATCCGTGGCTCGTCGCCGACGTAGTCGGATTTGGTGTAGCGCACCGCGACGAACGCGGTGACCGGGAATCCGGCCTTAGCGCGATCGACGCGCGCACCGTACCCGGTGATGTAGCCTGCCTCTTCGAGTCGCTTCACCCGCTCCATCACGGCGGGTCGCGACAATCCAACCTCATCGGCGAGGGCCTGGTAACTCGATCGCCCGTCGGTCGCGAGCAGCCGCAGGATCTTCCGGTCGACGGCATCCAGCTCTGTCTTGTGCGCCATTTCGGAGCCCCGGTACCCTGGTTACCTACTAGAAGTAGACGTTTGTCATATTTTTTGAACGTATCATAAGGCTAACAGGTTTCCGGCCTACGATCTATCCGGTTA
>Ga0209814_10000572_pt1 | contig 12285 bp, 11 predicted proteins | sample SoiMetdeltSBSDD1_FD_187597 | JGI IMG/M metagenome (GOLD analysis project Ga0209814, IMG submission 187597) | Bulk soil microbial communities from a Populus tree surrounding site in Tennessee, USA - Soil MetaG P. deltoides SBSDD1 (SPAdes) (version 2) | ecosystem: Environmental > Terrestrial >... | reverse complement strand
CGACGACGATCTCGTCTCGTGGCGCGTCCTCGAGCTCCTTGACCATCAGCTGTTGACGGCGTGCGGTCGACGGCCAGTGGACACGGCGTAGCGACTCGCCGCTCTGGTACTCGCGCACGCTGTGCAACTCGAATCCGGCGGACCGCCGGAGCAGGATCCTTCCAGCCCCATGCGCACGAAGCCCTCGCTCGCCGAAGAGCACGTTCAGGCGGGCCAGGCGCGGGTAGACGAGCAGCGGCGAGGCGTCGGCGAACGGCTGGACGCGCTGTGCCAGGCCGAACGGGTCCTCGACAACCGCGCGGGCGCCGGTGAAGCGGTACCGGCCGCGCGGGACGCGCGACAGGCGGTAGACGGCCCGGAGGAACCGTCCGTCGCGCGCGACCACGACCTCCTGGTCTCCCAGCCTCCCGACCGGCTCGTGGAGCAGTGCCGTCGCCGGGAGGATTCCACCGTCGGGCTCGAGCTCCACTCTGACGACGACGTCGTTTCCCTCGATCGGCCGGTCACGGTCGAGCTGGCGGTGGAGGCTGAGCGTCCGGGCGAGCGCCTGCGTCCAGAGCAGTGCTGCCGCGACCGCGAGCAGCAGGCCGATCGCGGGCGCGTAGAGGACGTGCGCGCCGAAGGCCCAGGCGCCGAGGTAGGTCCCTGCCCCGAGCGCCAGCGTGAACCGGCCGCGGCGCGTGAGCACGTTAGACGGGAACCGGGGTGCGCTCGACCGCGTCCGCGATCAGCTCGGCAGGACCGAGGCCGGCGGCGCGCGCCTCGGGACCGAGGATCAGCCGGTGGCCGAGCACCGGTACCGCGACTGCCTTCACGTCGTCCGGCAGGACGTACTCGCGGCCCTCGGAGATCGCCCGGGCCTTGGCGACCCGCAGCAATGCGATCCCCGCACGCGGGCTGGCTCCCAGGTAGAGGCGCTCGTCGCCCCGCGTGTGGCGGAGGAGGGCGACGACGTAGCGGTTGACGCTCTCCTCGACGAAGACGCGTTTGGCGTCCTCGATCAGCGCCACGATCTCGCTCGTGCTCGACACCGGCTCGAGCGAGTCGAGCGGAGGCTCGCTCGTCTGCTCGTTGAGCATGCGCGCCTCGTCCGCGAGCGGCGGATAGCCGATCGAGAGTCGCATCGTGAAGCGGTCGAGCTGCGCCTCGGGCAGCGGGTACGTGCCCTCGTACTCGATCGGATTCTGGGTCGCGAGCACCATGAACGGCCGACCGAGCGGATAGCTGACGCCGTCGACGGTGACCTGGTTCTCCTGCATGCACTCGAGCAGCGCGGCCTGCGTCTTGGGAGAGGCGCGGTTGATCTCGTCGACGAGGAGCAGGTTCGCGAAGACAGGCCCCGGCCGGAACTCGAACTCGTTCGTCCGCTGGTCGAAGACGTTGACGCCGGTGACATCCGACGGAAGCAGGTCCGGCGTGAACTGGATCCGCGAGAACGAGCAGTCGAGCGAGCGGGCGAGCGCCTTGGCGAGCATCGTCTTCCCGACACCGGGGAAGTCCTCGATGATCAGGTGCCCTTCGCTGACCAGCGAGAGCACCGCGAGCCGCAGGGTCTCCTGCGGCGCGTGGACCACGCGCCCGATGCTGTCGGTGATTCGCTCGAGGACCTCGCCGGAGATCTCGATCGACTGCGGACGCTCCTCAGTCCGCCGCTCGGCCACCGTTCTCCTCGAGCATCCGCTCGACCTCGTCCCAGATCTCGGCTGCGACTCGGCTCTTCGGAGCCTTGCTCACGGTCCGCTCCCCTGCCTCGGAAATCAGCACGACCTCGTTCTCCCCCGCCTCGAACCCCACATCGGATCTGGCCACATCGTTGTAGACGACCAGATCGGCATTCTTGCCGGTCCGCTTCGCCCTCGCGCGGTCGAGACCGCCGTCTCCCGTCTCGGCGGCGAACCCGACCAGCACCCGGCCGTTCGCGGCTTGCTCTCCCAGGCTACGGAGCACGTCGTCGGTCGGTTCGAGCTCGAGGCGCCACGGCTCGCCGTCCTTCGACCGCTTTTCGCTTTTCGGGTCTGCCGGCCGGTAGTCGGCGACGGCGGCGGCCATGACCACGACGTCGGCGTCCCCGCGCGCGAGTGTCTCGCGGGCCAGGTCCGCCGCGGTCGGGGCCTGGACGACCTGGATTCCCGTGGGCGGATCGACACTCAGATGAGACGCGATCAGAGTCACCTCGGCCCCTCGGCGCCGCGCTTCCTCGGCCACGGCGGCGCCCATTCGGCCCGACGAGCGGTTGCCCACGAAGCGGACGGCGTCGATCGGCTCCCTTGTCCCCCCGGCCGTAACGACCACCGTCTTTCCTCGTAAGAGACTGTTACTTGCCGCGAGGAGCTGCCGGGCGCGCTCGAAGATCTCCACAGGCTCCGCCATGCGGCCGACGCCCTCCTCGCCCTCGGCGAGCTCGCCCTCCGCGGGCCCGACGAGCTCGACGCCGCGCGCCCGCAGCGTCGCGACGTTGGCCTGGGTCGCTGGGTGGTTCCACATGCGGACGTTCATGGCCGGCGCGACGAGCAACGGCCCGTCGTGTGCCAGCGCCGCCTCGGAGACCACGTTGTCGGCGATGCCGTAGGCGAGCTTCGCGAGCGTGTTCGCTGTCAGCGGCGCGATGACGTAGAGATCGGCCCGCACGAGGTGCGGGTAGAGCTCGGCGTCGGGTTTCTGCCTGGCGAGGGCGTAGAACGTCTCGGCGCGTACGAAGCGGTCGGCGCCGGGCGTGACCAGCGGAACCACCTCGTGGCCCGCACGAACGAACAACCGGACCAGCTCACAGGCCTTGTAGGCGGCGATTCCCCCGGTGACACCGACGAGGACGCGCGCCACGGGGAACTACCTACTTCTTGTATTCGTGCTTGATCTTGCCCTCGGCGACTTCCTCGAGGGCGATCGTGAGGTAGTTCTTGGAGCGGGATTCGACCAGCGGCGGCGGGAAGTCCTCGAAGGTGCCCTCACCGAGCTGGTGGTGGTAGTTGTTGATCTGGCGGGCCCGCTTTGCCGCTACGAGCACGAGGCCGTAGCGGTCGGGAACCTGGTTGAGCAGCTTGTCGACTCTGGGGTAGATCACCCGGCCATGGTAGCTGCGATCCGCTCCTGGACGATCTGCTGGACCTCGTCCGCCGCCCGCTGGAGGTCGTCGTTGACGATCACGTGGTCGAAATGCACGGCCTCGTCGAGCTGCTGGCGCGCGAGCTCGAGCCGTTCCTCGATCTCGCCTGCGCTCTCAGTCGCCCTCGCCCGCAGCCGCCGCTCGAGCTCTTCGAACGTCGGCGCGGTCACGAACACGGTCACGGCCTCGGGCACCTTCTCCTGGACGTAGCGGGCGCCGTCAGTCTCGAGGTCGAGCATGGGGATCTTTCCCTTGTCGAGGATCCGGTCGATCTCGGAGCGCAGGGTGCCGGATCGCTGCCCCCAGGGGAAGGTGATGTACTCGAGGAAGCCTTTCTCCTCGAGCTTGCGGTCGAACTCCTCGTCGGTGACGAACCAGTAGTGAACCCCGTCGACTTCGGACGAGCGTCGAGGGCGGGTCGTGGCGGAGACGGCGAGCTCCAGCTCGGGCATGCGCGAAAGCAGGATGCGCTCGATCGAGCCCTTCCCGGCGCCCGACGTCCCGGTGACGACGATGACCGGCGTGGCTGCTGCTCTAGCGCCGGAAGAGGCCAATGAGCTCGGCCCGCTGTCGGTCCGAGAGACCTCCCACCGTCTTCGACTGGCTGATCCGCGCCTGGGTGAGGAACCGTGTGGCCTTGACCCGACCGAACTTCGGCACGGCCATGAGGATGTCGAAGACCTTCGCCGTGGCCACGTACTCCGGCGGTTTTTCGAGGATCTTCTCGATGTCGGCGTCCCCGTTTTTGAGGTCGCGCTTCAGCTGGGCGCGCTTCACGCGGATGTCGTTCGCGCGCTGCAGAGCCTCCATGCGCTGATCGCGTGACCGGGCCGGCGCCTGCGCCTGAGTCTTCACGGAGGCCACGGCGCGGGATACTAACAGCTTGTCGAGAGCGATCAATTCGCCTGAAATGCAGGAGTTTTACTCGTTGTCAATGTTGGCGGCAAGGGGTCGAAGTCGGGTTGGTGGGCGATTCCGCACAAGTCCTCCGGACCCGCGGCGCCCAGGGACGCGGCCGTCTCGGCCAGCTCCCGCCTGATCCGAGCCGGTGCGCCGGGGTCTGCGAAGAGGGCGGTTCCGACGGCGACCGCGCTCGCTCCCGCGGCGATGAACTCGGCCGCATCGCGCCCCGTCTGAACGCCTCCCATGCCGACAATGGGCAGGCTGGTGGCGCGAAATGCGGCATAGACCGCGGCGAGCGCGATCGGCTTGAGCGCCGGCCCCGAGTAGCCGCCGACCCCCCGAGCAAGGCGGGGGCGAAGGGTGGCCGGTTCGAGCTCGAGCCCGCGGATCGTGTTCACGAGCGAGAGGCCGTCCGCGCCCGCCGCCTGGACGGCGCGGGCCGCCTCGCCGATATCCGGCTGGGCCGGCGAGAGCTTCGCGTAGATCGGGAGCGGGGTCGACACCCGGCACGCGGCGACGATCGCGGCAGCCGATTCGGGCGCTTCGTCGACGTTCGGGCACGAGAGATTCAGCTCGACCGTGACGTCGTCGAGCCGCGCGCACGTCTCCGCGTACTCGTCCGCCGCAAACCCTCCGACCGAGACCCAAAGCGGGATGCCCAGCTCGCGCAGCCGCGGAAGCACCTCGTCCAGGAATCGCTCGCGGCCGGGGTTCTGGAGCCCGATCGAGTTGAGCATCCCGTGGTCGGTCTCGGCGATACGCGTTGGCTCGTTGCCCTCGCGCGGCTCAGGGGTGACCGTCTTCGTGACGAAGGCATCGAGCGAACGGGCCACGTCGGGCGCGGCCAGGGCATCGAGGCATCCGGACGCGTTAAGCAGCAAGGACGGGACCCTCCAGGCACAGGCGCTTGTAGTGCCCTCCGACCTCGACGACGCAGCCGTAGCAGGCGCCGTACCCGCAGGCCATCGGCGCCTCCCAGGCCAGCTGGGCCTCCGGCGCCAGCTCCCGCACGGCCGAGAGCATCGGGGCCGGCCCACAGGCGAGCACGTCATACCCCGGCTCGAGCAGCTCGGTCACGCGCGTCGGTTCCACGACGACCTCGGCATTCGGGACGAGCTCCGCAGCTTCCGCGTGGTGACTGGTTCGGAAGCCGAGGATCGCGCCCGGCCGGTCGAGGCTCTGGGACAGGTACGGGAAGGGCGCGACGCCGATCCCTCCGCCGACGAGCAGCGGCCGGTCGACGTCCAGCCGGAACCCGTTCCCGAGCGGGCCGAGGATCCCGATGCGGTCGCCGGCGTCGAGCTCCGCGAGGGCGTTCGTGCCGGGCCCGATCGCCTCGAACAGGAAGCCGAGCTCACCGGGCGGCGCGAGCGAGAGGCTCATCGGCCGAGGCAGCACACGGCCCGGCGCCTCGAGCATGAAGAACTGACCAGGCACGCCCGGCTCGAGGTCGCCCCGCCCGACGCGCAGGAGCGTGTACGGCCCGACGGGCTCGACGGCGACGACGCTATGCCGGTCGCGCCTGAGCATCGATCCTCTCCTGGAGCGAGACCACCGCCTCTCCGCGCGCATGAGCGATGGCATGCACGGCGGCCGCGGCGCCGCTCACGGTCGTAATGCAGGGGATCCGGGCGACGAGCGCGGCGTCCCGGATCCGGTAGCCGTCGGTGCGGGCACCTGAGCCCTGCGGTGTGTTCACCACGAGATCGCAGCGGCCGCGCCGCAGCAGGTCGACGACGGTGGCGCCCTCTCCACGCTCGGTCACCTTGCGAACGTGGTCGACGACCAGGCCCGCGGAGGCCAGGACGCGGGCAGTGCCGCTCGTCGCCGCCAGTGCAAAGCCCAGGTCGGCCAGAGCCGCAGCGACCGGGACCACCGCGTCCTTGTCCCCATCGCAGACCGACAGGAACGCGGTGCCGCTCGACGGAAGCGGCCTGCCCGCCGCTCGCTCGGCCTTTGCCAGGGCAGTCGGGTAGTCGGCGGCGCTCGCCATGACTTCCCCGGTAGACCGCATCTCCGGCCCGAGCACCGGATCGGAGCCGGGGAAGCGCTGGAACGGAAAGACGGCGGCTTTGACACTGACCTGTGATGGGGTCTGATTCCGTCTGAGCTCCAGGTCGGACAGTCGAGCGCCTGCTGCCAGCCGGCAGGCAGCCTCGACCAGGTTCAGGCCGATCGCCTTGCTTGCGAAGGGAACGGTCCGTGAGGCGCGAGGATTCGCTTCGATCACGGACACACGCCCGTCGAGGACGGCGAGCTGCACGTTGACGAGGCCGACCACGCCGAGCGCGGGCGCCAGCGTCCTAACGATCTCGTCGATCTCCGCACGAATGCGCTCGTCCAGGCCAGGGGGCGGCAGGACGCAGCTCGAGTCTCCCGAGTGGACGCCGGCTTCCTCGACGTGCTGCATCACGGCGGCGACGAAGGTGTCGCGGCCGTCGCAGAGCGCGTCGACGTCGAGCTCGAGCGCACCCTCCAGGAACCGGTCGACGAGGACGCGCGAGCGCGGCGGGACGCTCGCGGCAACCGTCTCGGCGTCGTAGCAGACGACCATCTGGCGCCCGCCGAGCACGTAGGACGGCCGGACGAGCACCGGGTAGCCGATCCGCTCGGCGACGCCGATCGCCTCCGCCTGCGTGCTCGCCATCCCCCACGCCGGCACCTCGATCCCGAGCTCGGCGCAGAGCGCACCGAAGCGCTCGCGATCCTCGGCGAGGTCCACCGCGTCGAACGGCGTCCCGAGGATCCGGAAGCCGGCCTCCTCGATCGCATGTGCCAGCTTGAGCGGCGTCTGGCCGCCGAACTGGATCACGACGCCGACCGGCTGCTCGCGCTCGCAGATCGCCAGCACCTCTTCGACGCCGAGGGGCTCGAAGTACAGCCGGTCGGACGTGTCGTAATCCGTCGAGACCGTCTCGGGGTTGCAGTTGACCATCACGGTCTCGAACCCGAGCTCGCGATAGCTGCGCGCCGCGTGCACGCAGCAGTAGTCGAACTCGATCCCCTGCCCGATCCGGTTGGGCCCGGAGCCGAGGATGACGACGCTCTTGGCCGACGCCGCCGGAGCCTCGTCCGCCTCGCCCCAAGTCGAGTAGTAGTAGGTCGACGCGGCCTCGACCTCACCGGCGCAGGAGTCGACACGCCGGTACGCAGGCCGTACGCCCCACGACCGCCGCTTCGCCCGCACCAGTTCCTCGCTCGTCGAGCAGTGCTCGCCGATCGCGGCATCCGACCACCCCGCGCGCTTGATCCGGATCCAGTCGTCCGCGACGAGCGAATCGAGCGATGCGATGCAAGACAACGTCCGACGCGCCGACTCGAGCTCGCCTTCGAACCACGGATGGAGATTGCGGGGCTCCCAGCCGTCGTCGAGCTCACGTGCCCGCTGTGCCTTGAGGAACGCCTCGCTGAAGGACCGGCCAATCCCCATTGCCTCACCAACGGACTTCATCTGCGTCCCGAGCGTCCGGTCGGCGCCTGGGAACTTCTCGAACGAGAACCGCGGAAACTTGACGACGACGTAGTCGAGCGTCGGCTCGAAGCTCGCCGGCGTCGTCCCCGTCAGGTCGTTCGGGATCTCGTCGAGCGTGTAGCCGACCGCGAGCTTCGCGGCCACCTTCGCGATCGGGTAGCCGGTCGCCTTCGACGCGAGCGCGGACGAGCGGGACACGCGTGGGTTCATCTCGATCACCCGCAGCGCGCCGGTCTCGCGGTCCCGCGCGAATTGGATGTTTGCGCCGCCCGTCTCGACACCGACGGCGCGGACGATCGCAGCGGCGGCGTCGCGCAGCTCCTGGTAGGCCTCGTCGGAGAGTGTCATCTGCGGCGCCACCGTCACCGAGTCGCCGGTGTGCACGCCCATCGGGTCGAGGTTCTCGATCGAGCAGACGATGACGACGTTGTCGTTGCGATCGCGCATGACCTCGAGCTCGAACTCGTCCCAGCCGATGAGCGACTCCTCGACGAGCACCTGGCCGACCGGGCTCTCCTGGAGGCCCCGCTCGAGCAGCTTGACGAGGTCGTCCTCGGTGTGAGCAGTCCCGCCGCCGTGGCCGCCGAGCGTGAACGCCGGCCTGAGCACGACAGGGAAGGTCAACTCCGGCGGGACGTCTCCCCAGCTCGTCACGACGGTGGAGGCCGGGACGCGGTAGCCCGCGAGACGCACAGTGTCGCGGAAGAGCTCACGGTCCTCGGCCCGCCGGATCACGTCCAGGCCGGCCCCGATCAGCTCGACCCCCAGCTCGTCGAGCACGCCGGCCTCGGCCAGCTCGAGCGCGAGGTTGAGCGCGGTCTGGCCGCCGAGCGTCGGCAGCAGCGCGTCGGGACGCTCCCGCTCGAGCACGCCAGTGACGCCGTCGAGGTCGAGCGGCTCGACATAGGTGCGGTCGGCGAATCCGGGGTCGGTCATGATCGTCGCCGGGTTCGAGTTGACGACGACGGTGCGGAAGCCGTCCTCCCGCAGGACCTTGAGCGCCTGGCAGCCGGAGTAGTCGAACTCGCACGCCTGCCCGATAACGATCGGCCCCGAGCCGATCACGCAGATCGAGGAGAGGTCAGGCCGCCTTGGCAAGGCCCGCGCACACCTCCTCGACCCAGGTCTCGAGCATTGGCCAGGCGTCGTGCGGGCCTGGCCCGGCCTCTGGGTGGAACTGCACCGACTTGGCGCCCAGGTCGGGGTAGTCGAGCCCCTCGACGGTGCCGTCGTACAACGAGACGTGGGTCGCCTCGCGGCCTGCCGACGGCTTGACCGCGAAACCGTGGTTCTGCGCGGTGACGAGGACCCGGCCGGTCGCCTTCTCGAGCACGGGGTGGTTCGCGCCGCGGTGGCCGAACGGAAGCTTGAAGGTCTCGAGGCCGTTGGCGAGCGCGAGTAGCTGGTGTCCGAGGCAGATGCCGAAAATCGGAACGCGACCCAGGAGCGACCGCACCGTCTCGACCTGCGCGCCGAGAGGCTCGGGGTCGCCAGGGCCGTTCGAGAGGACGACGCCGTCGAAGCCGTCGAGCTGGTCCGCTACAGCCACGGCCGGAACCACCGTGACGCCGGCACCGGTCTTCGCGAGCCTGCGGAGGATCGAGCGCTTGCAGCCGTAGTCGATGACCGCGATCCGGGCCCGGCCGCCGCGGGCGAACTCGTACGGCTCGTCGCAGGAAACGGACGCCGCGAGCGGGCGCCCGGCCATCGCAGGCTGTTCGCGGACAGCGCGGAGCGTCTCCTCCACCGACGCCTCGCCGGAGACGATCGCGGCCCGCATCGCGCCGACCTCCCGCAGCCGGAGGACGAGCGACCGCGTGTCGATGCCCGTCAGCGCGGGGATCCCTCGCTCGTACAGCCAGTCCGTCCACGCCGGACCGCGTGCCTCGCGCATGAGAACGCCGCGCGCGTGGGCCCGCCCGGACTCGGAGCGCTCCGGGTCGACGCCGTAGTTCCCGACCATCGGCGCCGTGAAGCAGACGATCTGCTCGGCGAAGCTCGGGTCGGTGACGACCTCCTGGTAGCCGGTCATCGCCGTGGTGAAGACGGCCTCGCCGAAGGCGAAGCACGGAGCGCCTACCGACTCGCCGCGGAAGACCGTCCCGTCCTCGAGGACGAGGAAGCCGGTCACGCCTCGAACACCGTCCTGCCGGCCGCGACCGTCATGCGCACCTTGCCGGTGAGCCGCTGGCCGAGGAGCCAGGAATTCGACGAGCGGGAGCGGAAGCCGTCCTCCTGCACGCGCCAGCCGCCCTTCGTGTCGAGCAGGACGAGGTTCGCCGGCTCGCCGACGGCGATCCGCGGTGCGGGCAGGCCGAAGATCGCCGCCGGCCCTGCCGACATGCGCTCCAGCAGCAGCTCCAGCTTGACGAGACCCGGCTCCACCAGGTGCGTGTAGAGCGCGGCGAACGCCGTTTCGAGACCTGTGACGCCGAACGGCGCCGCCTCGAAGGGGACGTCCTTCTCGTGCCGCGCGTGCGGCGCATGGTCGGTTGCGATCGCCGCGATCGTCCCGTCGCGGATGCCCTCAACGAGCGCCCCCCGGTCGTCGACCGACCGCAGCGGCGGGTTCATCTTGAGGTTCGAGTCCAGCGTCCGCACGGCCTCGTCAGTCAGGCAGAGGTGGTGCGGCGTGACCTCCGCGGTCGCCTGGACCCCCGCGGCCCGCGCGGTGCGCACGGCCTCCACGGACTCTCGGGCCGACAGGTGCAGGAGGTGCACGGGCCGGCCCTCGTAGGCGGCCAGCGAGAGGTCGCGCTCGACCATCAGGCTCTCGGCGACGGACGGGTAGCCCGCGAATCCCAGCTCGGCGGAGACTGCGCCTTCGTGCATCTGGCCGCTCCGCGACAGGGTCGGCTCCTCGCAGTGCAGTGCCAGCGGCCGGTTTGCGACCGCGCCGTACTGCAGCGCGCGCCGCATGAGCCCGGGCGTGGCGACCGGGCGACCGTCGTCGCTGAACCCTGCCGCACCGGCATCCGCTAGCTCGGCCATCTCGGTCAGCTCGCCGCCCTCGAGGCCCTTGCTGATCGCGGCCAGGAATCCGACCGGAACCTCCGCCTCGGCCTCAGCCGTCTCGGCAAGGGAGCCGAGCACCGCGGCCGAGTCGACGACAGGATCGGTGTTCGGCATCGCGAGGATCGCGCAGTAGCCGCCTGCAGCCGCCGCCTGCGTCCCGCTCGCGATCGTCTCCTCGTCCTCCCGACCCGGCGTCCTGAGGTGGACGTGCGGGTCGACGAACGCGGGCGCGAGCGTGAGCCCTTCCGCCTCGACGACGCGGTGGTTATTGGGGTCGAGGCGCGAGCCGAGCTCCGCGATCGTGCCTCCGTCGACCCTGACGTCGAGGACGCCGTCGACCTTCCCGGCCGGATCCAGCACCCGCGCGCCTCGGACGATCAGGTTCTCGCCCGGCGCCGCCTTGGCGAACAGCATCACGCCACCTCCGTCAGTTGCGCCGCCTTGACTCCGACGGGGCCGCTGGTCAGCAGGTCGTAGAGGACGGCCATCCTCGTCACGAGGCCGGCGCGCACCTGCGTCTCGATGAGTGCGTCCGCTGCGTCCGCTACCCGCGGGTCGATCTCGACGCCACGGTTCATCGGCCCCGGGTGCATGACCTTCTGGCCGGCGCGCAGCCGCTCGGGCGTGACACCCCAGCGCTCGGTGTACTCGCGCAGGCTCGGGACGTAGTTCGCGCCCTCGAGCATCCGCTCGCGCTGCATCCGGAGGACGTACACGACGTCGGCGGCGCCGATCGAGGCGATGTCGGTGGAGGTCTCGCAGCCCATCGCCTCCACGCCGCGCGGAAGAAGCGTCGGCGGCCCGACCAGCGTCGTCCGCGCGCCGACCAGGTCGAGCGCCTGGATCAGCGAGCGCGCGACCCGCGAGTGGAGGACGTCGCCGACGATCGCGACGTGCAGGCCCTCGATCCGGCCGAACTCCTCGTGGAGGGTGTAGAGGTCGAGCAGCGCCTGCGTCGGATGCTGGTGCTTCCCGTCGCCCGCGTTCACGACGTGCGCGGCCGTCACCTTCGCGACGAAGTGCGAGGCGCCGATCTGCGGGTGGCGCATGACGATCACGTCCGGGTCGTACGCGCCGAGCGTCAGAGCCGTGTCCTTGAGGGACTCGCCCTTGTCCACGGCCGAGCCCGAGGACTTGATCGACATCGTGTCCGCCGAGAGCCGCTTCGCCGCGAGCTCGAAGCTCGACGAGGTTCGCGTGGACGATTCGAAGAAGACGTTCACGACCAGCCGCCCCCGCAGCGTCGGCAGCTTCTTCATCTCGCGTTCGAGGGTGCGCGAGAAGTTGCGCGCGGTCGCGAGCAGCCGCTCGATGTCGTCTCGAGACAGGTCTGCGACGGACAAAAGGTGCCGCCGCTCGGTCGGGGGCGGCGGCTTCAGGTCGTCGCGCATGACGCGGATGTCACCCATGGTCTTCCTCCGGGTTGGGCACGAGCAGGACTTGGTCGACCTCGTCGACCTCGACGAGCTGCACCTGGATGCGCTCGCCGCGGGAGGTCGGCAGGTTCTTGCCGACGTAGTCGGGACGGATCGGAAGCTCTCGGTGGCCGCGGTCGGCCAGGCATGCGAGCTGCACACGCGCCGGCCGCCCGTAGTGAAAGAGCGCCTCGATCGCGGAACGGATCGTGCGGCCCGTGTAGAGGACGTCGTCGACGAGGACGCAGGTCATTCCCTCGAGCGCGAAGTCGAGCCGCGTCGACCGGACGACCGGCTGCGCCTGCTTCGGCGGCTCGCCGCCACGGACCTGGACGTCGTCGCGGTAGAAGGTGATGTCGAGCGAGCCCGACGCGACC
>Ga0209814_10000570_pt1 | contig 12301 bp, 11 predicted proteins | sample SoiMetdeltSBSDD1_FD_187597 | JGI IMG/M metagenome (GOLD analysis project Ga0209814, IMG submission 187597) | Bulk soil microbial communities from a Populus tree surrounding site in Tennessee, USA - Soil MetaG P. deltoides SBSDD1 (SPAdes) (version 2) | ecosystem: Environmental > Terrestrial >... | reverse complement strand
GTGCCAAACTATGATGCGGTCTTGGATAAGCGAGGATGGGTGCACGAGACGATGAGAACTCCGTGCATAATGGCACTGGTTGCCGGCAGACTTCTTGGGCTTAACGAGGAGCAAATGGCAAACGGCCTTGCTATTGCCGGATGCTTCAACTTCGAGCTGGGAATCCTCAATTGGTGCGAGGAGGAAGTAAGCATGGCGCGAAATCTGCGGTTCCCGTATGGCGCGTATCATGGGATTTTTGGCGCGCTATTGGCGCAGAAAGGTTTCAAGGGTCCGCTTAATGTATTCGAGGGTCACCATGCTTTAGCCGAGGTTGTCACCGGAGGAGAAATGGACTTGGAAAAATTGAGGCAGCCGAGAAAAGACTGGACAATCCTGAATACCTGGATCAAGAGATTTGCTGCCGGTGGAAACATGCAAGGCCTTTTGGAAGCGACGTTAACTCTGGTCAAGGAGCACAACATAAGAGCTGAAGACGTGGCGCAGGTTAGAATAAAAACCACTGCGGTTGCTTACCGGATATTATGTAATCCTGAAACGCGGCGATATCCCCAAAACAGCTACACAGCGGACCACAGTTCTTATTACTGCACGGCGGTTGCTATTCTGGACCGGGCAGTGGGACCGGATCAGTTCTCAGAGGAGAAACTTCGAGATCCTAAGGTGCGGGAGCTTGCGGATAAGGTCTTCATCGAGCCGGACTCGATGCTTGATGAAGTCGCCTCATTCGGCGGTAGTGGTCCCGCCATCGCAGAAATCGTCACCAAAAACGGTCAGAAATATAGGTGTGAAGTTCTCCGCCCGAGAGGGCATCCCATGAACCCCGCGACCGACGCTGACATCGAGGAAAAATTCCGCAGTATGGCCGGGAAGTTCATGGACGAGAAACAGATTCGCCAGATCGTCAATACAGTAAACGAATTGGAGAACGTCGAGGACATTGCTCGATTAGTAAGATTGCTAGTGATTCCAGCACAGATCTCTTGAATTATGAACAGACGCACAAAGGCGCAGGTAAAGTTACGGTTAAGGCAAATCCTGACCTGGGGGATTTTTATTCATCAGGTATGGCTATGAAACCATTTCTGTTCAAGAAGCTCGCTTCACCTTTTATTTTAGTCTTCTTTGGCGTGAGTCCTTTTGCCTTTGGCGCTTCATCTTCGGTGTCTGTGAAAGCTAAACAGGACGCGGATAACAAGGGCTACATCTTCTTTACCACTCATGATGAAATTGTCGCCGCGGCAAAGAAAGAAGCAAAACTCGCCGTAGTGACCGGCTTGGAAAAACCTAATTTCAAACCGCTGATAGACGCGTTCAAGCAAAAATATCCTTTTATGACTGACATCCAAATCGAGGAAAGCACGACGGATACGCAACAGAAATTTCTGCTGGAGATAAAATCAGGACAGGCTAAAGGATGGGACGTCGCGCAAATACCGCTGGAGCTAGGCAAAGAGTATATGCGATACCTGATGAAGCATGACATTTTGAGCATGGCCAAGAATGGCGTACTGAAGATCGATCCGCGAATGGTTCACTCGAGCGAGAGAAACATAGTAGGCGTTACCAGCGCGATCTCTGCGATGGCTTACAATAGAAAGCTCATTTCCGATGATAAAGTTCCAGCGCGCTGGGAGGATTGTCTGAAACCCGAGTTCAAGGGAAAGAAATTTGTCGCGGATCTTCGACCTCTGCAGGTAGCCGGCTTGGTGCCTGCCTGGGGACTGGAAAGAACATTGGATTTCGCGCGCAAGCTGGCCGCGCAGCAGCCAGTGTGGGGCAAGGGCGGCGCTAGAGTTACTACCGGTGTGGCTACGGGAGAATATTCGCTCTACTTAGGCCCTAATTTCAGCACGATTAAGAGAGCTATGAGTAAGGATCCGACGGGAAATCTTAACTATAAAACCGCTGAGCCAATCTCTACGTGGATTGGTTTCCATGCCAGCAGTGTTCTCAATACCGCCGATCATCCGCATGCGGCTCTTCTCTGGATGGAGTTCCTCGCGTCTCCTGAGGGTCAGCAGATCATCGATAAGTATGAGCCTCTCAAGGCCTCGGTCTTTACTCCCGGGTCAGTAGTAGCTCAGGAGGTACGCGGGAAGGAGATGTCTCTTGTAGACTGGGACCATTTTACGAAAGTCCAGGACTACATCGAGAAGGTAGTCGCGGCGTTCGGTTTTCCGAGAGCCGACAAATAGCTAGTAGATCCTCGATCGCGATAGGCTGCATCCAGCGCCCTAATGACAACTAGTTGCCCCCACGAAGAAAATCAAAAAAATGACGATTGCCGAGACTAGCACATCTCTGACCTATCAAGGGTCGATGCGGAGGTTCCGAAATATGCTCACGCTTACGCGTCGAAAGCGGCTATCGATAATTTCTTCCTCAGGTTTCTTTCTGGTAGTTTTCGCTCTTGCGCCGGTTCTCGCTGGGGAGTCGCCGAGCGATCTCGTAGAAGCCGCCAGGCAAGAGGGTGAGGTGGTTATTTACGGCTCGATGAGCTTGGCAAATGCTGAGGCCCTTCGATTGCGTTTTCAACAAAAGTACCCGTTTATTCAGGCCAAACTGAATCGTATCGGCGGAGGTAAAATCCTCAGCAAGGTTATGAGCGAGTTTCGAGCAAAGAAATATCTGCCCGACGTCGTCCAAGCGCTTGAATTCGATATGTACATTTTTCGGAAAAACGGAGTGATTGGAGCTTATCGCTCGCCGGAAGATCAGTTTTACCCCAATAACTTCAAGGAAGACGGCTACTGGAGCCCGATCTATATCAATCCCTATGTCGTCGCTTACAACACTAAATTAGTATCCGCTCCGGGAGTTCCTAAGACCTATGAGGATTTGTTACGTCCCGAGTGGAAAAACAAAATGATGTTGGAAAAGAACAAGGAGGAATGGTTCGCTGGGATGTTGCAGATTCTCGGCCACGAGAAGGGGTTCAAGTATATGCGTGCGCTAGCGCAACAGAACCCCGCTCTTCGGGAGGGTCACTCACTTATCATTCAATTGGTTGCCGCTGGTGAGGCCGCGCTGGACATCAACATACCGCTCGATTTTGTTGAAGGCCTGGCGAAAAAAGACGCGCCCGTTAACTGGGTCGGACTCGGCCCGGTGCCGACGATTATCAGCGGTGTCGGAGTGAGTGCTCATGCTCCTCATCCCAACGCCGCCCGGCTGTTTATAAATTTTGTGCGATCCAAGGAAGGCCAGGAGCTCATGCTCAGTTTCGGCAAGCGCGTGGCGCGGACCGACTTAGCGGATCGACAGACTGAAATAGGAAGAAAGCCGTTACAACTGGTTCCAGTAAACCCTGCGCTCGCCGAAAAATTGCCCGAGTACTCAAGTATGCTTCGAGAAATTTTCTCTGCAAACTAGCTCGGCAGCGTGCGCTGACACTCGTATCTCACCTCGAAGGAGAAGGGAATGGAAGAAACTCTTGCCCAATACGGATTGACTCGAGAGGACCTGATCCACTTAGTTGAAGGCCCGTGGCGAAGATTGAAGGCGGTTCTGGATAAAAAAGTTGTCGACGTGCATTGCCACAACTGGAAGCCCAAAGGCGTGGAATATGTCAGAACTATGCGTGAGCGAGCCCGGGTCTACCAGCAGAGCGAGATCGTCGATAATACCGAAGAATTTATCCTTTCGATGGATATGCATGGGATTGAAAAAGCCTGTGTCAATTATCCGACGAAGTCGCGGCGCGGCACTCGTCTGCAGATTACTTACGACGAGTGGCTCGAATCGATCTCGAGCCATCCGGACCGTTTCGTTGAGTATGTTAGTTGGCCTGGAGCTACGGAACCGGATAAACCAGCTACAAAAGATCCGCTAGAAGTGGCTCGATTTGTCCGGACTCGCCTGCAGCAGGGCGCCCGCATGATCGAGGGCGAAGGGATTTTTCCTATCTACCCGAATGCTGACCCGAAGTCGGTTGCTCCGATCCTTGAAGCGGTTCAAGAATACGACGTACCCGTCCACCTCAATATGACCGGTACTTCCAAAGCATACAAAGCTATCCGCCAGCCTGAGCTGTACTTGCCCTATATCCAAGCGTATCCCACAGTCAGGTTTATCTTCGGCGATGCCGGCGGAAAGCGTTTCCCCATGGGCGGTGGATGGCAGGCGATTATGAGCGCCTCCATGTATGACAACGCTTTTCTCGAGATCAGCGGCGCTCCGGTTTCAATCGTCGAGATGGCGGTGCGCACGTTAGGCGCAGATAAGGTGCTGTACGCATCCGATCAGAGCTTTGCCGCGATACGCTATTTTGAGCCTTGCGGAGGATGGGACGCCTATCTGCAGTGGAGCACTCTCAATGCCGTAGCGCTCGCCGACCTGACGGAAGCTCAGCAGGAATTTATCCTGCATAAGAATGCGCGGCGGCTACTGAAGCTTGGAGAATAAGTGTCATACAACAGGTAACACGGAGGTTTTGAATGCCCGACACTCTACAACAGTACGGCTTGACGCGAGAGGATTTAGTTCATTTAGTCGAAGGTCCGTGGCGAAGGTTACGCGCCGTCGTTGAAAAACGCGTAATTGATTTTCACGCCCATAACTGGAGCGGCGAAGTCAAAAAGATTCGCTCAGCTGGCACGGTGCGGGAACGTAAGAACGAGGGCGTCGACTACACCGAAGAACTCATCATGTCTATGGACGTTCACGGCATTGAGAAGGCATGCGTCTCATGGGCGAAGAACAACAACTGGGAACGGGCATCGTACACTGTCTGGCTGGAGTCGCTGGCGCGCTACCCGGATCGGTTGATCGAGGCTGCGCGCGGCGCCGGCGGAGCAAATCTTGACAAATTGCCTGCGGACGGGCGCGAGGCCGCCGACTTTATTCGCCAGCGGTTACGCCGAGGAGCAAAAATGATTGGAAGCATGGAACTGCCCAACCGCGCCAACCTGGAGCCAAAAGCGGTCGCTCCTATCATGGAGGTGGCTGAAGAATTCGATGTCCCGATATTCTGTGGCACGGGGGTCACTTCAGAGGCGCGCGGCGCGATGCGACATCCCGAACTTTTTTTGCCGCTGATTCAAGCGTACCCCAATGTCAAGATAGTCATAGGAGATGCTGGGGGGCGCCGATTCCCCATGGGTGGAGGTTGGCAGGCCATCATGGGTGCGTCCATGTACGAGAACGCTTTTCTTGAGATCAGCGGCGGGACGGTGGAGATCGTCGAGATGGCTGTCCGCACGTTGGGAGCCGAACGGGTAATCTACGGCTCCAACCAAAGCAATCCTGAAATCCGATATTTTGAGCCTCATGGACAATGGGACGCTTGCCTTCAATGGAGCACGCTGAACGCCGTGGCTCTGGCGAATTTAAGCGAAGCGCAACGGGACATGATTTTACATAAGAACACAAGGCGATTGTTAAAGATGAATCAATGAACTTTTGCGAGCAGGGCGGAGCGATCAGTTGATCTTGACATTCAGCAGCTCGAGAAAAGGTTTAATCGGTCCTGAGATGGTTTTGTCTTTGTGTATGATTGCTTGAAATTCTCGCTTTATGGGAGTGCCTGAAATTCTGACGCAGGCCAAAGCTCCGGTTTTTCTCTCCATCCCAATGCTGCATAGAGAGATAATTGAACAACCCAAACCTTCGGCGACCGCTCTCTTCAATGCTTCGGAAGTCGCAATTTCCATGATGCAACGATAGGAAAGCCCTGCCGCACGGAAAGACTCGTCAATGATGGAGCGCGGAAGGGAGTCTTTTTCACGCAGAATCAGCGGGATATTTACCATCTGCTTGAGGGAGACCCGGTGAAATTTAGCGAGGGGATGATCCAGAGGAGTAATCAGAACGAATTCATCCGTAAGATAATGAAAAACCTTAAAATGGCGCGGATTATTTATTGTTCCCGCGACCAATCCGATATCCAGCTCGTCAGCGAGTATCTTTTTTTCAGCTTCCGCAGTGGATCCGACCAGTAGTTTAATCTCTACGTTGGGAAATTTTTTCTTGAACTGAACTAACGGCCTGGGTAACAGGTGAACGGCAATGGTCGTTGGCGCTCCACACCGCAATTGGCCTCGCTGCAACCCTTTTAGCTCATCGATGGCTTCATTCATTTCAGTAAGAAGGATCATCAGTCGCGTTGCATATTCCTCCACAATCCTGCCGGCGTCCGTTAAGTGAACTCGCTTGCCGACGCGATTGAAAAGGTCAACCCCGAGGTGCTTTTCAAGTTGTTTAATGCGGATGGAAATTGCCGGCTGGCTCAATTGGATAGACGCTGTCGCGCGTTCGAAACCGCCATGGGTCACGACTGCATGGAAAGCCTTCAATTGGTCAACGAGCATAAATATCGCAAATGACGTTTATAAAAAAGATTTATTTGACTTATTAACCGAATTTCTGAAAGGCTGCAAATGGCGTCAAGGTGCCGACTGCGGGCTTCCGGGCACGGCTGCATGAGGCAGCGATTTGTGATGCGCGGGTCATCAGGCAGCGACTTGGCACTCGAGCGGTATGACCCAACTGAAAAAAATTGCTAAACGCCAATAAATCGGACTCAACGATGTCTCGGCGCAATACCTATAAGTTTTATCTTGTGCTCACCGCGCTGACGGTTGCGATTCTGGAAAACGGAAGTTCGTCCGGTTGGGCACAAATAGAGCGTAATCCAAGTGTTATTGAGAGCGCCAAAAAGGAAGCTGAAGTGGTCTTTTATACGGGCATGAGTCCCACAGAAGGCAATGTGATGAAGGCCAAGTTTGAGGAGAAGTATCCTTTCGTTCAAGTGAGATTGAACCGGATCGGCGGCAATAGAATGGTCGCCAAAGTGCTTACGGAGGCCGCCGCGGGAAAAAACCTCGTGGATGTCATACAGACCTCTGAATTCGACCTACATACGTTCAACAAGAAGAAAATTCTCGCCAGGTACCTTTCGCCCGAGGAGGGTTCTTATCCCAACGAGTACAAAGAACAGGGATATTGGACGGCATATCAGCTCAGTCTTGTGGTTGCCGGCTACAACACAAAAATGGTTGCGCGGCAAAACCTTCCGAAGACCTACGATGATCTGCTGAATCCCTCTTGGAAGGGCAAGATTATGTTGGACCCGACCAAGTCAGAATGGTTCGCGGGCATGCTTGAAATCATGGGCAGAGAAAAAGGATTAAAGTACATGCGGGAATTGTCCAAGCAGGATGTCGTGCTGCGACAAGGGAATGCGTTGAGAGCGCAGTTGATTACCGCGGGCGAAGCAGCTTTCGATATTAACATACCCACGCATACAGTAGATCAATTGAAACAGTCGGGGGCGCCCATCGATTGGATTGCATTAGGTCCTGTTCCGGCGCGCATGAGCACAATCGGAATCGCCGCTAAAGCTTCGCACCCTTCTGCGGCGCGGTTATTCTTAGACTTTTGGTTGTCCAAGGAAGGCCAAAGGTTGGTCCGCAGTTTTAACAGAGTCATTGTCCGCTCCGACCTTGCTGACGAACAAAGTACGGCGATCAGGGGTTTGCGTGTCGTTCCGGTAAATCCAGCGCTCGGTGAGCAGCTGGAAGCTTATGAGAAACTGCTGCGGGACATTTTCGTTCGGGGCGAGAAATGACCTGTTTTCAGGCGAGTGTATACCTGCCACACTCCAACGGAGCAGAGATGTGTGGAAGAGCCGACCGGTAAGGAGGTTCGTCGATGCCTGCTAGAAAATATGCCGATCTTTTGCTCGATCCAACAAGCGCCCCGGTGATCGAAGCGCTTAAATTGGCTGAGCGGCCTCAATCCTTGAAGGATAAGGTCGTAGCGATATTCGTCAATTCGAAACCGAATAGTCTTATTTTGATGGATCTGCTGAGGGACAGACTGCAGACCGAGTATCGCGTGAAAGCTGTGATTTGGAAAGAAGGAGAGCATATATGTCGTCCTTCCCCTATTGCCTTGATCGATGAAACTGCCAGCCAAGTTGATGTGGCAATCACAGGGACCGGTGATTGAGGGTCGTGCTCGTCGGGCAGTTTGCTCGACAGTCTAGAGTTCGAACGGCGCGGTATTCCTTCGACAGCTATCGTTACCGAAGAATTTGTTCCCGGTGCGAGGGCGGCTACGGCCATGTATGGGTTGCCGGATTATCCTTTTGTAACTGTGCGGCATCCGCTCAAAAACCTTGATTTCGATGAGTTGCAGCGCCGGGTCGATGCCGCGTTGCCACAATTGAAGATGCTCCTAACCACGAGCCATTGATGGGTTGACCATGGTCGAAGAAGACAGTGTGCGGGACGCTTTGGAGCTTATCGAAGAGTGCTATGAGCGCGGTTGGACCGATGGTCTGCCTGTGGTGCCACCGACAGCCTCAGGTCTGGAACGAATGATTCACGCTGCAGGTCGCGATCCTCACGAGGCGCTCGGAGTGTTAGCGCCCAAGGACGGGATTTTGACAGTCGAGAAGGTGGCGTTAAACGCCTTGATGGCCGGGTGCAAGCCTGAGTACATGCCGGTCGTGATCGCTGCCGCCGAAGCGATTGTAGACCCCAAATTCAATCTTCGCTTCAATTCAAGGAGTACGAGGGGCCCCGCCCCTTTGCTGGTAATCAACGGTCCGATTCGGCAACGGCTGGAGATCAACTGTCGCAGCAACGTGTTTGGCCCTGGATGGCGAGCTAACGCAACGATTGGACGCGCGGTCCGACTGCTGATCCGCAATGTCGGGGGAGCGCTGCCTGGCGAAATGGACCGGGCTACGCTCGGCCATCCGGGAAAATACACCTATTGCATTGGAGAAGACGAGGAGCACAGTCCTTGGGAGCCTCTGCACGTTGAGCGCGGATTTGCCAAAGAAGACAGCGTCGTGACGGTGATCAGCTGCGAGGGGCCAAACCAATTCGGAGTGGCCAAGGGCACGGCTGATATGATTTTAGAGGCACTCGTAGAGGCTTTGCGCTCGATAATGAGATTTTCGAGCAACTATCGAGGAATCGGTGATGTCACGATCGTATTTGATACAGATCAAAGGAATGAGTTGGTAAAAGCCGGTTACTCGAAAGCTGACGTGCGCCGTCATATTTTCGCAAATACCTGGAGGACAGCTGGCGAGGCGCGTCGCTTTAGCAGTCCTCTGACTGAGGATAGCGGTGCCGAAATACCGGATCACCAACCGATGCACCTGTTTACCTCGGAGAAAACAATTTACATCATCGCTGCGGGTGCCGGTAACAGGTTTGGAGCGTTCATGCCGACTTGGCGCTCTATTCCCGGCGTGGCCGAACCGGTTAGCCGCCGCATTCGCGATTCAGAGTAAGCCGGAGGCAGCCGAGCCAGTGAACTTTCACAACGGGATTCAACATCGGACTGGAAGGTTAGGCGCAAGGAGAGAGCATGGGATACTTTCTCACGTTGGGCACTTTTTTCTTTACTGTTAATTTTGTTGTCCTTAGTAGTGTGGCGTTCGCCGCTGGGGCGCCAAGTGTTCTAAAGGCGAAGGAGCAAGCAGAGATTAGAGGGTTCCTTTTTGAAACCCGCCACGACGAAATAATCGTCAAGGCAAAGAATGAGAGGAAATTGAAAGTCTTGAGCTTCCTCGACACCGAGGGTCGGAAAGTCATGGCAGACGCCTTCAGAAAAAAATACCCTTTTATTGAGGTCCAAACACAGGAAATCGGCGGTACGGACGAGTATCAGAGATTTATCCCGGAATTAAGAACGGGCAAGCTCAAGTTGGACGTCACGCACATACCGAATCATTTCTACGAAGAGTATGTCAATTATCTCAAGAAATTTGACATTCTCGGCATGGCTGAGCAAAAAATACTCGACATCCCAGTGCCCCAGGTAGATTCAGTCAACCGCAATATAGTAGCGATGGCTACCAATATCGGCGTAGCGGCTTACAACAATAAAGCGGTCTCAGCCGAGGAAATGCCAAATACCTGGGAGGGATTCCTGGCGCCGAAGTTTAAAGGGAAGAAATTTGTCGCCGACATCAGGCCTCTTGGAATCGCAGGTCTGGTCCCTGCCTGGGGTCTCGATAGAACACTCGAGTTTGCAAAGAAAATAGCGGCTCAGCAGCCGGTGTGGACGCGTGGAGGCAGCAGGCAACTCGCCGCTTTGACGTCCGGCGAATATACAATCCTGGTCGGCTTTAACTACGGAAGTGTAAAGAGAGCGCAGGATAAAGACCCGACGCGCAGCGTGGCGTATAAGGTTGTCGAGCCCGTCCCGGTTCGCTTTGCCGGAATGGCCGGCATTCTTGCCGCGGCTGAGCATCCCTACTCTTCCCTTCTATGGTTGGAGTTCCAGCAAACATCAGAGGGTCAAAAGCTGGTAGATAAGTATTGGCCGTATGGAGCCTCTGTTTTTGTGCGCGGCGCCGCCCAAGAGGAGGTAATCCGAGGAAGGAAGCTGTCAGTGATGAGTTGGGAGCACCGGCAGGAAATGGATGATTGGCTTATGAAAATAGTGCAGGCCCTAGGGTTTCCCACGGGGGACACGAAAAATTGACCAATTTTCGGCTTAAGTACTTGTTGCCAGGGCGAGTGGTTGGAGTTGAACAGCGTGACAAAGCAAGGAAAGGGGATAGATAAATGGCGGATACAAAAACCGTGAGGTTGTTGGTGCCAAGGCCGCCGCGATTCGTGCGACAGTTGGAGAGTTCAGGCCATCCGGTTGAGCTGAATAATCTCGCTGTGTCCTTGCTTGCCAACGGCAAGGAATCAGCGGACATCTTTTTTGATCGCTTTCAGGAACTATTTTCGGCCAGGTTCTCCGGCATCAAGATACGCCGCTTTCGCAAGCCCCTACACTCCATCCCCTGTGATTTTCTTGCGGAGGTTGCTGCCTGCGATCTTGTCGTCAATGCCACCGCGGAGTGAGGCTCGTGCACGTCGTGGAGTATCCACGACTCAGTTGAACTGGAGAAGCGCTCTGTCCATACCGTGACGCTGGTCGCAGAGGCGTTTTGGGAAGCGGCTCGCCTCCAGTCCGAAATGCATGGTTTACCGGGGCTGGTCTTGTTGAAAGTTCCCCATTCGCACAATACCAGCAACCTGCCAGTGGCGCGACTGAAAGAGCTCGCTGAAGAGATTTTCCCAAATCTGATTGAATTGGCGACGCAAACGTGGTTTCCCCACGAGACAATTTCCCGGAGCAGCGAACTCAAGTGACTCGAAACGCTATCCTCGCCGCCGATGCCGTTGAAGTTGAAGACTCTTTAGAAGCGGCGCTTGAAATTTTTGAGCGAAACAAATGGACCGACGGATTACCCATCGTTCCACCGACAGAGAAGCGCGTCGCGGCCATGCTCGATGTTGTGCAACGAGATCCACAGGACGTGCTTCGCATACTCGCCCCTTCCGGCGCCGAAGCTACAGTCGAATTGACAGCGATCAACGCGGTCATGGCCGGATGTAAGCCGGACTATTTTCCCGTAGTTGTCGCTGCCGTCGAAGCCATAGCCGATCCGGCCTTCAATCTTGGCGCAATACAGGGTACCAACAACCCGGCTACGACTATGATCATCGTTAACGGACCGATTGCAACGGAACTGGGGATCAACTCTGCGGGGAACTGCTTCGGCCAGGGATGGCGGTCCAATCTTACGATAGGACGCGCCCTACGTCTTGTCTGTCAGAACATTGGCGGTGGGCAACCACAAATTACCGACCTGGCAGTCCATGGCCAGCCGGGGAAAATAGCATTTTGTTTCGCCGAGAACGAATCAGAGAGTCCTTGGGAGCCGTTGCACGTGGAGCGCGGATATAGCTCTGGCGAGAATACTGTCACGGTGGTTGGCGCTGTTTGCGTTGTAAATATCATAGACGGGTTCAGCACAACACCCGAGGGACTGCTTACGACGATTATCCATTCGATGGACTATGCCGGCCAAACCCGTCTGGGACGCGGTGGTGAATTGATGCTGGTCCTTTGTCCTTACCATGCCAGCCTGCTCGCAGAGGCAGGTTGGTCGAAGAACGATGCAAAGCGCTGGTTGCACGACAACGCACGCATTCGCTTCACTCGCTTGGCGCCCGGTAAAGTAGAAGACCTGTCCGCTATGGGATTCAGCGAATTTGTGCCGCTTTCTTATGCACCCGAGGCATTTGTTCTTGTCGTGGCAGGAGGACCAGGGACTCACGCGGCGTATATTCCGACATTTGGCAGAGAAACAAAAATAATCACGCGACCGATACACAAGAATTAGCAAATGTTGCATGTATCTTTAGGTGCCGCCAGAAACTTCCCGCAGAGGACTAAACGCATCAATGGAAATCGAGCTTAATCCGAAACGCTGCGCCCTTTTTGTTTACGATATGAGTGAAAGCGTCGTACGGACCGGGGGACATCACTATTC